>Ga0208034_1000121_pt1 | contig 77886 bp, 88 predicted proteins | sample June2015DPH_8_10_FD_184699 | JGI IMG/M metagenome (GOLD analysis project Ga0208034, IMG submission 184699) | Peatland microbial communities from SPRUCE experiment site at the Marcell Experimental Forest, Minnesota, USA - June2015DPH_8_100... | ecosystem: Environmental > Terrestrial > Soil >... | reverse complement strand
CTGCACGATGACGATACTATAATGTACGTCGGTTTACCTGGAGTCTGCACTCCGTTTATTGAGCTACTGTCGTACGCTATTAGGACTCTCAAAATCAGACAGGTGTTTGTGCCTAGCCTCGAGCTGAACTTAGCAAAGAAAGTTCAGTCTGTGGACAATCTAGGTATCCAATTTGGAGATCCCGTTGATATCACTAAGGCCCGGGTCGTAGTCGTTCTGGGCGGATTAGCGATGCCCATTTCACCTGTGAGCCGCGACGAGGTTTCCTTGTTCCTCCAGCGCGTTTTGCTTCCAGGGGGCTCAGTAATCGGCGTCTCGTTCATGAACATGTTTGAACAAGTCGGGTGGACCTCGGCAATACCGTTCAATTTCTTGATTGATGCGACCATCGACCCCGTCAGGGTTGAACAATTTTTGAGGTAAACTGGCGCAAAAAAATCGATCGCGTTAAAACGTAATCAGAGACCCCTCGGTGGACAAGATGCAATGACTGGCACTGTTTCCGACATTCTGGAAAAAGTCAAAAGCGGTGGCCGAGTCGACGAAAAAGAAGCCCTCATTTTGCTCAATGTGCGTGGACCTGACCTTCACGCGGTGCTCGCAGCTGCGGATTCCGTCAGGGAGATGCGGGTCGGCAATGACGTAACCTACGTGATCAATAGAAACATAAACTTCACCAATATCTGCATCGGGTCGTGCGGATTTTGCGCCTTTAGAGCAAGACAGGACGATCCAGAGGCCTATTTCTTGCCCGTCGATGAGATCGTCAAACGGGCGATCCAAGCACGACGCACTGGTGCGACCGAAGTTGGGATTTTCAGTGGGCTCCACCCTAAGGTGGATGGCAATACCTACGTCGAAATCGTGCGAGCCGTGAGGAAAGCTGTTCCGGACATCCACATACACGCCTTTTCACCCGCTGAAGTCGCATATGGCGCCGATAAGTTGGGCATTTCACACGTCGAAATGCTCAAGATGCTCAAAGAAGCGGGTCTCGATTCAATGCCGGGCACAGCTGCAGAGATTCTCGTCGATGACGTGCGCAAAAAATTGTGCCCACAAAAGATTGACACGAAAACGTGGGCAGATATCATTGTTGCAGCACATCGACTAGGAATTCCGACGACGTGCACGATGATGTACGGCCACATAGAGTCGTATCAGGACGTAGTAGACCACCTGCAGCTTCTGAGAACGATACAGGACACAACCAGCGGCTTTACGGAGTTCGTTCCGTTGACCTTCATCCATTACAACACGCCGATCTATCGTGCGGGCATCGCGCGTCCGGGCGCGACTGGACGAGAGGATCTTCTCGTCTTTGCGTTGGGGCGAATGTATCTCGACAACATTCCGAACATACAAGTGTCCTGGGTTAAGTTAGGAACAAAATTCGCTCAAATTGCGCTGACCTGCGGCGCAAACGATCTTGGCGGTACGTTGATAGAGGAGAACATAACGCGGAGCGCGGGAGGGACTGCTGGGCAAAGTCTGACGCCAAGCGAGTTTGTCAGGATGATCACCGATCTAGGACGTGTCCCTCGAGTACGAGACACGCTTTATCGGCAGCCTGGCCTGAATACGCGAACTCCCGCAAAAACACAACCTTACTCGTAATATGATGAGGTTGCGGTTCGCGAGGTTGTCATCGAAGGGCTAGCTGCAGCCTGGCCGATTGGACCTGCAACATGTCTGTTCGCAACCGCTACGAAGAGGCGTACATCTGAACAAACCTCTAGTTTTTATGGGACCTAAGCACCTCAAAAAAGCTCAAAAGTGATGCTTTTTAACCCGCGAATTAGGAGCTGAAATCGAGCTTCTGAGGCAATAAAAAACCCTTTTTAATTTTATTGTTGTTCCTATATTTAATTCGTTGTCGTATAAATAATGTTAAATACTATTACCTATCAATTGTTCGTGATCCAGCGAACCATATAATGCCAATAATTCATTTTAAGCAATTTTAATGCCGCAGAATACGCTGATTTCGCGGTTCGCTGGACTAGTGAATCAGAAATCTGGGCTTGAAAGCCAAATACCATACAAGGGAGGAGTTAAATGGATCCGCAAATGATGGTCGAGCTAGGCGCTTTGACCCTTGTTGGCGCTGCGGCCCTGATTGCTGGCGTGGCAGAGGATCTCGAATCCGATGTCGGTTCACAGAGTAACCCGAATTCGCAAGTACAGCTGGCCCCACAAATGGGCTATCTGCACAGGCTCTATAACAAGGCCATCTCTGGTGAACCCGCTTCTTATCCGTTCTACGCAGCAATCGGAGCGTCAACCGCTTTAGCAGTCTTGTCTGTGACTGGTAACAGCGGTCTGATCGGCGTCTTCTTCGCTCTTGTAGCCGGTGCTTTCATTACCGCGTTGATACACGGCGTTTATGCGACGACGTCCTACATGGGCAGACTGGCAAGTCAATCGCGATTTGGGCAGCCAATCTATTTGGACGTCCTGCGAACGCATACGCCCGTGTTGATGGCACACGGCTTTGTAGCGAATTTTAGCGTCTTATTGTTGACGTGGGTGCTAATAGCACAACACTTTAGTCCGTTCCCCTTTGTCGTGCTTGCATTTATTTGGGGGATCGCTCTTGGAGGCGTAGGTTCCGCAGTGGGGGACGTCCACCTTGGAACCGATCGGTACTACCAAGACAGGCCGTATGGCTCCGGCGTGAACGCCGCACACTCGGGCAGCGTCGTGCGCAAAGCCGAATCTGGCCTCAGGAATTCCATAGACTGCGCGTGGTTCTGTTCCAAATTCGGAGGACCACTGACAGGACTGGGATTTGGCCTCGTCGTTTACCTGCACTTCTGGAAAGAAGTCGTGGTAACGAGCTGGTGGTCAGCACTCGCTGGCGTGATAATCGTCGTGATCTTCGTTATCATGAACACGTACCTGGAACGCTACTCGCGGCAGCGATACGGAACGTACAAGGAAGAGGTAGAGGAGTGATGCACGATGTTTAGTCTTTTATACTGGGTATGGATAATACTCGGCGGGATTCTGATCGGAGCAGGCGTTCACTTTATCCCCGTCGGTGGTGCTCCCGCGGCTATGTCGCAGGCAACCGGCGTAGGAACCGGCACGACGATGCTTGCTGCCGCTTCAGGTCTCACGGGGCTCATCGGGGCAGGCTCTGCCTATGCTTCGAGTGGCGGGAATTTTGCGTATACCATCGTCATGGGGGGTGTAAGCGCAGCGCTGATGATCTCGATCTTGGCCTTCATCGCGAACGTCATGTACGTTTACGGTGCCGGCGTGCCGCTCGCATCGGCTAAAGTGAAATACGACCCCATCTCAAAATGGCGTCAGGACCTGTACGTATCGCGCGGCACCGAGGGCCACGGATCACCGATGGTCAGCTTTATTAGCGGCATCATAGGCGCATTCCTCGCCGGTGTCGGCGGCGCACTCGTGTACTTCGCGCTCGCTGCATCGTACGCAGGGATATCAGGATTCAACGGGACATTTGGCGGCTATCCGGCTCCATACTACGTCTCGCTCGCTGCGGCCTTTGCGATTGGGATATTCTTCCTCAACTGCGTGATGGCGTCGTACAACATCGGCGGGACGATCGAAGGATTCCACGATCCGAAGTTCAGGCGGTTGCCGAAGTCCATCGCAGCGAGTCTCGTTGTATCGGCAGTTGGTGGGCTATTTGCGCTGCTTATAGTCGTAATGCTACCAGGAGGGATCTGATATGGTTGAAGGTGAAAGATCACCACGACAGCTCCTTGCGATCGGTGTTGTTGGCGGCCTTATCGGTATTTACCTCGCCAACTACCTGAACAGTATGACTAATACGGCGTGGTTTTCGTTCTTTGCCGCACTCGGGGCCGTACTCGCTGTCTTCTGGGGCGCAGACGCCGTCAGACGAGTGGCAAGCTACGGCCTAGGCACGGGCGTGCCCTCAATAGGCATGCTGTCGATCGGAGCCGGCCAAGTGGCCGTGTTGCTCGGGCTGGCAGTGGCACTGAACTACGGCGTCCATTGGGCAGCTCCTATAATCGCGCTGATTCTAGCGGCGATTATCGGCCTCGTGAACGGTGTCATGGCGCGGCGCGTCATCAAGATGAACATCGCCATAATGGAAAGGTCGATGACGGAAATCGCAATGGCAGCGTCCCTGATCATTCTGGGTTTCAGTACTGCGATCGCTGGTGGCTTCGCGTTCGACGTGATCATGAAGTATGTGGTCGCGCCAGGGTTCATCATCGCAGTGTTCATCGTCGGCGGGATGGCAATGCTCCATCCGTTTAACGCCTGCCTTGGGCCCGACGAGAGACAAAAGCGAACGCTCAATCTCGCGTTGTCGACGGGATTCATCGCCATGCTCGTCGCAGGAATCGCTTCGGGTGCGATCAACGGCGTTCAGGCTGCAGTGCCCACGATGATTATCGCGATCTTCGGCTGGATGATCTACTACCTCCGGTTCTTTGCGGACACGAAACAGGATGCGGCGGCGATGCTGTCGACCGGTCTGTTACCGAAGGAGGAGGAAGTCGCATGAAATTCGTTGACATGTCTTCTGACGTCGGCTTGCAGATGGATGTTGAGGAGTTTGTCATAGCGAAGGTGCGGGACGACCTCGTCTTCTATTCCTTGGAGCCCGTTGCGGCTCAAATCGAGGAGTATGACGCCATTGCCGATGGCGTGGTGAACTCGCTTGCCGCGAACAAGCCGCTCATCGAGACGTATCCGGGCAGAGAACGGGCGCATTACTGGGCAGGCATGTGGACCAACGCGTTCTATGGGTTCACCGTCGCCATGATTTTCCTCGCGCTCGTGACCATCATCCTTCGCGTCAGAGGGGGGATGTAGCCGTGGCAGAAAAAACCGCCCCAGCACCTAACTGGCCAGTGACCAAGGGAGATTTCTTCTTTGGCGATCCAGAGAGCCCTGTCTGTGTGGTGACCTTAGGGTCGCACTTCGGCAAAGTGTTTACAGACATCGGAGCAGCGATTGAAGGCACGGCAAAGACCGAGAATATCGGCCTTGAGAAAGTGATCGTGAACATCATCTCAAACCCGAATATTCGGTTTCTGATCCTTTGCGGCTCAGAAATCATGGGCCACGTGACCGGTCAATCTCTTGAGGCACTGTATAAGAACGGCGTGAAGGAAGGACGCATAATCGATGCAAGTGGAGCAATCCCGTTCATAGAAAACCTAAACGAAGAGCATCTTGAGAGGTTCCAAAAACAGGTCGAATTCATCAGCATGATTAACAACGAGGATGTCAGCGCGATATCCGCGAAAGTAAAAGAGCTGATAGGACGAGATCCTGGAGCCTATCCGGAACCTCCGGTCGTCGTTGAGATAAAGGAAAAAGAAACCGAGGAGGCCATTGTAGAGGCCCCTATGGCAGCAGAAATAGCGGCCTTACAATCCCGCGTGCAGCATTTGCAGTTCCACATGAAGACCATCGGCAACTTAAACAAGTACGCCGCCGGCGTCTATGCTGGCAAGATCGAGGGGATTGTGATAGGGTTGCTCATTTCTATCGGAATCTTGGGGTTACTAGCCCTAGCTTGAGGTGAAAAATGGCAGCAGAACGTTTTGGCGGAGGCGGCGGAGAACAGGCACCAGCCGGCGAAGCGGCCGAGCCCACAACAGCCATTGAATTCGACCAGGGCATAGCTAAACCCCTGGCGCCGAGCATGGCATCATTAGACGCATTGATGAACGACATAAGGTATCGTGCGCTACTTACCACGCGAACCCTCAAACTTGACTCCGGGTACGGGGGCAGCTCGATACTCGGGTTTGCGCTGGGGTTCGCGGGCGCGTGCCTCATCGCCGGATTGCCATTGCTCTACTACTTCCTAAAGTGAGGTGTGAGAATATGCCAAAGCAATTCCCACAGGTGATTGTAGACCAAGCAGACTACCGAGATCTCCAGCACAAACTCGACTCGATCGAAGAGCGACTGGAGTTTACAATGGCCGAAGTCGCGCAACGGTACGGGCAGCGCGTGGGTAGGGACATAGGCATCGCCTATGGCCTCATCGGAGGAATCATACTATTCCTCGTGCTCAACACGCTGACGCAACTCTCAACCTTGTTTAGGCTATTCGGGTGAATGACGACGTAAGGAGGCTCATATAGCATGTTTAGATACGATAAAAAGCAAACCGTTTTCGAGATAGGCGGTTTTCACGTTGGCGGTCAGCCCGGTGAATATCCGACCGTGCTCGCCAGCTCGATGTTCTACGACAAGCATAAGGCAGTTTTAGACGCCCAGAAAGGTGAGATTGACAAGGAACTCGCCGAAACGCAATGGAACACACAGGTTGAGCTGTCGGACCTGACGGGGCTCGGCTACTGGAACCAGTTGATCGCTGAGACCGAAGAGGCGATGAAAAAGTACATCGACTGGCACCTGAATATCGCCCCTGGGATCGCTTTCCTGGTCGATTCGAGTGTGCCGGCGGTGCGCATGTTCGCGGCAAAATACGCGGATGAAATCGGCGCGGGAAAACTCGCCGTTTATAACTCCGTCAACGCAAGTGCGCTACCAGAAGAGTGGGAGGCCATAAAGCAAACAGATGTCGACTCAGCCATCGTTTTGGCCTTCAATCCGACGGACGTGAGCCCGAGAGGCCGACTCGACATACTTACGGTTGGCGGCACAGGACAGGAACAGGGACTCCTAACGTCCAGTGAAGATTCCGGCATTACGCGCCCGCTGCTCGATGTCGCTTCGCTCTCACTCGGCGCAGGCGCAGGACAATCAATCCGATCGGTGGTCGCATTCAAGGGCACGCTTGGGTTCCCGACCGGAGGCGGACCACACAACATCCCTGATGCGTGGACGTGGTTGCGCAGATACAGAAAGACCGGCCACTCACTGAACCGGCCCGTCCCAGAGGTGTGGGAACCGTGTAGTATCGGTGCAAACATGATCTGTGGTATTGTCGGCGCCGACTATCTCTTGTATGGTCCGGTCGAATTGTCAACGATCATCTTCCCCGCTATGGCGATGATCGACATCATGAACGAGGAGAGCACCAAAGAGCTAGGAGTCGAACCGCAGACGGAAAATACACCGTTGATGAGGCTGGTTTAAAACCAGCTTCTTTTTCTTTTTTTGCATTTTTGTGTTTCTTGAGTGCCCGAGCACACGCGAGTGAACTCATAGCCTGGTCCGATACTATGGCAGTCTCTCAAATATCGAGCCGAAATGCTCATACAATTGTAGACCTGTCCCTGCCTATATCGGCTGAAATGCCGACCTATCCCGGAGATCCTAGCCCGCGAATCGAGCCGCTCAGCACAATCAAAGAGGGCGGGGCGAATACGACGCGGATCATCTTGGGCGTACACACGGGAACGCACGTCGATGTGCCCTACCATCTGCTCGAACGCGGCAAAACAGTTGACGAGCTGCCGCTCGAAACGTTTTGCGGCAGCGCGCTAACGTACGACCTAGCCGACAACGTGCTTGGTTCACGCGTTGGCCCCGACGATTTGAAAAATGGAATCCCGCTAAAAAGCGGTGAGATCGCCCTCTTCTACACAGGATCGAACGCTCCGGCGGCCAGCGGTTCGACGAGTCGCCTTTACACGTGCCTCGATAATACGATGGCTGATTGCCTGATAGAGAAGCAGGTAAGAGCCGTCGGAATCGACAGCATGTCCGTTGATCTACTGGGCTCACCTAAAAACGAAGTGCACAAAAAGCTCCTCCAGAATGGAATTGTCATTTTCGAGAACTTGTCAGACAATCTTCGGCTCTTGACGGGACAGCGAGTGCTGTTTTTTGGTGCGCCGTTGAGACTGAAGCGGGCTGACGCTTCTCCTATACGCGCATTCGCCCTCCTTTAGCCGGACGCAGCTAGCTTGCCGCCAAGCTTGCGCGAATATCGCTGACGCACGCTCCATAAGCATTAATACGAATAAAACGAACTAAGAAGTAGAGAGGAAAAACGGAATGAGCGATGTAATTGCTTACGATATGAAGAATCAGGCGATTAGTGTTGGTGCGCACGTTAAGTACGCGGGAACACATACGCGCGGAAAAGTGAAAGAGATCCGCGTCGCTGGCGATTCAACCTGGGTGCTAATTGACTCGACGAATCTGTATTATGATCCTCAGCACCTAGAGCTTGTGAGCAAAGAAATGGAAACCGCAGACAGAGAAGCGCAATCACTCGAAGAGTTCCGCAGACGCCTTGATCAGAAAAGAGAGCTGCTTCACGCGACTATGGAAGGCTTTGATGAGCCAGGCGGTTGATTCCTTCCTAAGTGCTGAAAAGGGATTCGCGTTCGTCGCGGTTACTCGTTGATGAACTTTCTCGTCTCTTCAACGACGAATTTGCGGATCTTTTCTATGGTTTCCTTGTCAGCTCTAAAAGCGAGAAGGTCACGAGACGTCACGTCAGCAAGTCCAGTTTCCACATCGGCATAGGCTGAAACAACGTCCGTGTTGAACTCCTTGCACGCCGCGATTATGACCTTGCTTGGAATGCCTGGTGGTAAGACAAGCTCGTAAACGTCCTCATTTTGTTCGCTAGTGTCCTTTTCTGCTTCTGAAGGCATCGAACATAGTTCTACCTCTTGCTACTTCTATCTATCGACAATGGGGCGCTTCGGGCACGAGGCGCGCTGAACTAATGTCTTGTCTGGTGCTGACTAACTACACCCCAAAGTTTTTCAAAGTCGAATCGTAAGGTACCTACAGCCAAAGCCAACGTTTCGGCTGACGCCGAACGAGAGGGAATGCGATGGACACGTCGATTAGTTCGAAGGAGAAACTTAGTTTCATCATCGAAGGTCCAGAGAGCGTCTGGAAACTGCTAGGGATTCATCCCCGTTTCGGTCCCAGCTGGGCGCGCGTGACGAAAGACAATGAGGGGGGGACACACGAAATAACGGGATCTTTGGGAGACATTTTCAAGATCTACTCTTCTGATTTTGATTACACGTTTGTTACGATCGCTGAGGGCGCTAGTCTTAAGGAGATCAATCACATCGTGTTTGAGGATTTTACGTACTCCGTCTCTCGTCGCTGGTACAACATACTGCAAAACATCGGAACGTTCAAAGGAAACCTCGATGAAGAGGCTGAGAACCTCTAAGGTCCGTGTTTTTTGGTCAAGCCTTCCGTGCGGGGATCCTCAGCAGCGCACGAGTGCGTTAATTCAGCCTTTTTTGTTGCAATACGCGGCAATGCCAGCTATCGATCTATTTATTAGGCCGTAACGCATGTCGTACACGGGAGGCTTCACGCTCTAAGGCTCTCTACGACAAACAAATAGCGAATCGCGGCACGTATTCGAGGCATTATGAAAGGGAAGATCGAACTGCACACTGCACCAAAGACCTATTGCGTCGACACTCACAGGGTGATGCCGCCGGCAGAAACCCTTGAGCGGATAAAGTCGGTGATACCTGAGGTCGGAATAACCCGCGTAGCCGATATTTCAGGACTTGATCGCGTTGGTCTACCCGTTTTTTCTGCGATAAGGCCTTCAGCGGCAGACGGCGCGATATCAGTCTATGCCGGCAAGGGTGTTACCGAATCGGAGGCGCGCGTATCAGTGATTATGGAGGCTGTAGAACGATTTTCTGCCGAAGTCGAGAATTTCAAGCAGCAACTGTTGTTCGACTCCTATGAAAACCTGTCAGCTGACAACAACGCCCTTAACCCGGCCGACCTTATACTGCCAGGCCATCTTTCCTCAGATACCAAAATCGAGTGGTATCCGAGCTGGGACATTCTTAACGACGAGGAGGTGCTCGTCCCGGCAAACGCCGTTTTTCACCCATACAAGCCGCACCAAGGCAGATGGCAGCTATTCCGCAGCAACACCAATGGCCTTGCCTCAGGCAACGTCATTGAAGAGGCGATCTTTCACGGCCTCATGGAAGTCGTCGAAAGAGATGCGGTGAGCATCGCCGAGATCAACCGAAATCCAGGCATCGGTCTCGATGTGGGTGTCGGTCCGGCAGGCGATATCATCAAGAAGTTCGAAGCACAAGATATCCGCGTGCAGCTCTGGTGGGTGCCTACTGACACGGGCACTCCCGCGATTGTTGCTGCCTCTGATGATGAAAAGATGCGTGATGCGGCTCTGTTGGTCATGGGGGCCGGAAGCCACACTGATCCGCAAATCGCAGCTCTCCGAGCACTTACCGAAGTAGCTCAGTCGAGAGCCACACAGATACACGGTGCGCGCGAAGACACCAACCGAGAGTCGATGGCTCGGTTGATCGGCTATGAGAGGATGAAAAGGCTCAACAAGCACTGGTTGGCAGAACCAAGCAAGACCATTGAGCTTGACGCAATCGAAACGTCAGCGACGGACTCCATTGACGGTGACATCAAGCTCACACTTGGGCGGCTGAGCGACGTGGCAGACCGCGTTATCGTCTCTGACATTACGGTGAGCGCCATCGGCATTCCGGCGGTTCGTGTCATCATCCCCGGGTTTGAGGTCTACTTTTTAGATCGAGAGCGAAAAGGAAAGCGCGCTAGAGAATGGCGAAGCACGAGTGCATAATATTCACGGGCCCGAGCTTATCGTGGTCTGAAGTGGCATCTATAGACAAGCGACCACGCTGTTGCGCTCCTGCCGTGCGAGGGGATATTTCTCGCGCAGCTGAAGCGGGGGCAAGACTCATCGGCTTGATTGACGGGGTTTTTTATAATCGCGCTGCTGTTTCGCATCGGGAAATCATTGACGCTGTGCGGTCAGGCGTGACCGTCGTTGGTGGATCCAGCATGGGGGCGTTGCGTGCTTCGGAACTTGACGGCTTTGGGATGATAGGAGTTGGGAAAATCTACGCCTGCTTTAAGCAAGGCCGTATCGAAGCGGACGATGAAGTCGCCGTTGCATACAACCCAGTTACGTTCGCGCCCGTATCTGATCCGCTCGTGAATATCCGGTTCGCCTTGCACTCGCTTGTGCAGGCCCGCGTCGTCGATGCCGGAACGAGTGACGCACTCTTGGGCTTAGCGCGGAGTATCTTCTACATGGAACGAAGCTTTCCTTTGTTTTTAAGCATAGCAGAACAACGCGCACTTGTAACCAAACAGGGGCGTACCGCGATCGATACGTTCCTCGCGGGCCACGACTATGACCTTAAGAAGCGAGATGCGAAGCTCGTAGTTCAAGCGGTCATTAAACTTCATGATCAGCTGCGCTAGGTGTAATCGTGATAGATCGCTTTGAGTATGACGTTACTCATCGGCTCCAGAGGTGCGCCGGCACGAAGATCGCACTCTTGGGCATTGGAAACGAACTTCGACGTGACGATAGCGTCGGACTTACTGTTATCGATAGGTTAGGCGCGCTCATTGATGACCCATCGATCTCTCTGGTGAAATGTCACGAAGTCCCAGAGAACTTCACAGGTCGCGTCAAGCGCTTCAAGCCAGCTTGCGTGATACTCATAGACGCAGCCGATTTCGGCGGTGTTCCCGGCGAAATTCGCGTCTTTGACCTGAGCGAGCTTGAAGGTATCGAGATCACAACGCATCGACCTTCGCTCGCGGTGCTGGGGGAATACCTTCAGTCAGAAACTAGCGCTGGCATTTTTGTAATCGGGATTCAGCCTGCAGACCGAGAATTTGGAGAAGGCCTGAGTCCGGCCGCACGTAGAGCCAGCATTACTGTTGCGGACGCGTTAAGAACAGCTTTAAATCGTTTTGGCGCAAAGAAGGATTGAGGTTCTTTTGATGGCTGCCCCTGATTTTAGTCAGCTGCCCTGGATAGTGCCCTATCAAGATATACTCGCGATCGCAGGAACAGACTGTGTCGAGCTGCTTGAAGTAACCAACTGCTACGGGGGCGCCGCATGGGCGCGCTATCACTATACCCAAACGAGTCCGCTGATCATCTCAAGCCGGACCGTAGGAAGTACGACGCGTTATCTATTGAGAGTGGGTACGTCCAATCTAAAACTCAGGGCTTCCGTTTCCGCTGGGGGAATTGAATCGGTCGAACTGTCCGACGATGCCGTGAAGGTGACGTACGCGGGTCTCGGAGGCGGCGGCGTGGGCGCTACCATGTGCCGGGCGCTAGCGCGCGACGTCATCGACTATGATTTGACGCCTGCAGGAGGTAGTAAAATGAGTCGCGGGACGCTCACATTACCGAAACGGTCGCGTGTCATCGTTGGCGTAGACGATACTGACACCAAGGAAGAAGGTGCGACGTGGTCGCTTGTAAACAATATAGCCGCAATGGTCGACAATAAGACACTTCGATATGTGTCCCACGCTATCGTGCAGCTCTATCCTGTAAAAGCAAAGACGAAAAACTGCGTGGCCACGGTCGTAGAGTTTGCTAGTTTGAACGCCAACAAGCCCATAAAAAAGTTTCAAGAACTTTTAGAGGATTACACGCTTTCAGATCAAACAGGCATGGCTGTTCTAAACTCATTTGGCGCTAAGAGCCTCTCAAGTTACGGCGACGCCGCTCGCTCGGGTGAGGTATCACTCTCAGCGGCTATGGAAGCAGCGGATGCAGCCGGCGTGGAAGTTCTTTTGCAAGGGCGCGGCATTATTGGTGCGATTGCCGCTCTACCGTTTTTCTCACAATGTGATCAATCTGTGAAGCTTGATCAGATCCCCCGCTCAGAGATCGTGTGAGACACAACTGCAAGACGTGGCCCATTCGTGTGCAAGCCCATGTCCCGCGGCACTCCGAGATAGCATCCGCCCAGCCCAAGCGGACAAAAGTAGAAACTGGCTTGAGAGCGCGAACTGCACTGATCAACCACCAGACACGACTTTTAGCACGCGGACGGTTCCGGGTCGCACCGGCGCATCGAATGGTACGGGCTCATTATCTACGAAAATCAAGACTTCTTCAGGATTCAGCTTGAGCTCAAGCAACAGTTGCTCATAGTTTGCTCCAGCGGGAATGTTGACCACGTTTTCCCGCCCGTTTAGACAAACGGTGACACAGGGGTCCTTTGTTGGCATCCAATAAGCTTTATAGGAGTTTTGATATAAGAATCACGCGTATCGGCACGTGCCGGGGTGGCAGAGCGGACTAATCGGTTACGAGTCCCAACGCGGCAGGCTCGAGACCTGTTGATGCCTTGCATAAAGAAGCCTGCTGGGCTTTTCTAGAGGACGCATCGCTTGGGTTCAAATCCCAACCCCGGCGTCGATATCACGGAGAGGCCGTTCGCTGCTGCGCCGTTAGACATCAATCGAGTTCGAGCTGATTTTGGAGATACGCCATCAGTTGCGAGGTTTTGAGGTATACTTCAACTAGCAGCTGTTTCACGTTTGTGACGTCTGTCCGGTCGTCGCCGGTATATACATAAAAAGACATCTCAGTCAGAATGTCCGCAACGTCCTCGTTTGGAAGCAGCGAAAATAACTCATTGCGATAGTGGTTGTATTGTTTCACGTACTGATTCGCATCGATATAGGGTTCAGTCAACGATCGGTCTAAGGTGCCATCGAGCGACGCATGCAATTCATTAACTCCGCGCAGCGTTTTTTCAAGCTCGGCTTTCGTTGTCGGTTTCATCGGCGTGAGCCCCTTGACTAGGTCGCTGCAAAATAAGCGGCCGCGGCCACAAATACAGGCGTTGCCTCCGTCTAGTAATTGTGTTCTACTGCGGTTTTTCCTTGCACCTTTCCCAAGATTTCGAACGTGGTGTCTCGCACTTTATCGAGAGACTCATCAGTGCTTCGCACGCTGATTATTATTGTCCCAAAGCTCATTGAAACCTCGTTTATCTTTTTAAACTGCAAGGGTTTCTCTGCCGCCGTATCAATTTCGTCCATGGTATCTAGCAACACACTTGGGCTCTTCAAACTTCTAACTTTCGTTTGGATAGTAGTTCGGCAGCCCTCAAAGCACTGGTGCTTGGAGATATCGTCAGCGTTAAAGACGATCAGCGCGTGTATACGTCGATGATCAAGGTCGGAATCGCAGGCGTGCCCTTAGCGCTCAAAGGCCAGAGTACGGCAGAGGGCATCGAGTACTTATCTCGTATTGGACTTGACGCGCTTGAAGTTCAGTTTGTCAGGCGTGTTTCAATGAAAGAGGAAACAGCCGTAGAGGTGGGCAACGTAGCGCGCAAGGCTAAGATCGATCTCTCCGTCCACGCTCCGTACATGATAAACCTTGCTTCAGAAGATCCGCAGATCATCGAGGACAGTAAGAATCGCATAAGGCTGTCCGTTGACAGAGGTCACGCGCTTGGAGCACGAATCGTCGTTTTTCATTCGGCATATTATACGAAGAAGTATACCAAAGACGAGACGTACGAGTTAGTCAAAGACGCGTGCGTAGGTTTGCTGGATTATATGCGGGATCGCGGCATTGGACAGACGCAGCTCGGGGTCGAACTCTTAGGCCGACAAAGTCAGTTCGGAACCGTTGACGAGTTACGGAGACTGCAAGAAGAGCTGCCAGACATACGCCCCGTTATTGATTTTGCGCATTTGCACGCACGGTGCAATGGGTGCTTGCATAGCGTTGAGGACTACGCGCGCGTCCTTCAGGCACTGTTTAGTGACCACAGTCACCTCCACAGCCACTTCTCTGGGATTGAGTTTTCGAAGGGAAACGAGCGCAGGCATCTGCCCGTAGACCTCGCCCAGTTCAGGCTACTTGCCAGCGCGCTTCAAGAAAACGCTTGCGACGCCACCATAATCTGTGAATCACCGCTGCTCGAACAAGACGCCCTAAAGATGAAGCCGTTTGTCGAATAGTGGCCAATCTGAGCATTTTTTGGTTGATGCGTTCCGAATTTGGTTAGAAAGTTTTATCTATCATAATGCTTTTGTGTCTGTTAGATCCTCAAGGGAGGCACAGTATGACAGACGACAACATAATCTACGTAGGCAACAAACCTGTAATGAATTACGTGCTAGCCGTGGTAACGCAGTTTAACAACGGAGCCGACGAGGTCTTGATTAAAGCTCGGGGGAGAGCTATTTCGCGGGCAGTTGACGTGGAACAGATTTCTATAAACCGGTTCCTCTCAGACGTCACGACGAAAAAAATAGAGACCTCGACTGAGAGTCTTAGCACCGAGACCGGTAACACAAACGTCTCGGCGATCGAAATAACCGTAGGAAAATAGCTAAGCAGCATTAGGTTTTCTTAAGAATGCGAAGTTAAAAGGCGCTCTGCTCCTTGCCGAGCGCCGTTTTCAACCACGTCTGGCTGCTACAATCGCATCGCCGGCGCACCCAGCACTGCGCGTTTCGTGCATTTGATCAGCTGCTTAACTCTCCAAGATCACGTAGAAGGCCCTTTCTCCCGCCAAGCTGCGCGACGGATTTTGACGCCATAAAGTTGCCATAAAGACCCGACTCGTGCAGGTCTTTGCCAGTCAGCTGGCCGTACAGGAACCCTGCTGCGAACGCGTCTCCCGCCCCGACGGTGTCAGTTATCTGCGATGCGCATGGAGCGACATAGAGGCTCTCGCTTCGCGTTGCTACGTAAGAACCAGCCTCGCCAAGTGTGACGGCGACGATGTCTGCTCCCAACTCCAGGAGAGTCGCTGCTTCTTCAACGCGTGCTGATCCGGTCAAGTGTTGCGCTTCTTCTTTGTTGAGAAAAAGCGTGAAAGTACGTTCAATCAGTGGTTTTAATTGGTCGAGTCCGAGCTTCGCATAAATGCTACCCGGGCTAAACGATATTTTTGTTCGCGACCTGCTTAGGTGGCGAACGTACGCGATTTGCATTTGGAATTGATCAATGCCCATAAAAGAGCTGACGTGCAATATTTCGGCCTGTTTAGCATAATCGTGATTTGCAGTGAAGAATGCATCGTTTACGCTTGGGAGGATGTAGATAGCTCTTTCTCCGCGCGAATCGACGAATATCAACGCTGAGCCAGTATCTCCCTCTGATATCGTGATGCCGTGCACATCAACGCCTTCCCGCCGCAAATCATCCAACAACTGTAATCCTTCTCTATCATCCCCTACCGTTCCTAGAAATCCAGTTTTGACGCCTAGGCGAGCGAGTCCGACGATAGTATTCGCTGCAGAGCCTCCTGGGTGCCTGGTGGCTGAAACCACGCCGATCTCTCGCCCGGGTAATGCCAAATCATCAACCTGGCAAATTCTGTCGCAGTTCAGCGCCCCGAAGCCGATGACCTTAGCGTTGTGCTCCATGTCGCAGCTCCTATTCGCATGATCGATGCCCTTTGAGGGACTTAACTGTATTGTTACGCGTTATTCAATCGAATAAGCGACATCTTGCTTGCAGACGGCCGCCTCCCGCTCCGAGACTTCTTTGTACATCATCTCCAAGCAGGGGCGTGCGCATGGTTTTTTAGGCTGTTTTTCCCCTTGTGTTGACAGGGCGTTATTGTTGCTTGGAGGTGACTCGAACGTTCTGAGCACGTCGGGCAGCGGATAATCTGCGGCGGGACGAGTCGGGAGAAACTTAAAATACGGATGACGCCCTTTTTATGGACGATGTATGTAAGAAATGTGGAAATTACAGACGTCAAAACTGAATCGAGAGACGTCAAGACCTTATTTTTCGATCACTCTTTTCGTTTTATTCCTGGGCAGTACGTCATGGTGTGGATTCGAGGCGTCGACGAGATACCGATGAGTCTGTCGTACCCAAACGGCATCACCGTAAGAAAAGTTGGTGATGCCACGGCAGCGTTGCGCGCGCTGGGCGTCGGTGCCACACTTGGTATCAGAGGCCCTTTCGGCAATGGGTTCCGCGTGACCAAGCCGCCTGTGCTGCTCGTGGCTGGAGGAGTGGGCGCTGCCCCACTGGCGCCACTTGCTGAGGCGCTAAAAAACAATGTCATAACCATTCTGGGCGCTAAAACAGAGGACGAGCTGCTATTCACTGAGCGATTCAAGAGTGGTGGATCGCTCTGGATAACCACCGATGATGGCTCTGCTGGCCACAAAGGCCCGACTGTCGATTTGCTGGATATGATTCAAGGCTACAACGAAATAGTCTCGTGCGGCCCTGAAAAGATGATGCGCAAAGTGTTAGATCACGCAACGGTCGCCGGGGTGCCAAGCCAGTTCAGCTTGGACCGATACATTAAGTGCGGCGTCGGGTTGTGTGGTTCTTGCTGCATAGATCCATCAGGCCTGCGCGTGTGCTCGGATGGCCCCGTTTTTGCAGGAGTACAGCTTCAAGAGAGCGATTTTGGGGTATACATGCACGATGCGACGGGCAGAAAGGTGAATTTGTGATCGGTCGGTTCAAGCTCCACGATGAGACGTTTTTAGGGACGGTGGAAGGAACGCGCGTGGATGGCAACGGGAGCACCTACGAATTGTCTGAATTACAAGTGCTCGCGCCTGCTTGCCCTAGCAAGATTGTGGGCGTCGGTTTGAACTACATCGACCACGCGCGAGAACTTGGAACCCGCGTCCCGGAACGGCCCACTATATTTCTCAAACCCTCCACGAGTGTGATTGGCACAGGAGACAGCATCGTGCATCCCGCCATTAGTTCTAGGGTGGACTTCGAGGGCGAGCTGGCGGTCGTTATTGGCCAGAGATGCGTAAACGTTGAGGATTCGAACCGCGTCGTACTTGGCTATACGTGCCTCAATGACGTGACCGCCAGAGACCTCCAGATTCTGGACGGTCAGTGGACGCGCTCGAAAAGCTTTGACACGTTTGCGCCTCTCGGACCGTTGATCGCAACCGAACTAGATCCTCGAAATGCGCACATCGTCACACGTGTCAACGGCCGCCAGCGGCAGAGCCAAAACACAAGAGACCTCGCTTTTGATGTAGATTATCTCGTCAGATTTATATCGCGCATCATGACCCTCGAAGTGGGAGACGTGATCGCTACTGGCACGCCCTCAGGCGTGGGACAACTCAGACCTGGCAATACCGTCGATGTGGATATTACCGGCATAGGAACCCTTTCAAACAACGTTATTAGTGAACAAGGCGAGAAGTTATCAGCCGTGAACCGCCTGAAGCCACACGTGTGAGGGAGTATGGCTATACCGAAGAACTACGAGCACCAGTACATCGAGTCGAAATGGCTCACAATGTGGAACGCGGAAATGTATAGGTATCGCGGAGAGCCTCGCGCAGACCGTTTCATAATCGACACTCCTCCGCCGTATCCGACGGGTAATTTTCATTTAGGAAACGCCCTCAACTGGTGCTATATCGATTTTATAGCACGATACAAGCGCATGAAGGGCTTCGACGTGATGTTTCCTCAGGGATGGGATTGTCACGGACTGCCGACGGAAGTCAAAGTCGAAACTACCTACAACGTAACAAAAAACCAGATCCCCCGCCCCGAGTTCAGAGGACTTTGTGAAAGCTTGACGCGAGAGAACATTGCTCTGATGAAAGGGACGATGCAGCGGCTCGCTTTTTCAATAGACTGGTCGCAAGAGTTCGTTACTATGAACCCGACGTACTTTGAGAAGACGCAGAAATCGTTCGTGCGAATGTACCGCGACGACCGGATTTACAAGAGCGACCACCCTGTTAACTGGTGTCCTCGATGTGAAACGGCCATCGCGTTTGCTGAGGTAAATTATGATACGAGGTCAACGATTCTCTATTATATCGTTTTCAAAGGGAGCGACGCAGAATCGGTGCAGATCGCAACTACGCGTCCCGAGCTCTTGGGTGCCTGCGTCGCCGTCGCAGTAAACCCGTACGATGAACGGCACGAGCGTCTGATCGGCAAGAGTATTCGAACGCCGCTCTACGGCGAAGAAGTACCGGTTATAGGGGACGAAGCGGTCGATCCTGCTTTTGGCACGGGAGCTGTGATGATCTGTACGTTTGGTGACAAACAGGACGTGCGATGGTGGAAGAAGCACAACTTACCGCTGAAAAAAGTCATTGGCAAAGATGGCCGCGTCACCGATTCTAAGTACAACGGGGTAAGTATCAGCGAAGCGAGAGAGCGCATCATTGGAGATCTGCTTGAAAACAAGCTCGTGACGAAACAGGAACGAGTCGAGCAGAACGTCGGGATTCACGACAGATGTGGGACTCCGATCGAGATTCTTTCAGAGAACCAGTGGTTTGTCAAGATCGATAAGGACGTCGTTCTCCAGCGCGCGGCTGAAATTCAGTGGATCCCGCCGTACGCGTTTTACCGGCTAAAGAATTGGACAGAAAGCGTCGAATGGGACTGGTGCATCTCGCGTCAGCGCGTTTTCGCCACGCCTATCCCGGCATGGTACTGTGACCAGTGCGGACGCGTTCTCGTTGCCGACGAACGCTGGTTACCGTTGGATCCCACTGAGGAAGCCCCGAGAAATGAGTGTGCGTGCGGCTCTTCAAGCTTTACGCCTGAATATGACGTGCTCGACACGTGGATGGACTCGTCGATCTCTGCTTTAAACGTCGCAGGCTGGCCCGACGCCGCGTATCAAGAGCATTTTCCCACTCAATTGCGCCCCCAGGGTCACGATATCATTAGGACCTGGGCGTTTTATTCCATACTGCGATCTGACGCCCTGGTGGGGAGCAAACCCTGGGAGTGCGTCGTCGTCAACGGAATGGTACTCGGTGAAGACGGCCAAAAAATGAGCAAGTCGCTCGGAAATATCATCGCTCCGGAGAGCGTAATGGAGCAGTATGGAACCGATGCTGTTCGACAATGGGCGGCAATCGGCGGCTCAATCGGATCCGACGTCCCGTACAACACAAAAGATCTCACGGCTTCTGCACGCTTTTTGACGAAGCTGTGGAACGTTTTTAGGTTCGCGATGATACACCTAAGCCAAGGCGTGGAACCAGTCGTTTATGGGCCCAAAAATTCGACTGAAATCTGGCTAATCTATGAGCTTGCCGGTCTAGTAAAATCAGTCACCTCGAGCATGGAGCATTTTAGCTTTGACGAGGCTCTTAAGGATATCCGATCGTTCGTGTGGAACACGTTGGCGGACCATTACGTAGAGGCCGCCAAAGGTAGACTATATGAACGAGACCGTTACAGCGTTGCCGCTTTGCATCTCGCCCTTGATACGACAGCGAAGCTACTAGCGCCCTTTTGCCCCTTCTTTACAGAAGAGTTGTTTTCGCACCTCAACCCGGGCGAGGAAAGCGTTCACCTGCAGCTGTGGCCTGAGTTTAACATAAAATTGCAGGAAAGTATTGCAGGGGAACCGGAAGTCACTACCAGCGCCGCTTCCGAAAGCGTCGTTATTGCGGCATCCGCCTCAGCGGTACAAGAAGCGCGGCACACGGGCGAGCTGATCAAAGAAATAATTAGCAGCGTTAGGCGGTGGAAATCTGAACAGCGCATTGCACTGAACGCCCGAATTGAGGGCGTTTACGTCTACACGGACTTTGATATTGCGGATGGAGCACCAGATATCGACAATGCGCTCAACGCCGACATAACCTACAAACGAGGAGAACCAGATATCCACGAAATGGTCACTGAAATCAGGCCCAATCTCGGCTCACTAGGCCCACGTTTTAAGCGGGAAGCGAAATACATCGCGCAGCTCATACGCGAAACACCCGCTCAGGAGATCGCAGATCAAATCGGGAAGGGATCAGTGACAATTGGTGGGCTCCAACTCGAGCCGGAAGATTTTGTTATCAAAAAGGAGCGCGCCGTAGAAGGTGTCGCGGCCGACGTAATCGAATTGCGCGAGGCGACAGTCATCATCAAGCACGAGTAGGAGTCCTTACCACCCTTCGGCGACAAGTTCGTACTTTTTGATGCACGTTAGCACCTCTTCGTCGGTCAAATCGTAGAATCGTTCATAAAAGCTTGCCACGGCAAACCACGGCCTATCACTCGTTAACGGACAAATGTATTGGTCGACCTGAGATCTGACGAGCATTTCAGCGCCTTTCGAAGCAACCGGCACCGCCAAAATCACCCGTTTGGGTTTTCTTTTTTTCACGTAATTTATCGCCGCAAGTGCCGTGTACCCGGTAGCTAGTCCATCGTCGACGACTATCGCGATGCGATCCGTCAACTCGGGGAAAGGCCTGTCGCCTCGGTATCTTTTTTCGCGGCGCTTTACTTCCGCCAGCACCTGCGTTGCAATCTCATTGACTTCGGTGTCCGTCAATCCCAGATAGGTGATAAGGTCGTCGTTTAGAGCTCGGGAACCGTCGGCGGTGATAGCCCCAAACCCCGCTTCGGCATTAGATGGAATCGGCAGCTTCCGCGGTATTACTAAATCGAGTGGAGCGCGCATGCGCACAGCGACAGGAAATGCGACTTGAACGCCGCCGCGCGGAATTGCTAAGACCACTGCGCTTTGACCTTCGTATCGCGCCAACAGGTCAGCAAGTACGTGTCCTGCTTGTATGCGGTCCTTAAACATGCTGGTCACTGCGCATTGTACGTTTTTATAGTTATATACTGGAATGTGGAACCTGTGCTGCTTGTAACGCGGTATGCGCCTTACGCTCAGGATTACCGCGCAAAGTATATAAGATACGAGTATATCTTAGAGTATAGATAATACCTTTAGAGTATAATAAAGTACATTGTGATAAACATGAGCGAGTCAAAGATTCTGTTAGACGAAGATGAGATGCCTAGAAGCTGGTACAATATTCAGTCTGATCTGCCGGTAAAGCTGCCTCCTCCGTTGAACCCGCACACGCAAGAGCCCGCGACACTCGACGAAATGCTTGCGCTGTTTTCGAGTTCGTTGGTCAAACAGGAAGTGTCGACCAGCCGGTACATCGATATCCCAGATGAGGTTCTTGAAGCGTATTTGAGAGTCGGGCGGCCTACGCCGCTTTACAGAGCGAAGAGGCTTGAGGACTATCTAAAAACGCCTGCCCGAATTTATTACAAGAGGGAAGACGTTTCGTTTGCAGGATCGCACAAGCCCAACACGGCTATTGCCCAGGCGTACTACAACAAGATTGATGGCACCGAGGGCCTCGTGACGGAGACTGGTGCCGGGCAGTGGGGCACCGCTCTGGCGCTCGGGTGTTCAATTTTTGACCTGTCGTGCAAGGTGTTTATGGTCAGGGTGAGCTACGATCAAAAGCCTGCAAGAAAAACGCTCATGCGACTTTATGGGGCTGAAGTCATCCCTTCGCCGTCAACTTTGACGCAAAGCGGACGACAAGCACTCGCCAAATCTCCTGATCATCCAGGTTCTCTTGGGCTTGCCATAAGCGAGGCAGCTGAAACAAGTTTGGCCTCTGCACAGACCAAGTACTCGCTGGGGTCAGTACTGGAGCACGTTCTGCTTCACCAGACCATTATTGGAGAAGAGACCGTTGCTCAGCTCAAGAAGGCAGATGAAAATCCAGACATCATGATCGGGTGCGTTGGCGGCGGTTCGAACTTTTCCGGGTTCGCATATCCGCTTCTTGGCGAGCACATCAGAAATGGAAATGGCACGCAATTCATAGGCGTGGAGCCGACGAGTTGCCCTACGCTTACAAAGGGCGAGTACAAGTACGACCTCGGTGACGTGGCTGGTTTTGCGCCCATGGTCAAAATGTATACGTTGGGACACGATTTCGTTCCATCGCCTATACACGCCGGTGGGCTTCGTTATCACGGCGATGCCCAAAGCCTCAGCCTCTTAAAGAACCTCGGCTACGTCGAAGCCGTGTCCTATGAGCAGCTTGCAACGTTTGAGGCAGGCGCGCTTTTCACCCAGACTGAAGGCATTTGTCCGGCTCCAGAATCGAGTCACGCTATCAAGGCAGCAATAGACGAAGCCATCAAATGCAAGCAGACTGGCGAGGCTAAGGTAATCGTGTTCAACCTCAGCGGCCACGGACTTTTGGATCTCGCTGGGTACGAAAAATTCTTAAACAATGAGCTGAACGGAAACGGGAATAGTTCTTAAGCTATCTCACGTAGATTCACGCCGAGCGCGGAGACCTACCGTTTCTAGGCAAGAGGCAAGAAGGGCTCACTAGAACGGTGGCGGCTGACATTTCACTAGCTGAGCTAGCTGACGCACTAATCCTCTTTCCACTGCTGCTGGATTTCGGGGTTGTTAGTGAAACCCTTCGTCTTTCGCTTCAATACCTTATCGCGGCCCTCCATATAGAAAGCCTCTTCACTAGTGATCTCGTCATCTTCGACGAGTTCTTCGCGTCCTTCAGGCGTATAGACTCCCTCGCCGGCAGCGACCTCTTTGTCCACTACCTCTTCATTATACTGATAACCATAGTCTGGTTCTTTGCCCCATGGGTCGTGACCTACCTCTTCCACAACTCCGCCGTCGTGTTCTTCTCGGGCGGCCTCGTCAATTTTAAGCTCGAGGGAGCCGTCATAGATTTCTCTGTTCTCCTTTTGATCGTCCGCTTCAACAACTCCTTGATCTTTCGGCTTGACGCGTTTGACGTCGTCTTTCTCATCGACGAAGAAATCAAATTGTTCGTCGTCTTGGTCTGAAGGTTTGTTGTCGGTATTTTCGCGTGGCATGCTAATCCCAACAAGAAGTTTACTTTCCGAGTTAATAAACAGTTGCAAGCATTTGGTCGGATAACTCCTCTTTTGTCGCAGAAGAGGCTCGCACAACGCGGCTTGGTTAAGGGGGACGAAAAATTCGGCTGAGCGGGATCGAAGCGCTTAAAATTGCTCAATCCATTCGTTGAATAAGGCGTATTGCGAGCACAGGTCAAGGACGTCGGTATCAAGAGGATCCTTAAAATAGATCGCAAGCTTATCGACCAGTCCTCGCGCACCGTTCCGTTGTGCAAGTTCCATGAAGCGGATGAGGTCGATCACGAGGGGTGCCGCCAGTATGCTGTCGCACCCTTGCCACGTGAACTGCATGTTCATGCGATGCCCCAAAAACCCTTTGAACGATATGAAGTCCCAAGCGACCTTGTGGTCCGAGAGGGGGGGAAAATAATCAATACGGCTTCCCAGATGCGGCTCGTAACCTAGCATCTTTGGCACCACGCTCGTCTTTGTAATGAGCTTTGACTGCTTGTTGTCCGGATGCCGTAGTATTTGTCCGTCTAGGTTTCCAAGTATGTTACTTCCGTACCAGCCATCAATTGTCAGATGTCGGTACTTGAACATAGGCACGAGAGCGGTTTTAACGAGAGTCTCCCCGGTCTTCCCGTCTTTTCCGCAGTGCGGGACGCCCAGGGTGTTAGCCAGCTCTTTTATGGCGGGGATATCGTTCCCCATTGATGGCGTGAAGTTGACGTATGGCAACCCGTTTTTGATGGCGCAATACGCATAAATTGCGCTCGCAGGGATCTTTTTTGAATTCGCTTTGACTGCAGCCTCAAAACTGTCAAGCGTCGCATACTCTGGTTGAGGCGCAAAGTACGGTTCGGTTGAGGCCAAGTTAACCACTACACAGCGTTCGTTTCGAGCGAACTCGCGAATTTCTTGCGATACCTGGTTTGCTGCCTCGCTGAGGGTTAGTCCCTTATTGTCGCAAAGGGAGGATATTGCATCTCCACAGTTGTTGATAATGCCGCACTTCACCGGAATGGAGTCTATCTCCTCTTTCAGCTCTGGAAGCTGCATTGTATCAAACGTGCTATTGTCGCTGACGTTCTGATAAGCGGCGTCGTACAACGCGACGCTCCTGATATCGTGACCGCCAAATTGAAGGTCTTCGAGTCGCGCAAGATTCAGCCGGGAAAAACGTTTTTCCTCGGACATTATGCCGCTAGATGCGCTTAAGCCGCGGTTTATAGCGAGAACCCCTACAAGGATCGTTGTAGCGACAGCGCCCTTGATTCCGATGAACCAAACCTTCATCTCAGTCGAATCTGCCTTCAATCTATAAAAAATCTTTTAACGTCAACGTTAGGCGAATCAATTGCGATATGGTTACGCTTTTTGCGTCGCGACGTCGCGACGTCGCGCATTGTAATTGCGGTTGACGCGTACTGTCCAAAAAGAGATGACGATGGAGACGAAAGCCCGCGGAAAGCGCCAGCTGCGTCGACGGTGCTATTCTTTCTTCTTTTTGTCTTCAGAAACGAAGACGTGTTCTGGTTTTTTCTCTTCTGGCTCGCAGATGCCTTCTGTATCAGGGCCGAGGTCACACACTTCAAGCTTTTTGACCTTGTCCATGTCTTGTTCGTGCTCATAGTTTGCGTTGTAGGCATCGGTGTCAGGGGCGTTCAGAGTTCCCGTCTTCATGTCCTTTTTAAACTTGTATTCTTCCTTCTTCTCGTCGGCCATCCGGTATCACCGCCCGTACATTTGTGCGGATTCTATTAATTAGTATCGGTTTTGCCGCTGACTCTATAGATAGCACTTGATTGATAAACAGCCCGAAGTTCGCCCTTGAAACCCGGTCAGACATAGCCCGAAGTTCGCTCTTGAAACCCCTGTCAGACATAACCCAATCAACACGTCCCCTGCCGTGCATTGCGCGATTAATGACAAAAAAGTCGCGTTTTGAATCAGCGACGCATAAGTTTTTGTGTGTGCTATGCGTATATGTTACAGGGGATGATTGAATATTAAGTCCCAAACCACTGAATGTAAACTTTGTGAGTTCATTTCCCCCACGGGAATGCGGAATAGCTACGTTTACCCACGACCTAGCAACTAGTTTATCGAACATCTCTGACAACGCAGTATGGAATGCGAGTGTCATCCAAGAGTGCAGGAAGCTCTTTTTAAGTAACGTGTCACTCAGGGCCCAAGCGGCGCAACTGGGCAAAAAGGAGTTTGTTCGCAGCAAACGCTTTGCGTCTAAAACGTTTAACGTCATCAAAGACTGTAATGCTGAAAGCTACATTACTGCTGCGAAACGCATAAACGACTCTAAAATTGACGTCATCAATATTCAGCACGAGTTTGGGCTGTATAAAGGTGATTTCGGCTGCTACATTCTGGAATTTATGCGGAGAGTTAGAAAGCCGATTGTCACGACTTTTCACACCGTTCTGCCGAACCCCCCATCCCGTATGAGGGAAGTCGTCAAGGACATATACGCGCTTTCAGACAGAGTCATTGTTTCTGCAAACGCAGCTATTGACCTGTTACATAACAAGTTTGGATTGGATAAGACCCAGCTTACAATGGTGCCGCACGGCGTGCCGCAAGTACCTAAACTTGTTGACACAGAGTTCGCGAAACGGGGTCTGGGATTGGCCGAAAAGTTCGTAATAGCGAGCTACGGCTTAATTAATCCTGATAAGGGAATTGAATATGTTATCCAAGCGCTGCCGTCAATTATTGAGGCGAATCCGCGTGAGGATATCACCTACATGGTCGTTGGAGAGTACCATCCTTCGCTCGACCGAAAGGTGCGTGAGCTACACAAGGAAAAAATCGACGGCCTTGTGAAGGAGCTTGGCCTATCGCGCAACGTGCGATTTGTCGAGCGCTACCTCTCTAACAAAGATATGATTAGACACTTTTTGGCCACCGACGTCTGTGCAGTAACAAACATGAATCCGGATCAGATATCGAGCGGAGTCTTGTCCCAGGCGATAGGGTGCGGGAGGAGTATCGTCGCAACGAAGTTTGCACACGCCAATGAAGCCCTGTCAAACGGCAGAGGCTTGTTTGTTGAATTTGGCGATCCTGAGGACATCGCTGAGAAAATCAACCTCCTCGTCGCTGACGCGGAGCTTCGGAAGACCCTAAGCCATCGAGTGCACGCATACGGACGGGCCCTAACGTGGGATCAAATTGCCCGCAGGTATTTCAACGTCTTCGCGCAAGTGCGAGAGCCTCAAGTGCAGTTGTCATCAATTCCTTTGCAGCAGCGCTTCTCGCAGCCGATCGATCGTGCGTTGCGACGCAGCAAGATCTGAAAAATCTGCGACGAGTTCTTTTGAGGATAGAGAACACGCTACGTTGGCGTCCATTCCTTTTTTTAAATAGCCGGCCCTGTAAGATCTTACAGCAGCTTAAGTTTGGCCAACGCTTCAAACGATTCAGCGCAGCTTGTTGTAACATCCGTAAGCGCATCGCTGAAACACATTCGTGCTTCGTCATACTCTCTAAAATTAATTCGGCCTATCGCTTCTGTGAGTTTACGCGTAGTTCGTGAAAAAATCGCCTTAGAGCCGAGCACGTTCTGGGCGAGTTTTATCTCCATCATAAGTGAATTTAAATAGGCCTCAACAACCTTCTGACCGCCAATTAATTCATCATCTTTGAGTCCAATAAGCTTTTCAAGCAGTTGGTTTGCGATCGATACTTCAGACTTCAATTTCTCTGCGTATTCAAATTTGCGAATTAAGTCTTTTGGTTCAGCCATGCGTCCCACCACAAAATAATATACTGGTTCGGCCTAGATATAATTGATTCAAAAAACGTGGCTTAAAGGCTTATTGACGCTTTTGACAGGATTTCGGTGCTAGCCTGACTGCCCCGATAGCCACACGATCCATCACGGAGACGCTGCGGCGAAAGGTCCGGCACCACGACGAACATGCGTCGCGTAAGCCGCATGGCAACGAAACTCAGAGCGATGATCGGTGTAGTCACACAGCGTGCTTATTGTTGGTGTTTTGCTCGAATTGAAACGCGATGTTGAACAGCAGTTGTTCGTTGAATTGATCACCGATAATTTGCATCCCGATGGGCAAGTGCCCTTTTCGCCCGCACGGAACGGATAGAGATGGCACGTTCGCCAGATTAATTGGAACAGTGTTAATATCGACCTTGTATAGCGCGAGCGGATCTTCGATTTTTTCGCCGATCTTAAACGCAGCGTACGGCATCGTTGGTGCGATGAGCGCGTCGAATTGCTTGAAAACCCTCTGAAAATCTCGGCTTATCAATGCCCTCGCTTTGCGCGCTTTCAGGTAGTACTTGTCGTAGTACCCCGCCGAGAGCGCGTATGTACCGAGCAGTATGCGTCGTTTGACCTCTTTGCCAAATCCTGATGCGCGGTTCTCCGAGAATGTCGTGTGCCAATCGTGGTCTTTTTGGACCCGATGTCCATAGATGATTCCAGAGTACCGAGCGAGGTTAGACGATGCTTCCGACATCGCTTGGATGTAGTAGGCTGAAAGCGCATACTTGAGATTCGGCATCGACGTCTCCTTAGCGTGCACGCCAAGGCTTTCAAGCACCGCTATTGCTTCCCACGTTGCGTTTTCCACGACAGGATCGACGCCTTCGCCAAAAAAATCCCGTGGCACGCCAACCTCTAAGCCAGCTATTTCGTCCGCGAGCTTGGCTACATAGTGCGGCACCGGCGCGTCGCGAGAAGTGCTGTCCCAAGGATCGTAGCCAGCGATGACCTCAAAGAGCGCCGCGCAGGCTTCGACGGTTCGCGCGATGGGTCCGATCTGTTCCATTGAATTGCCGTACGAAACGAGACCGTTGCGTGACACTCTACCATAAGTAGGTTTCAGGCCGACCACTCCGCAAAAGGACGCAGGGCACCTAATCGAACCCCCCGTGTCAGAACCTAACGCAAGATCGGTCTCCTTTGCCGCCACGGCGGCGGCACTGCCCCCAGAAGAGCCGCCTGGCACGCGCTCGAGGTCCCAAGGATTCTTGCACGGTCCGAAGAAGCTGGTTTCTGTTGAGGTGCCCATCGAAAATTCGTCCATGTTCGTTTTGCCAATTATGACGGCACCTTCTTCGCGCAATTTCTTGACAACGAACGCGTCGTATGGGGGAACGTAATGTTCCAACATCTTCGAGGCGCACGTGGTTCGCAGCCCTTTGGTTGAAATGGCGTCTTTAATCGCTATGGGGATGCCAGCCAGCCGCCCATCAAGTTCGCCCGCATCAGCACCTTCAGCTTGTTGTCGCGCACCTTCGTAATCGACAGTGATAAACGCGTTGAGTTTGCTTCGTCTGATGGCATCAAGCAATTCCTCAACGTGTTCTCGGTGGCTCATAGTATCCGTGGGCCCCTGAAATAGCCATTTTCGACTCTTGGTGCGTTCGCAAGAGCGTTTTGTTGCGTTAGGCTCGGCGTAACCTCGTCGGTACGCAGCACGTTGTGCTCCTCTTGTTCAGTCAGTTCCGCTTCAATGTCTTCTAGCTCTTCAAAGTACTCCAGTATAGCATTGAATTGCATCGTGAACGCTTGCATATCTTCTTCGTCAAGGTCGATACACGCGAGCCGCGCTATTTGTTCAACATCGGTCTTAGTTATCATTCTGCCACCGCAATACCGCGTTTTTCAGCCACTGATTGTAAATAAATCCCGACGGCGCCTTTACTGTTGCGCTTGTCGTAAGGAAGGTTTTTGCGTGCGAGTTTCCGCAACACTGCGCTTACCCCTGTCCCGTACTGGAGCGCTTTTTTCCGTCTGTAGGCCAATTCGTGAGGCATTAGCTGCTCAGCCACTCTTCGCAAGATATACTTGTTGATCCCCCGGTTGAGTTTCAGTGCGCCGTCAATCGTCAATCCAAACTTAACCACCCGCGGATCTAGATACGGCAAAATGATGTCTATCGAGTGTGATGCGGCCGCCAAGTTGTCTCGTTCGAGGTTGTCCCTCGCGATGTTAAGCACGTCAATTTCGAGCGCGTCGCGCAGCCCTTCGTGATCTGCAGCGGGGAGCCTTGCGTATCTCGAATAGCCTGCAAAGAGTTCATCTGCTCCTTGCCCGGTCAGAATAGATTTCAAGCCCGCTGCTTTTGTTTGCTCAGCAAGCACCCACATCGGGAGAGCGATTGCGAGATCGAGCGGATTGCAACTCTCGACGGTTTCAATAACGCGAGGAATAAGCATTTCGACGTGGCAGGCGTCAAGGTGAATGACCTGGAGGTCGATTCGCATCAGGCGCGCCGCCTGCTGTGCGCTTTTTAGATCGTGCGATTCAGGCAATCCTGCCGCGAAGTATCGGTTGTTCGCGTTGTCCGCCATGATCGCACAGAGCAAGGAGCTGTCGACTCCGCCCGAGAACGCGACGCCCATTTGTTCATCGGCGAGTTCATTCATCACGGACTCAAGAAGTTCGCGAAGGTCGTTTACCACGCGTGATTCGTTATTGGTTGCGCGGTTTCTGCTTGACTGCTGAAGGGTTTTTTTCGTGCCAAACGTAATGCTTCGCGGTCCGTGAATCGCCACCGTGGTTCTTGGGTCGACCCGTTGGGCGCGATTGATTCCGACGGACCACAAAGCCTTGCGTTCAGACGCGAATGCGCATAGCGAACCCTTCATGTTTGATCCGTAGAATAATGGTCGCGAGCCTATGCAGTCTCTGTCCAGCAGGAGAACGCGCGAATCAACAATGCGCGCTTGGGCGTAACTTGAGTGGTACCTGTCTGAAACTGTTATTGACAAACCTCTGCTCCCAGAAGTCGCACTGAATTGCGCATCGCCCAAAGCACTCACGGCGTATTCTAAACCATTCGCCAATTTTCCCTGGGAACAGCGGCGCACGGCTCCCCGGTGCTTGAGGACTTGCTGCATCGACCGCACAGCCCGGAAGGCTCTCGGTCCAGCAGCTCCGACTATTCCAGACACCCGTCCTGCCTCAGAAGCGTCACCACGCGCTCTACTTGTTGAGGAGCCGTGCCAATGTAGTTCTCGGGACGTACCATCCACTCGAGTTGCTCTTTAGTGAGGTGTTCGGCGAGCAGTGGCTCTTTCAGCAGCGCCTCTGAAATGGTATCGCCGCTCTCGTAGGCGTTCATTGCTGCTGATCGTATGATTTCGTGCGCGCGTTGTCTTCCGATCTTCTTTGCGAGGTGCATCATCACGGCTTCACTCATGTTCAGTCCCCTCATGAGATTGAGATTGCGCCTGATGTTCTGCTCGTTGAACGTCAGATTTCCTAAAACGTTGATGGAGAGCGTCACAATGTGATCACTCAGAATAGTTGCTTCAGGAAAGACGATGCGCTCACAGGAAGAATTTGTGAGGTCTCTCTCGTCCCAGAGCGTGTTGTTTTCCAATGCCGGCATAACGAACGATCGCACGACGCGGGCTAGGCCGCAGATTTGTTCTGACTTGATCGGGTTTCGCTTGTGCGGCATGGTTGAGGATCCGACTTGCGCTTTGCCGAACCCTTCAGAGACTTCGGCTATTTCGCTTCGTTGCAGTGTTCTGATTTCTGTAAATATCTTCTCGAGGGACGTAGCGATGTTGGCGAGCAGCATCACGTATTCGGCATGACGATCCCGCTGTATGACTTGGGTCGATACTTCAACGGACTGCAATCCTAACAATTTCAACGTACGCGCTTGAATCTCGACAGCCTGCTTGCCAAAGGCTGCTTGGGTGCCTACCGCTCCCGTCATCTGACCGACTTCGATCCTACCGCGCGCTTCTGAAAGCCGTTGCAAATGCCGATGTATTTCCATCGCCCAGACGGCGAACCGCAGACCGTACGTTGTCGGCACAGCAATCTGCCCGTGAGTTCTGGCGGCGCACACTCTATCCTTGTTTTCGTCAGCGAGATTTACCAAAACGTTTCTGAGTCGAATGAGTTTCGACTTGAGGATTTTGCACGAATCGCGCAGCTGCAACGCCAGAGCGGTATCAATGATATCATTGGACGTCGCCCCGTAGTGCACATAATCAGTTTCTGCGTGAATTTTCTCGGCAATGGCCTCGACGACGGCCATGATATCGTGATGGATTGCTTCTTCGATTTCTGCCACGCGTGTTAGCGTGATTTCTCCCGCAGCCTCTTCGATTTGGTCCGCCGCCTCTTTAGGTATAACTCCGAGCTCGGCTTCCGCTTTCGAAAGCGCCACTTCAACGAGGAGCAAATAATGGAGCTTACGCTCTTGGCTCCATATCGCTTTCATCTCATTGGTGCCGTAACGGAATTCAATCGGATGAACTGCCATTTTTCGCTCCCCAGTTTTCGACAATCGCCTTTTGGCGCTCTTGCTTTAATTTTCTGTCGGCGACCATTGAGTCTCTATTGAAGTGTAGCGCCACGCCACGAACACGGGTGTGGTGACAGACTAACTAGCCAAGCGGCTGCTTTCGAAACACAACTGCGTGTTTTTGATGAAAGTCACGCACCGAATTTCTGGCCTCTGCCTAAGAGATCTGTGAGCACTGGAACCAAGTCAACCCCGCGGATACGATTCATGCCTCCCAGGGCCGCAGAACACTCGTCAAATACGTTAATCTCATCAGTTCGAACGCCTTTTCCGTGTATTATGAACGGAACCGGGTCACCGGAGTGTTCTCTGAGGCTCACCGGCGTTGTATGATCTGCAGTAATGACGACAAGCGTAGATTCGTCGATTGCAAGCTCCGACATCGCGGCATCGACCCGAGTCAAGAAGTTCGCTTTGGCATCGAAATCACCATCGTGGCCGGCTTCATCTGCGCCTTTTATGTTGAGTAGTACAAACGCGTGTGTCTTCAATGCTCTGTTGACGTTCTTCACTTTTCCGTCGATATTTGAGTCAATGTGCCCTGTTGCGCCTGCAGTCGGCACGTATTCCATGCCAGTAAGTTTACCAATCCCGATCACCAATGCGGTCGCCGCGATCACAGCAGCATCAAGACCTGTGCGCTCTTCAAATGGGATCAACTGCGGAACTGCGCCCGCCCCTCGAAGTAGTACTGCGTTCGCTGGAAGTTCGCCCGCTTCTGTCCGTTTTTTGTTCACCGGATGAGCACTTAGGATCTCGCACACCTGGCGAGTGAAATCATTAACGAGCTTCGCTGTTTTTTGTGGCGAAAGGCCGGTCGTCGTAGGTTGTGATGGCAACAGCGCCCCGATGTGATGCGGGTCGGTGGGCGTAATGCTCGGACTAAGGCCTTCCCCTCGCAGAACAAGGGCCGCTCTATGTCCTGCTGACTCTTTGAAAATGAACTCGCAATCAAGATGCACGTGCTCTCTGATCGCTTCTGCCAGCTGGTGGGTATCGCTGATACGACCCGCGCGTCGGTCGATAACTGTGCCGTCTTTGACCGTGGCGAAATTGCCGCGGAAGGCAATGTCGCCGGGTTTGACGTTAATTCCGACTCCTGCTGCCTCGAATGGCCCGCGTCCGGTGTACACTTCTTTCGGCGAGTAACCAAGCAATGAGAGATGCGCTGTGTCAGAACCAGGAGGCGTGCCGGGTGCTATAACGTCCATGATTCCTAGGATCCCTTCGCGCGCTAATCGATCGAAGAACGGAACGCTCGCGGCCATTAAGGGCGTCTTCGTATCGACCGTGGGACGGTCGGCCGCACCATCGAGCACGACGAGCAAAATTTTCGTAGCAACGTCCATGTCGCAAAAGCTTGCAGCGGACCCTAAACACTGTGCTTATGGTTCGGCTAATATCTTTGTTTTGCCGATTTCTACGCGCCGTAACGGGTAGATAATCTTTGCTTGTTTGTAAATATCGCTCGCGAGCTTTCCGAGAACGACTTCGTGGATGAACGGTTCATAATTAAGATCTTTTCCGCGTTGCCGTAGGATACCGTTCATGATCTCACGGATCGCTTTGATTTGAGAAGATCCTGCTCGTTTTATCGTAAACGACATTGGCTTAAGGTGAATCTTGTAGCCGTCTTTTGTCGTTACAACGATGTTTGACTCGACGAGACTTGTACGCCTCTTCACTAGGCTTCTGAGGTAATCACGCGTTAGTTCGTGCCCTGTGAACTTAGTATGTGCCGACTCACCACTCACTTCATCGATCTTGAAGTGCATTTTTACGTTTTGCTTTCCCATGTCGTTCGTCAGTTCGCCGAGGGTGGTATCCATGACTCTTCCAACCAGTTTCAAAGAATCGTCGGCAGGGGTTGTCCCGATGTTCATTTTGCCAAAGATCTCAGGCGTGACAACATCGTACCATTTCTTTGCTTTCCAGCCTTCAGCTTTCTTCCTTGTCTGTCTTCTCGCCATCCAAAAACTCCTTGCACAACCTGCAGGGCACTCAATAACTTCAATAGCGCTTACAGTCATCTACGCTGCGATTTTACCTCTAAAGCTTACACGTATATAAATGATTGTACCATATAACCCTTTTTCACAGGAACTTGATCCCTTCGGGCAGCTCCTTAATACGCTTTGCGAATTTCTGTGGCCATAATTCGATATCTAGTCCTTTTTGTGCAAAAAATGCGGCTGCCCATCTTTCTAAGCCGATGCCTGAGCACCCCGACCACAGATCTCCTTTTTGGGTTTTAACGTTGAAACCACGGGGATATTTGTCTCCGTTTACGCTTACATTTTGAAACTCAAGCCATTGGCTGTCCGTTCGCTCGCCCCGATACGGCAAGTACGCTTCGTAGTCGATCGTGCCTGCAGAACGGTCACCCGCAGCTTCAACGAGTCCTTCTTGCGCCATAAACCATGGGGTAACGCGCGCCATTCTCCAGTCGAGATCCAATATATCGTTAAAAATGCGCGCGTAGCGCTTCTCAAGTTCGTGAGCTTCTTCGTTGACTTGTTCGGGGCTGCCGGCCCAGACGATCTCAATTCGGTGAAACTCATCGACCCGTTCTATACCATGGATGCCACCGCTTTCGTAGCGATGCGATGTGCCAGATCGATCAAACACCTTAATCGGAAGCGACTCCAGGGAAATCGTTTCGCCTTGCATAAACGGCCAAAACGAAGGACATTGGGCGTAGCACATGCCCCCGATGGGGTCGTCAATCTTCTGTCTGATAAGCTCCAAGGGAATTTCATTCGTGACTTTGTAATAATCTATCACATCTTCCCAATATTCCGGGTCGCGTGTTTTAGGAGGAGAGACGTAGTAAATCTCTGGATAGATGCCGCGTGCGTGTCCTGAGCGTTTCCAGACCTCCCAAGGAACCATCTTTGGAAATATCATCTCAGAATAACCGAGCGGCGCCAATATCTCCTGTTCGATGATTTCCTCAAACGTGTTAAAGACTTTTGTCACTTGGGGCCCGAATATCCATTGCCCCCGGCTCACGCCGTGCTTGATCCACGCGCGCTCCTGCAGCTCCAGAGTCGGGTTGCGCCGAAAATGACTCTCCTTTTCTGGACTTTCCCAGATCAGATCCCAGTTCTCCCCCTTCGTACCGTAGAGTCGGTGTTTTATCTTCTCCTCGATGAGATTTACTATGCGGTCCGGGATTTTTTTCTCGATCTCTTGCTCACCGACCGAAAGCTGCAGCGTTAGCAGTTTGTCTTCGTACGATGCCTGTTTCACAAATGGCAGTTCAATACGTACAGGCGTTTCAACCTCGATCTTTATGGTGAACTCATCGATCTCATATCCTCTGACTCCGACCCGATATTTCGTGCCCATAGTCGTTCCCAGGGCTTTTTTGAAACGTAATAGCGCGTCGTGCGCACGTGTGTACCTGCCGCTGACGATTCTAACGCACAGCTCATTGGCGTGCGCATGCCATTCGATTATTCTCGCTGCTTCCTTAATCGAATCACGTGGCACGCCTTTGAGGAAAAGAGCGTCGTTAGCATCGTTAACCGCTTTCTGCAGTTCGGAATCTGCTTCGAACGGGAGATCGTCGCTGAACTTAAGATGAGCTGTCAAATCAAACTCCATGTTGCGCCTCTACCATTCTTTCCGCCAAAGCCGCGTAAGTACCGTTGCTGACTTGTTTCGGTCTCGCAGTCCTTTTTTCCGAACGTGACTAGCTACAGCAATCGGGCACAGCAGTCGCGTCACGGGCTAGCCCGTTCCGAAGTCCGAATATGACGGGCCAGGTTCTTAACTGTAATGCTTTATCATCCCACGATGCTTGGCAATAGCGCCTCTGCAGCTGTCAAGCCTAATCGCAGAGCGCTCTGCTAACTGTCGTGGCGGAGTGAAAGGCTTTGAAAACGGAAGATACGACCGCTGAGGGTGACTTCATTCGAACCCCACTCTGCAAAGCAATCGGGGCGCCGGAGACGGACAGAACAAGCCTTCAAAAATGTCGTGACTGGCAATCGCTTAAAAAGGTATATATGCTTGTCAAGCTTACAAGCGTTAATTGTTAATAGGCTTAGGTATAATTATCAGAACTTGCTGGAGGTCATCAATCTGCGAGATCTATTCTCTAAGCGGTCGATCGAATCAGAGCTGCGGAATCCGACCGAGAACTTTAACTTAGAGACGCAAGAAATTGAGTACCGAAAAGAGCTTCTCACCGGCCGCGCGTGTCGGATTAACGTCAAGCGGTCTGAGAGAAAGAAACAAGCACAAACCGGCATGGGATACTCCGAGTTAATTGAGCTCTCTGCGAAGAACTGCTACTTCTGTCCCACGAACATTAAGGCGGCGACTCCGATGTTCCCGTCGAGTTTAGTGCCAGAAGGCAGAATCAAACTCGGAGAGACTACCATATTCCCCAACCTATTCCCTTTTGCGAAGTATCACGCGGTCGCGACGGTCTCGCGGCAGCATTTCTTGGGGATTGATGAGTTCACCTTACGGCAGATACAAGATACGATCAAAGCAAGCCTAAAGTACTTCCACTGCGTCAGATCAAAAGACCAGAAAGCCGTCTATCCAATTTTTAGTTGGAATTTCTTGCCGCCTGCCGGTGCGAGCGTCATTCATCCTCACGTCCAACTCACTGTAGATGAGCAGCCGACTAACCTCGCTTGGTTGTACCTATCAGCCTGCAAAAGATATTATGCAAAACACAAAGAGAATTACTGGATGCACCTGCTTGAAGTTGAAAAAGAAGATGGTGAGCGGTTTCTGGGAGAGATTGGAGGCGTTTCCTGGATAACTAGCTATGTGCCCCTCGGCAATGATGAAATATGTGGGGTGTTCCACAATGTCTCATCGTTGTATGGCCTTGACGACATCAGCATCTCAGACTTGAGCAAGGGACTTAAACGGGTTTTTACCGCTTACACCTTGTACGGCGTTCACAGCTTCAATCTGAGCACGTTCTCGGCGTCAAGTGAAGACGAGAGCTTCAGGCTTATCGTCAGGATCATTGCACGACCATACCCCCAAAGCTACTATAACAATGACGCAGGCTATATGGAACGGCTTCACGAAGAAGTAATCGTCGAGTCTATGCCCGAAAAAGTGGCGTCTGACTTGAAAGAGTACTTCGGCTAGCTTACTCCTCGGCGATGACAATCATGTCATCTAAGGATCTTAATCCGAGCTTTTCAGACGATTTCACGATCCCTAGCTCCCCTTCTATGTAGAAAGCTGGGATCTCTTTCATTCCACGCTTGTAAGCGAGAAATGCCCGGTGATGCCCGTCCACGATATGGTAGCAGCGACCCTTTCTTGCCACAACAATGGGGTACACCACGCCGCGTTCGAACTGTTGTTCCCGCAGCAGCAGCTCTCCGGGATCTAAGAGTTTTTGAGTCGGGATCAGAGATTCAACCCCCACTCGCGTATGTCCTATTCTGACACCTGGGTGCAGCGTTTGAAAAAACGTGAAAATGCGCTCAACATTCTCAGAAATGATGTTTTCGATGCTCGCGCGCAGCATATCGGTAGCCGTGACGATTCCGATGACGCGCTCGCCCTCGATGATGGGGAGATGGTGAATGTGGTTGTAAGCCATCACGCCGGCAACGCTGACAATGTCATCATCCGGTTTTGCGGACACCAGGTTCGTCGTCATAAGCGCGGCAATTTTCTGATGGCGCTTCGCCAGAATGAGATCCGCGCTAGTGACCATGCCTACCATTTTCCCATCCGACACGACGGGAAAACCTTGGTGGCCGGTTTTAGCAATGAGAGCCAACGCTTCAGCAACCGTGGCATTTGGTTGTATAGGAATAACCGGAGCAGAAATGTACTCTTTGACGCTTACCAATTCGATTGGTGCCTCCCAAAACTTGCAAGTTGTATCTTCCAGCCTTTCTTCTGCGCCGTCGGCCGACTCTAGATAGTCTGATTGACTCGCACCTTTGTCCCGTACGTCACGCGGTCAATGGCGTTCTCGTAAACGAGGGTGTGCTTCCGAGCGACGTTCTCCCAGATTATATGGTTTGCCACATAGCCTTGTGCGTGTTCGCTGTACGTTTCGAGCATTAAGTCGCTTGTTAGCAGTATTGTGATGGCTTTTCGCAGTTCGTCAAGATCGTCTACTGGGACTGCTATTCCCGCGCCACTCGCCTCAATTTCTGCCTTCAGGCCCTCAAGTGACGAGACGATAGCGGGTTTGTTGAGTGCAAAAGAGTGTGCGAGATTGCCGCTTTGCGATGCGTGCTTGTAGGGAAGGACGACGAAATCTGATGCCGAAATAATGCTATCATAGGTATCTGGGTCAAAAGCGCCTAGTATCGTCTTGATGTTGTCTTTTGCGGGGGACTCTTCAATCTTGCGCAGTAATTGTTCTTTATACTTAATTCCCGTGCTCGAACCTGGTCGAGCGTCGCCGGCGATCAATAGTATCGCCGCCTTACCCGCTTCACGAATGACTTCCGGCCAGATTTCGATTACGTCCTCGAACCGTTTGTTTGGCTCAAACCATCCTATACAAAGTGCGACCTTCTTGCCAGCAAGGCCGAAGCGCTCTTTTGCCAGAGGATCGGGTACGACCTCTTTGGCGCCGTGCGATATGACGTGTACGTTGTGCGGGATCCAGTCAAGGTTGTAGGGCAGAAATAGCTTTTGGACTTCGGCGTGGACGATTGCAGAATCGAGCAGTCGTAGACTGACGTCCGTAAATATTGCTTCAGGGCGATCAAGAGACGTATAGATGGAATGATAGGTCATGACGGAGGGGATCTTCTCCAACTTGAGTCGAAAAAGGAGCGGCAGGATTCGGCCTCCATAATCGCCGTGCGTTAAATAGAGCCCATACTCGTGCTGAATATGGACCACATCGGGCTTGATTTGCTGCACCGTTGAATAAACTTTTTCGTCCCATCCGGGGTCGTTAGTGTCGATGATGGGATAAACGCCCTCTTCGCGGTGTCCGCCAAATTCCTCGTCTGTATGACAAACAATATCGACATGGTGACCATTCTTTCGCAAGGCGCCGACTAGCTCCGAGCTGTAGGTAGCGATGCCGCAGTGTCGCGGCGACCAGCTTGTTACCATTACTATGTTCATTTACCGCTTCTCCATGACAAAAAACTGAGCGCAGACCCCATTTTGGTGTGCATAGTGCGTATTTCGGCAGCTACTTAATAAAATTTCGGTTCGAAGCCAAAACGCGCGGCCCTCAAAAAGCCTAACGCCATCAAAAAAAGCCATATACATTGTTACCTATCACTTCAGTGGAGTTGTCATGAAAGCACTGATCTTATGTGACGGTTACGGAAAAGAGCAAAGCATCTACAAGGGCAGCTCAAACGCGCTAATTTCTTTGACCGAGGGATTTACGGTAATCGACAAGCTCGTGCTCGATCTCGCCACTGTTGGACTACGCGAAGCAGTGCTTCTGACCAGTGTTTCTTTTTCCTCGGTGCAGGATGCACTCGGAAGCGAGCGCAAAGGTGTCAAACTCAGTTACGAGCAAGCCACCAGAACGTTCAAAAACATTGTATCCGTACTCGCCAAGATGGATGACGATGTCCTCGTTATGGATTGCGGCGTTGTTGCTGACATCAACTTAAAAAAGATGATTATGAAGTTCACCCACGCGGCGGCACCTGTATTGATCTATGCTGCTACCGGCGCAGAGTCGTACGGCTCCACTGACCGCGTGTCTGGAGCTTTGTTCGAATGGGAGTCACGTGCGGTTTATGGCGGTATCCTCTGTGTTCGAAAAGGGTGTGAGCTCGGCCAATTTTTGCTCGGAGACGAATTAGAAGAGGTGCTTCCCCTGCTGGCGGGTCTCGGGCAGCTTGACGTGTACGAAGAGGCGAACTTCTGGGGCACTTTTTACACTGAAGACGGGAAAAAAAGGATTCTCACAGAATTTCACAATAAAACGGCAAAGCCGTGGGGATATGAGAAGGTTCAGATAATAACTGAGCTCTACTTGCTCAAGGAGCTATATATTCGCGAAGGCTACCAATCGTCGTATCATTATCATAAAAACAAAGACGAGACCATGCTCATCGTGCGGGGCACGGGCTACATTGAATTTGACGATCGTAGAGAGTACTTCGAAGTGGGAGACACCATCCGCATCAAACCTTACGAAAAGCATACGATCGTCGCAAGCACGGACACGGTTCTATATGAAGCTTCCACGCCATTTCTAGAAGACACGACACGCGTGAAAGACTTTTATCCCGTTAGGTAGTGATCGCTTGCGGCATCCGTTTCGTCGCGATTTCCCTCTTTACCTTATTAAGCGTTCTTCCCAGCGCGTCAACTTTAGTGCGAAGGGGACTATTTGGTTGTGTTTCCAAAAGAAGTCGGATCGAGTTGAGTTCGCGATAATAAGGCCCCAGCCTCCTGTTGAAGTGAATGGCCTCATCTCGGCTAATATCGTTTCCCTCATCTAGATCTTTCTGGATCGCTTCGACTTTGCGGATTACGTTGTTGATCTTTTGATTTATGTGCCCCGCGTCGTTCTTCATCGCCGCTTCATTAACACCGAAGCTAAGCACCAGATCATTAAGTGAGTCGGCGACAACTCTGCCGTGATCGGTGAGTTCCACGAACTTGACCCTGCCGACTTTTTCTGATCGTAACAAGCCAAGCTGCTCCATGCCCCAAAGCGTTTTTACGGCGTGCGGGTACGTGCAGTTGCATTCCTTAGCCAGGACCGATACGTAGGTTCGATCGTACGTTCGGATCGTGAGCAGCAGTGACGTGGGCTTTTTGTGTAAGAAGACGCCAGCAAGCTCATTCGTGACCATTGCTCTTTTTTGGGGGCTAATGCTATATAAAGCCGTGTTAGGATGAAAGATCCCCTAGTAGTTCACTAAAGCTTCTTCCCTTCTTTAGTTCGGTCTCTATCAGGTGCTCCCTGCGAACTACCTGTAAGACTCGGTCTGCGACGGCTGGACTGTCAGCCGATGGGATTATGACGACTCCGTGAGCATCGGCTTTCACCAGATCACGCGGTCGTATTGAAAATCCATTGACGACGAGCGAAACATTCACCTCTCCCTTGTTAAGCGGCCTTCCGGCACGCGGAGTTATCTCTTTTGCCCACACTGGGTACTGAAGTGCATCTATGGTTGTAATGTCTCGACAGCTTCCGTATACGGTTGTACCGGCAAGCCCACGCCGTTGCGCTGCCCGAGAAGTTAGACCACCCCATACCGCGAAATTGGAACCAGAAGCGTCAATGAACAGTACGTCGCCAATGGAAGCCACGTCAATAGCACTGACCACGGTGCCCCAGTCGGTCGGATTCGTTTTAACGGTAACTGCGGGCCCCACAATGGTCACGTGCGGCAAAACGGGCTTAAGACAGCTCAGCACATTGCGCCCATCCATGGCGTCCGCAATTATAGGAGTCGGGGTGTTCTGAAATAGGAGAATCAGGTCCGTTTCTGACCACGTTTTCGCCTCGGAGCTCTGCCGTGGTGGCCTCATAAGGCTTTTCCAAAGATCGATCTCAGCCTTTTTCGGTTCTTGATTAGACAAAGGCAACTAGACCTCTTAGAGCAACCTCTGGATCGGCGGCCTTGGTTACGCCAGAAGCGAGAAGTACGCCTTGGGTTCCAAGTTCTATTGCGGCCTTTACGTCTTCACCTTTCGAGATACCCGCACCACAAAGCACCTTCACGCCCATCGCAGCGTCGACCGCCCCCGTTACCACTTCTGGATTCGCTTTTGATACAGGAATACCAGAGCCAATCAATTCCGGGGGCTCAATTGCTACGAAATCGGGACTGAGGGAAGCAGCGGCTTTAGTTGTCGATACGTTGTTGGTACAGATTATTGTCGCCAAATTGGCCCTCTTCGCGGCCTGATTCGCAGCGTCAATCTCGGCCAACTTAAGGCGTCTCTCCGAGTGATTTATTAGTGTACCGCGCGCTCCAGCCTCCGCGAGCGCTTCTGCTAGTATGTGTCCTGTGTAGCCCCCGAATTGAATTCCATCTATATGCTGCGCGTAGACCGGGATGTCTACTTCGTGGGCTACTTGAAAAATGTCTGCGGCTTGTGGGACGACGACCATAGTAACGCCCGAATCCTCGGCGACTTTGCTCGCGGCAGTTGCGAGTCCCACAGCATTCGCTCCCGTGCTTTCGGCATACGTCTTAAAATTAATCACGATTAACGGTTTCATGCGCACACCTCCGTATTCTTTGAGTCAACACGTTCATAGTCGGGCATCGCAGGGCTAAATGCAAATAGATCTCGGTGCGCATTCTTAGAGGGCGCACATTTGGCACTGATCTTACGTCTGAATGCTCCAAAAAAACCCGAACCTGTCCAATTGACGTTCAGACCCGGGCATCGTGACAAAGGCAGCGTTGGTTAGCCTAGAAGTCAGTCTTTACCCGGTACTGATCGATATCGCTTTGCTTCAACCCTTCGAGAAACACACGTGCAGCGCCTTTCGCATCTCGCGCGGCTGTTATAGCGCGGCCTACGACCAGGATGTTGGCACCCGACTTTAGAGCCTCCTCGATATTATTTTGTCGTATCCCTCCCGCGACTGCAACGAGCTTGGCGTACTTCTTTACGTTAGAGATGTTCCCCCACGCGTGTGCTGAGTCTTCGCTGTCGATTGCCCTGTGGAGTTCTACGATATCTGGCTTATTTTTGAGCGCCTTTAGAACGCTTTCCGGCTTATCAACGTTTAACATGTCCACAATAACGTAGATCCCGGTCTTATTTGCCTCTTCTATTGCTTTGTCTATGGTTGACGCGGAGGCTAGTCCAGAGACCACAACGGCGTCAGCTGCCTCGTCTGCAGCTAAGCGCGCTTCGAGGTTTCCGGTATCGAGAGTTTTGAGGTCTGCTACGATGAAGGCGCTCGGGCGCGCCTTTCGCATCTCCCGAATGACTCCTAAGCCATAGCGTTTGATAAGCGGCGTGCCCGCTTCAAGGATGATGTGGTCGCTCGTTGGAAGCTGGTCCAAAACGGTGAGCACAGAACTCAGTTCAGTTAAGTCGAATGCCACTTGAAGGTACGGCGGATCCCACAGCCGAGTAACTTTGAAGCCCATAACGGGGTGTAGCGATCGGTCTTTTTCATACAGAACCTTGTCCACAGATGGAAAGTCGCTCAACGCTCTTCTAAGCGCTAGTTTCGTAGCACCATAGTTGTAACGGTAGATCTTCTCGTAATCTCTTGCGTCGGGGTGAACGTATACGGATATGACTAGCACGTACTGCTCACACGCTTCCTTTGCAATGACCCCGTCTTCCACGGCGTCTGCGACTGCTTTCGCAACTGCGGCTTGAGCGGGGCCGAAGACCCGTGCCGCCTGTTCTAAGTCTTGTATCGTTACCTTAGGGACGATGAGTGTTGCAGGCTTTGTAAGCAAATTGGGTCTAATTACAGCCAGAAGGGGGGTATGCCCCTTTGAGAGATGCGACAATCCACTAGCAAATGCTTGCCCCACCGGGCCATTCTTGTCCCCTACCAAGAGGTCAATATGGGCCAGTTCAGGATCGGTGCCGATCAAAGCTTCGCCTACGTGCAATTCGGATTCCTCGCTTATTTAACACAATTAGTAGGAGGTATTTGGTCTATATAGCTTTCCTTTTGGCGCTGCACCCCAAAAGTATGCAGAATTAGTCCCGTTTTGCGGTGAGGTAGACCTGAAGCAACTTTTTGCTGACCACGTGGACGTCGTGGCTCTGAACGGTTTTCCGTGCGTTCTCTCCGAGCCTCTTTGCGCTCGCCTGATCTGTGATAACCTTGTTGATCGCGCTCCTGAATCCTTCGGCGGTCGTGAACTTGATGCAGTTGCGTCCGTCTACAAAAGTGCTGTACGCGGGCAGGTCTCGCAAGATAAGGGGCACCCCGCAAGCAGCTGCTTCAAGAGCGGCAATCCCTTGATTCTCTTCGTAGCTGGGAAAAACGAACACGTTCGCTGCACTCAGGGCCTCGCAAATGCTGTCCACTCGGCCCGTGAAAAGCACGTTTTCGGGGGCCGCTTCGAGCACATCTTTAGCCGCTTTTGGCAAGAACGGCCGCGCCAGGATCCTTCCCACCCACACGAACCGGAAACGTGGCAGCTTCTTCGCGACGTCCACGAAATCAATGATGCCTTTTCGCAAGAAAACCAGACCAATTGAGAGAATTAGTGGGCGTTCATCCAAAGCGTACTGCGCTCTAAACTTCATTGCGCGCCTTTCATCGCACTTGTACAAGCTCAAATCAATCCCATTGCTGAGAACCGCGATTCTCCGCTTGACGTTAAGCGTGCTTTTTAAGACCTCCTTCGTGTACGCGGAAGGCGCGATGCAAACGTCTGCGAGATTGTAGAAGAAGCCCAAGTATCCTTTTAGACAGGCGCTGATGAAGGTGGCGCCGAAGTAACTATTGGCGACATCCTGTGGCGTCGTATGGGCGTGTACTATCACTGTCTTATGACGCGCTTTATGCAACAACGCCAACAGAAGAGCGATGGGCCCGAATGTGTGGGCGTGCATGACGTCGCATATCTTTAGCGAGTTTTGGTAGAAGCGCACGCCTTCCGATTCGAGTAGTCTCAACATTTTTTGCGTGTTCTTGATGCTCGTGAGGATGCCGCTCTCGCCGTACGTCCCATATACCAGGTTCACGCTCAACATGTGCTTTTACGCTATGCCGTTCGTTTAAGCGATCATACTTTCGTTAAGCGTATTGAGACTTCTCTCGATGATCTCTAGTGACAGCGTTAGTTGGCTGTCGCCGACTGTGATAGAGAGTGCTTCTCCGCCGACGGTTCCGATGGCGGCATACGGGACGTCGTGAGCTTCAAGAACGGCTGAAACGGAGTTGAGGCTTCCATGGGTCACCGTAAGAATCGCTCTGCCGGAGCTCTCGGAAAACAGTTCGTTCTCATCGTCTAAACAAGCAGATAAGTTCACTTCGGCGCCGACGCGTTTGCACATTTTTCCGAGCGCAGCTATGAGGCCCCCCCGCGAAATGTCGGAGGCGGCCGTAATCTTTCCGGTCTCGACAACTTTCACCAATGCGTCGATAGTTGCTTTAATCGTTTCGCAGGGTTGCGGAACAGCACCTCCGATCTCAAAGATTTCAGCATACTCCGACCCACCGTATTCCGGATACGTTTCGCCGATCATCATTACGATATCTCCCTTTTCTTGGAAAATTGCCGGCGGGACCGTGGAGATATCCTCGAGAATTCCTACCATTCCGACTGACGGAGTGGGGATGATCGCCGTGTGGAACTCTTCGCTTTCGTTGTAGAGCGAAACGTTCCCGCCGACGATTGGTGTGTCGAGGATCCGAGCAGCGTGAGAGAGCCCCGCCACCGCTCGTTCAAGCTGCGAAAAGACGTCCGCATTTTCTGGGTTGCCGAAGTTGAGGCAATTGACAAATGCGACTGGCGTTGCCCCTTTCACCGCTAAATTCATTGCATTTTCAAAAACCGTGCCCGCTGTCCCTTGGAATTGATCTTTGGCGACTTGCGTAGGATTGCAGCCTGAGGACAGCGCTATGCCTCGCCGGGCGTCAATCGAGAGAACTGCCGCCCCGTTGCCTGGCTTGACTATAGTCCGCGTTTGCACTTCGTGGTCGTATTGTTGATACACCCACTCTTTTGTCGCGACGTTAGGAGATGAAAGCACGCGAAGCGCCTTCTCTTTAAGCGTTAGGTCTCGAGCTAGCGACTGTTCAAGGTGCGACTGCGCTTTTGGGCGTTCAGGTGTGCATAACGGCGCCCCTTCGGTGAGTAGCTTAATCGGTATGTCGGCGACTACCGTTCCGCGAAACTCTACGACGTATCTAGGTTCGTCGATTACCTCACCGATTACGGCGCTATTTAGGTCATACTTGCTGGCAATAGCTTGTATTTCCTGAATGTGCTTCGGCGGCACCTCGAGGACCATCCGCTCCTGCGACTCAGAGACCATTATTTCCCTCGGCGTCATACCAGTTTCGCGCAAAGGAACGGCATCGAGCACAATTCGCCCTCCAAAGGTTGAACACATCTCGGCTGAGGCCCCTGACAACCCTGCGGCCCCTAAATCGCGACACGCGAGGACATAGCCTGTGGCGACTGCTTCGAGCGTTGCATCGATCAGGAGCTTTTCAGTGTACGGGTCGCCAATCTGCACCGAAGGCCTGTCAAACGCTTCAGATTCCTCACTAAGATCTCTCGAGGCAAAGGATGCGCCTCCGAGACCGTCTCGCCCTGTGGCAGACCCGATGAGAATGATTTTGCTGCCAGGTTTTTTTACGTGCGCGGTGACGAGCGTATCGGGTTGGCCTAGTCCGATGCAGACCACATTGACAAGCGGATTTCCATCGTAACTCGGGTGAAATAGGACCTCACCATTTACAACGGGCACTCCTATGCAATTCCCGTAATCGCCGATTCCTTGAACAACGTGCTCGAATAGATACCGGTTTTTTTCATTCTTTAAGCTGCCAAAATAAAGGCAATCCATCAGAGCGATCGGCTTGGCGCCCATGGAGATAACGTCACGCACGATTCCGCCGACGCCGGTCGCAGCGCCGTCGTACGGATCGACGTAAGAAGGGTGATTGTGACTTTCCATCGCTATCGCGAGAGTGAGGTGATCGCTCAGCTTTATGATGGCTGCGTCATCTCCGGGGCCCACAATAACGATGTCGCCGCGCGTGGGCATTGTCTGTAGGAGTGGCTTACTCGTTCGATAGGCGCAGTGCTCTGACCATAGGTTTTCGAATATTGCACTTTCGACGTCATTGGGCCGGCGGCCGAGTGCTGCAGAAATGACTCTTTCGTCTGTTTCTTTCAACACCATCTTTGCATTCCTATAATCTCTTCATTAGTTAAACTTTAGTAATTCTTTTATGCGTGCAATAAAATCTCTTTGTTGTCGCACGACATGCTAACGTGAGCTGGGGGCCAGGGAGACGACTAAGATCTGTTTGGGGTGCAGCGGATGGCACTATGATCACTGGCGAGGGGTTTTTTATAATACGCGTTACAACTACCTGGAACAATATGTCAGGTTTTTCAACTCTGTCGAAGTCAATTCGACGTTCTACAAGTTTCCGTCGGAGTCCCAGCTGAAGAACTGGTACGCCACGACTCCCGATGACTTCACATTCTCCATAAAAATGAACCGGAATATTACGCACACAAGACGGCTACGCGATGCGCGCAGACCGCTCAATGACTTTTTGGAGACTTGTTCTGTGCTTGGGGACAAGTTGGGCCCGTTTCTTATAGGGCTCTCTCCGGCCTTTAAAAAAGATCTGGAACGTTTTGACGAGTTTCTTTCCATTCTCCCGGAACACCGGTTTGCCTTTGAGTTTCGCCACAGCTCGTGGTTTGACGACGAGGTTTTTGAACGTTTTCGAGGGCAACGAGAGTTGACATTGGCGATGCTAGGTGCACAATTCGACAGCAATGTAGAATGCTTTACGGATTTTGCTTACATAAGATGGCACGCTCGCGGCATGAACCGAGACGGCTACTCGGCCAGCGAGATAGGCTACTGGGCGCGGCGAATCCACGAGATTTCCCAAAGAGCGGATGTCTTTGGTTACTGGAACAACGATGCCCACGGATATGCGCCGCAGAATTGTCTGCAGCTGACGGGCAAGTTAGCCTCACTTTGAGAACATGCATCGACAACGCTGAGAGTACTGCTTGCGACAAATCGCTAGATCTTGAAATGTAGAGCTCTTCCGCCGTTGCACAGACGGCGAAGATTGAGTTAGGCACCCGACTCCGAGGCGTTGTCAATAACGGGGTAAAAACAGGGACGCTATCCGAATAGGGCCCCTAATCCCTCCATTCCTGTTTCTTCCTCTTCTTCCTTATCCTTCTCAGTCTCTTTTTCCTCTTCGGCTTTTGCTTCTTCCTTCTTCTCGGCTGGCGCTGGGGCGACTGGTGCAGGCGCTGCGGGAGCCCCCACAAATGCCGCTGTGGATATCGCTTCGTCGATATCGATGCCTTCGAGCGCTGCAATTAGTGCCTTTGCCCTGGCCTCGTTGACCGTCGCGCCTGCTGCGTTGAGGACGCTGGTAACGCCCACTTCACTTACTTCCTTGCCTGTCGCGTGCAAAATTAGTGCTGCATATACGTATTCCATTTCGGTATCACCTTTGCTGTATTGTGGATATTTAGATTATCCAAATAACGCTCCTAGACCTTCCATGCCAGATTCAGATTCCTTCGCCTCGTCCTCTTCTTTCTCTTTTGATTCTTCGTCTGCCTTTTTTTGCGCTGGCTGTTCTTCAACGGACTCGGGCGCAGTTGCGTGGGCGTCTTTTAGGGCGATGAGCTCATCGTCCAATGCTTCATTCGGAAGCTTGCTAACGAGAGTTAATGCTACGGCTTGCGCTCTCGAGAGCAGAGTTTTGAGCACTTCAGGCTCAAAGATCTCGGCGTTAACCGCGAGGTTCATTGCTTCAAATGAAGCTTTTTGAAGCAGCGGCGCAGCGGTTAAGGACGTCGGATATGCTGTGTTAATTGATAAATTAAGGGCGTTTGACACAGCCAACACAAACTGACCAAAGTACGCTTTTTCATCGATGCGTAGGTTCTCTGGGATGTAAAGCACGTCGCCGTCGTATGCTGCTCGAAGGTACAAGCCAACTTCCATCGGGTAGATTTCGAGGCGCTGAAGCACGCCAGCAAGCCGCACGTTGATCGCGTCGCCGGCTTTAGCGACCGTTTTTGTTTCGCGTATAACGATTTTGCCCTTTTCGATCGCGGCCGGTATCCCAGCGTTTTGAAGATCCCCAACGATAGGCCCAGGTCTGAACGACGTAGCCCCTTTCTCTACGATGATATCTGTAGGCGCCCTATCGCCTGCTTTCGCCGGCGCCGGAGTTCTGCTGTTTTCGAGCAGTTTAAACAGCTTAAATGGATTCAGATCGGTGAATACGAGTGCCGTCTGCCCCTCAACGTTTTCAAACAACTTCAGCATCGTCTCGCCAGCCTCTTCAAGCGCACGGTGGATGAGTGTATTTCGCGCGACTTTTATTCTCGCGACATCGCGGAGCTCGGCCCGGATGTTCTGAAATTGACGGGCAGGGATACCGTGGATGCTCACGACCGCAATGACTTTGTGCGTCTCAGCTTCGGCTTTGATGCTCGTGACTTCGTCGTCTTTCCAAACCGGTCGGTGAACGTTTTCGATTGCCGCCATTTCACATCAACCTCACAGCGGGCCCCATCGTGGTCTTGACGTAGACCGAGGCAATGTTTTGCTTGCCGTTCTCGAGTCGTGACTCTACGGTATTTAGAAGCGCTTCGACGTTGGCTGCGATGTCTTCAGCGCTCATGCTCAGGTTTCCGATCAACGCGTGGAACGTCGGCTTATCCTTGGAGCGCACCTTGACCGTTCGTCTCAGTCGATTGATGAGAGGGCCAGGATCGACGCTTGACGGCACAGGGTCGGGCATCTTGCCCTTGGGGCCTAGAATAGGACCAAAACTCTTGCCTATAGAAGGCATCAACGGCGCTTCTGCGATAAAAAAGTCAATTTCTCGCGTCGTTGATCGGATGAGTTTCTTGTCGCCGCTCATCTTATCAATATCTTCAGGAGAGATGATCAGGTCAGCGCCGTCGCTTTGCGACTTAATGGCGAGATCCCCTTTGGCAAAAACCCCGATTTTCGTTGCTTTTCCGCGCCCGTTCGGCAGCACGATGGATTCGGTTATCCTGTTTTTTGGCTGGCTTAAATCAACGTTCTTGAGATTGACAATCAAATCAACGCTTTCTGTGAACTTTCTCTTGGGCGCTAACTCAATCGCTTCATTGACGGCTTTAAGGGTGTTTTCGTTTACCATACGCCCTCCGTAGTAGCGTCGACCACTGCGGTGATCTCCTACGGTGCAATCATCAGATGGAGTAAACCTTACTTCAATCTTTCGCCGGAATTCATGCCTCGATAAACAGATCTGCGTATTCTCCGGCGTCTATCGCCTTTTGAACATCTCTGGCTGGTTTTTCGTCGACGGTAACGCCCATCGATTGACAGGTGCCCAAAACTTCTTTGACGGTGTTTTTCAGTTCGTACGAAAGCGAGCTCTTTCGTTTCATTTTTGCTATCTTGATCGCTTGAGCGAGGCTGATATTGCCAACAGTCCCTTCACCAGACGATCCTTTCTCTATTCCCGCCTCTATCAGAACGAGCGCCGATGCAGGAGGTATTCCTATCTCAAGCGTCACATTCTTCTTGTCATCGACAATGACTTTGACGGGCACCTGCATCCCGTTATATGACGCAGTTTTTGCGTTGATGTCGTCAACAACTGCTTTGATGTTGATTCCAAGGGGTCCTAGGGCGGGCCCTATAGGCGGACCGGGGCTTGCCTTCCCTCCTGGCACCAACACCTCGATTACGTCAGCCATGTTATTCGCGCTCCTCCTTGCTCAAGACTCGCACGTGATCGCCGCGCACTGTAATCGGTATCGGCACCATCGCCTCGAAGAGTTCGACCGTAATCTCCTCGCGGCGCTCGTCAATGCGCTTGACGCGGGCCCGTTCTCCTTTGAACGGACCTGCAATAAGCTCAATGATATCGCCGTCTTCAATACCGGCCACGGCGGGCTTTGGCGTTAAGAAATGCTCGATCTCTGCGAACTTCGTGTTTCCCTTCACCACGCCCCGGGCGTGCGGTATGCCTTGAATCGCCTGCTCTACTATTTCAAACTTTGTGGTCTCCACGAGCACGTATCCCTTGAGCTCTTTCGGCACAAGTATCGCGCGGATGTCGTAGTTCTCCTTTTTGGCAGCAAGTGCAAGCAAGTTGGCCACGGCGCGTTCTTGATTTGCCGTGGTTTTTACGGCATAAATTGAAGATTCGAGCTCATTTTGCTCCTGACTGGACATGATTCCCCTCACTGAAACTTTTTAACTCGTCGCTGACTGGGTCGTCACGTTCCCCGTGGTATTCACGGCCGAACTAATGGAACTATTTTGCGTTGCGTTAATCACCGGCTCCGAGGCGTTCACTGCGGTGCTGGGGGTGGCTGTTGCTGTTGTGTGCGTCGCGTTGGTAAGACCTAAGGACTGCGGCGCTTGCACCATGGCCAAATATATCAGAAACCCGCCCACACCGATTATGGCGATTCCTATCGCGGCAACTTTCGCTATCGTCGAGAACTCTTCACGCGTTGGCCTTCTTGTGAGCGTCAAGACTCTTCGGTACTCACCGAGCTTGCGCTCGATCGCCTTCCGCGAAAAACGACCCTCCGCTGCAGAGGCCTCTCGCAGCCTAGAAGCCTTCGACAAAGCGCTCGCTTGCTTTTTGTCTTCCTTAGGGGCCTCTCGTTGCTTTTTAGGCTTTGACGAAGGAGTCCCCTTCTTTTTAGCCATCGTACATTCACCAAACTAGAGTGCAGCAAAAATGCGCAGAGTGAATATGTGGCGCCCGAGGCGGCGCTTTATACCACTTTGCGTTTCAATAGTATAAAATGTTTTGTGGAGGATGTGCCACGTACGCCTTTATTTGACGAAATCTATGCCGTATCGTTGAGCCCCGGTTGTTGCCCTAATCGCTTCGCTTTTGCCATAGATCTGAGGCGACTTGACGCCAGTAACGATAAGGAGAGTTCGTACCATATGATCAAGCTCGGGGTCGATCTGTGCGCCCCAAATAATTCGCGCATCGGGATCGATACGCTCGTAAACTTCCTGCACGACGCCTTCCGCCTCAGTCACGGTCATGTCCGTACCCCCGATGACGTTGACGATAGCGGCAGTAGCGCCAGAGATGTCGACGTCCAGAAGGGGACTTCTCAGTGCCTTCTTTACCGAATCCACGGCTTTGTCTTCGGCATCCGACTCGCCAAGCCCAATCATTGCCACGCCGCCTTTTTGCATGACGGTTCTGACGTCTGCAAAGTCGAGGTTGATGAGCCCTGGTTTAGTGATAAGCTCGGTAATGCCCTTGACGGCCCGCATCAGCACTTCATCCGAGACTTTGAATGCGGCTTGCAGCGGCAGTCGGGGAACCACTTCTAAGAGTCGGTCGTTTGGCACGACGATAACTGTATCAGCCATGTCACGCAGCCGCTCAAGTCCAGCTTCAGCGTTGGCCCTACGCACCATGCCCTCCACGCCGAATGGGAGGGTCACGACAGCTATCGTGAGGGCCCCCGCATCGCGCGCCGCCTCTGCGACGACCGGCCCGGCTCCAGTTCCTGTACCTCCGCCTAAACCGGCTGTAATAAACACCATGTCCGCGCCGGCAACGCTTGCGCGGAGCTCCTCTTGGCTTTCGAGGGCTGCTTCTTCGCCTATCTGGGGCAATGAACCAGCGCCGAGTCCGCGCGTTCGCTCCTGCCCAATCAGGATTTTTCGGTCCGCCGTCGTGTTCCTTAGGTGCTGAGCATCTGTGTTAAGCGCAATAAGTTCGGCCCCTTCAATTCCCTCTTCGGTCATCCGTGAGATGGTATTCGATCCCGCACCGCCGCATCCGATGACGATAATGTTGGTTTGAAGCGTCTTGAGCACTTCTTCGAGCTCTTGGTCGGGGGTAAAGGACCCTTGCGGCGATTCGTTTTTTTCGTCGCTTGCGCCCCGTGCAAGCGCGTCTTCAATTATGGACTTCATTTCATATCCTCCACTTCATGGTCTGCGAAAGACGTCACTGTCGACCGCATGCGTCGGCAATGGCGACATTAATTGCCTTTCTAACCTTCGTAAATACATCCTCGGGTTTAATTATCCTGTCGTCTATGGTGATCGACTCGCCGCGTGCCAGCTTCGCGTATAATGGTCCTTCAGTCACGCCAAGCGATCGTGCCAGTCGTGGGTTAAATTTGCGTTCAGATATATATAGTTTTGATTTTTGCTGCGAATACTCAATCTGGTACCGCGTTTTCAGTATTTCCACGCACCCGTTGAGCAGCTCATCCCGTATCTTTTGTGCGTCGCGCTCCGACGGAACCAAGATGGCAGAAATAGTCCCATCTTTACGCTCAAGGTATACTATTTTTTCGCTTTCAATCAATTTCAGCAAAGCTTCATCGTCAACAGTTTGTGTCCGTTTTACGATAGACGGGTTCAGCGCAAGCAGCGTCAATCCCATACGATCCTCAAGTGGCGTTTGCGCGTTGAGTGCGTCTCGCAATGAAGCGCTGAGGTTTATGTTCTCCGCTTCTGCGGGCAGGCCGTGCACTCTCAAGGCGCGCTTAATTTTCAGGTATGGTTTCCAAGAAACGTCTCTGCGTCCCTGGATGTCAGCCAGCCTAAGGACCTCAAAGCCCAGATCGTGCACGGTCGCCTCGATTCGAGTTCGTTCACCACCCATATGTTTTCGATCAAAATAGGCGAATTGTGCCTGTGATTTCTCAAACGCTTCTCTAATGATCTCGCGAGTTAGGCATTCGAGCTGATATGCAGCAAAAATGTGGCCGAAGCAAATGTCGCTGCTTAGAAGCACGTCCGTGTGTCGTACTGCGTAGTGCGGCCCCCCGAATCCAACGGCCGTCGGGCAAGGGATGCCGAGAGATCGCGTTTCCAGCTCGAGAAGCGCTCGTGCCACGGTGTCGCCGAGCGCTTCGTTATTCCACTCGGCTTTCGTGCTGCCGATTTCGACAAACAACGAGGGGGTTTCGATGGTCGAAGGACCGTGGTGGGTTGCCTCGACGAGGACCTCGACACTTGATAGGTTCGTGAGCGTTTCTACTACAAGTTTTAACGCACGAGGGGCTGCGCGCGCTAGCGCGCCGTTCGACTCCTTTCGAGTCAGTCCGCTTACGTCTCCGGTAAAGTGAGCGGTGAATACTGGTCCTTTCCGTGTCTCACTTTGGTGACGAGACGCAAATACGAGCAGATCAGCATTGAGGCCTTGGTCTAGCGTTTCTTGATCAATCAGCTTGCCTTCGATCGTAATAAGCTGAAAGTTCCCATACGTACACTTGGCGGGGCCCTCAGAGCCCCGAGTCCAACGGACTCGTTGTAAAAGACGGCGCGCGATGTTTTGCGAGGCATCGTCAACTTCAGAACAAATAATCGCGACACGCATACACCGCTATGGTCGAATGCGCAATCTATAAACTTTTTGGGAGCTAAAAAGATCACCCGAAGCTGACGATCAACTACGAGACATTCCGTGGTTTGCGGGTTACGATATGAATATAAGCGTTTTTTCTTTTGCAGGCCCTTCGTCGATGACTTGCAGACTGTGTCTATGGACTATTTTTCGAGCTGTCTCCTTGAGCTCTTCGGTATCAGGGACGTCGATTTGGATGACATATCCATGAAATTCGTCTTTTTTCGCTTCATACAGTCGAGGGAATTCCCCTGCTTCGTCATATCGCTCGTATGTCTCAGGCCGCAAGCTCACCATAAGCTGACGTGTCACTGCGAGCTCGACATCAATGAGGCCGCTGAGCTCCGCAGCGAGGCTTTTTAGGGCTCTTTGCGCCGATTGCTCGCTGTCGAAACAGGTGGGGACTGAATACATTTCAGTTTCAGCGTCGTACAGCCCCCTACGAATTCCAATCATGAGCCTTGCTCTCTTCATGTTTTGCTACCCCCAGTTTTTTTGGTCGCGACGCTGTAGTTATTCATAACCCCCCGAGTTATACCTTTCGCGCCGGAAAACCTGCGGAGGCTAATGCTCTGTCCTCGCGCGTGTTCTGACTAATCCGTTCGCGCAGAGCCGCGCCATCATCACCTATTTAAATGAATAGCGCCTAAGACAATCCGAAGCGGGGTGGGGTAGTCAGGAGATCCCGACGGGCTCATAACCCGTAGACCAGTGGTTCAAATCCACTCCCCGCTACTAAATCGGGGCATTTAGGTGCTTTTTATTTTTTGGGATAAGATTCGTCTAGCAGCAGCTGCGTCACACGTTGAAGATTGATCGGCGCTCGCTGAGCGCGTAAAAAAAACGTTAGTTTGAATCGAGACCCGCATTAGTTGATGGCAAAAAGAGGAGGTTAGGGTGGGTCGCGTCTAATTCACTCAGTACACGATTCAGCTGCTTTGTTTAAGTCCGCTTCGAGGATCTCAGGACGCGTTACGCCGATATAGTGCTCTATGATTTTTCCGTTACATTCCAAAATAAGTGTCGGTACGACGCGAATTCCATACTTGTTGGCAAGTTGCAGGTTATCGTCCACATTAATTTTCTTGAATTCAATCTTGTCCCTGAGCTTTTCTTCAAGCTTCTCGAGTATCGGATCCTGTATCTTACACGGTCCGCACCAGTCAGCATAAAAATCCATCAGTATCGGTTTTTTTGTCATGACGATTTACCTCGCTACTCCCCTTGTGAAAACGTGCATATATATTGTTTTTGCCTGACTGAGCTGCTCTGGCCCCGTCAATTCTTAAATCGTTCAATCTCTTCAAAAACTAATTGCATGACGGGGTCAATCGCGGCTTGGACCCTGGGCGAAAGATCCGTGCAAATCCCTTCGACCCGTTCGACTTCGATTCCGATGATGGTGATATTGTTCGGCATAAGCTCAGGTTGAATCTGCCGGCCCAAGCGCAGCGTGTCGACCAAATTGAGGTCGTGCAACGACATCATAAACAGGTTTGGGGGGGGCAATTCCTTATCGGTGAACTTGTAGATCGATCCCGGTTCGCCCCCACCCCCTCGCACGGCGTCGATGATAATCACGTCATCAGCGTCTTCCATGTAGTCAAGTATCGCCAACCCGCCGACGCCGGCATTCACCAGTTCAACATCGCTTCGATCCATTTGCTCGAGTTTCTCGAGAATGTGGACCCCTACGCCGTCGTCAGCCATGAGGTAGTTGCCTGCCCCGAGTATCTTTATTACGTGCTTTTCGCCTTTCACCGTATCACCACGTGCGCGGTCTTGAGCAGATGGATTAACTGCCCTTGATTAGGCGCCTCTGGTTAATGTAGTCTCCCAAGTATTAAAATAGACTGAACTATATACTGACAGCGGACAGCGCTGACCAGCGCTAACCAAACGATCACGGAACGGGAAAGCGGTGCGCAAAACCTCACAGACCTCAGAACGTCGCGACCAGCGAATCTCCAAAGACCAGTACTATATGGCGCTCGCAAAGACCGTTTCCTTGCGCGCAACCTGCACGAGGCGCCAATACGGGGCTATCATCGTCTCAACTGGTGATCACATCCTGTCGACCGGTTACAATGGGGCCGCACGGAACGAACCGCATTGTCTAAACATCGGCTGCGAGCGCGAGCGCTTGAACATTCCAAAGGGCGAACGGTACGAACTTTGTGTGAGCGTCCACGCCGAGGCGAATGCGATCATACAAGCCGCCCGAGGAGGTGCCGCCATTAACGGCGCTACGCTTTACGTCAACGGCACCCCGTGCAAGATGTGCTGGCGGCTCATTAAGAACGCGGGTATTGATACGGTAGTGTTTGTCGAAGATAACCCCGAATCGTCCGACTTCGGTGCGCTCATGCGCGTGAACGCACAGGACGTCACGCTGGCCCACATGCACTCCGCGAAGCGCGAAGAATGCTAATATTCTGCGGAGCGGGTTCTACTCGACGAGAATCGGGCCGAAAAGGCGTGAGGCGGAGCCCCCCCAAAAAAAAAACAAATAGCCGCAAAAAGACCGCGACCACAGGTAAGCCATACAGCACAGGAACCGCAAGTATCTTCTGGGGAATGAGGCGATTGCTTACGGCATATTGGAGTCAGGAGTCTCTCTCGTCTCCGGTTATCCAGGAACGCCGTCGTCTGAGATTATACCTTTCATTGCGCAGCAGGTCGAACGCTACGAGAGGCCGCCCCACGTGGAGTGGTCGTTAATGAGAAGGTCGCGCTTGAAGTCGCAGCCGGCGCGTCGTACTGCGATGTGCGCGCCGCCGCCGTTATGAAGCACGTCGGGCTAAACGTCGCTGCTGACCCGTTGATGACTCTCGCGTACACGGTCCCGTCGAGCCGCTAGCATGAGTGTCTCTCACTTTCGCGTTTTCAGCAGAGCGCTAACCGCTGCTCCGTCCAGTGGGTAAAGCATATCACTCAGAAACCGCATCTAACAAGGGATGACAAAGCTGTGTCCTGGATGCGGGACGATCAACCCAGATGAAGCAGAGGCGTGCTGTGAATGCGGAGTTCAAATAACCAAAACAGCGATGGATGTTCTTGAAGAGGCGCTGTTGTTTAGACAGCAAGGCAAGCTGAAAGAGGCGCTCGATCGCGTCACAGAAGCCCTCAGCATGGAACCTGCAAATGTGGACGCGCTATTCACGTTTGGCTCTTTGACAGAAGAGTTGGGCAACAGCGAAGAGGCGCTTGGCTATTATGAACGAGCTTTAGAAGCAGATCCCACTCACGCTCCCGCTCTCGTGGCCAAGGGAAGCATTCTTCGAGATAGAGGAGATGTTAACGAGGCTGTAAGTTTGTTCGACGCTGCCATTGCGAGCGACCCGCAGTATGCGGTGGCCTACAACGCCAAGGGATACCTTCTCCAAAAACAGGGTTCGTACGAACAAGCGCTCAAATGCTATGACAAGGCGCAGCAAGCCGATCCTGAGTTTGATCTTCCGTGGTTCAACATGGGCGTTTGCTATGCGCTGATGAACGATAACGAAAAAGCGGAGGGAATGTTCGAGAGGGCACTGCTGCTCGAACCCACCAACGCCGACGCGTGGTTTTATCGAGCGAATGCGCTAGCGAACTTGGAGCGCTACGAAGATGCTGTTATCAACTATGACAAAGGCTTGGTGATAGACGACACCCGCGCCGCGGCGTGGGACGGTCGCGGGCTCGCCCTCGCCAGCCAGTATAAATGGCCTGATGCATTGGAGAGCTTTGACAAAGCGTTGAGCCTCGATTCTGACTATTTCATCACGTACAACAACAATGGGTACGTCTTTTATAATCTGCAAAAGTTTGACGAGGCGCTCGAAAACTTCGACAAAGCTCTCGAAATAAGCCCAGACTACATTCTCGCTTGGATCAATAAGGGTCTCGCACTCGATAGTCTGAACCGCTTCGACGAAGCGATCCAGTGCTTGGATCGGGCGTTCGAACTGGATCCTGAGAACTTTTGGGTGTTGAACAGAAAAGGGTTTATTCTGTTCGGCATCGATCGGTTTAAGGATGCAATCGCTGTTTTTGATAAGGTGCTCAGCACAAACCCTGACGATACCTACGCGCTCTCGTTCAAAGGAAGCTGCTACGATGGTTTAGGGGAATACGAAAAGGCCATCGAGTGCTTTGACCGCGTCTTGGAAATCGATGAGAACGATGAGTTTGCGTGGACGTCAAAAGGCAGCGCGTTGTATAGTCTTAAGCGATATGACGATGCGGTGTCCGCTTTTGATCGGGCGCTCGAAATCGACCCCCAAAGCCTCGAGGCAGTCCAGTTCAAAGAATTGATTGCCCAGCGGCGCAGCGGGAAAAGATAGGAAAGATTAACGCGATGGCTTGCCGAAGCGACCAAAGAGCTCGGACTCGATCCGATGCGTGACCTTACCACTCAAAACCGGCTGCTTCGGGACGGAGTCCTGGTCATACAACACGCGAACTATTCTCGAGCGCGCTTGGGGTGAAAGCGCACGATTCGTACGGCCTTTCCGAGATGAACGGACCAGGCGTTGCTTTTGATTGCAAAAAACAAGATGAGCTGCATTTTTGGAGCGACCTTTTCATTGTCGAAGTGCTCAAACCGGGCGGTCCCTAGTGCGCAGAGCGTGAGCGAGGCGAGTTGGTTCTCACGTCGCTCACCAAAGGGGCGCTTCTGCTGATCTGGTACCGGACGGACGATGTGACCTATACAAAAGGCAGCAACTGTGCGTGCTGGAGAACAAGCATCCGCACAGCAAAAATCCTCGGCAGAGCCGATGACATGCTCGCCATACGGGGCATACACGTGTCCCCCCCAAATCGAACACGTTCTCATGTTGATTCCTGAGGTCGGGACTCACGGGAAGTCGCGTGGAACGGGTCAAGCACCTTGATTAACGGACCGTTCGCGTGAGCTCGAGCACGAATTCTTTACGGGTTAAGGCAACGACCTGCAACGAACAAGACAAAAGGTCGAAAAAGAGCTGCGGGATACGTTCAACGTCAGGATTACGGTGGAGCTCGTCGAAAAAAGAACGATAGTGCGGATCGAAAGAAAGAAAAAAGGCCTTAGATTTGCGCGGGACGTTGTGGACGTCGCGTAGCGGCTATCACGCGAGTAGCTCTTTGATTATTTCGAACGCGCGGTTAATGTCCTCGTGACTTGCCGCATATGAGATTCGGACGTGCCCCTCGCCGAACTGCCCGAACGCTGAACCCGGCACAACGATCACGCCGGCCTGCGCTAGTATCTTTGTGAGGTCAAGGCTTGTGTGAGACGCAGCAAACCGTGGAAAGACGTAGAATGCCCCTTCGGGTCTCGCGCATTCGGCTATTGCCTTCAGGTGGTGCATCACCACATTGCGCCGCGCCCGAAACTCTTCGGCCATCACCCGAACGCTGTCTTGCGAACCAGTAAAGGCCGCGTAGGCCGCCTTTTGTGAAATTGAGGGGGCACACGCTTGAATGTATTGATGCACTTTTAGCATCTCTTCCGTGACCGCAGCGGGTGCAATCGTATATCCGAGCCGCCACCCGGTCATCGCATACGTTTTTGACACTGAATTAGCAACTATCACGCGGTCTGGGTCGATGCTTGCCGGGCTGACGTGTTTTCCTTCGTAGAGTATCTTGTCATAGACCTCATCGGAAATTATGTAGAAGTCGTGGTCGTCGGCGAGCTCGACAAACCCCTGCATCTCGTTGTGCCGCTGCACCGCACCAGTGGGGTTTGCAGGTGAGTTAATGACCAGGGCTTTTGTCTTGTTCGTGATGCGATCCGCAACGGCGTCAGGCTGCAGCCTGAAATTATCATCAGCGCTCACCCTTGCGCTCACGGGCACGCCACCCGCCACGAGTGTGAGTGGCACATAAGCGACAAATCCAGGATCGGGGAGTATGACCTCGTCGCCCGGATTGATCAAAGCCTCGAACGCCAGATGAAGAGCCTCGCTGCCACCCGAAGTGCATATTATCTGTTCCTGGTCAGCTTGGACTCCGTACTGTTCATAGTAGCTCGCGATCGCGTCGATGAGTTCAGGAAATCCCTTGTTAGGAGTGTACCCGGTGTAGCCCTGGTCCAGTGCCTCTTTTGCCGCCTCTTTGATGTGTGCGGGCGTGTCGAAGTCCGGTTGCCCGAGCCCCAGGTTTATCGCGCCGGGCTTCGTCAATGCAAACATCTCTCGAATTCCTGAGAGGGAAAAGTGTGAAGTACGTTCTGCCCACATAGGTGTCTCCAATACCACAATCGAGTTTTGTGATTCTAAATTGCTAGTCTGCGAGTTTCGTGGCCATAAACTTGTTTATCGATAGTTTCGGAGCTCCCGAACAAGTGGGTGCCCGAGCGGGCTACCACTGCTCCGTGTGCTGTTGGTGCGCACGTACGGTGGGATTCGCGAAAAAGCTGCCAGAAGCTTCGGAGCGACGGCACGACAATTTGATCAATGCGGAACTGGCCCCTATCCGTCTTCCGTGAGCTCAATCAAATAGTTTTAAGTGAGTCGGGCCATAATATACCCTCTGATGCCGCGCAACCGACTGGGCCTTACGTTCGTTAGCACGTTTCCTCCCCGAGAGTGTGGTATCGCCACATTCACGCAAGACCTGCTCTTCACTCTTATCAGTGAGAATCCTGATATCAGAGCTAACGTTTGCGCCATTGATGGAAACAAGGACCCAAGCGCTTACGGCTGTTTAAGTCCGCTCATCTATCCGAGATCGCGGGTCGCGTACGTCATCAAAGATACCGATCAAATCAGCTTTGTCGAGGCAGCTGAAAAAATAAACGCATCGCGCGCTGATGTGGTCAACATTCAACACGAGTATGGGCTGTATGGCGGCTCGTGGGGCCGATATATCCTCGATTTTATGGAAGTTCTAGAAAAACCGATCGTGACGACGCTGCACACGGTGCTGCAGAGACCCCCGGAAGAGGCCAAAGCGGTTACCCGCGAACTGTACCGTCTTTCAGCTAACGTCGTTGTACCCGGGCACGTCGGCGTTGATATCTTGAAAAAGGCGTTTGACTTAGGCCCTAAGAAAGTTGAGGTCGTTCCGCACGGCGTGCCCGACGTTCCATTTATCAGCACGGAGGCGCCGAAGAAGAAGCTAGGACTCTCTCGCAGATTCGTCATAGGGTCATTCGGGTTGCTCCATCCCGCAAAGGGTATCGAGTATGTCCTTGAAGCGTTGCCCCAGGTGATTGCCGATAATCCTGAAACGGACCCCCTCTACTTGGTTGTCGGAGAGACGCATGTAAACATCGTGAAGAACGAAGGCGAGCACTATCGCGAAAGGCTGAAGGAGATCGTCACAGACCTCGATTTGGAGCACAACGTCAAGTTCGTCGACCGATATCTTACCAACCGAAACCTGATCCTGCATTTTCTCGCCACGGATATCTGCGTCCTCCCTTATCTCGCCAGGGATCAGATCGTGAGTGGCGTACTGTCCCAGGCAGTAGGCTGTGGAAAGGCTATAATCTCAACGCCGTTTGTGCACGCACGAGATGCGCTTGCAGACGAAAGAGGCGTGCTTCTCAAGTCGGGGGAAGCAACGGAGATAGCCGAAGCGATTACCATGTTGATGCGCAACGATCGTCTGAGACGGGAGATGGAAATTCGGACGTATATGTATGGGCGCTCAATCACGTGGAAAGAGGTCGCGAGAAGATACAAGGAACTTTTCAATATGTACTACGTCAAACGAGGGCACGGCAAGACCAACGCTCCAACGTACTGGGGCGACGTCGACGCGTTGTGATCGAGCACGCAACGCATCTGTGGGAGAACTTTTTTGAGCTGACCGGGCAAATGTAGCTTGCGCTTTTTTTTGCATCATCCGTGGGAAAAGCGTGCGCGTGTTGTTGTATTGGGGGGGTCGAACCGACGTGGCCGTAAAAGACGCGAGTGAGTTTAACGCCTTACGGCAGATTCAAACAAACATCGCGAAGCAGGTAGTTCTAGAGGACCCCGCGAGTGAAGTTGCGTCGATAGGGGCGGTAGCGCAAAGCTTTGACGAGAGCCTCGTTTTTTCTTCAGCAGTAGTTGTCGACACGCTAATGAACGTCATCGACGAGTCCGCGTCGATTGCAACGACCGCCGTGCCGTACGTGCCTGGTCTCCTCTTTTTCCGTGAGGGTCCCGCGGTGATAGCGACAGTAGAGAAGCTGCGCAGGCGACCTGACGTTTTAATCGTCCACGGGTGCGGCATAAACCACCCCCGGTTTGCGGGACTCGCGTCGCACATCGGAGTCATTCTCAATACGTCAACGGTTGGCGTGTCCAAAAAAGCACTCTGCGGTGAGTATGTTGAACCGGCTCAAGCCGGCCACCCCACCGCGCTGACATTCAGCGGAAAACCGCTTGGGTTCGTCTTAAAAACGGTGGCCGGCACAAAACCGATCTTCATCAGTCCAGGAAACCGTATTTCGTTGCAGGGCGCATTGCGAATCGTTCAGCGCTGCGTAGTGAGCCACAGATTACCGGAGCCGCTTCGTTTGGCGCATATCAAGGCCAGGCAATTTCGATCCGAGATGCGTTCTGGTGAATTGGTGCCCCTATGAGCAGGCGACGGGGTGGAATGACTTGTACGCAAACTGATTCAGGCTGGACCTCGACGTGAGAAGGTTTAATACGTCCTGAGCGCAAAGAGCAATCGTTGATCGCACGCGAGGTACTGACATGAGAGCGTATCTTTACCGGTGTCGCGTCTGTGGCGCAGAGATCTGGACCGATTTTATCGAGCTCGACAAGCTAACCTGCCAGAGCTGTCATACCGCAGGAAAATGGCTCGTACTGGACGTTAAGATCAGAGAGAAAATATAAAAAAATAAGCAATAGCATCTCGCTTCTAAGAGATGCTATCAAAGAAACAATCTTGAGATTACCGGTTCAGCCTGGTAAAGGCGAGTTTTATGTCTTCGGCTTTGACCGTCTTGCGGCCCGCGTGCTTTGCCATTTCGATTGCTTCTTCGGCGAGTTCTTTGCCGTACATCTCTAGATATTCTCTAAACTGTTCTGTCGCTTCAGCGCTCACGCGCTCTGCTCCAGCTTTTCGGATGATCCTACTTACTCCTGCTGCTTGTAATTCTGCCATTTGAATTACCTCGCCCTATACTGAGATTTTCAACATATATATACTTTTTCGGTATTTTTTCGATTTTAAGGTAATATTCTCCAATAAAAATGGATTTGAGAGTCAAAATAAGATTTGTGATTGGAATGCACAAGAGGGGGAAAGCTTCATCGTGCATCAATCGGAAGCTAGTGCATTCAAGGTGATGTCGAGAATGACGAGCCGTCTGCAAATTGGCATTATCGGAAGCAGGAGCTGCTCGAGCAAGATCGCGAGTATTGCCGAGCGCACCGGAAGCCTCATAGCGTCTCGCGAAGCGATCCTCATTTGTGGGGGGAGGGAGGGAGTCATGGAAGCCGCTGCACGCGGCGCACAGGCCGTAGGGGGGCTCACCGTAGGAATTCTTCCAGGTCCCTCGAAAACTGAAGCTAATCCCTTCATCGACGTAAAGATTCCCACGGACATGGGCCACGCGCGAAATGCGATTATCGCGCGAGCAGCCGACTGCCTCATCGCGATCGCCGGCGAATTTGGCACACTCTCGGAAATTGCCCTCGCCCTCCAGATGGCAAAACCAGTGGTGACCTTAGCCTCCAAGTGGAAAATCGAGGGGACGGTTCTCGCCGACTCGCCGGAGACGGCCGTTGAGACGGCCCTCCGTCTGTGCGGTCAGCCCTAAGCAAACGCTATGTAGGTGGAGCCTCTATAGAGCTACCGGATTTGCATGAACATTGTACTCCTCGGGACGGGCGTCGCCATTCCACAGCTCGAAAAAGCTCAGTCAGGCATTCTCGTTAAGACCCCGGAAGAACTGATGCTCTTTGATTGCGGGGCGGGCATCCTGGGCCGCATCGTGCAGAGCGGCTACGATTATTGCAAGATACACAAAGTTTTTTTCACCCACCACCACCTCGATCACAACTCTGACTTCTTGGCACTGCTCAAGGCGCAGCAACTGACCGCCCTCGATTCAGACGCGCAGGTAGGGACGATGAACGTGTATGGCCCCGTGGGCACGCAACACCACGTAGCGCAGTTGCTCGAGCTTTACGACTATCTCACGGTCGATGTCGACGTAACAGAGCTTCAGGACGGCGACAGCATTCGCGTCGGAAGCGGAGTGGCTTCCGTTCGCGCGACCAAGCACAGCGTTCCGTCCATCGCGTACCGGATGCAAACCCCGACGTCGACGCTCGTGTATTCAGGTGATACCGAACCCACGGAAAGCGTCCGCGATCTGTGCCACGGCGAAGTTGACGTGCTAATCCACGAGTGTTCGTTCCCTGATACGTACGCGTCGGTCTCGAACCACACGACTCCAGCTAAGCTGCGCGACCTCATATGTGACCAACACATCGACCGCATCGTACTTACCCATCTCTACCCGCACGCGAGCGGGTATGAGGATGCCATGGTCGACGTCATTAAGGAGAGGTTCCCCGGAAGGGTTGACGTCGCGCACGACCTGATGAAGATCTTTCTCTGATTAGAGCTACGCTGTTTTTGTGCCTTGAGCCGCCTCTGCGACGTCTGCAACCGCGCCTGCAGCGAGAATAATGTAGCCACGCTCGCTGATCGCGTGCCGAACGCGCGAATTACTGCCGATCGTCACGTCGCCAACCGCGTCGATCTTGTTGACTTGTGAGTCGCTGCCGATATCAGCTTGTTCTCCCGCTTCAACGTGATGCGCCCTGAATCCGCTTCCTGTCTTGATCCCGCCGGTAATTACCGTTCCCTTGACGTGACAGTTATCGCCGAAAAAAGCTTCAGAGCACTCAATCGAGCCGTTGATTACGACGTTGTTCTCAGTCGTCAAAATGCCGTAGACGTTGATCGTTGCATCCTTGTCTGTAGGGTACAGCTGGGTGTTCGCTTCCAAGTACAGATCTTCGTTAAGCTCCTTGAGATTTAGTTGTTTGCCGCGTTCTATACGCATTTTCTCACCTCTTACCTAATCCCTCCGAGCAGCTCATCTGAGGTAATCGCGTGGGCATATTTCTTGAGCTGCAGCACGCCACCGATTGCGTCGAGCGCGTGAATCTTGCCCTTCACCGATTTCAATGAGGCGTCATCGTGCACGAGGAAGATCGCCTTGTCACACACCGACAGCAGCGCCTTTGCGACGCTCTGCGTGAGGAAGTCCGTGGGGACCTCGCCTCCCGTGGGACAGAAGAAAAATCCGAGCTTGAACGTCGGGAGATTTGCGTGGTCTTTTCTGGTCCAGATGACGTCGATTTCGCCCGCTCCGATGTCGACGGCAGACTGGACTTCGTAGTTGAGCGCGCGCCCGGTCGCTTTGCATTCGTTGATCAGTTCTGTATCTTTCATATTCACCGAGTGAAGCACGACGCTGCGATTTAAAAGGCTTGTTGCCGTTTTTCACGCAACTGAAGACGTTTGAAGCGCAAAGGTAGCGCGCCGACTATCGCCAAGGCTAACGGAGGGAGAACAAAAAACAGGCTGCTTATTCGGCTTGATCACGATGCGAACGATTCGAAGTGCTCCTTAAACTCAGCACGCGAGCACTCGTGACACAATTTAGCAAACCACGTCTTGATAATAATTGGACTGCCGCACCGTTCGCAGTATGCGGTTTCTTGTACTACGGTATCAATCTCGATCATCTTATCCTCACTGCCACTGCAGATAGAACACACTAGATTTAAGGCTTACGCTCTGGATTTTTTGCTTGCTTTGCAGTGACCGGCAATTGGGTTTGCAAAACCCGTTTGCTGCAAACGAGTTTGTCACTCCCGCATCAAGCGCTGGCAACAAGACTCTACACTAGTTTTTATTCCGCCTATAATATATAATTTTCATGGAGCTGCCGTTTTTCTGCGATTTCCAACGACTGTGAGCGGACTCCGCTCACTGGTGTTATCAACCAATACTGAAGAATATGGGCTACTTGTGTAATGAGATAGCGCTGAGTGCTATCGCTTTTCTTCCTTCGTGCTCACGGCCGGACGCTTTCGTATAAACTGCAAATACACCCACACCACGACTACGAGGAGTGCTCCAGGCGGGAATGTGAATATTAGGAAGACAAAAGCTATCAACAGGATTACTGAGTTGAGTAGACCCATGCTCAAAACGTTATAATGAGGGGTTACGCTTTAAGCGTTTCTTCCCTTGGTCTCAACCCAAAATAGTCCAAATTCGAAGGCTTTGATTGCAGCCAAAATTGCCAAAATATCCCTTAGAGCCAATAGACTGAAATAGTTCCGCGGTATGCAATTGCTCGCTTGGATGCATTTGACACGCTAACCCGTAGTTTTCGGAGCCGGAGCCAAAGCGCACGCCGTCAACTGTTCTAAACCACGATAGTGCGCAGGAGAATCCTGCTTGCGCCGCACAGTTGCTGGATGGCACTCATGTTCCCGGCTGTACCCTTCCCAATGGGGGCATCTTTGCACCCGAGAAATGAACCGAGCTTGCATTTTCATGCAAGATAGGCGTTTTTGGAGTTTGGTTGTGAAGAACCCCCGGCCGCTAGTCTTTATAGAGATCAAAAGCGAATGCGCTCTTTTCCTAGTACGGATTTTCTGGCCCCCCGTGCATTGCGCTCGCTTCTCGTGAAAGGTATAAATCGAAGAGGCGCGTATAATAAACTACGCTCTATAGGATGTGTGGAGGAAAAGGTAACTTCCAATGGCTTTTGGAGTAGAGCTTTCGGGGCAGAGAAACCTCTGCTCTGAAGCATCGGGCGAATCCGCCTTGGCTCTCAAACGCACCTTTGGGAGGGATCACTTTCGCGATTCACATATCCTATAGAGACCACCCTCACTTTTTTTGTTGATGATTCGCGCGTGTTTGATTGTGTTTTTTCTTCCGTTTTGAGCCTCACGTGCACTACTTAGCTCGTCCTATGTTCGTTGGCCACTTTCAGGTAAAAAAAACCCACGCTATTCATAACACGCCGTCAACAGAAGACCAAAATGTTCTGCTGTAGCTATCATTCCGTTAGACCCGTAATCGGAAACGCCTCAATGATGCCCACAAAATCGCTCGAAACCCTTCATACACAGCTGCTGCTTCGCTTTGCGGCCTCGAATTCCAAGACCATTTGCTTTCAATAGCGTAAGCTTAAATGGAGATAGAGGATCTTTAGCAGCACGCGGATGCACACGATGCATTCTACCAATTGCGCTTGTGAAAATGGAAGTAAGGAAATATGAAGAACATTGTAGAGACAGCAATCGATGATAGTTCCTTCACAATGCTGGTATCAGCAGTGAAGGAGGCAGCCGGTCTGGTCGATATCTTGAGCGGACCTGGGCCCTTTACGCTCTTTGCTCCGAACGATGACGCGTTTGCCGAGTTACCTGCCGGTACCTTAGACGAATTGTTAAAAGACAAAGACAGGCTCACTGCAGTGCTTTACTACCACGTAGTACCCGGCAAATACATGGCAACCGACCTGATGAAAATGACGGCAGCAAAGACCGTTCAGGGTGCGACGCTGACGATTGCAACAGAGATAGAGGTCATCGAGGAGGACACGGTGGTGGTTGAAGATGACGCCGTGGTCGAAGACGACGAAATTGCGGCATTTGAAGAGCTAACGGTGGACGATGCCATAGTCATTCAGGCGGATATTGAATGCACTAATGGCGTAATTCACGTTATTGATTCCGTCCTTGCACCTGAATAAGGCGCGAGTGTAGCCAGGGGCCTCCTGGCTTCTTTTTTATGCGCACCGCGCGCATCGCGACGTTCGCTGTGTGCAGGTCTTGCAACAGGGACATTTTATCGCGTTTTTGACCTCTTTAGAACTCGCACGTCAACCCCACGATGGAGCACCTTTTACTCGAATCTTCGTCCGCTCGCATGGTAAAGGGTTACTCACTCTCGTAATGTGTAGCAGGACCTTCGCACGCAAAGCGCCTAGGATCATCGCAAACTAGCGCTGTCGCGTTCCATTTAGTTAAAAAGAGTTTTTGTCTCTTACCGTTGTCGCGTGCTGTCTGGAATTCACGCGTCTCGTCTCGTGCGTGTCCTTTGCTTGCGAGCCCGCCGTGCCTAACACAGGGACGAGCTTTCGGGTAACAAAAGCGCGTTAAAGCCTCAAAACTAGCCTCTTGTAACGTACTCCGAGGCATCAAAAAAAAGAGAGCTAAGGCACTGATTAGTGACCCAGATATAGCTTTGACCACGCCGTTAGTACACTTTTGAACCGTGCTAGCATCGCTTAACGTCATGCGCGCCCGTAAGGTGCTTCGATGCGAGGGCCGAATCAAACTCGTAGGTAGTGGTTCCTTCCTGACGCAAGCTTGAAGAGTTCCTTTTTGACAGCTGCACCTCGAGCATCCACGCCGCTACCGTGCCGGTGAGCCTGTCTTTGAACTCCCCTTTGAGTGTCAGACGTTGCTTGGCGATGAAATACTCATTGAGTTGGTGGATCAGCTCCTGGTTTCGCGGACTATCGAGGCTAATTACCCCGTAAGTGTCTTCCAATCCGGAAAGCCTCGCACGTGGCTCTTCAAAGGTCGACGCCGAGAGCTCGTCTTGCCTAACCGTGAAAGTGACCGTACCTCGACCGGCGTGAGGCACCTCATCAAGACAAAAGGTAACATCGCCGATGTTCTCAAAAACACGTTCTTGTATTTTAATCACCAGATCAAAATGCGTCGGATTCCTTAAGGCTATCGTAGTCCCGTATCAGAATTGGATTTTGTAACACGCGATCGGGCAATCTAGTGGACAGTTAAGGCTCCGAAACCAAAGCCGCTTATGACTACACGGGTCACTCCAGTCTTTGCGTTAGAGCAATTCCGCAACCCAGGCCATAAGAAGAACGGGTCGAGCCGTAGAACATCGTTCTTGGCTATACAGACCGTTGTGCACCTCGGCAATGTCGGTAAACGCGATCGATGTGGATCATTTTTCCACGGCCCTTTTTATTGCTATGCGCTCTATGACGTTCTCGTACGCGTCTCGAAGCCCGCGGCGAGTGTTACGACTGTCATAACCGGTTGGGTCATCAACATTTGTCTTATCCTCAAGCTCTTCGATCTCCTTCTTACAGAAGGCTACAACATCCTCTAGTATCTCTTCGCAATTCATTTTTAATCCTTTCCTCCGGTTCGAATTCGGCGTAGAACAGGACGGGCTGCCGAGAGTTCAGGGCCACCGCTAGCTTCGCAGCATGGTCATCACGCGCGGCTCCAACGAATGAGGTGGGCTATTTTATGGGTACCTTGACGCCCTCAAGCCGTTCCGCGAGCGGTATGGTCACCTTCAGGAGGCCATTTTCGAACGTGGCCGCTGCCTCGTCCGGATTTATGGTATGGGAGAGTGTCCAGCAGCCGGCATACTCGATATCGTCTCGAGGTGCTGTGAGACAAAACCCGTTCTCTCCAGCTTCAACTTTGATGTCCTTCTTATCTGCGCCGGGAAGTTCCACTTCGATGCTGTAGTTTTTCTTGTCGTGATAAAAAAATGCATTTGGTGCGACAAAGATGCGTTCTTTTTCAGCCAATCATATCACCGCATAAAGTTACTTTTGAATGATTAAGTAGCTTTGCCGAGCCTAACATTGGAGAATCTCATTTTGCAGCAGGTGAATTGCTCTCTTTATTTTTTTTTGCGTCCAACTGCGTTACACCAATGACCTATAGGATTCGGCGCATCTCGAAAAAGAAGCGCTATGTGAGCATAGATCTTCAAAAAGAAACACCTGCTGCTCGATGGAAAGCCCCGAAACCAACCATCGCGCCCATAGGTAGGAATCTACTTGCATTTCTTGCCTGTCGAACTGCTCTGAACGGCTGTACATGCGTCAGACGTCAAAAAAGAGGTGAAAAGCGGAGCGCCTTCCAACGGTTATTGCAGAGCCAATAGTGACGTTCACGACCTTATAAGCACGAACTTGACTCTTAGTTACGTGGCAGTTTTCCCTGTGTGCTACGTGCGAAGCTGTCGTCGCTATGTCGCATTTTCGTTATCCAGCTCGCGAGCTCTTCAGGACGCTCGTATCGATATCCTTCCAGCTGGAAACCGAGTGTAGCCTCATCGTCAACAGCGCGCGGCGGCAATGCGTCCGGGTAAAAGAAGACGTGATGCCCTGCCTTACAGTACTCGCGGTTGATCGCCCATCCAAGAAACGCAAGCGTGCGCCACCCCTGCTCCTTTTGTCCAATCTCTAACGTGACATACCAAGTTCCTTCTGGCCACTTCCCGTGGTCACGTTCGCCTGCATGTCCACCACAGCAGCACACCGTGGTAACACACGGAAGGCTGTTGAGTACTTTGACGAGAGGCACAAGGTTCGCATCTATTTCCTCCTCTGGCACGGCATCGCCCTCAGCAGTATTACGAATCATGCATAAGCTGTCTAATCTTTATCTAAGTTACAGCGTCATTTTGCTTCATCTGACCTTGGCGCAAACCACTTTGTGGCCATTACTTCATCCCTTCTTGGGCCAGGTCGCGAACTGAGCCCTATACGTGTTTGAAATCGAAAAAAGAAATAACGAGCTACGAGATAAGCAGAGGATAAACGAATCACGCTATCGCTACGTTCATTTTAGCTGCTAGAGGGTTGGTGTCACGCATACGCTCATCATAGGGCTTATAATCTCCTTATGGCTCTACAAGAGCTCGGCTAGTTCAAGGGCTTGATTTTCACTGCATCACTTGCAATCGCTGTCAGCCGCCGATCAGCAATCCTATCAGGACACCCGCGATAGCTGCGGCGGTTGCGATGGCTAGGGTCTCCATTACTGTCCTTCCCACCGGGCGTTTGCCTATCCTTTCTTCCGCGCAGGGAATATGCTTATCAGGCCCTTTTGAATAGTGCCGACGAATCGGTGGCACAGCTGCGTCAAGACCCGACGATGAGAGAGCGTTGGGAAAAGCGAGCGATCGATTGTGAAGAGAAGTGTGTTCGAATAAGTGAGTCGCTGAATCACGCGCTTATTGACGTGGATGGCCGCTTAACAGCAGCGGAGATTAATGAAATCCAAAAGGTGAAGGCGAAAGACGAGCTTCAAGCTGAGATGCTGGTACGTCAATACATATATAATCAGTTATATTACCCACCTAGTTTCAAGGATTTCCTACTTCAAGGAAAGTGATGGGGTTTTCTAGCGCCGACAAGGTGTAGCGCAGAATTTAGCGGCGCACGCTTATTTAGGGGGAAATACGGCGTGTCACAGTTCGTGGCCCGAGCTGTAGAGCACTATCTTGACTAACCTCCGCGTGATATAGGCGACAGTAGGTCAGACAAATTGAGCATATGTGTGGCGTACAGCGTAGAACGGTGCCATGAGCAGGGGCACGACAAGCAGTACCCATCTTGCAAAGAGGCCACGCTTGTTACCTCTGCCGCAACGAGTTCCTTAACACTTTTGAGAATCTTAAACGTCGATACCTCGTCAGAGGGCACAGAAAGTAATTATGAAGATCAAAACCTGATTCATTTAGCATTTTGCTTGTAAGTTTGAAGACGGCCGTCTCTAATGCACTGGATGGATCATGCATCTGATGCCCACTGCCTCGATTAGAGACGCTGGATGTTTAAAAAGAGGAAAGGTCAGTCAAATTTCAACCGTTCCCCTATGTCTTTTTTACGAGTTCGAGCAGGCAATATTGATAAGGCAAGCCTTCAGGTTCTTCATAGAATTTGTCCCGCAGACGTCGATAAATTTCTTCTATCAGGTCTTTATTGTCTGCGTAAAGTCCGATCCGCATCGACGATTCACTCCAGGCCCGGACCACATGGGCCAGCGTAGCGGCAAGCTTGGACCGTTCCTGTGGGTCGTCCTCTTGTCCTGCGCCTTAGTAAAATAGGCACACGAGACGGTCAAGGGATCACAGGCGTTTACGGCAAAACACCTAAGATCGTTTTCATTTAGCGAACGTAATATTTCATGGGGCGAGGCAAAGTAACCCGGTATGAAAATAGCGTTTAACTCAGCTTCTGAAAGCTTTTTCTCCTCACATAACTCTTGGCAAATGTCCCTGAGGTTGTTATATCCAGGCGACGCTGGCCACCGGTCGTCCCCCAGATTGGCAAGGTTGGCAAAAAATAAAGCACCCCCCTTAACCAGCGACTTCGAGCATTCGTGCAGAAACGACCGCCAATCCGCTTTCCATTTTTCCGCAAATTCTCTACGTTCAGAATCTGGCAACTGGTTGGGCTGTATGCAGAGGGGATGCTGAAAATATTCAGGTCCAACCGTTTTGGCATTCAGCCAGTGCAGCGCAGTGGACGAAAAACCGATCCGGAGTTTGCCTGTTATCTCAGGAAATGGTTCATAAAAAGATCGTTGGATGTATTGGGCCTCTACATGCTTTAATTTCGCTAATGCCGAGGTTGCCCAGAACGTCTCGAAATTCGCCGGATCCGCCAGATCAATATAAACTAATTTGATGGTCAGCGAGGGATTCACCTCGTGAAGCAGGCAGATGACTGCTTCAAACAACTCGTTCGAATTCACGCCGTCTGCGGCGCCGTAATCGGCGATCACAAACACCTCGTCGGCGCTCATGGCGGCGATCTGCGGCGATATACGCCGGATGTAAGACGCCATCCTGGGCAGTACCTCTGCATCCACCGCACGGGCCGTATCTGAGATCTGGCTGTAATCTTTGGTCATTGTCGGCGAATATTGTCGTAATAAAACCATTTTTGCGATCTAAAGCCCTTCCAGATCTATTGTTTCGTTTGTTATACCTTCTTCCGTGCCGGTCGTACTCAGTCGGTCGCTTTATAACACGCACCTTTGCTATTTAAGAAGAGAGTTGCTCTCCACTTTGCTTGAATTTACGCGCAGCCGCCATTAATTCAGGTAGGTTCTTCTCGCGTCGGTCGACGTAACTGCCAGTCCAACCTGGGTGAATTGAAGCCTAAGTGAAGCTAAAGCGGGAGATTGATCACGCGTATCGTCCAGGTGGTTTCGCGAGGGAATGAGATGCCGAGCCAGCGTCTAGACGAGTTTTTTTTAAGCATATCAAATTATCCAGCTACCGCCCTAGTTTCGCGGGCTTGTGGCCTCGCACGAACATGTCCATTGCCTGTTTCTCTTCTCCTCCCATGAAGCCCGTTATCTGTGAGAGAAGTTCGACTGTGAAGGCGAGCAACGATTCTCGGTCAATCGCTTTTTCAACAGAGTATTTTTTAGACAAGCGGTTTAAACTATTTCGAGCGATGTACTCCGTAAAGCCAAAAAGCATCGTGTTGCTGGCATCGCATCACTACTTAAGCGTGCTGAATCTACCCACTTAACAAAACCACTCAGCAATTGCTCAAAGATTTCCACAAGGAAGCCCTTACTTCCTAGTGCAAAAGCGTGCAGATTGTTGCGAGAGGCCTTGTTTCTTGTTGTCACACTATAGGGCAATAGGATTATTGCCGCTCCCGCATGACTGTTGGCTATGACAAAGGCAGATGAGGCAGTGACTCTCTTTCAGCAGGGGTTTACCTGTTCACAGGCTGTGCTTTCGGTATTTGCACAGGACTTCGGGCTCGATCGGGATCTGGCACTTCGCATCTCGCAGGGATTTGGTGCCGGGATCGCCTACACGGATGATATCTGCGGGGCCCTCTCTGGTGCGATCATGGTGATCGGGCTGCGATACGGCAGGATACGGGCTGAAGACAGCGCAGCGAAAGAAAGGACTTATGCGGTGGTCGGCGAGTTTCTCCGCCAATTTGAAACGCGCAACAGCTCGGTAACCTGCACGGGCCTGCTCGGGTACAACCTTTCAGACCCGGAACAGGTTGCTGAGGTGAAGAAGAACAAAGTCGTGATGGCCCGCTGTCCGGCGTTTGTACGGGATGCCGTGAAACTCGTTGAAAAAGTAGTGTAATTTTCCGCGCTAGCAAGCTTAGTCGTATGAGATGATCCTGGTGTCTAAGAATCCGCGCTACCTGCGAAACATACGAGAGACCTATCTCGCCAACAAGGATGCCATTCCGGCTGACGAGGCCATCTGGGTAGCGCCACCGCACCCCCTCGCTCCGAGTGAGGCACTCCTCGCTAAAGCTGCGCACTGGGAGCAGAAGTACTTGCGCGAGCGTGCGCATCCGACCGACGCGGACGTCGTGCAGGCTCGGGAGTACGCGTGGCGGCAAATTGGCTTTGAGGCGCTATATCGGGGAGAAACCCGCCCTAAGCCGCAGGCACAGTCAAACGGAAGCAAAGATGATCTGTAAGAATTGTCAGATTAACGAACGCGAAGAACCGTTCGATTGGTGTACAGGGTGCTTAGACTCACAAGAACTTACGACTAAATGGTTCCCGCAGCGCCAACGCGAACCCCGGCGAATCTGGGAAACACACTTTAAGAGAAAAGTTCCAGAAGGGCATCATATCCACCACAAAGAGTGTAACCACGACAACAACGATCCAGAGAACCTTATCTGTTTGTCGCTTGAGCAACATATTAAGATTCACGAATTAGCCAGCGATGATATTCCCTTACGGATATTAAAGCGGATGTTGTAGTCCGCTACGTCCTAAACAGGCACGATTTCAACACCCCTACCTATTTTTTCAACACGGTCATTGACATTCTGCCGGAGCAGGACAAGATCCGCATTCAACACTACTGTCCACTTCATCCGCAGGTGGTTGACGCTGTCACGCCGCTTCTAGATAGCCGGCGAAATGATGAACTCGTGTTCAAACAACTGTCATTCGAACGATGGCTGAAGCAGCAGAAGATCCAGCTTTTACTCTGCTACGCTCATTTCGTGCCCGGAGACTTCAGGAAGTTGTGTGAGCAGCAGGGCGATGTATTGCAGTGGGATCAGTCGAACAAGAACTATATTCTCACTCACGGCGTCTCAGGAGTTGATTGGCGGTTTTACAAGCATCCACTGCCTGACCATGTGTATCACGTGTATATGCAGTATTGGGCTCCAATTAGATTCTCGTTATAACCCATTGTCTAGGTCTTGTTGGCTCGCTTGACCTCGTCCAAGTGAATTGTAGTATCTAGCACAAATGCCTTAATCAGGAGGTCGTGGTCCGATAGGTCTTGGGCTAACTGACTGTACGTGGTTTGAGCCTTCGGTATGCCACTTCTCAAAGCCCGCTGCTTTCTGCCGTCAGCGTTACTCCATTGTGTACAGTACGGGTAGCATAGGACGTAAATGCCGTGCTGACTAGTATTATCTTTCAGATAGCGATCAACTAGTTGAGTTTTCATAGCCGTTCTTCGCTCTTTGTGCCAGCTTCCTTTCACTTCAATTATGGCGGTTAAAGAGTCAAGCGTGTCATCCCGCCGCCCTTTTTTTCGCGCGTTTACGTAAATATCAGTTCTTTGCCCTTTTTTCCCTTGTCCCATCCCACGGCGTATTACAACTTCTCGCAGGGCTATCACACCTCTTTCTTTGAGATCGTGATTCAGGTACCGTTTTATCCAGTCAGAGTAATCTTCTTCCGTTTTTGGCCAAAATTCATCTTTATTGATTTGCTGGTTCCAAAGAAAAACTATAGAGGGAGTTTCGCCGTGAAGGTCATTGTTCAATCTCTCCAAAGATTCAAGCAAGACGTTCAAGAGTTGTTCGCCATTGTCTACTAGGCGTCTGTCCTTAAGTCCTGCCAACTCAATTATCTCGCGCGGTGGTCGGAGGATCTGCGTCCTGGAGTTTGTTTGCGATATCGATTCCTCCAGTAGTGGTGGCAAGGAACTTTCACTTGGAAACGCAGAAACAAGCCCTTGAACTGCTGCTAAAGCCTCCTGCGTTCCACGTTGTGCTAAGTGCCTTAGTGCTGAATTCCTGAACGAGCCAATACTATCTCGGCGGGTAAGATATCGGGCGCCGCCTTCAAATGGTGGGTCACCCGATTGTGGATAGCGTCTGAGCAGCAACTCACATAGCTCTGCTACTTGATATTCGTCAAGTTGATCGAGCTTTAGCGTATCGAGTCTGTATTTACTAGCCAGCGTTGAGAGAACCTGATCGCTGAATTTAGGGAGTTGTTTCATTATTGACCACGCTGTTATCCAAAGCGGATCTTCTGTGTGCGCAAAAAGCGCACTTGTCGCGTATATAGCTCTCAATCGATTCTTGCCACGAGAGGGAATCCTTCGTGCAGATGAAGAAATAAACGACAGAATGAAATGTGTGGCTTGTTCGCACTTATGGTCCAAAAGAGTGTCCAGGAGGTATCCCACGCCTTCAGGAGTTAAATCGACGTCTTGTGCTTTCAGCAAGATTGCCTGCGATACTCGATCGTCCCAACAGTCTCGGAATTTGCGCAAGACAGGGAACGAATAGATTTTGTCTCTATCATCCTTTTCGATTAAAGCGGTCAGACTTTCCATCGCTTCGTTAGGTGCAGATTCGTATGCGATCTTTACCAGTTCCTGAAGTATTCTCTCTCGTGATTCTCGTAGCTCCCCAAAAACTGGATAAGCAACTACAGCCGGCGCCCATTTCTTCCAAATCCTCCGTGCGACATCAGTAGTGCGATTTAGGTTAGCGAGGAGAGCTAGTGCCTTAACTCCAGCTAGCGCTGTATTGGGGGGCAATGTGACACCTAACCACTTCGTCGGGTCTGGCGTCTGTTCAGTCACATATCGCTCTGCTGCGCCAGTGATCCTTGAACGTGTGAGCTCATCTGCTGCATCCCAACCAGGAAGAGTGGTCAAATCAGGCTCAAAGAGTAGATCGGTGTCGTAGAGTTTGTCGCATGGGGTAAGTACCATTTCCTTGGTCAATTGCGCCCAAGCACCGGAATCACCAGATTCGCAGAGATTTAATTGGTTAGAAATGCGCTCCTTCGGCGAAGGCCGCAAAAGTTCACGTTTTTTGCCTCCATATTGCTCCTCGTACTGATCTTTTAGCCGCCTTGCTTGTGGGCCACGTATATTAATGGGCATTATGAGCGATGCAAAGGCGCACGAAAAAACGGTATGTTGAGCGCACGCGGCAAGAATAAGCTCAATATGCTCGCTGCTTCCTGGTTCAGCAGAATAGTATGCCTCAAAAACATTGCGGGCCAAGAACGCTAAAATACTAGCGGTTTCGTTAGATGATGCGTGTAATGTGTACTGAACCAGCCACGGAATGTCGCCAACTAGTATGAGAGGATTTCGCGTCCACCACAATTTCTTCAGAGCAACAGCTGAACTAGATAGATTTGGAAAAAGCGCGTTTTCCCGGTCTAATGCTCTTTCACGGCAAAACTTTGCCAGACCGATCAGATGCGCTCAATTCGCTGGTCGTTGTGTGGATATGCGCAAGAGAGAAGGCAAGTCGAAGCAAGGCGATAACAGAGCTTGTTCAAGTGACAATGCATTGGAAGCCGATGGAAAAAATCTCAAATACGGGAGAGGCAATTGTCGAATCGTACAAGCTCGAAAAAACAACTATTGACTTAGCTGATCGTGACGAGGTCATTCATTGCATTGGCGGTGTTGATTTGCGCAAGTGGGGATTACCATTATTTTCTGCCACGTCGTGACTCGACTAATGAGCCGGGGAAACTTGGCAGCACATTACGAGGGATGCTGGCGATGTCTTTTCAATCTATGCACATCTTTCAGTCACGCGAACATCTCAGGCCCGCGACGCGTGCCGAAGAGCTCACATCGTCAAGAGAGCGGATAGCAGACAAACCAATATTAAACATCGGGTACCACCGCACATTCCCGCGGTACTTATTCCTTGGATTGTGGTACATCATAAAGCCATTTTGCGAGTAATGTAGTGAGCCACGGTAGCACGAAATACGTAAGCAGGGCAATCTGTATTCCCAAAGAAATGAACAACGCAAGGGGCTGTGGCAAGAGACCAAGAGCAGGATTAAGGAGAGGCGTCATGATCTCAGCCAATATGAAGATGCTCACGGTGAGCAACAGCACCATCTTCCAGCGTGGCGGAGACGTGGGATGTCGCGGAGTAAACCAGAGAGACAATCCTGCGGATCGGCGAATGTTGGCCGGAGTCTCGCTCATCGCGTCAGTTCGGTCGATCAAGACCTTGCTGGCTGCAGAGTGCTCCCATTGCATCATGCTCTCGTAGATATCGAATCGGACAATTGTCACGAAGTCCCGGTCAGTGCCGCCTTCCGGGCGCAAAAAAGTTGAGCCAAGATACCCTGTTTGTGCTGCGGCATCGGTTGAGATCTCTTTTTCTAGCGCCTCTTATGCTTGAGCAAAGCCAGATTTGATTCTGCGCCTGATCACGACCGTTATGG
>Ga0208034_1000118_pt1 | contig 80059 bp, 59 predicted proteins | sample June2015DPH_8_10_FD_184699 | JGI IMG/M metagenome (GOLD analysis project Ga0208034, IMG submission 184699) | Peatland microbial communities from SPRUCE experiment site at the Marcell Experimental Forest, Minnesota, USA - June2015DPH_8_100... | ecosystem: Environmental > Terrestrial > Soil >... | reverse complement strand
GGGATGAAAATCACACCCTACAATCTTCATAAGGCTCCTTTACTCCCGCGCTAAAAGCTCGGTCTCCAAACAACCAAACTTTAGCTCAGGACACTGGAGGAGCCTTCCGGTTTATCCAATCAAGCGACCGCAGGGAGCCGAGGAATCTGCGGTTGCTTTTCGTCCTGTATCAGGGCACGAGCGGGGCACCCTCTGGGTCGCGTGCCGCAACCGCTCTCCATCTTTTTTTGAGAGATCAAGTGCGCGGCGAAGCCGCGATAAATCCTCGTCTCAAGCGCCGATCAACGCTCCACCCAGCTCCCCGACAGCGCAGCCAAAAACAACTTCCCACAAGCCAACTCGCCGGTACTGATCATTCCAGGCGAGACTGGCCTGTTCCGAGGCGTCGCCCAGGTAGTAGCTGACAAGTACCCGGTGATACACCAACTGTACGTTTATGGGGGTAGGCAAACTGCATTGCAGGACTATGTCAGGCTGGTCGCGTTGAGTTCGCCGTCGCGCCAAGCGATTGGTCCCGAACACAATGGTGCCCCGGGATTCGCAGACAAGAAACAGAGTTCGATCGGGGGTAGAATAGTGCCATGATGTTCCGGGCCGCAGTCGCTTTGTTTGTGCTTGCCGCACCGGCTTTTGCGCAACACGGCGGCGCGCACGCCGGATCCTTCGGCAGTCGAGGATTCGCGGGGCATGTCGGCGTTTCCGGGCATCCCGGTTTCTCACGGCCGGGGAACTTTGTGCGGCCCGCGCCGCCGTTTCGATACGGCGCATTGGGTAATTCGAGATTTCAGCGTTTTAGCCCGCCCAACTACTCGAGCCCTCGATTTCCCCATAGCGGAAACAGATTCATGGCGTACCGGCTTCCGCATCAACCGGGGCTTGCGAACCCGTCCCATGCCGGGGACCGGGATGGTGATCGCGCTCGCTTCCGAGATCGGAGACGCCAATTCAACAACTGGTATACGTATAGCTATCCAGCATGGCTCGGATATGGATACCCTTATGTGATCGACCCTGGATTCTACGATTGGGGAGATTCCGAAGAATCTGCGTATGACCAAGGCAGTGCGGCTCCCGCTTACCCGGCGCCCTACCCCGGCCAGGGCTACGGAGCGCCAGAGGAGATTCCCGAGCAGGGTTACTCCGAAGAGATTTCGCCCCGGAGTGGGCCAAGTCAGCAAACCGCTGCGGCAGGATCAACGGCTCCTTACACGCCCGCATCCGAGCAGCCTCTCACGGTGATCTTCAAAGACGGACGTGCTCCTGCGAAGATGCAAAACTACATGATGACTGCAAAGGTCCTCACCGATCTTGATTCTCACCACTACGAACAGTTTCCGTTGGATCAGATCGACGTTGCCGCAACCCAGCAGGTCAATCGCGCGAACGGAGTAGACTTTCAGATTCCCCGCAATTCGCGCGATTGAGGCCAAAGGATGGTCGGCAAGTGCGACCTATGCTGGATCTTTGTCGCTCGCCCGTCCATCTCTCCATAGCCGGTAATTCGGCCCCGACCCCGGAATCTCGCGATGAGTGTGCCCCAGGCATATTGGACTCAATGAAGGGAATCTCACTGTTATTGAACTCATCCGGTTTCTCCAGATTTATTAAGTGGCCGAAGATGTTGGAGACCAGGTCGCGGCGCCAGAGGTAAAAGGCGGTGGAGATTCCGCCGATGACCAGCGCCATGAGGATATTGGAGGCGCAGCCGGTGTGACTTTCGCACTTGATTTGACGCTATGGATGTGGTGTACTGCGTAGTCCTTCCAGACCGCGAATGAACCCAGAGCCTTGTCTGGGACGGCGTTGGCCATCGTGTCTGAACAGCCGTGACCCCGAGGCATCGGTCCTGGGGAATCGCCGATTGGGGGTATCATCCATCGATGAACGAGATCGATACGAAGTCTCTTCCAGAAAACGCCTACCAGCCTCTGAAACCCGGCGAATCTTACTTGCCCATCGTGTCTGCAAAAGCGAAGCAGCCGGAACTTACGCTGCGATCGGTCTCTTGGGGCGTGGTGTTTTGCGTCATCTTCTCAGTTGCGTCGGCCTACTCGGCACTGAAGGTGGGCCAGGGGATGGAGGCTGCGATTCCCATCTCCATTCTCGCCATCGGCCTGGCGCGCGTGTACAGGCGGCGTACCAGTCTGCTGGAAAATGTGATCATCACCGGCATCGGCGCGGCCTCAGGAAGCGTGGTGGCCGGAGCCGTCTTCACGATTCCCGCGCTCTATATCCTCCACCTCGATCCGCACCCGGTGCAGACCATCTTCATCTGCCTGGCGGGCGGCTGCCTGGGCGTTCTCTTCCTTATTCCGCTGCGCCGTTATTTCGTGCGCGAGATGCACGGTCAACTGCCGTTCCCCGAGGCGACGGCTATCACCGAAGTGTTTGTCACCGGAGAAAAGGGCGGTTCGCAAGCCAGGTTGCTTCTGCAAGCAACTGCCATCGCCGGCGTTTTTGACTTCTTTGTCACCACATTTCATGTGTGGAAAGAGTACCTCGACCTTCAGTTCGTGCCGGTGATACGCAATCTCGCCGATAAGGGACGAATGGTCTTCAGTTTCGACGCCATCGGCTTTATCTTCGGACTCGGCTACGTAATGGGCTTGCGCAGTGCCATGGTTTTCTGTGCGGGCAGCATTCTCACCAGCTTTGTACTGGTCCCGTTGATCTGGTTCATCGGCAGCCATACAGACATTTCTCTGTATCCGGCCATGATCCCCATCTCCAAGATGACCGCGGTGGAGATCTATCGCAACTATGTGCGCTTCATCGGCGTGGGAGCCATCGCCACGGCCGGCATCATCGGTATCCTGAAATCGCTACGCGTGGTCGCCGGATCGTTTGGCATTGCGCTGCACGCCTTCCGTCATGGCGAGGCTCCGCAAACGGAACGCACCGACCGCGATATTCCGGTGGTTTCCCTGTTGTTGGGCGTCGTCCTCGGCGCCATCGGCGTGGCCATCTTCTTTTCGCGCCTTCAGGTTTCCTTGACGGTGTTGGCATTGGGCCTGGTGTTGACGCTGATCTTCGCGTTCTTCTTCACCTCAGTGGCCGCCAACGCCATTGCCACCACGGCCAACAATCCGGCCTCCGGCATGACCATGCTGACTATCATCATCTCCGCGGTGGTGTTGTTGAGCTTTGGCCTCTCGGGCGACACGGGAATGTTCTTCGTGATGGCCATTGCGGGCATGGTATGCACGGCCCTGTGCGTATCGGGCCAGTTCATCACCGACCTGAAGGCCGGCTATTGGCTTGGCTCGACGCCGGCGGCGCAAGAGAAGGTCAAGTTCATCGGCGTCATCGCCGCTGCCATCACCGCCGGCTTGACCATCGTCCTGCTGGCCCACGTCTATCAGTTCGGAGAGGCGGCGCCGGGAGACACGCGACAGATTCTGGCGGCGCCACAGGCTTCCATCATGAAGGCCCTGGTAGTGGGATTCATGAACAAACAGCCGGTCGCCTATATTCTGTTTGGCATTGGCGCGATGGTGACACTGGTGGTGGAGATGCTGGGAAAGTCTTCCATGGTGTTTGCCCTGGGCATCTACCTGCCGCTGGGGTTGACCTCGCCCGTGCTGGCCGGTGGAATCATGTCGCACTTGATCAACAAGCGTTCAGAGACGACGGGCGGCGAGCAGGGCGGCAGAATTCGTGAGCGTGGGGTCATCATTGCCTCGGGACTCATGGCGGGCGGTGCGTTGGGAGGCGTCCTGGGTGCATCGCTGCGGCTTTTCCCTTGGTATCGCGAAGATCTGATCCAAACCCCGTTCTACTTGAACGATCCCGTCTCACAATCGGTTTCCATACTGCTGTTTGCGGGCCTCTGTTTCTACGTCTGGTTCTATTCCATGAAGAAGGGAAAGGTGTAGGTCATGGACCAAGCAGGAAAGTATGTTGCTGACGCTGTTTTAGGCATCGACACCCTTTGGGGCGGCGACGTGTTGTGCCCCTCGGGCGTGGGGCGCTTTATTGCCGACACCTGGTTTTCCGATGAGCCGCTACCCGCCGCCTACACGCATCCGGCCGCAGCGCGGATACGGCAGTTTGGCGGCGTCGCTGGCAAGAACGTCGATCGGGAGGCAGTGGAGGAGTACCTGCGTGCAGTTGACCTCCCCGAGGCCATCGCCGGACTGCGCAAAGAGGCAGCAAAGATGGGCGGGCTGCGCCAGCCCTATTTGACCGGGATGGCGATTTGTCTCGAGACCATGTGGGACCTCGCGATGGAGGTTCTCGGCAAGGGCGATCCGGTGCCTTACGCCCGCTCTGTCGAGGCGTCGACCGCGAAACCGCCTGAACCCTCCAGGCCGGAGAGGAAGCGGGAACGCTTGGCCGAATTGTTGGGCCGCGCCGGATACACCGCGTCCGCTGGCGGAGGGTTACTGGAGGCAGTCGATACCTGGCGCCGGGAGCGCGTGGTCCCGATGGCCTCAGTGCGCGCTCTGGGCGCGGCGGTAATCGCGCATTTCGACAACCTCAGCGCGAAGAACCTGCTGCCGTACCTTCCCCCGGAACTTGCGCGGGTGCCACGGGCGAACATTGACTTCCTGCCTATCAAGGACGCCTGGTTTTCCGGTTCCATGAACTACCTCGGGCGAGCGCGCAACGCCGACGGCACTCCGCAATACGAAGCGACCTACGAGATCAATGCTTCGTTGCAGATTTCGTATCCGGAGTTTGAGCAACTCGTTAGCCACGAGGTTGTTCCGGGGCACGTGACCACCTTTGCCTACCTGCAGAACTTGTACGTCCGCGGAAAGGTGGGTTTCGAGGCCACGGTTCTCACCATGAACACGCGCGCAGCCACGCTATTTGAGGGGCTCGCCAACAATGCAATTCTCATCGCGCATGGCGTCACTGAAATCGAACAGCTACCAGACGAAGACTTGCAGATTGGCGTGCTGCTGGCCTTATTGCAGGATGATGCGAAGAACCAGTCGTCCTATCTCACCTGGGGCGAAGCGAGACAACAGGCGGAAGTGGCGGCCACGCTGCGGCGCGACTTCCTGGTCACGGAAGAACGCGCCGATAAACTGTCTGGTGCGTGGGGGCGGCATCCCCTGCTGGGCCGAATGTATCTCCCCGCATACCGCTCTGGCACAGAAAGAATTGCTGAACTCCGGCGAACTTACCCTGCAGAACGAGTGCTTCCGGCGATTTACGGATGCAACGGGTTAGTAGACATCGAGACCGTCGAGCAGATCCTGAAGCGCTAAAAACCATCTGGTCATGTCATCAACTTGGACTTCACGCCGACGAATCTTTTAAAGGCAGAGCATAAGTGGCGGACCGGCAGAAGAGTAAGGCTTAGTGTTCACAAATTGTGCTGTAGATAGACAAAGACGAGGTTTTGGACGAATTGTCGCCTATCTGTAAGTAACTGGCTAAACAACAACCCGCCAAGTTGCGCAAATCCGACAGCCCGGCGTCGCTTGCAGATTCCGCCTCCCCACATCCAAAGTCGACCATTTTTCTCCGGCGGTCAGGATCAGTCCTCGGAAACGCCGTTGCGCCTGCCAACCCTCCCCCTGTCCGCCAAGCAAATCCCACCGAACGGCATACAGGGCTTTTCCAATCTGTCTCACTCAAGGGGTTCACCCCAGCTGTCAAGTCCTTTCGCTCTCAGACCCAATCGCGGTTTCGCCGCAAGAATCTGATCTTGTTTGCTTTGCACCACACAAATTTTCTCCCCGAAGTTTGCAGGTTAATTCCCTCTTTCCGCGCACAATGAATCTATAAGCAAACAACGAATCCTGCTCTGTTCTCTGTTCTCTGTTCTCTGTTCTCTGTTCTCTGTTCTCTGCTCTCTGTTCTCTGTTCTCTGCCTTCTCGCTCCTATTTGCTCTTGGCTACCGGCTACTAGCTACTGGCTCTTGGCTACCGGCTACTGGCTACTGCCTCGGAACGCTTCTTTCCGAGGCAGTCCACTTTGAAAATCTCTGAGCAAGGGAGGAAATAAAAAAAGAAAAAAATAAAAATTTTTTGGCCGAAACAGCGGTGTTAACGCCTTTGGAATCAACAAAACGACCTCAAAATCGTCGACAAATTTCGGCGATTTTTTAAACGCCTTCAGCTCCGAACGGCTCCAAACTGAGTCCGCACGATATCCCTGCCCACGTCCGCGACTCACGTCCCACGATTCACGCTCGCTACCGCGCCGCCAGCTCTTCCACCGCCACCTTGTACTCGGGCAGCACTCCGAACTCCGCCGCCATCCGGAAGAACCCGCGCATTCCCTCCACGCACTCCTCGTCAAGGACGTAGTGGATGTTCGCGGTCAGATACGTCCGGATAGTCTCCTCGGAAATCGGGAACCGCGTCGACCACTCCGCCACCAGCGCGTCAATGTTCGCGAGCCCATGATCGCGCGAGCGGATCATATCCTCAGCAACCCTCTCGTCCAAACCTCCGCCTCCCGCAGGGGCACTCCACACGGCCGACACAAACGCCAACCCCGTCAGCGCACGCCACTCCGCAGCCATGTCGCGATACACGAGCTCCTCGGCGGTTCGCTCCACCCGGTTGTACCGCTCTTCGAGCGCCAGCAGCGCCGGATCGCCGATCAGGATCGCCGCGTCAGCCCTTGCCAGCATCACATCCAGGTCCGCTGCCAGCGGCACAAACGGAACCCCGCCATTGCCCCACTTGTGGAACATGATGCGCGCGTAGGCCAGCGTCGTCCTGCTCGCCGTATCGGCCGCCACCGAGCGCAGTTCGCTCAACGCCTGCTTTGCCCGGTGTACAAGGATCAGCGATCGCACCCTCCCTTTCGACGCAATCGTGCAGCCCGGCAGAACGCGCAGTTCAGGCATCGTCGCCAGCGACGCAATGGGAATCAGTCCGATATCCGCCCGCCCGTCGCCCAGCCTCGCCGCGCACTCCGCCGGCGTCATGCGGTCGATGCGGTAACGCCGCTCCAGCACCTCCGCCAGCGGGGGATGCTCGAAATCCCACATCAGCGGAGCGGGATTCAAAAAACCAATCGCCGCAATCCGCAAACGCTTGTCCTGCTCGGGATTCACATCTATTAGATTAGCAATCTTCGATCGAAGATTCTCGCTCCCCGAGCACAAAGGGTTGCCGAGTGGTCACTTCCGCCAGCCCGCTCCGCACGCGCTTGACACCGCAAGCCCGCCGACGCGGATAATCGAGGCCATGCGTTCGATTGGGCTTTTCGCCGCACTTCTTCTTGCCTCCGCCGCTTCTGCCCAACAAGCCGTCCAGCTCCCTCACCCGCCGGCCACGCCGTCGCAACCTGAGGACACCTTCCGCTTCGTCTCCGACGGCCCCGCGGGCCCTGGCTGGGGCCATCACGACGAAATCGCCCGCAAGTACTTTCACGAAGATCTGCCCGCTCTCTTCGAGCGAACCATCATGCTTGACGCCGGCGTCCCCGATCGCGCCACGCTCCGCTGGATCTTCACCGGTCCTCGCGCAGGTCTCACCGTCGAGCTCACGTCGAGCAAGGTCCGCATCTCGGAGCGCTACTACGATTCCACGGCTCTCTACGAAGGCCAGGGCAATTATCCCGAGAAGACCGTTTTCTCCCTCGAGCGCCAATTCACCGGCGACGCTCGCACGCTCACCGTCATCGCCGATGCGCATCTCGCCGCGCGCGTTCTCGTGAACGGCCTTGAGATCCTCGAGGCGCCGATGCTCTTCGACGTAACACGCCATCAGCTCATGCTCGCCGCCTCGCGCACTGCGCACGACGTCGTCTCCGGCTCCCTCCGCAAGCCCGAACTCAGCGACGCGACCATCACGCTTAAGCCCTCCGACGTTCACCAGACGATGCTCGGCTTCGGCGGCAGCCCCAGCATTCCCGCCTACAGCGAGCTCAGCGACGCCGGCAAGCGCGAGTACTGGCAAATCCTCAAGCGATACAACCTCCTGCTCTTCCGCGAATACCCCATGGGCACCGAGCTCAAGCCCGACATGAGCAATCTCGACAACCTCGCCGACTCGACGCCGCACTACTACGGCGACAATTTCCCCAACAGCGAGCTATCGAGCTTCGACTATAGCCGCCACATTCTCGCGCTCGGCGGCAGCGTCATCTATGAGCTGTGGGCCCTTCCGTCCTGGGCCGATGTTCCCGGCAAGAAAGTCGCCGACCCCGACCAGTACGCGCGCATCCTCGTCACCTACTGCCAGAAGGCGCAAGCGGCCACCGGCGCCGCGCCGGCTATCGTCGGCCTCGAGAACGAAGTCGATCAGCCTCCCGAAGTCTTCGCCGCCATGGCCATCGCCGTGCGCCGCGCGCTCGACAACGCCGGCTTCACGCAAACCAAAATTCACATGGCCGACGCCAGCTACATGTTTCTTGGCATCGACCGCGCCAACGCCCTGCGCCAGAACCCCGATGCCTGGCGCGCCGTCGACTTTTCCGCCACGCACGAGTACGACTTTCAGGAGTTCATCTCGAACCCCGATCTCTACGACGCGCGCATGAAGGCCATCACGATGCCTCCGCCGGCAAGCCCTTCCTCGCCACCGAAATCTGCATCAACGATCCCCACTACCAGGAGCCGTCCTTCCGCATCGCTTTCGCCGTCGCCCAGCTCTACCACAAGAACCTCACCGAGCTCGATGCCGTGGCCCTCATGTATTGCTGGACCCTGCTCGGCGTGGAGCAGCCCACGTTCGCCGGCTCGCGCTCGCTGCTTGCGCCCGACCGCACCCGCGGCTGGATTCCCGTGCCCACAAGTTTCCAGCTTCGCGTCCTCGGCGCTTTCAGTCGCCACATCCTCAAAGGCATGCAGCGCATCGGCGTCTCAACCGGCGATCCCGACCTTCTCGCCACCGCTTTCGCCGGCGCGAACAACGAAACACTCGTCGTCATCAATCGCTCCACTACGGCGCGCAAACTCGCCGTCGATGGCGCCGCGCATCCCTGGGCCGAAATCGAACGCACCGGCCTCGAAGAAGAAAACTCCGTCTCCGCGGTCACGCCTGAGATCACCGTCGAACCCGGCGAAATCGTTGTGCTCTCCACCATCAAGGCCGAATAACCTCAGCTCCTGATGTCATTCCAGCGATCGCTCTTAATCTGACTTGCCCTTCAGTTGCCGGCGCCGCATGGCACCCGGCGATCTCGCGCGTTGCGCAAGACGGCGAACCCATAAACCAACGGCCTGCCTTTGGCAGAACCGTCGAGGTTCAGCTCAAAGCAGGCCGTCGCTATCAAGTCATCGTTGCGTGATCAAGTCATTTTTGCGTCGGCATCGGCACGCGCAAACTCAAACCTCAGTGGCCGTGTCCACCGCTGCCACTGCCGCCGCCGCCGCCACCCCCACCGTGCGAACTACCACCACCTCCGCCGCCGCCGCCACCAAAGCTATGCGAGCCTCCGCCACCACGACCGCCCCCACCACCGCTGGGGTGCGGCGAACCGCCACCGCCTCCACCACCGCTCGGGCGAGGTGAGCCGCCACCGGAAAATCCGCCTCCATACCCGCTCCGCGATGGCGGCGGTGCCGGCTGTGCCGGCGGCGGACTATATGTGTTCCGCGGGGGCGGCGCTGGCTGTGGAGTGTTGTGGGTCGGCTGCGGTTGCGCGACGAACGCCGGAACCTGTACCGGCGCAGGTGCCACTGGACGATTCGTCTCTGTCGGCCCTTGCGTCGTTGGGCGATTGAAGTTGTAGCCCGGCCGGCTCGGCATCGGTTGCCCGCCGATCACCGGCCTCACCTCGTTACCCGGCTGCTGATGGCCCGGCTGCGGGTTCCCCGATTGCGCCGGCCGGTTCTGGAACGACGTCACCGGCGGGTGAATCGACACTGGCCGCGAAGGCACAGGCCGAAGCGGCTGCACCGTATTTCCGCCAATGATCACCGGCGCATTTCTGTCGCGGCCCGGAGGCTTCCCACCCACGATCACCGGGCTCCGCCTTATCGGAACCATCGCCACCGGCTGCGCATGGATCGGATGCCGCGGCAAAATCGGGCGCGGGATCGGTCGGTATCCCGGAGGCGCCATGCCAATGTTCGGGCCGCGGTAGTATCCCCCTCCCCACCACGGAGAGCACCCGCCAAGGCCCGGCGCCCAGCCCCAGCCGAACCCGTTGTAGAAGTTCCACGCTCCGCACTGGTAGGGCAGATATCCCCACTGGTATCCCGAAATCCAGAGGTAGCCGTAACCCGGCGTCCACATCCAGTTTCCGTAGCCGTATGGGTCGAAATCGGAGTTCTCCGCTTCGTAGGGCGACCATACATAGCCTTGTCCGGGCACGTTGTACCAGTTGCCATTGGCGTCCAGATCGTTCCACTCAGGATTCTCGTTCGCCCCCACGCCTGCTGCCGCGCCCGTTTGGTTGGCGGCTTCTGCTGTCAGCGCCTGGTCGCGGTCTGAGTTCCACGCATCCCACGAATCCGGCTCGATCGATTCCGCCACTTGGTAGTTCGACGGGCTCGCGCCGTTGAGCGCGAGGCTTTCGCCGCCATGCAGGTCAACCGACACCGCTCCGTTCGCCGCATCCAGGTGTGCATTGCCTGAAAAAACAGCCAACTCACCAGGCGGATTGTCCATCGCAACGCGAAGCACGGTGAAGCCGCTCGCGGTCACTTGAGCGTCGCCGAATTGCACGCTCATTTGGCCGGCCTGCCCGCTGCCCTGGAGTTCGAAGTAGGCCAGCCCGCCATTCACCACCAGCACGGCGTTGGCGCTCGTTCCCGCCCCTTGCAGCGCCGCCAGCGTCAGCGAGCTGTCCGGCGAGATGCGCGCCACGCTGCCGTCTTCGAATTGAATCTCAGCCTTGCCGCTGTCGTCGGTTGTCAGTTGCACGCCCTCGAACAACGGAGTGTTTGCCACCGCCTTTTGGGCAAGCACCTGGCCGCCCTGCGAAAGAGTCACCTGGCCATCCACGTAACTCAAACGCACCGCTCTTGCCGGTTGACCTGATCCGTCTGGAGCACTCTGCGCCCAAAGCGCTGACCCCAACGACACCACACCTAGGGCCAGCATCGCCAGCCCCGCCAACCATCTGCGATTGTTCATGAGTTTCATGGCGCCCCGCCTTTCCATCGCCCCTTGGCGATTCACCCCAAAACATCGGGCAGCCTACTGTATTGGACACGGAACTCGGCTAAAAAGTCGCTTTCTGTCACTGCTTCATGTCGGCCCGTGGGTCAATAGGTCTCTTGCCCGCTTTCTTACTCGGTCCAGGACTTCGTCGTCCTGGGCCAACCGCTCCAGAATGTCACGGATGGTACCGATCTGCTGCGCCCGCCCGTCGGCAACCGCCTGGGTCAGAAAATCCATCTCCTGGTCCAGCCCCAACCTGTCATGTTCAAGCAGCACCTGCAGGCGCGCCCCTTCCTCAATCGTCTGCGCCACCGCAACCATCGCGTCGCCCAGCTCCTGGATTTCCCTGTCCCGCGAAAAGTTGAACGTGCATGCCCCCTGGCCCTGCGGCCCGGTATAACTCAGCGTCTTCCATCCCTGGAACGCAACCTTCAGGTGGCTCTCGCACTTCTCGTTGAACCAACGGTGCCGCTGCGCCACATCAAACGCCTGTCTGGCAAAGTCCTTGCTCACGTGAACGTCGCGATCCACGCCCGGCGCTTCGATCTCCTTCCATCCGCCATCGGGCGATTTGCCCATCTGCGAGCGAAAATGCCCGGTGCCATCGGCGTAAAGGATCAGCGTCCACTGCGGGGGCTGCAGCGCGGGATTGGAAAAGTCCACCTGCACCACCGGAGCTTGTGCAGTCGAGGCCTGCGTCTCCGCCGCTAGCGCCAGCGCCACGGCCACCAGCCATGCCCCTCTCATCGCCCGGCCCCCTGGAGCGCCAGAGTTTGCGCCGTGTGGATGTGGCAGATCGCCACCGCCAGCGCATCGGCGGCGTCGGCAGGCTCAGGCAGTCGCGGCAATCCCAGCAGGCGCGCCACCATGAACTGCACCTGTTCCTTCTTGGCGAGTCCATAGCCGACCACGCTCGATTTGATCTTCAACGGAGCGTATTCGGCCACCGGAATGTGCTGTTGAGCCGCCGCCAGCAGCGCCACGCCGCGCACCTGGCCCAGCTTCAGCGCCGACTTGGCATTGACGGAGTAGAACACCTCTTCCACCGCTACCGTGTCAGGCCGCCAGCGTTCCATCTCCGCCGTCAATTCCCTGAACACCTGGTCAAGGCGCTCGGGAAGCGTGCGCGCCTTGGCTAGGCGTATCGCGCCCATCGCCCGGAACTGGAGCTGCTGGCTGCGGGAGTCTTCGCTCGAATCCACAACGCCGAAGCCCGTCACCTCGGTCCCGCAATCGATGCCAAACACCCTCATCGCGTCCAAGTTTACCGCAGACTGCAAGGCTGTTGTTGCCGGGCGCCGCAAGTCGCCCGTCCCAGCCTCCTCATACTTTTGTGCCATCCATGCGCTCGCGCCTTCTACGCGTTGGCAGCATCCAATTCTGATAACGACTTTGGTTCATTCGCCGAAGTTTCATATGGGGTGAACCAATCATTACCGAGTGCGTAGTTAAGTAGTAGGAAGCGCAGTTCAGCGCGGAGGAACGGATGCGGAAAATTCCGGCAGCGGCAAAGCGGACCGCGGTGCTCTGGCTCAGCGAGGGAATCTCGCCGCGCCGCCTGGCGCTCACGCTTGCCCTCGGATTCGCTGTCGGCTGCATCCCCGTCGTCGGAATCCCCACTGTGCTCTGCGCCGGCCTCGCCGTTGCGCTTCGCCTCAACCTGCCCGCCATCCAGGCCGCCAACTACGCCGCCATGCCGCTGCAACTGGCGCTCATCGTTCCCTTTGTCAGGATGGGCAGATGGATCATTTCGGCACGCCCCGCGCCTGGCGCTCTCGTGCATCTTCCCGCCCTGAGCATCGCCACGCACATGAGCGGATTGGCCGGTCAGGCGCTGCTCGGGTGGCTGTTCGTCGCTGTTCCGGCAGTGGCCGTCATGACCGCCGCGCTCACCCTGATGCTCCGTCGCATTCCCGCAATGCGCCCCGCCCAAGCCGGCGACTGATCTCCGCCTACTCCACCGTCACCGTAAACGTCCCCGTCCGCGTGATATTGCTCGACGTCGCCGTCACGCTCACCGTGTATGTGCCCGGCGGAGTTCCCTGGTCCTGGGTCGTTTGATTGCCCTTGCCGCAGCCTCCGGCCCCCGCGACACAAACCACAATCAAAATCACCAACGCAACCTTCCGCTTGAATCCCGCCGGCAGCAGGAACAGAACTACACACGCCAGCACGGCAAAACCATTTGACCGTTTCCCGCCGGCCTGACTCGCTGCCACGGTGTGCGGGCCTGTCGTAGTGATCGTCAACTGGGCGACGGCTGTCGTGTTATTGCCCAAACTCGCGGTGGTTGCCGGGCACGTCGCCTCCGTCATTGCAACCGGCAGGGTACAAGTTACGTTAACCACCCCGCCGAATGTATCCACCTTGGTCAGCGTCACATTCGTTGTCCCGCTTTGCCCTGCGGTCACGGTCACATTCGGAATCGGCGAAGCCATAAGGAACGTCGAATCCGAAACAACGACCGTGAGCGAATACGAAGTCTGTGCTGCCATGTAATTCCCGTCTCCGGGATAAGAGGCCGTAAAGGTATACGTTCCCGGCGTATTGATGGACGTTGTCAATTGTGCATTGAGATAGGCCCACGGGTTAGGGCTGCCGCTGAATGGGAAGTACACAATCGTGCCCGGAACCGTCGCCCCGTTCTCCAGAAACTCGATGTCTCCCGTCGGCGGCGGGCGCACGCTATATGCTGTCACCGCCGTCATTACTGTGAACGATTCGCCGGAATCCGCGGGAAAATCAGTGCCGCTGCCGGTGTATCGCGGCGACAGATTTACCTCCAGCAGATCCATTTGGGTCGGCGCCGGCGTCACCACCAGGTTCAGCGTAGCGGGGCCCCCGGCGCTGTAGCTGGCGTCGCCCGAGTACTGCCCCTGAATGGCGTAAGTGCCCGCAGCGGAGATCTCGCCGAAGAGTGTCTGGTCCTCGGTATATCCCAGCGTGTTCAGAGCGTAGATTCCTTTGTCCAACGGCTTGCCGCCCTCGGAGAAGCCGATGGTTCCCGTCGGGCACGGAATCTGTGTCTGCTGCGGGCTGGGCGCGCAGGGTGTGCCTGCAGCATTCGCCACCTGGCCGCGCAGGAAAAAGATGGATCCATACGGGATCGAAGCCGCCGGGGAGAAAGTGCGAGCGAGCACGTCATACAAATCCGCTGTCAGCGTCGTCTGGCTGTTCTCCTTGCCCACCGTCACCTGCAGCGGTACGGAGTCGCTGGCGGCGAAGGTGCCGTCGCCCGGATAATGCGCCGTCACGTTGTACGTCCCGCCGGGCAGCAGCGTCGTCGTCCCCACCGCGCTTCCGTTGACGAGTGCAAAGTCAGTCACTCCAACCGTGTTTCCGTTCAACGCGGCCATCAGCGACACTGATCCCGTGGGCGTGCCGCTGCCGCTCTGCGGCGCAACGGTGATCGTCACACTCACCGGCTGGCCATGGACCAGGTTCTGCGGCGAAAGACTCGCCAGCGTGGTGCTCGTTGGAGAATAGCTCACCCCACTCCAGGCCTTCACCAGGTTCGCGGCGTTCACCGATCCCAAACCGGACGCTAGATCGTAGCCCGCACCGGTTGTCCATGCTGGATTGGCTGGGTTGTTGGGATCGACTAGAACGCCATTGCCGCCCGCGGGCGCTGTTCCGCAGTCGGGCGAGCCGGCAGCGCAAGGCACAGAGTCATTCCCCTTGGTGATGTCGTAAAAGACGCAGGAACCCCCGTTCGCCGGAGCCGTCGAGGAATTGCAGCTTGCGCCGGGTTGCGCAGCCAGGCTGTAGAGAACGTAGTTGGCGTTGCCCTGTCGCGTGCCCGTTTTTTCGTTCACCAGCGTCATGATCGCCGCAAACGCAGGCGCGCCCGCTGAGGTGCCCCCAACGCCAACGAAGCTGTCCGTGGCCAGGCTGCACCCAAAGTTGGCGCCCGTCATCACCCCAAACGGCCCCAGGTCCGCCTCGCACATAATGTAAAAGCTGTCGTTGAATCCGGCGCTCGCAAACATCGACACATCGGGCTGGTCGCGTACCCCATCCTGCGGAACCCCGTTTCCCGTCTGCCACGATGGTTTGCTGTAGCCTCCGGCACAATGGGCCGCCTGATCCTGCGTTGCGCAATTGCTCGGGCCGCCGCTTCCGCCCACAATGTTGAAGCCGTTCCCGCCGACTGCGCAATTTCCCGCTCCCAGCGCCGCGCACGATTGATTCCAAGTCGTCTCAGGAATGTAGCCCAGCGCCGATGCGCCCGTCGTCGGGTTGTTGGTTGCACTCCAATACTTCGAGGCCGTTGTGGCTGTCTGGTCGAAATCCGTGCCTCCTACTGAAACGTTGTAAGGCGTCGCCGCCGTGCCGCTCACCGCCAGCCCGTCGCTGGCCTCCGATGCCGTGTTGAAGTCGTCGCAGCCCGCCGAGCCACCGTCGCCCGCCGCAATCACCACGGTGATGCCTTCGGCCGCCGCCTGCTGCCACAGCGCATTGTAGAAAGCATTGCCGGCGTTGCCGAGCTGCGCTTCACACTCGCCGTAGCTCTCGCTCATTACTGGCGCTAGGTCGTTGTCGACGATATAGAGCGCCGACAGATCCACGCCTAAAGCCGTCTCGGTCGTTGCCGACGCCACCAGGTCGATAGTCGCGTTTTTCGCCACCGCTCCCGACCAGGACACGTCGAGCACCGCTTCCGGCTCATCGCCATCGCTGATTCCGGGGTCGGTCCCGTTCAGAATCACGTTGGGAGCCTTTGCCGGCAATCCGAATTGGCTGCGGAAGTTCGCGATATCCGACTGGTGAATGTTCGTCTCGCCCACGATCGCAATCGTCTGCCCCGTCCCGTCGATGCCCGCATTCCAAAGCGGCAGCACGTTATAGATGGTGGCGAAGTCCGTCGGTCCTAAACCGTAATGAGTATTCTTCCCACTGACGTAGGTGAACAGCGGCGATGCTCCGTCCTGGCCCGGAAGCGCGATCGGCGGCGCCTGCCGCATGGTCAGCTGCGCGTGGCGCGGAAAGTTGTGCAGCGAAAGCACGCCCGCGACGACTGGCCCGAGCGCCGAAGGAATCGACGGATCGCTCGCGTTCGCCCAGTGTTTCTCGCCGTTGAGCTCGTAGCCGTGAATCGCAGTGTGAAAAGCGTCCTGAACCTGCCCCGCTGTCCCCGAGAACTCGATCGCCGTGCGCCCATTCGACACCTTGTCCACTTTGAATCCGTGCGATTCAAGCCACGCTTCAACGGCCGCGATGTCGCTGTCGGCCGGCCCAAACTGCCGGCCACAATCCTCGGGCGTGAGCCACTGGTGGTAGCTCGCCGAACCCTTGGTCTGTTGCGCGTCGAGCAGCGCGCGCAAAGCCGACTCTTGCTCGGCGCTCCGCTTCAGCACCAGGATCATCCGTTCCATGGGCAAGCTCGCCGGCGCCGCTCCATGATCGACCGACCGCCGGATCAGGGGATGCGTGTTGCCGCGCAATGTCGTCAGTTCCGCATCGTCTACGGCGCCCGTGACCAGCGGCCTCGGGCCTGTCGCGCTCAACCCGGCCGCGGTTTGCGCTACTGCCGGCAGCGCAATTGCCATCGCCAAAGCAGGCGCCATCAACCAGCGGAGTAACCGGAAGTTAACCCGCATCCGGGATCCATCCTGAATGAAGACACGAAGAATGGAGGAAAAGAAGAACCCCGGCAACACAACCATGAATAGCTTCCCTTTACTTGGCTTGGGTCCCCATCATTGCCGGATCAAAATCCGGTGCAACGACGTTACGTCACGTCCAGCCACATGAGACGTGCTGCAGGCCCCCATGGGAATCACTAATCATATTAGACACGGTTCATATTAAACGCATGTACGCTGGATCACGTGGCCGATTAAAATCGCACGCGCCGCTCACTTTCCCGCGTACGGATCCGGCACCGGCTGCGCGCTGTCAATCCACGCCGTATAAATCATGTCGCGCAGCATGCTCGCCCCCGCTGCCAGCCGCGCCGCCGTAAAGTCGCGCGACTCCGGCGTGCCCGCGCCCACAAAGGCCCCCGCCTTGTCGAACTGATACACCTTCTCAACGTAGGTCGCCGAGTGGCGCAAATACGCAACGTAGGCATCAAACATATCGCCGTCGATCGCCTTCACCGGCGTCATCTTGGCTTGGATCTCGGCCAGGTGCATGTTGGCCGCGACAAAAGGCCCTTCGAACTCGTGGTGAATCTGGTGGCCCGCCGTGTAACCGTTGGGATTCGGCCCCAACCAGCCGTTGTAATTCACCGTCACATGCAGCGGCTGCGAGCCGTCGCCAACATAGTGGCCAAGCCACCCGGCATAGAAGATGATCGCCGCTTCGACGGGCTTGGTGTCCTGCCCGGCAGCGCTCAGGCTCCGGTAGTCGCGCATGGCCGACTTCAGCCGTTCCCACACTTCGTCCGCTTCCCACGGCTGCAGTCCGATCTTCCCCGGGCTCTGTCCCGCAGCGATCGCCTTGGCTTCAAAATCCAGCCGCTTGTGCGGCAGCGGGCCCAGCGCATCCGCCGTTTCCAGGTTGATGAAGTGCTCTGGCGCCTGTGCCGCGTTCAACTCGGGCTCAGCCGGCGAGCGCCAGCGGTCGGGCTCTGGGCCCAGGTACTCCATTTCGTCGGTGGCCGCCGGGGAGCGAAGAAACGCGGGCACATCGGCCGGCAGTGTCGACGCAGCCAGCTTGTTGATCATGCGGTGGGCATCGCTTTCCCATGCGTATGCCGGTTGCGGCGGAACAACCACGCTCAGCAGCCCTGCCGCGGGCAGAACGAAGCGAAGAATGCGCAAGATAGACGTGTGCTGGAACATGCAGCCAGTATACGGCGCGTGGTCGCGGCCCCATCGGCCGTCAATCACCCGCAATTCACCGGTGCCCTGCTCCTGCGTACGCAGTCCTCACCGCTGGCAACCGGAACGTATCGCCCGCAAGCCGCGATCGGCGGATTTGGCTAGTGAGTCTCCAATCAAACGCATATACTACCTGCAAACTGCTTAGCCGCCTGCGATGGGGTATCCTTTGCGGGCTGGGCGTGTCACACAATCGGGTTCCCCCGTGGCGCATTGTGGCGAGTTGACCCTGCCCCGGGGTGAGATGGGTCGAAGGAGCGCCGGCGTTGAGGGGACCACGGGCGAGTTATGCCAGGCGTTCGAAGGGGATAGCAAGCCAATGAGCGAACGGCTGGAGGACAAGCGCGAACAGGCGCACACTGCGGATGGGGACCGCGGCGGGATCTCGCAGCTTTGGCTGGCCGTTCCATTCTGCATTCTCGCCATTTCTGTCGGCGCGGCCCTGGCGCACCTCTTTCCCGCCTTTCACTGGGAGGCTCTTCCCGTCATCGCCGCTGTGGTTGCTACGGCGCTGTTTGCGCTGCTGCTGAATCGCAGGCTGCGGCGGCTGGGAGCACTTCAGGAAGGAGAGCCCATCGGCGAGGGCCTCCGCGAGTTGCTGAACTCGGCCGGTCCGGCTGTGGTTGCGGTGGACCTGAGCGGTAAGTTGATCTACTGCAATCCCGCAACCGAGCGCCTGCTGGGTTACCGCGCCACCGAGATGCTTGAGCTTTGGGGGTCGGTAGACATTCTCGCCCCTGGCGAGGCCGAGCGGCTGGTGGCGGAAATGCTCAAGCTCTGCCACGTCGACCGTCGCATCGCCTCCACGCGGGCCGGGATGATGGCCGAATATCTTGACTGCGTGCGCACGCTGCCGCCCAGCTCTGTGCCAAGCTTTGAAGCCAGAGTGCGGCGCAAAGACGGCGTGCACATCCCTGTAGTGCTGCACGTTTCGGCCCTGCGCGATGCCGGCGGCGAGCTCACGGGAATGGTGGCCGTGGCCGTGGATCAGAGCGCGAACCTGCACCGCGAGCAGGCGCAGCGCGAGTCGCAGGAGCGCTATCGCGATTTGTTCGAGCATTCCAGCGAGATGATCGCTACGTTGAGCCCCGCCGGCCATTTTCTCTACGCCAACCCGGCCTGGAAGCGATACTTTGGCCTCGACCAGGCGGCACTGCTCGAACTGCATTCCTTTGAGGACCTGTTCACCGGCAGCGTCAAGACCGAGGCGGCTGCGCTTTTCCGCCGCGCCCTGGATGGCGAAATGGTGGATCGCATTCCTTTGCGCCACCACACGCGTGACGGGCGCATGATGGAACTGGAATTGAGCCTGAGCCGCCGCCAGAAGACGGGCGTTCCGCTGGCCGTGCGCTGCCTGATGCGCGACGTAACCCCGCAGAAGCGGCGCGAGAATCGCCTGGCCCTGCAGCTCGCCGTCAGCCAGATTGTCGGCGAACACACTCCCGGTGAGTCGGAGGGCATGCGCATCCTCGAAGCCCTGTGCATCTCCCAGGGATGGGATGTAGCCATCGAGTGGCTGCCGGGCGCCGACGAGCGGCATCTCGAATTCGGAACCGCATGGGGAACGCCGGGCCGCCAGGCCGAAGCCTTGATTCAGGGCAGCATGGGACTCAAGCTGGCCGGTGCCGCTGAATTGCCCGAGCGCGCCTGGCTCGACGGGCGCACTGTCTGGCTCACCGATCTCGCGGAGGCTCCCGCAACCGAGCGCGTGGCTGCGGCCCTCAAGCAGGGCATGGTGTCCGGCTGGGCCGTGCCCGTGCGCGGCGGCAGCGACACGCTCGCGGTTCTCGAGTTCTATTCCCGCCATCGTCTCAAGGAAGATCGCGAGGCCATGGCCGCGGTTGAAACGGCTGCCGCTTCCCTCGGGCAGTTGCTGGCGCACACGCAGGCGCATGGCCGCGCGGAAGAGCTGAGCCGCCAGCAGGAAATCCTGCTCGATTCGGTGGCCGAAGGAATCTGCGGCATCGACCGCATCGGAAACGTCACCTTCGCCAATCCTGCCGCTGCCCGGCTGCTGGGCGCGCGTGCTGATGTTCTCATCGGCAAGCCGGTGCACGAGCTTTTGCACGGCGCCGCGCCCGCCGACCGCGCCTGCGGAAAAGACTGCCCGCTGCGTTCTGCCACGGCACAACCCGCCGGCGCCAGCGGCGACGAGAACATCTTCCGCGCCGACTCCAGCTCCTTCCCCGCCGAGTATTCGCTCACGCCCATCCGCGCCCAGGGCCGCGTCTCAGGCTCGGTGCTCAGCTTCCGTGACATCAGCCAGCGCTACGCCCTCGACCGCATGAAGGATGAGTTCATCTCCACCGTCAGTCATGAGCTGCGCACGCCGCTCACATCCATCCGCGGTGCGCTCGGGCTTCTCAGCTCCGGCATTCTCGGCGAGGCCAATGAAAAGGCCACCAATCTGCTGCGCATCGCCCTCACCAACTCTGACCGCCTCGTGCGCCTCATCAACGACATCCTTGACCTCGAGCGCATCCAGAGCGGGCGCGAGCCGCTCGCTTTCCATTCGGTGCAGTTGGCCGACGTCGTCAGGCAGGCCATCGAAGATATGCAGCCCATGGCCGACGCGGCCGGCGTCCAGTTGATCCACGACTCCACCAGGGTTGAGGTTGCGGCTGATCCTGACCGCCTCCTCCAGGTCGTCACCAACCTCCTTTCCAATGCGGTCAAGTTCTCGCCGCCCAACTCGCCGGTCAGCGTTATGCTGCGCCCCGGCGTTACGGGCGTGATTCTTTCCGTCATCGATCACGGCCGCGGAATTCCCGCCGACAAATTGGAATCGATCTTTGGCCGCTTCCAGCAGGTTGACGCCTCTGACTCGCGCCAGAAGGGCGGCACCGGCCTCGGCCTCGCCATCTGCCGCACCATCGTGTTGCAGCATTCGGGCCGCATCTGGGCTGAGCGCAATCCCGTTCGCGGTTCCACGTTCCGCATCTTTTTGCCCTACCATCCAAGTCCCGTCGCCCCTGCCGGCGATGGCGGCGACGCTGCATCCGGTCAGGGCACGGTTGTCCTCGCCGACTCCAACGCCGACTCGCGGCCCCGTATCGCCGCGCAACTCGCTCGCCACGGCTACTCCGTCGTGCAGGCGGCCACGGTCGAACAAACCCTCTCCGCGGCCCAGCAGGAACCGCAGGCAATCCTGCTCGACACTGCGCTCGACGGCATGAACGGATGGGAAATTCTTCCCCTTCTTCGCCGCATGACTCAATTGCCGCACACGCCTGTGGTTCTGTTGAGCGTGGAAGATCCGGAAAGTCCGAAGGATATGCCCGCGGGCGCCGATGGTTGGGTTTCCAAGCCCCCGCGCGAAGACACCTTGCTCACCGAGCTCGCGCGCGTGCTCTGCGGCGCCGGCGAAAAGGCGCGTATCCTCATCGTCGAAGACGATCGTGACCTGGCCCGTGTCATCAGCGAGGTCTTCGCCCGCGACAACATCACCGTCGAGACCGCGCATTCCCTTCAGGAGACGATCGAGGCCTGCACCGCCTTTCTTCCCCACCTCATGGTCCTTGATATCGGTTTGCCCGATGGCGACGGCTTCAATGTGGTCGATTGGCTCCGCCAGCAAGAGAGCCTTGCCAATTTGCCGCTCGTTGTCTACTCCGGCCGCGAAATCTCGCCCGAGCAGCGCCGCCAGTTGACCGTCGGCCCCACCTATTTCCTCGCCAAAACCCGCGTCCAGCCGCAGCAGTTGGAGGCGCTCGTGCTTACCATGTTGCGTTCTTCGCGCAAAACCGAACCAGCCGAAGTTCCGGCATCGGCGGTACCCAATTCATAAACCGATTTGGTCAACGGCGCCGTCGACAACGCCGCAGCCGCGCTTGACAATAAGGTGGGAGGAATTTCCGCGGTGCCGCGCAAAATCCTGATCATCGACGACGAAGACGATATCCGCGAGGTGGCTGCGCTGAGCCTCGAGACAGTGGCCGGGTGGGAAGTCATCAAGGCAAGCTCCGGTGCGCAGGGCGTGGCCCGCGCCGCCGAGCATCGGCCCGACGCGATCCTGCTCGATGTGATGATGCCGGGGATGGACGGTCCGGCGACCTTTCGCGAGCTGCGCAGAAATCCCGATACCGCCGGCATTCCCGTTCTGCTGCTCACCGCCAAGGTGCAAGGAAACGATCAGCGCCGATTCGCCGACCTCGGCGTCGAGGCTGTGCTTTTCAAGCCGTTCGACCCGCTTATGCTCCCCTCGCAGATATCCGATGCGCTCGGCTGGAACTGACCGCTCTATGTCATGAAGACTTCGGGTCAATCCGAAACTCCTCGAGACGCAGCAATGTCCCAGGCGATGGGCCGCCTTTGGGTCCGTTTCCTGCCCGAGATTCGTGCGCGCGTTGCGATTCTCGAAGCGGCGGCGGAAGCGGTGGCCGCGCAAAACCTCACCCTATCGGATCAAGAAGCCGCAAAAGCCGCCGCGCACAAGTTGGCCGGCGTGCTCGGCACCTTCGACCTGGCGCGCGGCACCGATCTGGCACGCGAGCTTGAAGCAACGTACTCGCGAGAATCCGTCCCCGGCCGCGATTCCGCGAAAAAATTGACCTCTGCCGCCGTAGACCTGCGCGCCATGATCGAAACCCGTAAATCCATGTAGCGCCAGTTTCACGTAGCGCCGGGCTCCTGCCCGGCTGTCGTGCGGGCGTCCTCGCCCGCACCTTCTGAGATTGCAGGGTGTAATCGCTCTCTGGCCCGACCCATTACACTCATCATCAGTGATCCCTCACGATCCATTCGCGCCCGATCTCCACTCGACTTCGCAACTCGGGCTTCGCTTCGATGAGCCGCGCCCATCGCGCCGCATCTGGCCCGTTCGCGAACTCGTCGCCCAGGTCCGCGAGTTGGTCGAGCAGCAATACGGCGACATCTGGGTCGAAGGCGAGATCTCCAACTTCCGCCCCGCGCCCTCCGGCCACGTCTACTTCACGCTCAAGGACGCCGAGGCTCAGCTCCCCATCGTTCTCTTCCGCCGCCAGGCCATGCTCCTCCGCTTCCGTCCCGAGGATGGCCTGCACGTCCTCGTCCGCGGCCGCATCAGCGTTTACGAGCAGCGCGGCCAATTGCAGCTTGTCGCCGAGACTATGGAGCCGGTCGGCGCGGGCTCGCTTCAACTCGCCTTCGAGCAACTCAAGGAGCGCCTCAAAGCCGAGGGCCTCTTCGACGCCGACCGCAAGAAGCCGCTCCCCATGTTCCCGCGCACGGTCGGCATCGTCACCTCGCCCACCGGCGCTGTCATTCGCGACTTCCTCAACATCGTCAGCCGCCGCCACTCCGATTTGAACGTCCTCGTCTGCCCCGTCTCCGTGCAGGGCGAATCCGCGCCCGCCGAAATCGAATCCGCTCTTGCCGATCTCAACGCAACCAATCTCGTCGACCTCATCGTCCTCGCCCGCGGCGGCGGATCGCTCGAAGACCTGGCCGCCTTCAACAGCGAGCGCGTCGCCCGCGCGATTGCCGCCTCCGAGCTTCCCGTCGTCTCCGCCGTCGGCCATGAAACCGACTTCACTATCGCCGACTTCGCTGCCGACCTCCGCGCCCCCACGCCCTCCGCCGCGGCTGAGCTCATCACCGAGGCGCAACACAAAATCGCCGAACATCTCGCCGCGCAATCTCACCGCCTCGAGCGCGCCGCGCGCTTTCAGCTTCTGCAGGCCCGCCAGCATCTCTCGCGTTCCGCCGTCGCGGACCGCGCCGAATCGCGCGTCTCCGCGATGCTTTATCGTCTTGGCCAGCGGCTCGACGACGCCACCCAGCGCCTCGACTCCGCAATCTCCGCGCACCTTCGTTCGCACCAGGATCGCATCCTCGCGCTCGCGGCCGGTGTGCTCCATCACGACCCGCGCCAGAGCCTGGCCCATGCGCGAGCCCATCTCGCCGACTTCCGCGCCCGCCTCGATCGCTCGCTCGAGCGCCTCATCGATTCGTCCGCATCGCGGCTTGGCGCGCTCGACGCGCGCCTCCATTCGCTTTCGCCATTGGCGGTGCTCGACCGTGGCTATGCACTGGTTCTCTCTGCCGAAGGCGCGCTCATTCGTTCCACCGCGCAAATCATCTCCGGCGATCAGCTCACCACGCGCCTCACCGACGGCACATTCTCGAGCCGCGTCGAGTCCGTCTCTCCGCGCGAAGACGCCGCACCCAAATCCCGCAAACGAGGCAAGAAATCGGCATCATGACTCCCAACGGCGCACGCAAGCTCTTCGGCACCGACGGCATTCGCGCAATTGCTGGCGAGGCACCGCTCGACCCCACGACCATCTACTGCGTCGGCCTCGCGCTCGCGCACTCGCTGCGAAAAACTGCAATGCGTCCGCGGATTCTCTTCGGCCGCGACACCCGCGAGTCCGGCCCGTGGATCGCCGCCACACTTGCCGAAGGCCTGCGCCAGGCAGGTGCCATCGTCGAGAGCGCCGGCGTAATCACTACACCCGCCATCGCGTTCCTTGCGCGCACTCACGGCTTCCACGCCGGCGTGGTCATCTCCGCATCCCACAATCCATGGGACGACAACGGCATCAAGCTCTTCGGCGCTGACGGATTCAAGCTGCCTGACGCGGTCGAGCTTGCGATGGAAGAAGAAATTTTCCGCCACGCCGCTCAGGTGCAAATTTCCGACCCCACCTGCTTCGCGCCCGTCGACGACAATCCCGCGTACCTGGCCGACTACATTCAATTCCTCACAGACTGTGTCCCTGGCCTTTCGCTTGCCGGCCTCAACATCGTCGCCGATTGTGCCAACGGCGCAGCCGCGGCCATCGCACCCGAACTCTTTCGTCGCCTCGATCCCGAATGTCGCGCGCAAATCACGCTGCTTAACATCGTTCCCGATGGCCGCAACATCAACGCCCAGTGCGGCGCTCTCCATCCGGAGTTTGTCGCCTCCGAAGCCCAAAAGCGCGGAGCGCTCGGCCTCACCTTCGACGGCGACGCCGACCGCTGCATGCTCGCCGGTCCGCAAGGCAACGTCATCAACGGCGACGCCATCCTGCTCATGGCCGCCCGCGACCTCAAGGCCCGCGGCATGCTCACCGGCGACGTGGTCGTCGCCACCACCATGTCCAATATGGGACTCGAAGCCGCGCTCAAGCACAGCGGCATTCGCATGCTGCGCGCGCCCGTCGGCGACCGCTACGTGCTCGAAGAAATGCAAAAAGAAAATGCAGCCCTCGGCGGCGAACAATCCGGCCACATCCTCTTCCCGCATCTCGCCACCACCGGCGACGGCCTGCTCACCGCCCTCGTGGTTCTCGACCTCATCGCCCGCACCGGCAAATCCATCAGCCAACTCACCGCCGACCTCAAAGTCTTCCCGCAGGTCATCGTCAACGTAAAAGTCCGCGAGAAAAAGCCGCTCCACTCGATTCCCGCCGTCGTCGATGCCATCTCCGCCGCCGAGACGGAGCTGAAGGATTCGGGCCGCGTCGTCATCCGCTACTCCGGCACAGAGCCGCTGGCGCGCGTCATGATCGAAGCCGAGAGCGAAACAGCCATGCGCCGCCACGCTGAGGCCATCGCCGCCGCCATCCGCGCCGAACTCGGCGCCTGAGCCTAACCCCAGTGTGATCCAGACCAGGCATCCCCTCTTCTCAAGAACGGTGCACGGTGATGCCTGTTCATTATTCCCTATTCCCTATTCCCTACTCCCTGATTCCTTGTCCCTCGTCCCTACCGTTTTGCTACTGGCTACCGGCTATGGCTATTGGCTACTGGCTACTGGCTACCGGCTACCGGCTACTGACTATTCCCTACTCCCTGTATTCTCATTCCATGTCCCGCTTCCCTGCCGGCCAAACATTGCTCATCGACGCCGACGATACCCTCTGGGAAAACAACATCTACTTTGAGCGGGTCATCGCAGACTTCATCAGCTACCTCGACCACAAGGAATACTCGCCCGCCGAGGTCCGCCAAACCCTCAACGCCGTCGAGCGCGAGACGATCCTCTCGCACGGCTACGGCCTCTCCAGCTTCACGCGTTCGTTGGTCGATTGCTTCGAGCGCCTCAGCCCCGCGCCCGTCACCGGCGAAAAGCGCGCCCGCGTCCATGGATTCGCTCAGACCATCGCCGAGCAGGAGATTGAATTGCTCCCCGGTGTCGCCGATACCCTCGCCTACCTCGCCTCTCGCCACCACCTCATCCTGATGACCAAGGGCAACCACGCAGAGCAGGCTGACAAGCTCGCGCGGTCCGGCCTCGCGCCGCACTTTGTCGCCGTCGAAATCGTCGCCGAAAAAGATCCGCCCACCTACCGCGCGGTCATCGCGCGCCACGAGCTCAAGCCCCACACCAGCTGGATGATCGGCAACAGTCCCAAAAGCGACATCAACCCGGCGCTCGCCGCCGGCCTTCACGCCGTCTTCCTCTTCCACAAGGACACCTGGGTTCTCGAGCATGCTGAGGTCGACGCCGCTCCCGAAGGCCAGCACCTCATCGAACTCGACGCATTCGCCAAACTCACCGATATCTTTTAGCACCTCGCGGCTGCGGTTCGGTTCTGAAGGGGCACGACTTCAGTCGCGCCGTTGACGCCAACAAAATCACTTTGGCTTTAGCCCCTGAGGGATGTATTTCGTTAGCCTCCGACTAATGGGCCGCCGGTTGACTGCCATCCAACCGCCCGCTATGATCGCTCTACATCTTTCCATTGATCCCGTTCCCTCAGCTTCCCTAATCTTCTTCCGGCTTGTTCGGTTCCAATCAAGGAGCAATCCCGCATGTCGATTTCGAAGACTCTCGTGTGCCTGAGTTATCTGGCCGCCGCGCAGCTCATCCTCGCACAATCCGCCCCGCCCACCGCCTACACCGTCACTCAATCCGGCGGCTCGCCCGGAGCCACCACGACTATTTCTCGCAACGGCTCGAAGGCGCTCATGGAGATGGATCAGCCTGCGCAGGGCGGAACTCCGGCGTCCCGAACCCTCACCCTCATCGATATTGCTGCCGGAACCAACTACGCCTGGGACCCCGACGCCCATCCGATTCAATGCAACGTGGGCACGTTCTCCGGAGACTGGGGCGATCCCTTCGCCATGACGGCGGAACTGTCGGACGACATCGCCAAAGGCAACCTGAAGCCAGCGGGAAGCGAGACACTCGACGGCATTGCAACTCAGATTTACACCGGCACTACACAAGGGACCAATCTCAAAGTTTGGTTCGATCAAAAGGACAGCCTTCTTCTTCGTGCAGTCAGTAACATGCCGAACTTACCTACCATGACGCTCGTCGACATCACCAAAGTCTCATTCGTCGCGCCGCCCGCATCGCTGTTCGTTCTGCCCGCCGCATGCGCTGGCGTCAAGCCTCCACCTACCGCTGCCCAACTCATCGCCGACGAAACTGGCGACGACGCGGCCAACTACGTCAACGGCAGCTACGGTCCCGGTTCGCAGAATTCGTGCAACGTCGTCCTGCGCGTCATCCAGGCCAAAACCATGACGCCCATCACGCACATTCAGGTGGCCATCGATACAACCTACAACCAGGACAATCCGCCCCACTACGAATCCGGCGTGCACAACGACGGCACGGAGACCTTCTCGGGCGGCGGCATCCACGAAATCACCAGCGAGGTCCACAATGGCGTGGTCAGCCTCGGAACTCCGCCAGACTATTTCATGCTTAATGTGAATCTCATCCGGCCAAACCACGGAAGTGGCGAGGGGCTGGTTTATCGCCAGTGCTTCGCGCCTACCACGGTCCTGCTCTACGTCGTCAAGGACTACGGCCAGCAGGACGAGAGCAGCACCCCCCTCTGGGTTAAGTCCGGCAAATACGCAACCCCGCCCGCGAACTGACCCGCGTCCGCAATCAGCTCATCGGCCGATCCGCCAGTGCAGCACCGCAGCTACACCAACCGGATGCGCGCCGTAATCAGCCACGAGCCGCGAAGGAGTCTCGTATAACGTGGCCTGCGCGCCAATTCCAGCGCGCTCCAATCGGCGTGCCATATTCGGTGCGCGTAGCCTCCGGTATAAGCCTGCACGCGGCCCACAACGCTCTCCTCGGGCGGAGCCCCTGCGCCCAGCAGATCCGTCGTCCGGTCGTCGTTCTCGATACGTGTCCAGATCGACTGGTTTGCGCGCAGCCGCATTTCCGCCTCCAACAGGTAGCCGTTGGCGTTCACATCCGTGCCGATGGTGTGGTTGCGGCCCCAGATCGCCGCCGCATCCAGTTCCGCCGCTGTCCACGCATGATGCATCGCTACCGACGCCGTCTGCCGCAAAATATCTTCCTGCGCGTGCAGCATCTCGGGCGAATGCAAATGCCCCAGCGAGTACTGCGCAATCCAATCGCGCCCCAGAGCCCCAGTCAAGCGCGCCGACCACGAATCGATCGCACCCCCTTCAATTGTCCAGCGATTCTCGCCAGGCTCGCGCCCGTGGAATCCCGAAGCCTCGAGCCGCGCCGGACCCCAGGTGATGCCGCCCGTCACCACGTCGTATGCGATATGCGTCGAATCCTGCAGATGATGCGCCAGTGGCGCCAGCGGATCGCTCTCCGCGCTCATGCGATGCGGAAAGGCCACCGGACCCAGCGCTGGATCGCCCACCGGCGCCACATAAATTGACGCTAATCCCTGCGCACCAAGATCCGCATCGTACATCGCAGCCAGCTCCATGAAAAAATCGTGCGGATGCTGGCCGTCGACGATTGCCTTTCCAAACGCCGTCTCGCCCTGCTGGAAAATCTCCGGGTAGTAGCGCCCGGTAATAGTTGCCGGCTCCAGGCTGAGCATGCTCACGAAAGTCCACTCGCCATGCGCCGTTGTCCGCTGCGCCATGGCCATCGCCCAATTCACGCTATAGAGCTTGTCGCGGCCGCGCGCGCCGGTCTGCTGCTGCTCGGCAACAATCGCTTGCCCATGCAGCATCTCCATCCACTTGCCGCTTGTGCGCATCAGCATGGGCGTCGCGCTCGAATCCGTCTCCAGGCTCGTGCCTGATGCGCTGTGGCGCAGCACATTCTCCTTGAGCGACGCCGCCGGCCCGCCCATCTGCATCTGCGCGCTCAGTGCACCTGGTGCCCACAACAAGATCGCAACCGGCAACAAGCATCGCACCGCAGCCTCCGCGACTCACTTGATTTGATTGTATGGATTAGCAACCGTCGACCCATGTGAGAAAATGAAGTTGCAACCATCTGCGGAGCGGTCGGCTTCAGCTCGCTCCAATCCGCGCTGCAATTCAGCCTAAGTGACGGCGGCTCGCCGCCAACACCTTGCTGTGGCAGGAGTCCGAATAACAGAAGAGTCTCCGGCTGGCTCTCGCATGGGCCTGAAAATGCTCGCTCACCCATGCAAGGCTAGAAGCTAGGAGCTAGAGGCTAATAGCTGGATCCATGATCAGCGTCTCTAACGTCACCATGCGCTACGGCTCGAAGATTCTCTTCGAAGACGTCTCCACCACCTTCACGCCCGGCCGCCGCTACGGCCTCACCGGCCCCAACGGCGCCGGCAAGTCCACCTTCATGAAGATTCTTTCCGGCGAACTCGACCCGCAGAAGGGCACGGTCGTCCGCCCGCGCAAAGTCGGCGTCCTCAGCCAGGATCAGTTCGCCTTCGACGCCTATCGCGTCATCGACACGGTCATCATGGGCAACAAGCCGCTCTGGGCTGCGCTTGAAGAGCGCGACCGCATCTACGCCAAGCCTGAAATGTCGAATGAAGACGGTATGCGCCTCGGCGAGCTTGAAGGCACCATCGGCGACGAAGACGGCTACACCGCCGAGAGCGACGCTGCCGTGCTCCTCGACGGCCTCGACATTCCCGAGCCGCTCCACGAGCGCAAAATGGGCGAGCTCCAGGGCGGCCAGAAAGTCCGCGTGCTCCTCGCGCAGGCTCTCTTCGGCAAGCCGCAGGCCCTTCTCCTCGACGAGCCCACCAACTATCTCGACCTCGACTCCATCCACTGGCTCCAGGATTTTCTCTCCAGCTACGACGGCACTATGATTGCCATCTCGCACGACCGCCACTTCCTCAACTCCGTCACCACTCACACTGCCGACATCGATTACCAAACGATCATCACCTACACCGGCGGCTACGACGACATGGTGATGGCGAAAACGCAGATTCGCTCCACGCTCGAATCCCAGATCGCCCAGCGCGAAAAGAAAATCGCCCAGCTTAACGAGTTCATCGCGCGCTTCGCCGCGGGCACGCGCTCCTCGCAGGTCACCAGCCGCCGCAAGGAAGTCGAGCGCCTGCAGACCAACGAACTCGCTCGCTCCAACATCCAGCGCCCTTACATTCGTTTCGACCAGAACCGCCCCAGTGGCAAGCACGTCCTTGAGTTCAAGCATTTGACAAAGGTTTATGGCGATCTGACTGTCATCGATGGCTTTACCGCCAACATCCTGCGCGGCGAAAAGATTTGCCTCATGGGCCGCAACGGCGCCGGCAAAACCACCCTGCTCAAGTCGCTTCTCGCCAACTACCCCGGCCTCGCCGAAAAAGACTTCACTATCGATTCCGGCTCCGTCTTCTGGGGCCACGAGGCGCAGGTCGGCTACTTCCCGCAGGATGTCGGCTCAACCATCGCCCACGGCCTCACCGTCGCAGACTGGCTGCATCAGTGGAAGCCCGACGCCCACGTCGAAGACATTCGCGGCATCCTCGGCCAGATGTTGTTCAGCGGCGACGAAGGCGCCAAACCCACCAAGGCGCTCTCCGGCGGCGAGCAGGCGCGCCTCGCATTCTGCAAACTCATCCTCACCAAGCCCAACATTCTCATCTTCGATGAGCCCACCAACCACCTCGACCTCGAAGCCATCAACGCGCTCAACATCGCTTTGCAGCGCTACGAGGGCACCGTTCTGCTCGTCACGCACGATCACGACCTCATCGACGAAGTCGCCACGCGCCTGTGGATATTCCACGACCATCAGATCGAAGACTTCCAGGGCCCCTACGAAGAGTGGAAGGGCAAGCACAACTAATCTCGAGTACCACAGATCTCGTGCCTGAAAGGATCCGGAATTCCGCGGTTCCCACCACGCAATTCCAGTAGCATAGTGAAGCATGGCGAGGCTTGGCGCATTCTGTTTTCCGGGGACCGGGCACCTCAACTCACTGACGGCGCTGGCACGTCGCCTCCAGCAGCGTGGTCACTCCGTTGTGCTCTTCGGAATCGCCGATGTTGAGTCCAAGGTGAAGTCGGCAGGAATTGAATTCTGCCTGATTGGCCAGAGCGACTACCCGCCGGGGACATTAAAGAAACTCGACCGGCGGTTAGGCGAACTGACGGGTCTGGATACCCTCTGGTTCGTCCTGGAGCGGGTCAAGAACGCCGCGCGGATGGTGTTCTGCGATGGCCCGGAGGCGGTTCGGCGGGCCAATGTGGAAGCCCTGTTGGTTGACGAAGCCGACATGGCCGGCAGCGTCGCGGACTATCTTCGTCTGCCTTTCGTGTCGCTTGCCCTTATTCCTCCGATGGTGTGGGACAACCGGGCTCCGCCTTTTTGTTTTAGCTGGTCTGCCCGCCAGGGGTGGTTTTGGCGGTTGCGCAATGAAATCGCTTTGCGTGTGCTCTCTCGCGTCGCGTCGCCGTTGTTAGCGGTGGTCAATCAGCAGCGCAAGGCATGGGGGCTGAAGCCGTTCAAGCGTCTGAGCGAAACGCTTTCGACCCTGGCTCAGGTTACACAGCTACCGGAGGTGCTTGACTTCGAGGTTGACCCTCGGCCTCCATTGCTCCATTACACAGGCCCGTTTGTGGATGCCGAACAGCGGCCCAAGGTGGACTTTGACTGGAGCCGGCTCGACGGGCGCCCGCTCGTCTACGCATCTCTCGGCACGCTGCAGAACCAATTGCGGGAAATCTTCCGCGTCATAGCCGACGCATGTGCGGGCCTTGATGTCCAACTGGTGATGTCGCTTGGTGGCGGCCTCGAACGGGAGCGGCTCGGGGCTCTGAGCGGCAATCCGCTGGTGGTCGATTACGCTCCGCAATTGGAGCTCATCAAGCGTGCTTCGCTGGTCGTCACGCATGCCGGGCTGAACACAGTGCTGGAATCCCTGGCGGAAGGCGTGCCTCTGGTGTGCATCCCGATGGCCACCGACCAGCCGGGAATTTCGGTGCGGGTCGCAGCGCGGGGAGCGGGTGTGGTCGTGCCGCCGCGCAAGGCGAATGCAGCGCGCCTGCAATCAGCCGTGCGGGCCGTCCTGGAGGATGAATCGTTTCGAACAGCGGCGCGCAAAGTGCAGGCTGTCATGTCCGAGATCGACGGACTCGAGCGGGCCGCGGACATTGTTGAAGATGTGCTGAAAATAGGGACGGCAGCCCGCCCCTCAGACAACCACGAACTAGTTCGCATGCTGTGAAAGAAGAGCGAGACGCTGCCTGGGCATAAGATACGCGTCCTGCTGGTGACCCACGACCACGATGTGATCGATGAAGTCGCCACGCGCCTGTGGATCTTCCACGACCATCAGATCGAAGACTTCCAGGGCCCCTACGAAGAGTGGAAGGGCAAGCACAACTAGCGCAGTCAAAGCGGAATCACAACCCTCACTTGGCAGATTGTGCGGCAGCAGCAGGGCGCCACGGGGACGGAGTTACCTTGGCCGAACCGCCATGACGCTTGCAGTTGTGCTCAGTTTGACGTTTACAGGAACTCCCGCCTGCAAAACCGGCACAAAGACCCACCCGAGGACCGAGCGCCGAATGTCGTCTTCAAGTGTTTTTGATGGTGCCCCTTGTATTTCGACGCTTTCGATAAGCCCATCCGCATCAATCAGCAACGAGAGCTTCAGATGGAAGACTCCATTTGCTTTCGTGTCGACATATACCGGCTTCAATCCGCACACGATGCACTCAATTGCCCCGGGTGGTCCTGGTTTCACCAATGGCTGGGCGCCAGCGGTCGGAGTTGTCCCTTCCATATTCCCGGCATCGGCAGAGGGATCAACTCGGGAATCCGCGCATTCTAGCTGCGCGCCGACGAAACACATGACTGTCCGTGTCACCGCCCACTTCACCGTCAATTCGGGATTCGGAGCGAAGACAACGCGCTCGGAAGACTCGTCAAAGATTCTGAGTACCAAGCCGGACGCAGCAAGACACCCCTGATCTGTGCAGGTGCCCCCGCAACCCTCCCAGTGGCACATTTGGATGTCGTGTTGTGTGTGGTCCCACTTCTCACCGTCAGACGAGTACAGCGCTAACGGCACCGCATTGCCGCCGCCTGGCTCGCCTTTGTGGACCACTTCAGTCCCCACGGCCCAATACTTCCCGCCTTGGATAAGCAGACTTGTTATCGTCGTATTGGGAATCTCAACAAAATTCCAACCCGCGCCACCGTTTGCAGTCACCAGGAACCCGCTTCGCGACGGGGGAGGCTCAGAGAGGTGAATCGCCATGTGGCCTGCGTCAAGCGCTGCCACTCCCAACACGTACGGGAAGTTCTTAAAGTCCGTCGCGTATTGATCTGAAACCGAAGTCCATGTCTTGCCATCTGCTGTCGAGACGACAGCGCTGCGCGTGCGAAGCAAGCCGTGCGTCTCGTCTGAGAATGAGCCCGAGAGCACATCACGATAGGGAACATTCAAATGCCTCCAAGTCGCACCATCATCTTCAGTCAACGCAGCATAGCCTGTCGTGCCGACCGCATATCCAAAGCTCCCACGAAATCGGATCGTCAGAAGCAGACCGGCGCCTTTAACTTGGTCACGGATCTCCCAGTGCGCGCCGTCATCTCTGGAAACTGCGATCGATGCGCCGCTGCCGCAAACCCAGAGCGTTCCACCGGCGCCATCAGTTATATCTAAGACTTTGAATCCCGGATCATAGGTTCGCCAAGCCGAATCGTTGGCAAACGCGAACGGGACAATGCAAAGCCCCGCAGCGAGAATAATGGCAGTTAGAGTTGGCCGATTCATACTCTCTTCCCCGCCGCCTGATCGTACACCCGCACATTCTCCATTGCCGGCCCGCTCGAGCCCTAGTCCCGCACCGCCGCCTGTGCGCCTCGTTACCTCGCGCTCGCCGGCGGCACAATCCCGTTCATGCGCAGATACTCGACCATCTGCCCGTAGTGGTCGAAGGCGTGGGAAACGCCAAATCCGGCGAGCGTTCCGCGCGTCAGAAAGATCGGCTCCGGCAACGTGACTACCTCAAACGCGTTGGCCGGGGTCAGGTTGGCGATGGCCTTGTGCGCAAACGCAAACGAACCCGCGAGAGCGGCCACGACATCGTCCTTTTTGGTGAGCTTGGAGAGCGCTTGCACGTCGACGTTGGGCTTGATTCCGCCGACAGCGCTGTAGAAAAAGTAGTTGGCCTGCGCCACGTGCGTCGCCTGCTGCGCAAAGGTTCTCACCGTGGCGAACTCGGTTTTCTGTCCCGGCACAAAGATCGCCTGGCTCGGAGCGAAATCGAACTTGTCGGCAGGCATCGCCTTCACCGCGCTCATCATCTCGCTTTCAATCACGCTCACCTGCGCATCGAGCGCCGCCGCCGGCGTGGCAATCGTCCCCGCCGCCGGCCCGCTCGCCGCGCCGCCCGTCTGCGCCGCTGCAATCAGCGAACCCATGCCCAACACACAACACACTGCCATATACCGAAATTGCATTGAAATCCTCCAGATCATGTTCTTCCGCAAGAGTTCATAGGTTACCAGATGGAACGTCGGCCGGCGCTCACGCCCTTCGTTGCGCCGCTGACTCGTACACCTTCACGTACTCCTTCGCCGGCCCGCTCCAGCTGTGATCCTGCGCCATGCCGTTGCGCATCAGCCGCGTCCATCCCTTCTTGTTGTGGAACGCCTCCACTGCGCGGTCGATCTCCGCGAGCAAATCCTTGGGGTCGAATCCTTCAAACTTGAACCCAGTCCCGGTACCCTTCTTCGCATCCCACTCCTCGATCGTGTCGTCCAGGCCGCCTGTAGCGCGCACAATCGGCACCGTTCCGTATTTGAGCGAATAGATCTGGTTCAGCCCGCACGGCTCGTACCGCGACGGCATCAGAAACATATCCGCGCCCGCTTCGATTTTGTGCGCCACTGCTTCGTCGTAGCGAATCTGCACGGCGATATTCGCCGGATGCCGGAACGCCCACCCGCGAAACAGATTCTCGTAGTACGGATCGCCTGTGCCCAGCGCCACCACCGCCACATCGCGCCCGGCAATCTCCTCCGCCGCCTTGGCCAGAATGTCGAATCCCTTCTGCGTCGCAAGCCGCGACACGATCCCGATCACCGGCGTCGACTCCGCGATATTCTCCAGTCCAAACGCATGCAGCAGATCGGCGCGGCAGGCGCGCTTGCCTTCAAGATTCTCCGGCGTAAAGTGCGCGGCCAGGTGTCCGTCGCTGGCCGGATTCCACTGCGCGTAGTCCACGCCGTTCAGAATGCCTTCGAGATCGGCCGCGCGCTTCAGCAGAACGCCCTCCAGCTGCTCGCCGAACTCCGCCGTCTGAATCTCCTCCGCATACTTCTTGCTTACCGTCGTCAGTTGGTCCGAAAACACCACCCCGCCCTTCAGAAAGTTAAAGTGGTTGAACTGCTCCACCTTGTCCATCGTGAACACGTCCCACGGCAGCAGCAGCTCCTCGGTGGTATTCGGCGGAAAGCTGCCTTGGTACGCCGCGTTGTGGATCGTGAGCACCGTCGCCGCGCCGCGCAGCTCCGGGTCCGCCGCGTACACCGTCTTCAGATACACCGGAATCAGCGCCGCCTGCCAGTCGTGCACATGAAAAATCTGCGGCACGCCCAGTTGCTTCGATGCTTCAATCACCGCCCGGCAGAATAGGCCAAAGCGCTCGGCGTTGTCCGTGTAATCGCCGCCGCCCACTCCATAAAGTTCTTTGCGATCAAAAAGTTCCGGGCAATCGATAAAGTAATACTGCACCCCGTCACGTTTGCCTCCGTCCACCACGCCCACGAAGCGGTTGTAATGGCGGAATGGAATCGTGAGCGAGCGAATCGCGTACCGCGGTTTGTCTCCATTCTCAGAGCGGATGAACCTCCGAACCCGCGCATAGTACGGCAGAAAAACCGTCACCTCGTGGCCCAGCTTCACCAGTTCGCGCGGCAACGCCCCCACCACGTCGGCCAGTCCACCGGTCTTTGCAAACGGCGTACACTCCGAGGCGGCAAACGTAATCTGCATCAAGAATTCTCCGGCTTCAATAAATCAACGCCCAGTCTACTACGCTCCATCGTCGCCAAGTCGTTCCGCACTGCCCGCGCCGTGCGCCCATTCTTTTTCGCTAATCCGCCGCCCCGCTCTCGACCCAACCGCTCTCATCTATGATGAATGCGGTCCGCCCATGAAATCTCCCTTGCGATCGATCTCAACTTTCGCTCTCTTCGCGCTTACGGCGCTCTTCTCGGCGACTAGCTGGCCGCAGGTCCCGCAACCCGCCACGCCCGCCGTCGATTCCAATGCCGCGCACCACTCCTTCCGCTTCGCCGACAGAAAATTCCTCCTCGACGGCAAGCCCGTCCAGATCATCGCCGGCGAAATGCATTACGCGCGCATTCCACGCGCCTACTGGCGCCAGCGACTGCGCATGGCCAAAGCCATGGGCCTCAACACCGTCACCACCTACGTCTTCTGGAACTTCCACGAACCGCGGCCCGGTGTCTACGATTTCACCGCCCGGCACGACGTCGCCGAATTCGTTCGCGAAGCGCAACAGGAAGGCCTCTACGTCAACCTCCGTCCCGGCCCCTACTCCTGCGCTGAGTGGGAATGGGGCGGCTTTCCGTCGTGGCTGCTCAAGGATCGCTCCATCGTCGTGCGCAGCACCGATCCCAAATTCATGGAGCCCGCGCGCCGTTGGCTGCTCCGCCTCGGCCAGGAACTCGCGCCGCTGCAGCTCTCGAACGGCGGCCCCATCATCTCCGTCCAGGTCGAAAACGAGTACGGCTCCTTCGGCGACGACCACGCCTACATGGAGCAGATTCGCCGCGACCTCGTCGATGCCGGCTTCGGCAAATCCGTGCTCTACACCGCCGACAACCCCGAGAACATTCCCAAGGGCGGCCTGCCCGACCTGCCCGCCGTCATCAACTTCGCCCCCGGCCATGCCCAGCAATCGTTCGCCGCTCTCCACCAACTGCGCCCCAATGGCCCCTTCATGGCCGGCGAATGGTGGGATGGCTGGTTCGATTACTGGGGCGGCAAGCACAACGTCACTGACGCCAAGCTCCAAGCCAACGAGCTGGAATGGATCCTCTCCCAGGGCTATTCGATTAGCATCTACATGGTTCACGGCGGCACCAGCTTCGGCTGGATGAACGGCGCCAACATGAATAAGACGCCGTACGAGCCCGACGTCACCAGCTACGACTACGACTCGGTTCTCGACGAGAGCGGCCGCCCCACCGCCAAGTTCTTTCTCTTCCGCGACGCCATCGCCAAAGCGACCGGCATCACGCCGCCGCCGGTCCCATCAGTCGATCCACCGATCGCCGTGCCCTCCGTCGCGCTCACGCAGTCCGCCTCGCTCTGGCAGTCGTTGCTGAAACCTGTCGCATCCGAACAACCGCTCACGATGGAAGATCTCGACCAGGCCTACGGCTACATTCTTTACCGCACCACCATCGCCCATCCCGTCTCGGGCGATCTCGTGCTCGATCAGCTCCACGACTACGCAATCATCTACGCCAACGGCAAGCAGATCGGCACCCTCGACCGCCGTCTCGAACAGAACACGCTGCACATCGACCTGACGAAACCGCGAACACGCCTCGACATCCTTGTCGAGAACACAGGCCGCGTCAACTTCACCATGACCATTCGCGGCGAGCGCGCGGGAATCACTCACCAGGTCACGCTCGCCGGCAAGCCGCTCACCGGCTGGCAAATCTATTCCCTTCCCATGCTCGATCCCGGCCAGCTTCCCTTCGCCAATTCCGCCTGCACTGGCGCGTGCTTCTACCGCGGCACGCTCCAGGTCGACTATCCCGGCGACACCTTCCTCGACACCAGCCGGTTCACCAAGGGATTTGTCTGGGTCAACGGCCATCCGCTTGGCCGCATCTGGAACATCGGCCCGCAGAAGACGCTCTACCTGCCCGGTCCCTGGCTCAACAAAGGCGCCAACGACATCATCGTTTTCGATCTTGACGGCGCTCCCGGCCGAACCATCTCTGGCGACGAAAAGCCCAACCTCGGCCCGCCGCTCCTGCGCCATCAGTGACTCGGCCGCAGCCGCGAAACGTCCGCCCTGCGTGCCCCAACTCGCGCAATGCCTTAAAATCTATTTACTAACGGGTTCCGCGCGTCACCGGCCAACACAACGCCCGTCCAATCATCGAATAGTCTCAATACAGCCTTCATTTGAGCCTTGGCCGGGAGTCCAGATTGCAGGAACCCAAAGTTCTGAGCTCGGCACAGGGCCAAGGTTCCACCTTCCTCCGCTCGCATCAGCGCCGCGGAGCTCATCGTTTGTTGCAGGCTCTTGGTTCAAGACCCACTCGGCGGCGCATTAACCCATGACGAACGCAACGCTTTCCAAAACTCCAGCGGACAGCATCACCGCGCCGGCGCCACGCCACCGCTGGCTGCCGCAGATTCTTCCCGCGCTCATCGTCGCTCTTGCCATCCGCATGATCGTGGTTGTGTTCACTTACCGCACGCTGCCCGACGCCGACAAACATTACGAGGCCTTTGGCTGGGAGATGGGCTGGATCGCTCGCGCCCTCGCCACCGGCCACGGCTTTTCCTCGCCCTACTGGCCGTGGAGCGGCCCTACCGCCATCGAGTCGCCCCTCTTCCCCGGCCTGCTCTCTCTCGTCTTTCGCGTCTTCGGCGTTTACTCGCTCACCTCGGCGTTCGTCATTCTCACCCTCAACAGCCTTTTCTCCACGCTCACCTGCATCCCCGTCTATTTCAGCGCCAAATATTCGCTCGGCGAGCGCCCGGCAAGAATCGCCGCCTGGGTCTGGGCCCTCTACCCGTTCGCTATCTACTTCTCTGCCGCCCGCGCTTGGGAGTACGCGCTCACCGGTCTGCTCTTCACCACCTGTTTTTGCATCGTCCAGCGCATTCGTCAGTCCACCAACCCCTGGGCGTGGATCGGCTTTGGCGCGCTCTACGGCCTCACCGCACATTCCAACCCGTCTATCATGTCCACTCTGCCTTTCCTCCTCGGCTTTGCGCTTTGGCGGGCGCATAAGGAAGGCAAGCGCTGGCTCCTGAACGGCACGCTAACTGTGCTCGCTTTCATCGCCGTGCTGACGCCGTGGACCATCCGCAACTACCGCACATTCGGCGCCATCGTGCCCGTCCGCGACAACATCTGGCTCGAGTTCTACGCCGACGATTTCGGCAACGCCATCAACGACCACACTTCGCCGCCCACCTGCGACAACCGTCCCTACCCCGCCTCCAGCCCCGTCGAGATGCAGAAGTATCTCACCATGGGCGAGACCGCATATCTTGCGGAAAAGCACGCAATGTCCATCAACGATCTCCGCACCAATCCCCACTATGGGTTCCTGATCGTTAAAACCATCCGCCGTGTCATTTACTACTGGACCGGTTTCTGGAGCTTCTCTGCTCAGGAACTTCACGACCAGCCGGCGACACCTGGCCAGGTCTTCATGGTCTCCTCGGTCACCTTCTTCATGCTGATCGGCATCGTCAGCCTCTGGCGCGCGAATCGCACCGCGGCCATGCCGTATCTACTGCTCCTCGGCATCTTCCCCATTACCTACTACCTCACGCACCCCATGATGGACTACCGCCAGCCCATTGAGCCGGCCGTGATTGTCTTTGCCGTCGCCGGCGCATTGACCCTTTTCCGCGCCAAGGCCCGCGGCTTGGTCGGCGCCCACACCCGTCTGCCCTCCGACGCCGACTGACTTCGCGCAGTCGCTGGGTGCCCCACCCTCGCCGGGTCTCTGTTTTCCGGCCAGCGTGGGTTAGCACCCAATCCAGTCTATCGTCGCCACAAAGCGCCGTCAGGCGATACCATCATGGTCGATGGCAACCATCCAGAATCCGCCTTCAATCGCCTGACCATGTCTTCCGGCTATCTCACACCGCGTCCCGATCCCGCGCTCCTCTCCATCGTCGTTCCCTGCTACAACGAGGAGCCGGGCCTCCCGCTTCTCGCCTCCCAGGTGACGCAATTCATCAACGCCTCGCCATATCCGTGCGAAGTCCTCCTCGTCAACGACGGCAGCACCGACCGCACCATCGATTACCTCGCCGAATGGAGCGAGCGCGACCCGCGCATCAAGGTCCTCTCGCTCTCCCGCAACTTCGGCCACCAGCTTGCCGCCACCGCCGGCGTCGACAACGCCACCGGCGACGCCGTCGTCCTCATCGACGCCGACCTCCAGGATCCGCTCGATGTGATCCACGAAATGGTCGCCCAATATCGCCTGGGCTACGACGTCGTCTGCGGCCAGCGCACCATGCGCATGGGCGAGAACCTCTTCAAGCGCGCCACCGCATGGTTCTTCTACCGCCTCATGCAGCTTTTCTTTTTGCGGTCGCTCCCGCGCGACGTGGGCGACTTCCGCCTCATGTCGCGCCGCTGCGTAGATAGCCTTCGCTCCATGCGCGAGCTCCACCGCTTCCTGCGCGGCATGGTGGCCTGGGTCGGCTACCCGCAGATTTGCGTGCGCTACCAGCGCCGGCCCCGCGCCGCCGGAACTACAAAATATCCCCTCGGCAAGATGATCCGCCTCGCCTGGACGGCGGCCATCTCCTTCTCTCCTCTGCCCCTGCGCATCAGCTTCCTTGCCGCCGGCCTCATGGCGCTGCTCGCCATCGAAGAAGCCGCCCGCGCCCTGGTTGCGCATTTCCACGGCCACACCGTCCAGGGCTGGACCTCGATCATGATCGTTGTCTGCCTCAGCAACGCCGCCCTGCTCGTCACTGTCGGCATTCTCGGCGAGTACGTCGCCAAAATCTTCGAGGAAAGCAAGGGCCGCCCGCTTTACATCATTGCCGACACCTGGAACGTCGAGCAGAAATTCGAGCACACCGCCTCCGCGCAGCACACATCATCGACGTAGCGCCGGGCTCCTGCCCGGCTGTCGTGCGGGCGTCCTCGCCGCGCCAGCCCAGCAAATTCGCGACATCCACGAAAACGTCGGAGGCAGCAGAGGCCTTTAGGATCTTGCCCTACTACTCCCTATTGCCCACCGGCTACCGGCCACTGGCTACTGGCCACTGGCTACTGGCTACTGGCTACTGGCTACCGGCTATTGCCTATTCCCTATTCCCTACTCCCTCATCTTCCATCCGCCCATCGGCTATCCTGTCGTAGTACCCGGAGGTCCCCCGCATGTTTTCCCCCGCTGTTGTCGCACCTGCGACTCCCACACCGCCCGAAGAAATCGCCGACGCCCTCGAGAACATCGGCGCCCTCCACGGCCTGCCCTTCGAGGAACGCATGTGGCTCGCCCGTCACGGCCAGGAATACATGGCCAATCCCGACGACATCCTCTTCGAAGAAGGCGCTCCGGCCGAGCACATGGTGCTCATCCTCAAGGGCGAGATCCACGTGCGCCGCCAGCACGGCGGTCCTATGGCGCTCTTCATCGGCCGCGCCGGCCAAATGACCGGCGTGCTGCCCTTCTCGCGCATGAAAGGCTACGGCGGTCAGGGATTCGCCGTCTCTCCCGTGTGGACGCTCCTCATCCACCGCTCGCTCTTCCCCGAGATGCTGGCGACCATCCCCTCCATGGGCCAGCGTGTCGCCTCCACGCTCCTTGACCGCGTCCGCGAGGTCACGCGCATCGAGCAGCAGGCCGAAAAACTTGCCGCCCTCGGCCAGCTCGCCGGCAATCTGGCGCACGAGCTCAACAATCCCGCCTCCGCCGCGCAACGCGCCGCCTCCAGCCTTCTTGCTGCGCTGCGCGCCAACCGCAGCAATCGCCTCAAATTGATCACCCTCCATCTCACCGCGGATCAAATTGCCAAGGTCGAGGCGTGGGAAGAGAAGATCTTTGCGCGCACCGGCGAGTCGCTCGGCCCCGCGCCCGATGACGACGCGCTGCAATTCATCGCCCGCGAGGAATCCATCCGCGCCTGGCTCAGCGCCGCAGGTTGCAGCGATGCATGGGAGGTCGCGGCGCAATTGGCCGAGCAAGGCGCGACTACCGCCGATCTCGACGAGATGCGCGGCTTCGCAAACACCGAAGAGTGCTGTGTCTTGCTCCAGTACTTTGCCCGCTACCTGCGCTCCTCCCGCGCCGCCGAGACCATCGTCAACTCCACTGCGCGCATCTTTGACCTCATCGGTGCGGTCAAAGATTACTCCAACATGGATCGCGCTCCCATCCTCGAGGTTGATGTGCCCGCCGGCCTCGACGCCACGCTGCAGATGCTCCGCTCGCGCTTGGACCGCGTGGAAGTCGAGCGTGATTACGAGCCCGGCCTGCCGCGCATCAACGCCTACGGCGGAGAACTGAACCAGGTTTGGACGGCGCTCATTGAAAACGCGCTCGATGCGCTTGGCAACACCGGAACTCTGCGCGTGGCCTGCAAGCTTGAAGGCGACATGATGCTCGTGGAGATTTGGGACACTGGCCCCGGCATCCCTCCCGAGCTGCAGGAACGCATCTTCGAGCCGTTCTTCACTACCAAAGCGCCCGGCAGGGGCCTCGGACTCGGGCTCGACAACGCCATGCGCATCGTGCGCAAGCACCGCGGCCACTTGAGCGTGAAATCGCAGCCGGGATCAACCTGTTTCCGCGTCCGTCTGCCTCTTGACCAGCTCCAGGCGTACTAGCTGCCAGTCTGAACGGTACGGGCTTTAGCCGTGAAGGGTACGGGCTTCAGCCCGTACAACAAGCCGATTCAAATCGAAGGGGCTTTGGCCCCTGAGGGGCGATTTCAATCAAACCGCCCCAGTACCCACTGTTCTCCGCGCATTCTTCTCCCGATCGCGGTACACTTTACCCGGAAATCTGCGTCTAAACGCGGGGGCTCTTATGCGAACACTCATTCGAGCCGGTCTGCTTGCCGTCCTGTTTGCTGCTGTGGCTGTTCTTTTGGGATGCAGCGGCAACCCGCAGCTCAGTTGCACTGGCAGCGTCCAAATCACCGTCAACCCAGCTTCCGCAACAATCAGCCACACTGCCACGCCACCGGTAAACCAGGTTCAATTTGTCGCCACTGCGCAGCCCACTGCGCCGGAAGGCTGCCCCATCCCGCAATGGATTGCGATTGTCTACGGGACATGGTCCAACCCCGATCCCACCGACATCACCATCAGCAGCGCCAACGACTCCACCAATGGAACCGCGGTGTGCAAGTTGCCAACGAACGGCGCAGTCACCCTTACGGGAACCTTTACGCAGATGGTGTCGACTCCCGTCACCAGGACGGTTCAACTGACTTGTAATTGAGGATTGCGCAATCGTTGTTTTCTGCGGTCATCACGTGCGGCTGGAAGTGAAGAGGTATTGCCCTGAGAAGTCCGTCGCCGGCCTCGGTCGTCTATTCCCTGTTCCCTATTCCGTATTCCCTATTCCCTGTTCCTTGTCCTTCTCCACTTCAACCCCGCGCCAGAACGCTACGTATCCCTTGATCTTGCGCGCCGCCGGCTTCGGATCGGGATAGTACCAGGCCGCGTCCTGATTATCCTGCCCGTCGATCACAACGGTCATGAATCGCGCCTGTCCCTTCTTGGGATGGGTTGATGTCGTGGAGCTGGACCGAAAGTACTCGCGCTTCAGGCTGGACTCCGGGAAGTACACATCCCCATCCAGCTCCTCGGTCCGTTCGCTCTCAGCTATGACCCTGCCGTTCCAGATTGCTCGCGCCATAGTCGTCCGGTCGCTTTCAGTCGAAACATTCCCCGCTTCGCACACGGCTTCCCTGCCGTCCCTCGAAACGGAACCGATACGACACTACCAGACTTTGCCCTGCATGGCGAGTGCCAATCAGGGTTCTCGATCGCCGATGCCCTTAATTGGCCGCGACAACGGACTCGATGTGCATGCTCTTGGCGGCCGTGTCCTCGGTCGCTGTCACGGTCACGTGAGCGCCATAAAACTCCGCCTTCACCGCATCTGGATTGTCGATGCTCCACACCTGCTTGCCTGTGTCCACAAACACCGGCTTCTGCCCGCCCTCGATGCACTTCTTCACGCAGTCGGCGCCCGTGCCCATATGCTTGGCGCCGCACATCGAGTCCGAAATCCATCCCGTGCTTGTCGTTGAGGCAGCCTGAGCCATTGCAACCGCCATGGCCATTACCGCTGCAAGCATCAAAAAGTTGCGCTTCATTTCAACCTCCGGGGATTGTTCCCGCTTCATCTGCACTTATCATGCTCCGCCCTACCGCTTTCCGACAAGGGCTCCAAGCTCGCCGCGATCGCCGCGCTCACATCCCCGCGCGTGCCGCTCGCGTCGCCTGAACGCGTTTCTCCACCGCCTCATAGCGCTGCGCCGCCGCCGAGAACCGATTGATCAATTCCGTGGTCTTGTTCATAAACGGCGGGTACTTTTCGCGAATGGCTTCCAGGATGTGCGAGAACTTGGCCAGCAGGAAGAATCCCTCGCCGTTGCAATCCACAAACAGCTCTGCGGAAACGGCTCCGTGCAGCACCAGCGCCGCCGCCATCTCCCAGTACGTCACCACTTGCCGCAGAAAAGGATTGTGTGGGTCGCGCGGATTGTCGTACACAGCGAAAAAATCGTCCGCTGTTTGCGGCCAGAACTCGCCCCCGACCCATGCGCGCGCCTGGCGCATCACCGCCTCGGTGCGCAGTTCGTAAAGTCTCAGAATGATCTCGGCGTCAGCCGGTGTGGCCAGCATCCGTTCCATTGAGCGTCTCCGCTGCCCATACTACAGGATCAGCCCGCCACCGTGTTGCGCAATTCTGCCTGCCAAGACCACGCCACTAAGCATTACTTCAGCCAAAGCGTCACCCACGAGAAGCGGTTGAAGGGAACCATTGGGCCTCGGATTGGCCGCCCGTCAAGGCCGAGAGCCCGTGAGAGCATGTCAAAACCATGTTTGACACCAAGGCGTTCTGAGTTAAGATCGGCACAATTCCCAGGGTTTACGTTGAAGACGACTGCGTTGCGAAGAGCCCCGCGAGGAGTGGTATGAGAAGGCACTCGATGCACAGCACGACGAGTTGGAAAATGTTGAGCTTTTTGATTGGGTTGATGCTTTTAACCGCAGGTGTTGATGTATCTTTCGGTGCTCCTAAGAAACAACGCGAGCCCATCAACGTCGGAATGATCGCTTTGCTTGCTTCGCCGCAGAAATACAATGGCAAAGTCATTGAGACGATTGGATTTCTCAACATTGGCCGGGGCCGTGAGAGTGATAACCTCTGGCTTCACGAAGAGGACGGCCAATTGTTTCTCTGCAAGAACTCGTTCGCGCTCGATCTGTCTGATGACCAACGGAAGCAATTTGCCTACTTGAATCACACGTATGTTGTGGTCACAGGAACACTTCACTCGGACGGGCCAGAGGGTTCAGTGATGAACAGTGGAGTGATAGTGAATATTACACAGATGGAAAGTTGGCACCCTTATGTCCCAACCCCGCCCAAATTGAAGTGAAATAGCTGGGTACTTCAAGTCGACTTGGTTGTTCTTTCCTTCAGTCTCCGTCAGCGCGCAAAGCAGGCAGTCCTCCGCGCAAATGGCCCTCGAGCCTCAGCGCTCTCCGGCGCAATTCCACGCGCAAACGAAAAGAGCGCGACCTCTCGGCGCGCCCTATTCCCTGCCTTTCAATTCCCTACCGGCCATTGGCTATTGGCTACCAGCCACCGGCTATTCCCTGTTCCCTGCTTTCTCTTTCCCTCGTTCCCTGCCGGGGTCCCCAGCGGGTGATTTCTACCCGCTGGGGTGGCTTGTTCCCTGCTTTTTTACGCCGGCTGCAGCTCCCTCTTCTCTTCCGGCTTCTCCACCACCGGCCCATGCGTCTCAGCCGTCGGCGGTGGCGGAGCGTCGCCGATGCGCTTCGAGTACGTGCACACCACCTGGCTTTTTTCGTCAGGCGCCACCGCGCTCTTCTTACCGCGCTTCTTCGTCTTGGCTTCTTCCTCGGCGGATTTCTTCTTGTTCGGGCACTCCAGGTATACGCCCGACTTGAGCGTCTTCTCCACCAGGTACGGGCTGCCGCACTTTGGGCATTTCTTCGCCACCGGCTTCAAGTTTGACGTGAAGTCGCACTTGGGATAATTCGTGCAACCCCAGAAGACGTTGCCGCGCCGCGCGCGCCGTTCTGCCAAATCGCCCTCGCCGCACTTCGGGCACTTCATCCCTTCGATCAGGTTCTGCTTCACGTATTTGCACTTCGGATAGCCGGAGCAGGAGACAAACTCGCCATAAGCTCCCTGCCGCAGCACCAGCGGCTTGCCGCACACCGGGCAATTCTCGCCCGTCGGCTCCGGCGGCTTCTGCTGTTGCTTCGAGCTCAGCTTGCGGAACGTCTTGCACGGCGGATCGGCGTTGTAATCCGGGCACGCCATGAACGGCCCGAACAGCCCGCGCCGCATCACCATCACCTTGCCGCAGTTCTCGCAGTACTCCTCGGTATCGCCGGCCTCCTGCGCCTCGGGCGTATTCAGGTCCGGCTTGGACGCAATGTTCTCCTTGGTGAAGGTGCAGCTTGTCGGATCCTTCTTGTTGTACGCCGAGCAAGCGTAGAACGTGCCGAATTTGCCCCACTTCAATACCAGCGGCGAACCGCACACCTCGCATTTTTCGTCCGTCACCTGCTCCATGCGCTTGATGTTGCGCATGTGCTTGCCGGCGTCCTTCAGCTCCTGCTCAAAGTAGTCATAGAAGCCGTTCAGCAGATCGGTCCACTTTTCCGTGCCTTCCTCAATGTCGTCCAGCTCCGTCTCGAGTTTGGCCGTGTACGCCGTGTCGAAGATGTACGGGAAATTCTCCACCAGCAGATCGCACACCACCACGCCGATCTCCGTCGGATAGAACCGCCCGCGCGATCCGCCGTGTTTCACCACGTACTCGCGGTCCTGAATCGTATTGATGATCGACGCGTAGGTCGACGGCCGCCCGATGCCGCGCTCTTCCAGTTCCTTCACCAGCGACGCTTCGTTGTACCGCGGCGGCGGCTGCGTAAAGTGGTCCTCGGGCACGAGCTCGTCCAGCCCCAGCGTCGTCACGCCGTCCAGGCTCGGCAGCCGGTTCGCGCTCTCGCCGTCCTCGTCCTTCTTTTCTTCCGAAACCTCGTACACTTTCAGGAACCCGTCGAAGCGCAACACGCTCCCGCTTACGCGGAAATCGTATGTCTTGCCGGTCTTCGTTGAAATCGCCGCAATATTCGCCGTGGTCACGTCATAGACCGCGGGCACCATCTGCGACGCCACAAATCTCTGCCAAATCAGCCTGTAGAGCTTCAGTTGCTCGTCGCTCAAGTAGCGGGCAACCGACTCCGGCGTGCGCGCGGCGTCCGTCGGACGTATCGCCTCGTGCGCGTCCTGCGCTTCCTTTTTGCCTTTGTACACGTTGGGCGCTTCAGGCAAATACTTCTTGCCCAGTTCCTTTCCAATCCACTCGCGCGCCCCAGTCACCGCCTCCGGCGCCACGCGCGGCGAATCCGTACGCATATAAGTGATCAGGCCGGTCGTGCCCTCGTCGCCGATGTCCACGCCTTCATACAACCGCTGCGCCACGCCCATCGTGCGCCGCACATTGAATCCCAGCTTATTGGCGGCGTCCCGCTGCAGTTGGCTCGTAATGAACGGCGCTAACGGCCGCCGCTGCTGCTCGCGCGACTGCACGCCGGTGATCGCCCAGTCGGCCTTTTCCAGCGCCGCCACCACCTCGTCCATTTGCTTCTTATCCGCGAGCGCATTCGAGATGAACAGCTCTTTGCCGTCCTTGTCCTTGCCGTTCGCCACCCGCGCCGGCTCGCCTTCGATCCCGACAAACTTTGCCTTGAACTTGCTCTCCGCCTGCTTCTCCGGGTGTAGCACCGCTTCCAGCGTCCAGTATTCCAGCGGCTGGAACGCGCGAATCTCGCGCTCACGCTCCACAATCAGCCGCAGCGCCACGGTCTGCACGCGGCCCGCGGAAAGTCCGCGCCGCACCTTGTCCCACAGCAGCGGCGAAATCTGGTACCCCACCAGCCGGTCCAGCACGCGCCGCGTCTGCTGCGCATCCACAAGATGCTGATCGATGTCGCGTGCGTGCTTGAACGCTTCCTGCACCGCCTTTTTCGTAATCTCGTTGAAGGTAACGCGGCGAATCTTCTTTCTCTCTTTGGCGTTCGTCCCCAGTTGCATCGCCAGATGGTAGGCAATGGCCTCGCCCTCGCGGTCCGGGTCCGGCGCCAGATATACCTCATCGGCCCTGGCCGCCGCCTTTTTCAGTTGCTCCACAACCTTCTCTTTGCCCGGAGACACAATCAGCTCCGGCTCGAAGGTGCGCTTTTCCAGCTCCACGCCAAGCGCATTTTTGGGCAGATCCATGATGTGGCCCACTGAGGCCTTCACATCGAATCCCTTGCCCAGATATTTTTCAATCGTTCTCGCCTTCGCCGGCGATTCAACGATCACTAATGATTTGGTTGTTGCCATTCCTGGTCCCAGTTCCCTCTCTCGATCCTGTTGGCCTGCCGGACTCCTCATTTGACTCGCCCGCCGTCAATCTGTCCCGGCCCCCGGCTTTCTACTCCCTACTCCCTATTCCCTGTTCCCTGCCTCTGCGGCCTTCCTCGCCTACCCCTGAAAAAATTGGCCGCAAGTGTTGCACCCTACCACGGAATACCGCCTCATTTCCACCGGCAAGCCTGTTTTTCTCCCGGCGCCGTCCCCATTCCGGGGGCAGAAAGCAGCCTTTGCGGCCCACAAGCCTCCGCAAATCCACCCCTTTGCATCAATTGATGGATGCGCATCCGGAAAGTAACTTCCACGTTTCGGGAGTCCGCCGCTTAAACCAGGCTCAGGGCAGAACAATGATTCGGCAGCCAGGAGCCGGAACCTATTCCCTTCTCCCTGTTTGCCGCCTCTACAGCGTTCGCACGTAATTCTTCCCCGGCAGCTGCCGTACCCGGCCCGCCATCTCCAGCTCAAAAAGCGCCGTAAACACCTCAGATGACGTGAGTTGCGTTTCCAACCGGTCCAGAATCTCGTCGATTTGCAGGCTCTCGTCGGCGCGCAGCACCTCCAGCACCATGGCCTCCTGGGGCCGCAGCACCGGATCAGCCATTAAGGATGCGCTGGCCTCCGGTTTGGATGCAGTCGGCGCCCCCGCCTCCAGCTCCAGCCGCACCTGCGAGGGCAGATCCTCCCACACGTCCTCCCATGTCGCCACCAGCTTAGCCCCCTGCTTTATCAATGTGTTAGGGGTCCACGAGCCTTTGTTCGTCACATTGCCCGGCACGGCAAAAAGGTCCCTGTTCTGTTCCGCGGCGCATCGGGCCGTCACCCGCGTCCCCGAGTTCTCCCCTGCCTCCACCACCAGCACGGCCACCGAAAGCCCGCTCAGGATGCGATTCCGCCTTGGGAAATTCTGCGGCGCCGGGAACGTCCCCATCGGCACCTCGCTCACAATGGCCCCGCCCCCCGCCAGAATCTCCCCCGCCAGCTTCTTGTTCTCCTTCGGATACACCACGTCGATTCCCGTGCCCCACACGGCCACCGTCGGCATGCGCGCCGCGAGTGCCCCTCTGTGCGCGCAGCTGTCGATCCCACGCGCCATGCCGCTCACAATCAGCAGCCGCCGCGCTGCCAGGTCGCGCGACAGCATCTCCGCCACCCCCGTCCCATACGGCGTCGGATGCCGCGTTCCCACCACCGCGATCGCCGGCCGGCTCAGCAGCTTCACATCGCCGCGCACCCACAGCACCGGCGGCGGATCGTAGATCTCGCGCAGCCGCTCTGGATACTCGGCGCTCGAGTAACCGATCACTGTCGCGCCCTGCGCCGCCACACGCGCCCACTCTTCTTCGGCCGCCTTCCGCCCCTTGCCGTCAAACAGGAACTGCGCCGCCTCTGCCGGAAACCTCAGCCCTTCAAGCTCCGTCAGCGACAGCGTAAAAATCCGGCTCGCCGATTTGAGCTGCTGCACCGCATCGAGAATCCGCTTCGGCCCCAGCCCCGGCGCCAGCGCCATCGCCAGCCACGCCATTTCGTCTTCATCCGGATGCGCCGTTCGCGCCGCCGCAAAGTTCTGCCCCGGCGCCGTCTTCGCCGCCGCGCTCGCACCGGGCGACGCGCTGTCACCTGCGGCCGCTGTACTCGCATCTGACGACGCCGCACTCACTTCAGAAATCGTTACCGGATCCAAAACTCGCACTCCGGCTTTCGCCTGAGCAACCACAACCTCAGATCAAAGGGATGCGCCCACGTTACCCGCATGCACGCCGCAAGTCAAGTTCGCGGCTCACACCGCAGGAAGCAGGGCCTCTAGGGCCTTGCCTTTCTACTCCCAACTTTCTGTCTGCTGCTGTCTATTGGCTACTGCCTGCTGGCTATTCCCTATTCTCTATTCCCTATTCCCTATTCCCTATTCTCTATTCCCTGGTCCCTATTCCCTGGTCCCTTAGTCCCTAGCCTCTCTCTCACCCACTCCAGCATCACCGGCGAAATCTGCTCCATCCGCTTGAGCCGGAACGCCAGCCTCTCACCTTCGATCACGTGATCGTGACCCGCCAGCTCCACCATTGCGTCCATGTGCTCCAGCACCAGGTTGAACGAAGGCTTGTGCACGACAAACGGACTCGAAGCCGCGGCCAGGCATAGATCCGCCCGCACACATCCGAGCACACTGTTCGACTCGAAGATCACTCCCGCGGGCGCGGGACATTCGCTCAGCACCCGCTCCACAACATCGCTCAGCGTGTCGTCGCCTGCGGTCACCAGCAATGCGCGCCGTGCGCCTGCAGCAAGATAACGCGATGTGTCTGTCTTCTGGCCCTCGTCGGTTTCCTCAAAAATAGGTTTGGCAACGGCGTGCGCATCGTTCGTGATTTTGACCGCCGTCCACGGAATCTCGGGCAGCGCGCGAATCAGGCCGCACACCAGCGCTGTCTTCCCCACGCCTCGCCCGCTCCCGCCCACAACAACAATCGCCACGTCGCGCCGCTCCTCAGCTCAAAGCCTTCAGCTCACAGCCTCTATTCCCTCTACCCCGTCTTTCTATTCCCTATTGGCTATTGGCTACTCCCCTGTCTTCTCGCTCCCTCGCTCCCTTGCTCCCTTGTTCCCTCGGTCCTTACTCCCTGTTCCCTATTCCCCGCCTTGTCCCCGCCTTGGTATAACTATCGGAAATGTCTCGATCTTCCCGTTCCGTCGCCTCTCCGCGCGTAGTCAGCATCGGAGATTTTCGAGCCATCGCCCAGCGGCGCGTGCCCAGATCTGTCTTCGATTACCTCGATGGCGGTGCCGAAGGCGAGGTTACCCTCCGCGAAAATTGCCGCGTCTATGAGGACGTCACCTTCCGCCCTCGCCATGCCGTCGCGTTCGCCAATTGTAACTTGCACACCTGCGTTCTTGGCTTCGATCTCGCTCTCCCTTTTCTGCTCGCTCCCGTTGGCTACAGCCGGCTCATGCACCCTGTCGGCGAGGTGGGTGCAGCTCGCGCCGCCGGCAATGCGGGCACTGCCTACATTCTCTCCACCATCTCCGGCCACAAACTCGAAAACGTAAAAGCCGCCTCCACCGGCCCCGTCTTCTATCAGCTCTACCTCATGGGTGGCCGAGGCGCTGCAGAGGCTGCGATTGAACGCGCTCGCGTCGCCGGATTTTCCGCGCTCGTTGTCACCATCGATACCCCCGTTTCCGGGATCCGCGAGCGCGATTTCCGCAACGGAATGAAGGAACTCGTCAGCGGCGGCCCTTTCGAAAAACTTCCCTTCCTCCCGCAAATCCTCTCGCGCCCTGGTTGGCTCGTGAGTTTTCTGCGCGATGGAGGCATCCCTGCGCTCCCCAACGTCGTGATCCCGGGCAAAGGTCCCATGCCGCTCGTCGATGTTGCAGCCGCCCTCGCCGAATCCGCCGTCACCTGGAGCGATCTCGACTGGATTCGCGAATTGTGGCGCGGTCCTATTGTCGTCAAGGGCATCCTCACCGCAGACGATGCGCTCCGCGCCGTCGATGAGGGCGCCGCGGCCATCTCCGTCTCCAATCATGGCGGCCGCCAGCTCGATTGCGTTCCCTCTTCCTTGCGCGCCTTGCCCGAGGTCGTCAAGGCCGTCAACGGGCAAATCGAAATCCTTTTGGATGGAGGCATTCGCCGCGGCACTGACGTCGTCAAGGCCCTTTCGCTCGGCGCTCGCGCCGTGCTCTGTGGTCGCGCCTACGCCTATGGCCTCGCCGCTGCCGGAGAAGCCGGCGTTAATCGCGCCATCGCAATTCTGCGCGCCGACCTCGACCGCACGTTGCGGCTCCTCGGTTGCGCATCCGTCGCCGAACTCGATCGCTCTTATGTGAATGTTCCACAAAGCTGGGACGCAAACTAACAGCGTCAGCGAAGGCCATCTGTTGTGCGTAAGGCCAACCCACAACCCCTCTTCGCGGCCGCTCGCTGACTCCCTCCCCTGGTTCCCTCGGTCCCTTGTCTTTCTACTCCCTATTGACTATTGGCTATTGGCTACTGGCTACTCCCAGTCTTTCTATTTCCTATTCCCCATCAGTTTTCTCATCGGCTCATTGTCGGCATAGACGCGCCATTCGCTCACTTTGCCATCCTCAATAAAGGCGCGAAAAACCGCTGGCGTCGACCATCGATTCTCGCGTTCCAGCAATGCACTGCCGCCTTTCGCCGGATCACGGTACGTTCCTTGTGCCGTTCCCAGCATCACTACCACCGGTCCGTCGCTCAACGTCTCATCCACTGTGATGGTGTAGTCGGGGACCATGTTGAAGTAGTTTTCCCACGCCGCGCGCATCTTCTCTCTCCCCACCATGGGATTGCCGAGCGAGTCGATGAACTTGTGCTCTTCCGTCATCAAAGAGGCCAGATCATCCACATCCTGCCGGTTGATGGCCCGTACAAACGCCTCTACGACTGCTTCCGCCGAGTCGTGCATAAGAACCCTCCGCAATTGCAGCCCCTAATCCCTGGTCCCTAATCCCTGATCCCTATTCCCTGCCTTGTCGCTCCCTTGCTCCCTTGCTGCCTTGCTCCCTTTTTTCGCGAGCCGCGCCAACACCGCCTGCTCCCTCAGCACCTGCTTCAGCGGCCGCGCCGGAGTGCCCCAGTGAACCGTGCCCGGCTTCAGGCCCTCATTCGTCACCGTCGAGCCGCTGAACACGCCCGCCTGCCCGCCCAGGATCACGCCCGGCCCTACGTGCGCGTGATCGCCAATACCCACCTGCCCCGCGATCACCGCGCCATTGCCCACCGTCGACGACCCGCTGATTCCCGTCAGCGCCACGATCACCACGTCCTCGCCGATGTCGCAGTTGTGCCCCACGTGCACCAGGTTGTCGAATTTCGTCCCGCGCCCGATGCGCGTCGCGCCCAGCGCACCGCGATCAATCGTCGAGTTGGCGCCGATCTCCACATCATCTTCAATCGTCAGCCCGCCCTGCTGCGGGAACTGCGTGTACGCGCCCGTCTCCGCGTCGCGCACATAACCGAATCCGTCCGCGCCCAGCACGCATCCCGCGTGAATCACCACGCGATTGCCGATGAACGTCCCCGGATAAATCACCACCCGCGGATAAATGTGGCAATCATCGAGGATCCGCACGCCCTCGCCGATCACCGCGCCTGCATCGATGCGCGTCCTCTCGCCGATCAGCGCATCCTTCCCGATTACCGCATGCGGGCCTACCGTCACCCATCCCAGAAGCATGGCCCCTTCGCCAATCACCGCCGTCTCGTGGATTCGTTCGCACTTCAGTTCTGGCTTAAGCAGTTTCGCCGCGCGCGCAAACCACAACCGCGGCTGGTCCGATTCAACCACCGCGATGTCCGGATTTCCCGCATACGACGCCGCCAGTCCCGCCCTCAGCACCACCGCTCCCGCCGGGCTCTTGAGCGCCTCGGCCGCCGCAGCCGCATCCTCGGCAAACACGAGCTCCGTCGTCGTCACGCGCTCGCGCCCGTTCACGCCGGTGATCTCCGCCTCCGGCCGCCCCTGCTCCAGCTTCCCGCCGAGTTTTTCAATCAATTCGTTAATCGTCATCGTCAGCCGCTCTCGAGCTGTTCCCTATTCCCTATTCCCTATTCCCTATTCCCTATTCCCTATTCCCTATTCCCTATTCCCTATTCCCTATTCCCTATTCCCTATTCCCTATTCCCTATTCCCTATTCCCTATTCCCTGTTTCTTCAGTACAGGCTCTTTTCCCCCGCCGGCCGCGTCTTCCATCTCCGGTGGATCCACAACCACTGGTCAGGATACCGCCGGATCCACTCCTCCAGCACCGCCGTGCATCGCTGCGTGCCCTCCAGAATATCCGCGGCCGCATCCTCCGTGTGGGGAATTTCCACCTCCGCCCCGAAACGCAGAACGTACTTGCCTTCGTCCGGCTCCCACACCATGAACCCCGGTAGCACCGCCGCCCCCGTCTTGCGCGCTACGTGCGCCAGCCCCGTCCCCGTGCACGCATCCATGCCGAAAAACTTCACGAACTCGCCCGCCGGCGGCGTCATGTTCGTGTCCATCAAAATGCCCACCGTCCCGCCCTCGCGCATCGCCTTTAGCAATCCGCGCCCAAACTCGTCCTTGGACAAAACGAAATTCCCATGCATGCAGCGAATCGCGTTCACATACGCATCCAGCCGCCGGTTGTCGAGGTGGCGGATCACCATCCCCATCGGATAGCCCATCAACGAGTGATAAAAGCTCGACAGCTCCCACGCGCCCAGGTGACCAGTCAGGATCAGCACGCCTTTTCCGCGTTCCTGCGCCTCCAAAAAGATTTCCAGTCCCTCGGTGCGCATCCACTCGCGCGTGTTCTCCGGTGTGTAGCGCGTCATGCGGCAGAACTCCACCAGTTGCCATCCAAGATGGATGTACACGCGCCTCAGAATTCTTTTTCTGGTTTTGGAAGAGAGCTCCGGCAGGGCAAGCTCAAGGTTGCGCCGGCCTACTCGCCGCAATCGCCCGAAGCCCCAATGCACGCCAAACGCGATCCAGACGGCAAGCACGCGCGCCACGACGCGGGGCATGCGGCCCAGGCAGCGGGCAACGGCTACGACCAGCGCATACTCGAGGTTTTCCCACATCGCGGAGAGCAAGAATCAGTGTAGTCGCTCAACGCGGCCTGTGCGCCTGCGGAGCCTTGCTGCGCCGGGTCTCTAGACCCAAACGTTCAAGCCCGCTTAGCGGGCGCAATACGGTAGCCCCAGGCGCAAGCCTGGGGATTCAAGCCAGCGCACCAAGCCCAGCCCGCTTCAGCGGGCGAAAGAGACATCCTCAATCATCTCTCTCCACCGAAACCCGGCCCTGCACACCCATCCAACCCTATAACGCACGAAGGCCGCCGTCCGCATCCGCGGACGGCGGCCCGAGTCGTGCTGCCTGCAATTCAATTTCCCGCGGTCTTAATTCCCCGCCTTCGCCTGAACAAAGTAATTTGCCACGTCGCGCACAAACGCGACCGCGCCCGGCGGCACACCCACATCGCCCTTCAGGATCGAGTCGAAGTGATGCGGCGTTCCGTAGTACGCTGTCGTGTCGTCAATATTCTGGCTCACGCTCGTGCCGTCAAGGTCGATGCCCGCAAAAATCCCCTTCGTCCGCGAGTAGCTCAAAAGCTCCGCGCTCATCTTCCAATCGGTCGATGCTGTTCCCGACCGTCCCACGGGTCCTGCAGCCGCTGACGCGTCGCCGCCGATCTTGAACTTGTCCTTCAGCAGATCCTGCATCCCGCGATCGTTCACCGCGATCAGGATCAGGTCCGTCGCCTGCCCGCCCCACTGGAACCCGATCGATCCACCGGCCATGCGGATGAACACCGGCGCGCTCCAGCCATGGCCCGTGCGGCATGTCACCACGCCCTGGCCATACTGTGCACCCACAAAAAAGGCGCCCTTCACCATGCTCGGCACCACAGCCACGCACGTGGCCGATTTCAGAATGTTGCTCGGAACGGTCCTGTCACCTGCTCGCATGATCTGGTCCAGAACCACCTTGGCCGCATCAACGCGCGCCTGCAGATCCGCCTTTGTCGAGGCGGCGATGGCAGTGGCCGGTAGCAGAAAAGTCAGGCAAATCGCTGCAATGGCTTTTTTCATTTCCATCTCCTTTCCATTCCGCAGCCTGGGCGCCGCGGATCAGAAAACTCTGTGTTGGGGCATTCATCTTTCTGCCAGAGTCATCAAGCTGGAGGGTTCATCGGAGCAGTCGCTTCGCAGGCAGTGCCGAATCCTCCTCGATCAGCCTACAGCATTCATGGGCACAGCGGTTCCACAATTGCTACACCCGCGCCGACGGTGTACTGGAATGTTCATCAACCAGCAACTTCCGGTTTGCCGGTGATACGTCCGGAACTCGGAAAGCTGGTTGCTTTCCCGCCCGCACTGCCCGATGCGTGACTCGGCGATTGTCGTCAACTGGCGCGACGAGTCAGTCCCGCACTCGTTTCCTGATCCTCGTTTATGCGCGAGCAGGCTTGAGCGCAGCGGCTCGCGTTACGGAAATAACGCTGATGTCGTCTTCCTGCCCAAAGGCCTGCGCGGCGCTGGCAACTTCGGCGGCAGACTTCGCCGAGCGCAGCAACTCATGAACCCGCTCGAAGCCGAACAGATGCCCACCGGCATCCGTAGCTTCTGCGACGCCGTCGGACACCAGCACCAGCTTGTCTCCATCCTTCAGTTGGAAGCGCAATACAGAAAACTCAGCTTCTTCCATCATTCCCAGCGGCAGGGCGCCCTCCATGGCCAAAGGTTCGCCGTTAAGGTAGGGTGGCATATGCCCGGCATTGGCCAGCGTCACCGCACCGTCCTTCACAATACGGATCGCGAGGCAAGTGGCCTGCGCATCCCCGCGGCCTATCAGCCGCCGGTTAAGCGCGCTCAACACAAACTTCGGCTCGGAATTCAACTCCGCGGTACTGCGGATGGCGCCCACCAGCAGAGCCACCAACATCCCCGCCTTCAGGCCTTTTCCCACTACGTCCCCAGCCACGATCAGAACACTTCCATCCGTGGGATGCTCGACGATCTGGAAGAAATCTCCGCCTACCTCCTGTTCCGGCCGGTACTCACTTTCAATGACCAGTCCTGGCAGTGTAGTCCGCGCTTCGGGCATGATCACCTGATGCACCTCCTGCGCCTGTCGCACATCCAGCGCCATCTGCCGTTGACGGCGCACCGAGAGCAGCAACCGGCGCAGCAGCAGTAACGAGATGGCCGCGGCCGAAACCAGATTGGAGACCTGACCGACAAAGATTGTGATCCCGAAAGGAGCCCATTTGACGGGCAAATTCAGGACGATCAACGCGCTGGAAAACTGCGTAACTGCCAGAGGCACGACGGCGGGGAGCACCAGCCAACCCTCCACACCCTGTTTGCGGATGCCCAAAGCGATAATGAAGATCAAAAGCGGCAAAAAGATCAAACGGACACCCACCGAGATGGCGTTGAAGAACGCCTCCGGTGGATGCGGTTGCGCGCCATAGAAGAAATCGCCTCCAATCGCATTGGAGACCATATACACCAGCATCAGTGCGCCAACGGCCTTGGGCACCCACGCGGGGCGGCGCAAATGGAACCAGTACCACCACACCATGATCCATCCGCATAACACGATCGGATTGGAAAAAACATCGAAGAACATGAAGTAGGTTCTAAGGCTCAACTCCTGCGTCAACGTGAATACGGTTAACGCAGCGTCGGAGAGCGCGGTGAACACCAGGACGCCTGCTACCCAGGGATACACCCGATCAGAAGGGTCGAACAGAATCAAGCCCGCAGCCACGATGCCCAGCAGAAAGAACAACACTCCCTCAAAGGGAGCGTAGGCGCTCTGCAGAGCGAGCTCCAGCCAATCCAGTCTTACCTGCGCAGCAATCGCGCCGGACTCGCCGAGGAGCGGAGCGTAGTGCAGGCCGCCGGCATAGGGGGAATGCGTCAGGCCCATTGGCCCCATCCAGACCCGGAACGCCACCAACTGCATCGCCGCGCCCGTAGTTCCGCCGATGGCTGGTTCCGGCAATAGAACCATGGCCGGGGCTGTGGAAGAGACACGAGGCGGCTTGTCGGGGCGATCAAACCTCCCAAAACCGCCGAGCAGATCTCCATTGGCAAACACCTGGTAGCCGTCATCCACGTAAACCGGGCAAGCCAGTGCCAGGTGCGAACCGTCTCCGGCCGCTGCCGGCACGCGGAGGCGATACCATGCATATCCCATGTAGCCAGGATGTCCCTTGGCTGTCCAGCCGGGCACATATCTTGGATCTCCGTTAAAGGGGTCAGTCCGGCCGGGTTCAGGCTTGAGGTCCACCGCCTCCCAGTGCGAGTCGTCAAAGCCGGGCTCGGCCCATAGCGGCTTGCCGGTCTGCGGGTCGGTTGGCGAGTCGCCAATCTGGAACTTCCACGGCCCGTTGAGCGAAACCACCGACTTGTCGAAGGCCATGGGCACGGCTGGCTGGGCGTGGGCCAGCGCAGCGATGGCGCAGACTGCCATCAAAAGGAGTGAGCCGCCGAAACGTCTTGCCATTCCAGGGACCTCCGTTGCGTGGAACGCTGTTGCCAGCACTATACGCGGTCAATCGCTGGAGGTGGAATGGTCAATCTTGATGGTGAAATTGGAGATCCGCCCCCATGCCGATCATCCGGGAGTTTGCGGTTAGTTGACAACGCAGGGAGTAGCTCTGAGTGAGGCACGCTATTCGTCCTTCCTTTGGGGTTCCGGCCGGATGGCTATCCGTCCCCAACGTGATTAGGATCACGTTGCTTCCGGGTGGGCGGTGAAACGACCGGAACGAATAGAGTGGCCTCCGTTGACCGACCGCCCCTTTGGGGCGTGCGATCCAGGGGCCACGATCGAGAGGGTTCGGGCCCACTCCGAGAAATGCCTTTCCCTTTGGAAATATGGTTGGCGTTGGCTGTTCCATCCGAGTTTGGCGGCTGGCTCACCTAAACTTCTGCCTTTTCCATACTGATCACGAAAAGGAGGGTCCCATCCATGGTGCGGTCTCATCGCGCCACAGGTGCGAAACCACGGACTAGGACCTACCCTGATTGCAGCGATGATCGGTTCGAACAACTGCCGAAATCAGCCCGAGGCACACATACAAATCTGGATCGGAGTCTGGTTCGGGCCGGAATTGCAGATTCCGGTTCGCTTTCCTTTCAAATCAATAGTCGATCCCAGGGATGTAACCGCTCGGCGAGACGGACTGGAAGCGGTTGGGATTGGCACTGATCAGCGCACCCGCAAGGTCGTCTGAAGTCGTTGCGTGGCCTCCCGTTCGGGTGTCGACGACGACTGTTTGATCCCGCAGCATGTTCGACATGCTAGCGGTCATGCGGTCCGAACTGTCATTGTATTGCGCCACCATATTCAAAGCCTGATTCGTCACCGCGATGCTCTGTTGAATTTGCTGATTGACGATCGCGTTCACCATCTGCGTATTGCGACTGTAATTGGGGAAAATCTCCGCAATGGTGCTCGCCTCCTGACCCATCACCTGCTCGGGTCCGTACATGACATACAAAGTCATCTGCCACGTGCCCATGGTGATTACCGGCGTATTGACCATCTGCGCCACAAGATACTGCTTGCCTTGGCCGTCGTTGAAATCGATATCGCCGAACATGAACTCGTTCGCGCCACCCTGCAACGGTATGTCCTGCACTTTCGCGATGTCGATCAACGGAGGCTGCCTGCGCGCCTTCTGCGCCAACTGCGTAAAGGCAGCCTTGAAAGCCGTGGCTGGGTCGGCGCTATGCGGGATCGCCACGAAATTTGGCGGCGCAGATCCGCGGCTGTTCCCCATCAACGCCCGCGATTGCGGGTTTGTGGGGTCGATCACCGCAATGGTCCAGCCGAAGCGCAGCTTTTCACCGTGCGGCCCCGCGGCGGTCACATCGCCCTTCTGCGCATTCTGCATCTGCCATCCCGCAGGCAGCCCAATCGACCCGGTTCCATCCGGAAAGACCGCGCGTTGTAATGGCTGTGGCGGTCCTGCCTTCACGGGAGCGGGTGTCGTCGCGGAAGCCCCCGCATTGGAGGGAGGTCCTGACCCGCCGGCCGAAGACGGCGCCCCGGATGGACTCGCCGGAGCTCCCAGCTCCTGCTTGAGCCGCGTGAACATGGAGTTCACCGTGGTCGGAAACCGGTCGGCGTCATCCAGCAGCACCGCGCCGCCTGCGGTTCCGGTCTTGGGCGCATACACAATAGCCAGACCTTCCATCGGCTTGCCGTCCAGGTTCTTGCCCGTTACGGTAAAAAAGCCGGCCAGAATCTCGCCGGTCGTATTCTTATCCAGTTTGCCAAGCTGCGGGCGGTCTCCGCATAAAGCAGTCACACGCTGCATTACCTTTCCCATCGCATCCTGCGGTGTGGGCTGCCCGGCCAGCGCACCCAGATAGATTGTGCCGCCGTTGGGAATGGCAATGGTCTTGATGCCGGCTTGCGCACCGGCGGTGTTTGGCGCTGGTGTTTGCGCGACGCTCATCCCGGTTGAAAGCGCTGCCAGCAGCATTGCGCCTCCCACCCAAATCATGTGTCTCCGAGTCCTGTGTGTCATTGTTGACTTCTTTCTTGATCGGTCTAAAACGAAATTGAGGATGGCTTGACTTCAGCCGTCTTCTGCCGGTGTCGATTGCTGGATTGGCAAGGAAATTGACTCGCCGCGGCGCATGAGCACTGGATGCGCGCCCCGGTTTTCTGGCCAGGCGATGCTGACCCCGGACGGTGCCCTCATTGGGGAAGCTCTTACACGACTATCTGAGGATGCACCAAGCCTCGATTATATGTTCTAAGTTCGCGCGAATCTCAACAATCATTCAATCGGCTCTCAATTGACACATTCAGCCCAATGCACTCATCCAAGCCTTTTGCGCACCTGAACTGCACGCTCCGGTTGGATTGTCGCCCACCCGGAAGTTATAGACCGGTAACCATTCCGGATGAGCGGCCCCCCCAGATCTTCTTGTACTACCAACACTTCGACATTTTGTTCAGGATCCGGATTGCCTCTGCTCGATAACCTGCATCGAAGCAAAAGGCAGCAACTCGAAGATTGCCGAACTTTGTCAGGACGCCCATGAGGCGTGGGAATCGAGGAGGTTGAATATGAAAAAGTTGCTTGCAATGCTGTTGATTGCTACTTGTGGGATTGCCGCGCGTGCCGCCGACGATCAACAGAAGTTGGACGGCCGCCTGGACGCTGCGCGAAACGTGATCGACTCGATTATGTCTGAGCCTGACAAGGCCGTTCCCGATGGCATCGCGCGGCATGCAAAATGTATCGCCGTGGTGCCTGGTGTGGTGAAGGGAGCGTTCATTGTAGGCGCCGAGTACGGCCAGGGCGTAGTCACTTGCAGGACCGCGCGAGGTTGGAGCGCCCCCGTGTTCATTCGCCTGGCCGACGGATCGTTCGGCTTCCAGGTTGGTGGACAGGGTACCGATCTGGTGTTAGTGGCAACCAATGACAAGGGTTTCCAGGACCTTCTGCATGACAGGTTCAAGATCGGCGCCGATGCGTCGGCAGCAGCCGGACCCGTGGGACGCGACGCACAGGCCTCGACCGACATCCGCATGCGAGCTGAAATGCTGACCTGGTCGCGCAGCCGCGGAATTTTTGCAGGCATCGACCTGAATGGAGCGACGGTGAGCCAGAATGCCTCGGACACCGATGTGCTCTACGGCGCACACCATCGATTCGACGACGTTCTCCGGGGAGAGGTGCCTCCGCCCCCGCAGGCCGAGGGATTTCTGCACGCTGTGAGAGAGTATTTCGGCGAAGCTAAAATGCACGATCACGATTAAATGCACCGCTGAGCCGTATCGCAGGAAGGCGCGGAACGCATACGGCGAGTCCGCGCCGGCTCTTTCGTGCCAAATCAAGTTTGTAGGTGGAGTACGGACCTGAATATGGAGGCGGCAGCCGCAGCCTGGTAAAGGCCGCGGGCTCTTCGATTGAGATGCATGGAAAGTTGGGGGAGGGCTGAATAACCGTTCGCAAATCTGGTCGGGCTCCAAAGCCAGTCAAAAAAGAGGAGTTCCCACGCTTCATGAACACATGCTGCCTGGGAACTCCTTTCCCCAGATCTGCGTTGTTTCTGCTACTAGAATGTGGAAAAGGAGGTAACTACACAAGAGTACTTAGGGGTGATGGCTGAAAGTAACCTGCCGTTTTAAAGAGCTTATAGCAGCTAGCTTGTAGCATTTTTGCCCGGTTCGCCCTCGGTTCGCTTCTCCTGGCCCTTATCCAGGAGCGACCGGTTCAGCGCCGACATCGAAAGCTTGACCCGGTTATCGGCGCCGGTCTTGCGCATCAGGCGGCCAATATAGGCCTTTACAGTCCGCTGCTCGATGCCCAGCTCGCTTGCGATCTCGCGTGTCGAGTGGGCCCCCAGAATCAGCTCCAGTACCTGCTTCTCTCTCTGCGTAAGCGTTGTATTTGCAGCCGTATGCGGCTGATTCGGCACATCGAGTAGTCGGTCGATTACCCGGCAAAGCAGCTTCCGCGGCGCCCAGATCGACCCCGAAGTCACCACCTCGATAGCCTGCCGCACCACCTCCGGCCCGGCCAAATGCCCCAGATAGGCCCTTGCCCCGGCGATAATCGCGCTCAGAACCAGCTCGTCGTCGCCCTCCGGCCCAATCACAATCGACCGCACCGTCGGACGCGCCCGGCGAATCGTCTCCAGCGCTTCAAGCCCCCCCAGCGGCGAATGTAGATCGACAACGATGTACTCGAGCGTCTCGTTCGCCAGCAACTCCTCCAGGGTTCCGATCACGGGCAGCAGTTGCGTTCGCTCTGCCTCATCCGGCTGTTCAAAGATGCTCGCCATGCCCGCGACGCGCACCGGCTCCACAGCCAGCAGTCCAATGCGAATCGTGTCTTCGTTCGTGGCGTTCGTCGTCATGGCGCTCACATTCGCATCTTGAGGATCCCGCTCTCTATAGCGCGAACGGGGTACGCGCGTGCTCAACTCCGGATCGTGTCCTTCATCGATTCCAATTCAGACCAGGATCGAAGCCGCTCGTTCTCACAGCTTCGGCAGAACGATACCCTGTTGCTTTTGATATTTTCCTTGGCGATCCGCATAGCTCGTCTCGCACGGCTCGTCGGAGCGGAAGAAAAGAATCTGGCACAGTCCCTCGTTGGCGTACACCTTCGCCGGCAGCGGCGTAGTATTCGATATCTCAAGGGTGACAAAACCTTCCCACTCCGGTTCAAAGGGGGTTACATTCACTATGATGCCGCATCGTGCGTAGGTTGACTTCCCCACGCAGATCGTCAGCACGTCCCGGGGGATACGAAAGTACTCAATGGACCGCGCCAGCGCGAACGAGTTGGGCGGAATGATCACCGAATCGCCCTTCACCGACACGAACGACCGCTCGTCAAACGCCTTGGGATCGATCACCGCGCTGTTCACGTTGGTAAAGATCTTGAACTCGTCGCTGACCCTCAGGTCGTACCCATACGACGAAAGTCCAAACGAGATCACTTGGCCCGCCACCTGCTTTTCGCTGAAGGGCTCGATCATCCGGTGTTTCAGGGCCTGTTCTCTTATCCAGCGATCGCTTTGAATCGACATGCGTCTCCTGCTCCGGCGGATTTCTGGCGGTCTCCGGCGTTCATCTCCATGCCTTGGCTGCAGCTCGATACCCAATCTTAAAGCAAACCCCTCGCCCTTCGAAAAACCGGTCGGAGGGAGCAGTGGCCTTCAGGCCACTGACCGTCGCATCCACACTGATCCGGCCTTCAGGCCCGGGCCCCAGACCCGCTATTTCCCATGTAGCGCCGGCCTCCCGGCCGGCCGTCGTGCGGGCGTCCTCGCCCGCACCCGAACGCGCATCCGCGAACCACTCTCTGCCCCCATTTGTTACTAGAAATCCACCGCCCCCCGAATTCCCTTGTTCCCTAATCTCCGCAAAATCTGTAGTATGGGCGGTGTAGGTCGTAACACGGTACTACCGAGTTCGTGCCAGCGAGGATACTCCATTGATCAAGCAGGATATCGTTCACAACGTGGTGGAACGCACGGGCCTGCCGCGGACCAAAGCTGAGGCGGCAGTGGACACGGTCTTCGAGGGCCTTAAACAGGCTTTGGCTAGCGGCGAGCGCATTGAACTGCGCGGCTTCGGCGTCTTCAGTGTTCGCCCCCGCAAAACCGGCATCGGCCGCAATCCCCGCACCGGGACCGAGGTCAACATTGCTCCCGGCAAAGCCGTGCGCTTCAAGCCGGGCAAGGAACTCCACACCCTCGAGCCCAGCGCCACGCCAAGCGAATAACAGGCCCTCCAGTGCCGCGCTTCCCAGGGCAGTTGTTGAAGGCGAACTGCCCAGCCGGAAGTTCATGCGCGCACAACCCCATCGCGCAGTCATCGTCTCTTGTGCCTGTCATCGGGGAGCTCAGTGGGTCGCGCTGCATGCGACCCGCGAAACCAAAACATCCGCCGGGCGCACCACCCTCGGTTGACGCCGATGGCCTGGAATCCGACGACCCGCCAACTGGCTGACTCGCTGACTTGCTAACTCGCTGAATTGCTACATCAGCCGCAACGCATCCACATCCACTACCACGTTTCGCCGCGGAACACCCGCCTCCGCGGCATGTGCCAGCATCCCACGCAGCGCCTCGTTCAGTGCCTTGCGCGACGCGCTCTTCAAAATCATGTGGAACCGATACACGCCCTTGATCCTCGCGATCGGCGCGGTGCACGGGCCTAATACCCTCACGCCTTCCGGCACATTTTTCTCCAGCCACTTGCCCAGCGTCGCCGACCCCCCCGCCGCCTCTTCCAATTTCTGCGACTGCACCAGCACATTGGCTAGCACGCCGAACGGCGGATAGTGCATCCATCGCCGGTACTTCAGCTCTCGTTCGGCAAACGCCTTGTAGTCATTGGCCGTCGCCGCCAGAATCGCGTAGTGATCGGGATAATACGTTTGCACCACTACCTGCCCCGGCAGATCGCCGCGTCCCGCTCGCCCGCTCACCTGCGTCATCAGTTGGAACACGCGCTCCGCTGCGCGAAAGTCCGGCATCGAAAGCGCATGGTCGCAGCCCACCACACCCACCAGGGTCACGCCGTGCACGTCGTGCCCTTTCGCGATCATCTGCGTGCCCACCAGCAAATTGATCTCGCCCGAGTGCAGCCGCGCCAGCATGTGTTCCAGGTCGTAGCGCCCCCGCATCGTGTCGCGATCCATGCGCCCGATGCGCGCCCCTGGAAAGATCTCGTTCAGCCGCTCCTCGCCCTGCTGCGAGCCCGCGCCCAGGTAGTACAAATGCTCGCTGTCGCACTTCGGGCATCGCGCCGGAACCGTGCGTTTGTATCCGCAATAATGGCACTCCAGCCGCTGCCCTTCTCGCGCCAGCGCCAGATCCTCCGACGGCGCCTTGTGATGCGTCAGCGCGATCGCGCAGTTCTGGCATTCGAGCTTTGTCCCGCACGCGCGGCACATCACGGCAAATGAGTAGCCGCGCCGGTTCAGCAAAATCAGCGCTTGCTCGCCGCGTTCCAGCGTCGCCCTCGTCTGCTCCACCAGCGACCGCGAAAACAACTCGTCGCGCCCCGTCTCCTGGAACTCGCGCCGCATGTCAACCAGTTCCACCTCCGGCAGCGGCCGGTTCATTACGCGGTCGCTCAGCTCGATGCGCGTGTACTTTCCCTTCTCCGCGTTCTGCCAGCTCTCGAGCGACGGCGTCGCCGAACCCATCACCACCACGGCGCCGGCCAGCTTCGCCCGCATCACGGCCACGTCGCGCGCGTGGTAGCGCGGCGTCTCCTCCTGCTTGTAGCTCCCGTCGTGCTCCTCGTCCACCAGGATCAATCCCAAATTCGGCGCCGGCGCAAAGATCGCCGACCTCGTGCCCACCACGATCGGCGCATCGCCGCGCCAAATTCGCCTCCACTGCTCGCTGCGCTCCTCCGGCGTAAGCGAGGAGTGCAGCAAGGCCACCTTTTGCCCGAATGCCTGGTCCAGCAGCCCCGCCGTCTGCGGCGTCAGCCCAATCTCCGGAACGAGCAGAATCGACGTCGTCCCGCGCTCCAGCGCCTTCTGCATCGCGGCCAGGTACACGGCCGTCTTTCCCGACCCCGTCACGCCATAAAGCAGAAATGGATGGAATGCCCCCAGCGCGCCCGTGATCGTGCCCAGCGCATCGCATTGCGCGGCATTCAGCTCGATGGGCCCGTTCGCCGGCGCAATCCCGCCCAGCCTGAACGCCTCCGGCCGCTCCTCGATCCGCACCAGCCCGCGCCGCACTAGTGTCTGCAGCGTCGACGAAGGCAGCTCTTTCCGCCGCAGCTCTGCCAGCCGCATCTCGCCGCCGCACGCCGCCAGCTCCGCCAGAATCGCCGTCTGCTTCTCGGTCAGCGTGGGCAGCCGCCCTTCGCTCACCAGCACGGCGAACCGCTCCATCCGCCGCGCATCGCGCTCCGCCGCCGCCGTCTCGCGCGCAATCCACTTCTTCCGCACCATGGCTGCCAGCACCGGCAGCGACACCGCCGTCGCCGTCCTTAACGTGGACACCTTGACCGGCTCGCCCTTCGCCAGCCGCTCCAGCACGCGATGCTCCATGTCCTGTTCTTCTTTTGAGAGCTTCCCCCGCCGCCTGTTGCCAGGAACGCCTCTTGGCCTGTCATCCCCGATCACCTCAGGAGTGTCATCCTGAGCGCAGCGGGGCGTGCTTCGCGCGCCCCGCGCAGTCGAAGGATCTGCGGTTGCCTTTTGCCCCAAAGTCTCATCCCCATCCATCGCCGCCGCCAGCACATCGCGCCCCAGATCCGTGATCCGGTAGTACACCGTGCGCCGCACCTCTGCAGCGAGCGGCAGCATGGCGCGCAGCACCTCGCCCAGCGGCGCCAGGTAGTACTGCGCCGTCCACTCCGCCAGCTCCAGTAGGTGCTCGCTCAGCAGCGGCTCCTCGTCGAGCACGGCTTCGAGATATTTCACCTCGACATCCGCCGGCGCGTTGGCCTCGAGCGCCGTCACCACCCCGATCAGCTTTTCATTTCGGAAGGGCGCAATCACGCGCGCCCCGCGCTGCGGCCGCTGCCCCAGCCGCACGCCATAAGTGAACGTGTGGTCCAGCGGCACCGGCAGGGCGACTTCGCAAAATGCAGCCATGGGAGACAACAATCAGTGTAGGGGATGCGGTGTGCCGCTCAGCAATCACCTTGTCATTCTGAGCGGAGGCGTTCGTGGTTCAACGCGAACGCCGGAGTCGAAGAATCTGCGGTTGCTTCTACCGGGGAATGGTAAACCAAATTTCAGATTCCGATTGCGCAGGCCTCGACCAGGCAGCTTTCCCTGTTCCCTGTCTTTTACAATTCTCTTCAGATGACTCCGAAATCCGCATGCCCCGCGCCCAAGTCACCCTCTTCCGCCGCTTCGCCCGTCACGCTCTCCATCGACATCGGCGGCTCCGGCATCAAGGGCATGCTGCTCTCGCCCGCGGGCAAACCCCTCACCGAACGGGAGCGCATTCCCACTCCCGCCGCACCCACGCCGCGCGCTGTGTTGCGCGTGTTCGAGCAGCTCCGTGCGCGGCTCGGCCGCTTCGACCGCGTCTCGGTAGGATTTCCCGGCGTGGTTAAGCAGGGCATCACCTTTATCGCCGTCAACCTGCATCCGATGTGGGCCAACTTTCCGCTGCAGCGCGAGCTCGAAACGCGCTGGCACAAGCCCGCACGCGTGGCCAATGACGCCGCCATGCAGGGCTACGGCGCCATCAAGGGAAAAGGTACTGAGATGATCGTCACGCTGGGCACCGGCATGGGGGCGGCGCTCTTCACCGATGGCAGGCTGTGCCCCGGCCTCGAGCTGGGCCACCATCCCTGGAAGAAAAAGACATACGAGGACTACCTGGGCCGCCGCGGCCTTGACCGCTTCGGCAAGAAGCACTGGAACAAGCTGCTGCAAGAAGCCATCGCGCAGACTTCGGCCACCTTCAACTGGGATCATCTCTACCTGGGCGGCGGCAACACCAAGAAGATCGACTTGAAACTGCCGCCAAACGTCTCCATCGTCTCCAACGAAGACGGCATCCTCGGCGGCGTGGCGCTGTGGCGGGAGCTTCAGGGGACAAGATTCTGAGGGGCTCAGTCTTGTCTGCGACTACTTAGAAATATCGCGATGAATATCCCTTAGACCGCGGGCAATTACGTCATGGAATAGCACAATTCGATCGGCGATTTTTTTGCGGTCATTGGTTTTCGAAGCTTCTGAAAGTCCGCGAGCCCGAACTAATTCTGCGAAGAGAGAAATATCGTCGGGAAGCAGGACGGGATTGTGCAGAAGCTCTTCATGGCATTCGTAACAAAAAAGCGCAGAATCACCCTCGTGCCCCCACGGACACGACGCAAATATGCCCTCCGTCTTAGTTCCACGACGATTGTTTGAGCGTCCGAAGAATCGTTCGGCAACAAAATGATGCTTTGACGCGCCGCTTCTCCCCTCGACAGTGGGACGGGCATAATTGTCTGCCGCGCGATGGAGCATGCATCCGCAGATTGCGCAGTTTTCGGCCATGTCAGGGACCCTCGTTCCCTATTCCCTACTCCCTATTCCCTGTCTTTCTCAGCCCCAGCTCCTTCATCGCAATCTGCAAATCCGCCCACGCTTCCTTCTTCTGCCGCGGATCGCGCAGCAGAAACGCGGGGTGATAGGTCACGATCAGGCTCATGCCGCGAAACGCGTGCACGCGACCGCGCAGTCCGGCCAGCGGTTGCCGCGCGCCCAGCAGATACGTCGCCGCCGTCGCGCCCAGCGCCACCAGCACCTGCGGCCGCACCACGTCGATCTGCCGGAACAAAAACGGCGAGCAGGTATTTGCCTCCTCGGGCTCCGGCGTGCGGTTGCCCGGCGGACGGCACTTGACCACGTTGGCGATGTAGCACTCTTCGCGCGTGAGCCCCATCGCCACGATCATGTTGTTCAGCAGTTGCCCCGCGCGGCCCACGAACGGCAGCCCCTGCGCGTCCTCATCGGCGCCCGGCCCTTCGCCCACAAACATCAGCCGCGCCGCCGGGTTGCCCACGCCGTACACGATCGCATTTCGTCCCTTGTGCAGCGCGCAGCGCGTGCAGTTGCCCAGATCTTCGCGAATCATCTGGAGCGCCGCCGCCCGCTCCTCTGCCGGAACCACCGCGCCCACCTCCGGCTCGTGAAATCCTTTGCGAGTTTTGATGACCGGTTCCTCTCCAAAAAAGTTGGGCTGAACAGCCGGAGCCGTCGGCTCCTGAGAAACTGGCGCCGAAGGTCCCCCGCTCCGCACTTCCTCGCGCTCGCCTGCCTGTGCCGGCTCCGAAGCGGATTCAGCGCCCACAGCAGGCTCTGCAATCTCCGTTACCGGGCGCCGGTAAAAGTCAGTCAAACCAAGATCGCGATAGAAGCGCAGACGCTCGGCCAGAGCATCGCGAGTGGCAGGATCGAGCGCGCGCGCCAAGGAATCTACTCCACGATGAGCTGGCGCCGGCCCGCGCTGGCCGGAATGCTCTCGCTCAGCACGCGGTCTTGGACCGCTTGCTTTTCGCTCGCTTCCACGTTCCGCTTGTCATCGAGCTCCACCATCACATGCCGCGGGTGGCGCAGGCTCACAATCTCATCCAGAATGCAATCGGCAAGCTTGCGCTTCGCCATCTGCGGCAATTCGACCGCCGTTGCCCGAGTCAGGAACGTGGCTGCATTCATGTCCGCGTCGATGCCGATGTCCGCGCCGACCACATCGTTTACCACAATCGCGTCGGCACCCTTCGCCAGCAGCTTGGCGCGGCCGTTTTCCATGCGGTTTTCCGTTTCGGCGGCAAAGCCCACAATCAGCTGTCCCGGCCGCCGCCGCCGCACAACCTCCGCCAGAATGTCCTCGGTCGGCGCAAGCTCCAGGGTCATCGGGCCGGTGCGCTTTAGCTTCTGCTCGGCCACCGCGACAGGCCGGTAATCCGCCACCGCGGCGGCTTTGATCACCAGTGTTGCCTCCTGCATGCGTTCCAGCACCTTGTTCCGCATCTCGTCCGCGGTCGTCACCTTCACCAATTCGCAATGCGCCGGCGTTTGTATTCCCGTCGGCCCACTCACCAGGATCACTCGCGCCCCACGGCTGCGCGCGGCCTCGGCCAATGCGTAGCCCATCTTTCCGCTGGAACGATTGCCGATAAATCGCACCGGGTCGATCGCTTCTCGCGTGCCGCCGGCGGTCACCAGCACCACCTCGCCGGCCAGGTCGCGGCGGCGGCCGAGCACGCCCAGCACCGCGGCGGCAATCGACTCCGGCTCCGCCATGCGGCCCGCACCCACCATCCCGCACGCCAGCTCGCCCGTTCCAGGCTCAATGATCTGCACGCCGCGCTGCCGCAGGATCTCCAGATTCGCCTGCAATGCCGCGTGATTCCACATGTTCACGTTCATCGCCGGAACAACAATCACCGGCGCCGTCGTGGCCAGGTAAATCGTCGAAAGAAAATCGTCGGCAATTCCGTGGGCAAATTTCGCCAGAATATTCGCTGTAGCCGGAGCCACCACCAGCGCGTCGGCCCACTGCGCCTCGGCGATGTGGTCAATGCCATTCTGCTCGGGAGCAGACGCGCCCGAGTCCCATTCCTCCCACATGCTGGTGATTACTTTGTGGCCGGTGAGAGCGGAGAACGTGAGCGGCTGTACGAATTTCTGCGCCGACGCGGTCATAACCACGTGCACTTCCACCGTCTGGCGCTGCAGCGCGCGCACCAGCTCTGCCGCCTTGTACGCGGCAATACCGCCGGAGACGCCTACGGTCACTCTCATGATGTCGATTGTAGATCAGTTGACAGTGAACAGGGATCAGGTGTCAGGAATTAACGATCAACGATGCAACAGGAAAGCGTCCGTTTTTACCGGTCATCGACGGGCCAGAGGGAAAGCCTCATTCAAGACGGCTCTGCCGACCCCTGACACCTGGTCCCTGATCCCTGTCTTTTAGCTGATCAGGATGGGCACCGCCGGACCTTCCACCAGCGGCTTCACGACCTCGCCGTCCTTCTTTACATAAGAAATCTTTCCCGCGTCGATCTCTTCCTGCGCAATGCGGCATGCCTTGTTCGATCGCGTGGGGACAAGTGCCTGGGAGCCGTTCTGTATCTGGCGCGCCCGGCGGGCCGCGACCAGAACCTTGCGGTAATTCGAATCGAAACTAGTCTCAATCGTCATCGGGGTCATCTCCAAAGAGAAGCTGTTGCTGTCCCGAAAAGCCATCGATCCCGAAGGCCTCCAGCACAGGCTTGAGCCGCTCCTGCGAGTTCTGTTGCAGGCAGGCCGCGGCGACCTCCAGCACCCGGCGCGAACGGTAGGCGATTACTTCGCCATTGCGATAGAAACGTTCAGCCAGCACAATGGCCTCCAGCTGCGCTACCGCCCGGTCGAGAACGTCGTTGATCAAAATATAGCCATACTCGCGATATTTCTCAATCTCCTTCCTCGCCTCGCCGAGCCGGCGATAGACCTCCTCATCGTCCACCACGCCTTCGGCGCGCATCCGGTTACGCAGGCGCGTGCGCAAAACCTTGGGGTTCGGCGGCAACACAAAGATCCCCACTGCCTCGGGCATCTTGGCGCGCACCTGCGCGGCGCCCTGCACATCGATATCGAGCATCAGGTCGTGGCTGCCAGCCAGTGCGTCATCCAGCGATTGGCGCGCAGTGCCATAGAAACGGCCGAAGACCTCAGCGTGCTCCAGAAACATCCCTTCATCCACCATGCGCTCGAACTCCTCACTCGTGGTGAAGTGATATTCGCGACCATTCTCCTCTGAACCGCGCGGCGCGCGCGTGGTCCACGAAACGGCGAAGTCGACCCCGCTCACCTGCTTGCGCACCTCGCTTACCAAAGTGCTTTTGCCCGAGCCCGATGGCGCCGAAATGATAAATAGAATTCCCGCCAAAGTTCGTTAATCCCTTTCTTAGATGGTCAATTTCCTAATCCCTCGTCCCTGTTTCCTATTCCCTATTCCCTGTCTTTTCACTCCACGTTCTGTATCTGCTCCCGCGCCTTCTCAATCTCCGCCTTCATCGCCAGCCCCAGCTCGGTCACGCGCGTCCCCTTCCCGCTCACGCCCGCGGTCTTTGAGAGTAGTGTGTTGGCCTCGCGGTTCATCTCCTGCAAAAGAAAGTCGAGCTTCTTTCCCGCCTCGCCGCCGGCGCCAAGCAATTCGCGAAAATGTTCGATGTGCGTAGCCATGCGCGCCAGTTCCTCACTTATGTCGCTGCGCTCCACCAGAACGGCAACTTCTTCAAGCACTCTCTGCTGGTTGAATTCCGGTCCCACAGCCCCGGCCAGCCTTTGCCCAAGCCGCTCCTGGTACCGCTGCTCAATCTCCGGCCGCAGCTCCGCCACGCTCGCCGTCGCCGCGGCCAGCCGGTCGAGAGTACTGCGCAGAACAGCCTCTAACGCTTCTCCCTCGCGCGCGCGCATGGCCTTCAATTGTTCCAGCAGCGGAACCATCTGCTCCAGCACGCTTGCCGCAAGCGCGGCTGCGTCGTCGTTGTTGCGATCCTCGCCCTGCAGGGCGCCGGGCAGCCGCAACGCCGCATTCAAATCCGGCTCCCCCACGAGTTTGTGTTCGTGCCGCGCCGCGTCGAACGCCGCAAGATAACCCGCGATCAGTTCGCGATTGTACCCCGCCTTCGTCTGCGACGCCCGGTCGATTGAAAGCGTCAGGTCCACGTGGCCGCGGACCAGATTCTCCTTCAGCACCCGCCGCAGCTCCATCTCCAGCGCGTCCAGTCCGGGCGGCAGACGGAACTGCAGATCGAGAAAGCGGTGATTCACGCTTTTGACGGTGAGCGTGTAACTGAGCTGATCTTCGCCGCTCACCGGCACGCGAACCTGCGTCCGAGCAAACCCGGTCATCGAAGAAATTGCCATGCTTACTCCTTCGAACCTGCGGCGATCGCGGCCCTCCCATCGAAGGGGAGATACATCAATTGTGGATTCGGCTCATCCGTCTGTGGATTCGTCCCATCCGTCCCGCCGTTGCCGTTGCTTTCGGGCAAGTCGCGGAATTGCAGTTGGTAGAGCTTCTGGTAAGTCGGCGAGGTATTCAGCAGATCGTCGTGCGTGCCGATCGCCGTAATCCTGCCGCCTTCCAGCACGGCGATCCGGTTGGCGCGACGAATTGTCGACAGGCGGTGGGCAATCACCATCACCGTGCGGTTCTGCATCAGGTTGGCCAGCGCCTCCTGCACCAGCGACTCGCTTTCCGAGTCCAACGCCGATGTTGCTTCGTCCAGAATCAGAATCGGACTGTTCTTCAGGATGGCGCGCGCGATGGCCAGGCGCTGGCGTTCGCCGCCTGACAGCCGGAATCCCTTCTCGCCGATCACCGTCAGGTAGCCAAGCGGCATGTTCATGATGAAGTCGTGCGCCAGCGCATTCCGCGCCGCCTGCTCCACCAGTGTGGCCTTGGCGTCCGGCTGCCCATACGCAATGTTGTTGCGCACGGTGTCGTTAAATAAGATGGTCTCCTGCGTCACCTGCGCTACCTGGCGCCGCAGCGAGGCCAGAGTAAGATCGCGCAGGTCGCGGCCGTCGATGAGAATGCGGCCCGAGGTCACGTCGAAGAACCGCGGAATCAAATTGACCAGCGTTGACTTGCCCGCGCCGCTCGGCCCCACGATGGCCAGCACCTCGCCAGCGTTCACCTCGAGATCGACATTGTGCAGAATCTGATGCTCGCCTTCGCCTGTCGAATACGAGAACCCCACGTCCTCAAACCTGATCGACTGGCGAAAGCGCGTGAATGTTGCTGCGTGCGGCCGTTCCTTCACATCGTCCTCGGCGTCGAAAAATGCGAAGATCGACGATGAAGCGCCCATCGCCTGCTGAAAACTGTTGTAGAAGAAGGCAAAGCGGCGCAGCGGATCGTAAAGCTTGAACAGCAGGATCATGAATGCGCCAAACACGCCCAGCGTCATGTGGCCGTTCTTGATTTCATTGCGGCCGATCCACAACAGCAACGCCATGGCAATGGCGCCAACCGTATCCATCAGCGGTGAGCTGATCGATTGAATGCGCACGCTCCGCAGGTTGGCGCGAAACAGCCTTTTGGCGGCGTTCTTGAAGCGCAAAACCTCCCACAGCTCCGTGTTGAAGGCCTTCACAATGCGGTTGCCCGTCACCGTCTCGTGCAGAATGTTCTGCACCTCGGCCAGATTGTCCTGGCCGGTGCGCGTCCGCGTTCGCACTTCCCGGCCAATCCTCCGCACCGACGCCACCACCACGGGAATAAACAGAACCAGCACCCAGCTCAGGTTGCCGCCCATGCGAACGATGAGCACAATGGCCACCAGAAACGTGAAGAACTGCTGCAAAAAGTCGCCCAGCACCGAGCTCAGCGAAACCTGAACGCGATCCACGTCGTTGATCAGCGTGGAAAGAATGGCGGCGGTGGGATGCTTGTGGAAGAAGCTCGACGATCTGCGCATCGTGGTTTCGTAGAGATGATTGCGAAGATCGGTAATTGTGCCGAAGCCGGCGTAATTGATCAAATAGTTTCCAAGATAATCGCACAGGCCCTTCAGAACCGTTGCCACCACCAGCGCAAAGGCCACCACAGTCCAGGCATTGTGCAGATGCATGAAGTGCGGCACAAGGCTTCTCAGGTCGAAATGCCACTTGGTGTTCTGCAGCCCGAGCACGATCGGGCCTTCGGGAGCTGTCGGCGTCAGTACGCGATCGAAAATCGGCTGCAGCAGCAGAATCCGAAAAGCATCCAAACCGCCCACCAGCGCTGACAACACGACTCCCGGCAGCCATTCCAACGTGTAAGGCAGCCCGTAACGAAGCAGGCGTAGAAGCTTCCTCATGCGGCTCGGCCCGCCTTGCGCAATCTGCGCCCGGAGCCCTGCTGCAGTGGGGTGCGGAAGTCCATCACAGTATTGTATCTGCCCCTGACACGCCGCGCCTCAAAGTAGCGCCGGCCTCCCGGCCGCCTGTACTGGCGGCGTCCTCGCCGCCAGCATCGGAGGGAGTTGTAGCTCCGGCCTCCCGGCCGGCTGTACTGGCGGCGTCCTCGCCGCCAGCGCCGGAGGGAGTTGTAGCGCCGGGCTCCTGCCCGGCTGTACTGGCGGCGTCCTCGCCGCCAGCGCCGGAGGGAGCAGGGGCCTTTAGGCCCCTGAATGCCGACCCATCACTGAAAGGGCCTTCAGGCCCGGAGACAAATTGAAGCGCGCCCGCCACACCGCTCGCATCAACGCGAGCTCAGTACGCCTTCAACGCCACGATCGCCTTCAAAATCGTTTCCGGCTGCGGCAGAATCGCATCCTCCAGCACCGGCTGGTACGCAACAAACGTGTCCATCGATCCGATGCGCCTCACCGGCGCGTCTAGCTCATCGAACAGCTCGTCGGCGATGCGCGCCGCAATCTCCGCGCCATAGCCCCAGCTCAGCATGTCTTCGTGCGCCACGATCACGCGATTCGTCTTGCGCACCGACTCCGCGATCGCCTCCCAGTCGTACGGATTGAGCGTGCGCAGGTCGATAATCTCCGTGTCGATGCCATGATCGCGCTCCGCGTGATGCGCAGCCTGGATCGCGCGCGGCACCAGCGCGCCGTAGGTGACGAGCGTGATGTCCTTGCCCGGTCGAACCGTCTTCGCCTTCCCGAACGGAATGGCGAACTCCGGCCCCGGATACGCAGCCCGCCCGTGCGTCTCGCGGTAGAGCCGCTTGTGCTCCAGAAAAAGCACCGGGTCGTCGCAGCGAATCGCCGTGCGCAGCAGCCCGTTGGCATCAAGCGCGTTCGATGGGAACGCTACGCGGAGCCCGGGAATGTGCGTGAAGATGCTCTCGCCCGATTGCGAGTGGTAGATGGCGCCTCCCGTCAGATAGCCGCCAATCGGTGCGCGAATCACCGCCGGCGCGGCCCAGCTCCCGTTCGACCGCCAGCGCAGCACCGACAATTCGTTGTGGATCTGATGCATGGCTGGCCAAATGTAATCGAAGAATTGAATCTCTACCACCGGCTTCATGCCGCGCAGCGCATAGCCCACAGCCCGTCCAACTATATTGGCCTCGGCCAGCGGCGAGTTGAATACTCGTTCCGATCCGAATTCGGTTTGCAGGCCCGCTGTCAGCTTGAAAACGCCGCCCTTGCCCTTCACCTCTTGCAATGCGCCGGCGCGGCTGGCGTCGGCCACGTCCTCGCCATAGACAACGATGCGCGGATCGCGCCGCATCTCGTCGCGCAGGCAAACGTTGATCAGGTCGGCCATCGTGCGCTCGCCTGTTCCCTTCGCTCCGCCCGCGGCAGCCGACCCGTTCGCCTTCGCCGGCGGCTGCACCTGCTCCGTCGCGAATGCGGCGCGGGTGGGATCGAGATCCTCTGAATAAACGTGCGTCGTGATGCTCTCCACCGCCGGCGGCGCCGCCTGCAATGCACGCTCGGCAGCCTCGGCGGCCTCGAGTTCCAGCTTTCGCTCCAGCTCCTCAATCTCTTCGGCTCTTAGAATTCCCTCGCCAAGCAGGCGCGTGCGCATGCGCGCAATAGGATCGCACAGTGCGTCGGCCTCTCGCTCGGCGGCCGAGCGGTAAAGCCTGTCATCGTCCGACAGCGAGTGCGAGTAGAGCCGCACGCAATGTCCGTGGACCAGCGCCGGTCCGCGTCCTGCGCGGCAGTGCGCCGCCGCCTCGCTGAAAGCGCACAGGCAAGCCACCGGATCGTTTCCGTCCACCTCGGCAAAATAGAAGTTGGGGAAGTTAGCCACGAGCCGGGAGATGTTTCCGCCCGGCGTATTCACTTCCACGGGAACGCTGATGGCGTACCCGTTGTCTTCCACGCAGAAGATCACCGGCAGCTTCTGGTTCGACGCGGTGTTAATTGCCTCCCAGAACTCGCCCTGCGACGTTGATCCCTCGCCCACGCACGCCAGCGCCACTTCGTCGTCGTGGAAGTCCACGTCGTGGAAGGCGCGGTAGTCTCCACTCGCCTTCGCCGCTGCTTCGGGATGGCGGCTGAAATAGCGTCCTGCCTCTGCGCATCCCACGGCGTGCAGCAGTTGCGTCGCCGTCGACGACGACGTGCTCACGATGTGCAGCGCGCGGCTGCTCCAATGCATCGGCATCTGCCGGCCGCCGCTTGAAGGGTCCGCAGCCGCTCCCACGGCCTGCAGCATCATCTCGTACGGCGTCACGCCCAGCGCCAGGCACAGCGCGCGATCGCGATAGTAGGGAAAGAACCAGTCGTAGCCGGCACGCAACGCTAGGCCGGCGCCCACCTGCAGCGCCTCGTGGCCCGCACCCGAAACCTGGAAGAAAATCTTCTGCTGGCGTTTGAGGACGATTTCGCGGTCGTCCACCGAGCGGGAAAGAAACATCAGCCGGTAGATTTCAACCAACTGCTGCGCGGTCAGCTCGTCCGTCACGCGATGCGCACCGGACGCACGAGCGCTGGAAATTGCCACTTCCATTCCGGTCGACCCCCATACTCGGAACCGGAGTCTGTGCCATTGGGAACTGCGGGACTCCGGCCGGCACATTCACTCAGATGCATCCGCCCGGGCCGCGGCAAATCGAGGCACGGCTACCCTGGTTCTGCCGGAAGAATTTCCTTCCGGATACCACACCATCGATTGTAACAATTTGTAAGGCGCAAGTGCCTGCCCGCTTTGATGATCCGGACGGTATCTTTCGGGCAGGCCGGCGGTTACTGGTTGGGCAGGGCAAGCGGCAAAGTGCTGGGTGGCAGCGATTGCGGCACGCCCTCGGCCATCCGCTCCTTCACGTTCTTCGCCAGCTTCTCGATTTCGGCAATCTTGTGCAGCTGCTCTTCCGTCAGCGCGCCCGTGTTGTTGGCCGCGATCTCGGTATTCAGTTCCCGGGCCAGCTTCAGCAGCTTGTTGGTGTCTGAAACCATTGCCTTCTGGCGCTCGATGTTCAGAGCGTTCAGCCGCCGCTCTCTTACGACAGGATCATACTCGTCGGGGGCGGGAGCCATGGAGCCCATGCGGTGTTGCGGGTAGTAGATGTGCGTCGTGCCCGGCGGACCCACATTCTCACCCGGCGTTTGCGATCGGCCGTTCCGCAACGGCACAACCGCAAACAGCAGCGCCAGGCCGAGCGCCACATACAGCGATCGCGCCACTCTCGCGCCGCGATCACCCGCGCAGGCGCGCCCTCGGTCACATTCCTCGTGCGGATTTGAGGCCAACCGCATCGATATCCCCTCAGCTTTTTCCGTTCCCGGCCCTCACCTTGTGGGCCAGTTGCTCAATTTCACCGGCCTTGCGAACCACGCCCACTGAAAGCGTGTCCTTTGTCGTCTTATCCACCTCGGCCTTCAGATCCGTGGCCATCTTCAGCAGGTCCGCGCACTCGTTCGCAATTGCCTGCTTGCGCGGATCCTGAGGAACATTTGCAGTCGGCTGATTGCTGGCCGGTTTAGTCGCGCCCGCGGCCTGGGCGCCCGGTGGGTTGATCGCCGGCAGCGGAAAGCTTTCTTGCGCGTGGCTGCGCAGCAGGCCCACACACGCTGCAAAAAGCAGCGCCGACAGGCAAGCCAGGGCAAACAGCCAGCTTGTCCGGCTTCGCGTCCGCCCACCTTTGCGCTTTACGCGATCTCGGCGAACTCCGTTCATCGACCTCACCATCTGGGCAGGAATGTTATCTCAACGCGCCGGAACGAGTGTCTCAAAAATGTAACCAGGGGCCCCGGCCATTCCTGCGCAAAGTTTAGTCTAGAATAAGGAGTTTTGGCATGCCTGTTTTCTCAAATTCGGCGGAATTCCTTCTCGCCATGCGCTGGGGCCTGTTCCAGGAGGGCCGGTTTCTCGGCCGCCTGCTCGACGAGTGGACCAACGATGGCCAGGAGTTCCTTCATACCAAGCTCCCCCGCCTGATCGTCGTTGCCATCATTGCCTTCGTGCTCGGCCGCTTGCTCCGCGTCGTCACCAACCGTATGACGCACTTGGCCAAACAGAGCGGCGCCTCTCCGGCCCGCCTCGGCGAGGTCAAAACGCTGTCCGGCGTCATCCGCGCCACTGGCCTGGCCATCATCGTCCTCATCGCCACCCTTCAAGCCCTTGACGCCTTGGGCTTTAATCTGGCGCCCCTACTCGCTTCGGCCGGTGTTGCCGGCATCGCCATCGGCCTCGCTGCCCAAAACGTCGTCAAGGACATGTTCAATGGCTTCCTCATCCTTGTCGAAGGCCAGTTCAGCGTGGGCGACACCGTCCGGCTCGCCGGCGTAAACGGCATCGTCGAAACGCTCACCCTGCGCAAGACCACCGTGCGCGACCCCGACGGCACTCTCTACGTCATTCCCAACTCGCAGATCACCACCGTCGCCAATTTCAGCGCGGGCTTCTCCGCGGCCACCGTCAACGTCAGCGTCGACTTCTCCGCCAATCCCGACGAGGTCACCAGGCTGCTCCAACAAATTGCCATGGACGTTCGTAATAGCGCCGAGTTCAAAGACGTGATCCTCCAGGACCCCCAGGTGCTCGGCGTCGACGCGGTCAAAGGCTCGCAGATGATCTTCCCCGTTGTCTTCAGGACGCGGGCCACCCAGCAATACGGCCCCGTTCGCGAATTCCAGCGGCGCGTCCGCCTCGCTCTCGAAGAGCACCATCTACTCCCAGGCGATCCGTACCGCGTGTACAGGCCGTCGGCCGATTCCGCTGCAACGGTCGAGCAGCCGCCAAGAGACGCGCCCGCGCCGGCCCTCGATCCCACCACGCTCCAGCCGAAGGACGAGAATCCGTTCAGCGGCAATTAATGCGTAGAGCCGCGCCCAAACGTTCACCCAACACCAACTCATGTCATCCGAGCGGCGCGCGTGATCGGGGTCCCCGGCGACAGGTCTTCGTCGCTGGGGTGACTTCGGGCCCCATGATCGCAACGCAATCACGGGGCAAGCGGAGTCGAGAGCCTGCTCTGAGCAGAGATCGTCCGCCGCGGCGGACGATCGAAGTCGAACGGGGACCTGCTGTTGCCTTTCGTCTTGTATCACCAACCGCAGCCCAGTCTGCCAGAGGAGCAACAAAATGAAGGCCATTTCCCAGCCAACGGCAACCAGTCAAAATACAAACAGTCTCGCCCATAGTGGTGCACCCCAATGTACGGCCGGGCAGATTCCTGACATTTCAGACCGGGCACATCCCTGACACTTCTTCCTTCTCAGGAAGGTTTTTGTTTTTGTCTTGGGGTCGAGGGCAAGCTTGCCCTCGACCCCAAAATGGGTG
>Ga0208034_1000117_pt1 | contig 80387 bp, 86 predicted proteins | sample June2015DPH_8_10_FD_184699 | JGI IMG/M metagenome (GOLD analysis project Ga0208034, IMG submission 184699) | Peatland microbial communities from SPRUCE experiment site at the Marcell Experimental Forest, Minnesota, USA - June2015DPH_8_100... | ecosystem: Environmental > Terrestrial > Soil >... | reverse complement strand
TTGAGATCTCTTTTTCTAGCGCCTCTTATGCTTGAGCAAAGCCCGATTTGATTCTGCGCCTGATCACGACCGTTATGGGGCCGGACTCGGAATTCCTCTCCTTTCTTGCCACATCAGTCATGGGGTGTTGTCCACGCATTTCAACGAGTGGTTTGGCCTTCTGCTCGTCCAGTCTCACGATCCACTGCGCATCCGCAGCCTCTCCGCAGCAACGGCACAGATTCGCCCTTCACGCGGCCGCCTGTGGGGGGATGCACCGTTATATGTGTGGCGTTATGGCCTTCACGTACCGATCGACGACGTCTTTGATAATGTCGTCTTTTGAGATTGTGTTAGGCAGGAGGCTTTGCGTGAGGTCGTGCCGGGCGGTTTCGTACTTGTCTACCTGCACGCGCGTATTCAAGCTGTACCCCGTCGGAGAGACACGAGCATAAATCTCATAACCGTACCTGGTCAACCCCTCGTCGATCTCAAGTGCACTGGCCAATCGGGAACCAGCTCTTGCTGACGGATGCGCGAGAACGATGTTTGGTTCGGATCCGTGTTTCAGCAGTTCCGAGCGTACCTCTTCAAATGCTGGATTGATCGTCGAATCGAAGAGTGCCGCAACGAGTGAAAATTGCTGGGCGTGTGCAGTGACAGCTTTCTGTCTGTCTTCCGCTAATTTTTGTTCGTAGGCCGCCTTTTTTTGAAAGAGGTCGTCGAGTCTTTTTTTCCAATCGTCCATAACTATCACCAATCAAGTTCGTCCATAGAAGTGTGGCGAGCCGTCTATTTAAAGCGCACCTGCTTTCGACGCCTCCGCTGGGTACGCTAGGTTGACAAAGTCCGCCATCGACATAGGCGTCGACCTGCTCAAATCAAAAGCTGCGCTTGTTTTACCTCTAGTTCGGCGATCAGTGTGCTGCAGCGTCCGGATAATAAGGGATCCCACCGGCTAGCGATGCGCTGTAAGAGGCGCCTTCGGGTTACCCGTTATATCTTCGAGCTCTTCTCAAGCTGAGCGCTTCTTCGAGCCACGCAAAGACCTCAGGTCCGCGGCGTGCGCCAAAAAGCTCAGAGAACTTGTCGCTGATGAGTTCTGCATCGTCGAGGGAGCTTAGATAGCAGATGAACCAGTACTTCCGGTCTCCGAAGCGGTAGCTAAAAAAACGGTCCATGTAGATGAGATCGCTGCAGGAGTATCTGACAAAGCTTCGCCCCGTACAAACGCCGATGTCGAACCCCTTACTCAGAATGATCGACTTGATGTTGAGCTCTTCTCTCGTATGGTCAAAGCGCTTCACGTACGTGCTGCAGTGGAGCACCGCAACATCGTCTGCAGAGATCGTTTTCACCACGCTGAGCGTTCCTTGTGCGGCCGACCACACCGCTTCCAGCTCGGCATAGGCGGCCGACGGGGCGTAGTAGACGTCGCTCAAATCCGCCGACTGGTGGATGCGATCCTTAACCAGCTGCTGGATTCCAGACAGCTGAGGCTGACGGCGCTCGTGATCGCACAACGTAATGCGAAACTCAGTTATGCCAGCTTCGGTCTCCGCCATACCCTGTACGGCAAAAGGCCCGGCTCATACTTAAGGATGAAGAAAAAAGGAGGAGAAGACGCTCAGTCCTCATCGAGTGAGGCGAGGTCTCCCATAGGCAGTCCGAGCTCTTGCGCCTTCAGCACCCGGCGCATGATCTTGCCGCTCCGTGTCTTTGGGAGCTTTTCCATAAACTCAATCTCGCGCGGAAACGCGTGCGCTGCCAAGTGCTTTTTAACAAACTGCGAGATGTCTTGCTTGAGTTCCTCAGACGGCATCTGCCCCGCCCGGAGGCTCACGAATGCCTTAATAATTTCCCCGCGCAGCGCATCGGGCTTTCCGATAACGCCCGCTTCGGCGACGGCCGGGTGTTCGACAAGGGCGCTTTCCACCTCGAACGGGCCAACGCGTTCTCCTGAGGTCTTTATGACGTCGTCGACGCGCCCCATGAACCAGAAGTAGCCGTCCTCGTCGCGAAACGCGCTGTCGCCCGTCTTGTACCAGCCCGGGATCTCGAAGTAGCTCTTGTACTTCTCCTCGTTTCGCCAGATAGCGCGCATCAGCGCGGGCCACGGAGGCTTGATGACGAGGTTGCCCGGCGTGTTTGGGGGCAGCTCATTGCCCCGATCGTCGACGATCGACGCCGTGATGCTCGGAAACGGGCGCCCCATCGAGCCCTCGCGAATGGACATGCACGGATAGTTTGCGATGAGTATCTGGCCCGTTTCGGTCATCCACCAGTTGTCGTGGATGGGGAGGTTGAAAGCCTCAAGTCCCCAGCGTATCACCTCGGGGTTGAGCGGCTCACCGACGCTCGTGATGTAGCGCAGGCTGCCGAAATCAAATTTGCGCGCGACGCCGAGTCCGTCTTTCATGAGGAGCCTGAGCGCCGTCGGCGCAGTGTACCAGATCGTCACCTGATACTGGTCGATGATGCCGTACCACGTCGCTGAGTCAAACCGGCCGCTGTACGAGACCTGCGACGTGCCGTTGAGCCACGGTCCCCAGCACGCGTACGAGGTGCCAGTGACCCACCCGGGATCGGCTGTGCACCAGTAGATGTCGGACTCCGTGACGTCCTGCACGTACCGCGTCGTGATGAAGTGCCCGATCATCGCGTTGTGGACGTGTACCACGCCTTTTGCTTTGCCTGTCGTTCCCGACGTGTAGTGCATCATGACGGGGTCTTCTCGGTCCATCCACTCCGTCTGATGCGTCGTCGAGGCGCGCTTCATCTCCTCTTCGAAGCTGATGGTGCGGTCGCCGGTCAGTTCGGCACCGTCCGACTTTACGACGATCACGTACTCGAGCTCAGGCAGACTGTCGATGATCTCGTCGACGCTCGACGCCTTGAGATCGGGGGTGGTAACCACGGCCTTCGCGCCGCTGTCTTCCAGCCGGTCCATGACGGCCTCTGCCCTGAATCCTCCGAAAAGTGGCCCCCAAACGGACCCGTTCTTGAGTGTGCCGATTGCCGCGATGTAGAGCTCGGGGTGCCGCGCCATATATGTGAAGACGCGGTCGCCGCGGGCGATACCGAGGCTCTTCAATACGTTCGCAAACTGGTTTGACAGGAGCTTCAAATCAAGAAACGTGTACTTGCGCACACCGTCAGGGCCGTCGGCGTAGAGGGCTACCTTGTTCTTCCTCCACCCCTCGGCGTGCCGGTCTATCGCTTCGTGCGCCTCGTTCACTCGGCCTGTTTCGTACCAGGTAAACTCCTTTTCCACGTCTTCGAAGCGAAATTCGGCACAGGCTTGCTCATAGTTCGGCATGTTGCCTGGCCACTGCTTTTCGATGATCTCTCGGCCATTCACGGTCTTTACAGTCCACTCGTAACGGTTTGCCAATGTCCTACACCCCTTTTTAAGACCACCTTCGTTCAGCCTCAAAGGCTAAATCGTCAAAATATCATTATTAATGATGGCTTATGCTCGCGCTGTTTTTATTTATAATTTGTGATCTTAGTAGCCGAGGCGTTGGCGGCCTGTCGGCACGCGCGGTGGGCCGCAATGGGCACCAAATAAAGTCGAATCCGCAGCACGTGTGCGCGAAGAAATAGTAGCTGACTTACTGCACCGTGGTCGTCACGTGGTCTTGCGCGAGCGTTTTTGGCAGATTCTTGACGCTATCCCCTGCGTTAAGGGTGTTTGAGGTGATGACCGCCAGCAGGTCAAACTGCTGACTGTTATTGTTCCCGTGCGTATCGAAATATACGTGGTCGGCGTACGTGCCGTTTACGTAAATAAGCGGGGGCTCTTGCACAATCCACGTGTCGTTGCCGGTAGGTCTGACCAGCACATAGAGGGATGCGCCGCTCCTCATTCCTGAGAACGTGCCGGTGAGGTCGGCATAGCCGTGCTGAACCGTAGGAGGCACACTCAGGGTTACTGATGCGTTTTCGCGCTCCGGGCGAGGCGACGCGTCGCTCGCGGTGCGCGCCGGGGCGATTTGCACCTGAAACGTCGTCTTCGCATGCGACAGCGTGTAGTTGGAATCGCCGTCAAAAGAAGCCGTCAGAACGTGCTTGCCGATCGATAAGCCCTTAGTTTCGGGTATAGTCAAGTTCAACGACGCATACCCCCATATGGTGCGCGTCGTCCCTTTGTTCACAGTGTCGATAGACCAATGGATCTCCTTGTTGTCCAAGCCTTGGCCGCGCGTCACGTTTAGCTGACACGTAAACGTCGCATACTCGCTCTGGTTGACACTTGGTTGCGCTTTGATCTTCAGCGTTGTCGTCGCCGCCGAGGTCGTCAACGGCGCGCTCGTGTGCGCTTGTTCCAGACAGCCCACAGAGACCGCGATAAGCAAAATCGACGCTAGGACGACAAAACGCTTCAGCATTACCCATCACTCTCCCATTTCAGGAGATAAAGATTATGCAGACCTCGGGAAGCAACATGCTTTATGTAGGTGGACAACGAGTCTTGAGGTGAGTGATAGGCTCGATCCGTGGGCTACTGAGCAGTGCTGACAGAATATGACGCAGACCAAAAGACCTTTTGAGGTGTTGTCTCGCAACATCGGCAAGAATGTCACGGTACGGTTGAAGGGCGCGCAGGTTTTCACAGGAACGTTTTTGGGGTACGACCCGCACTGGAACATCTCTCTTGACGGAGCCGAGCAGTGCAGAAATCACCGGCGCGTGGCGTTCGGTAAGCTCATTCTGCGCGGCAACAATGTGTTGTACGTCTCTGAACTAGACAAAGACTAGCGCAGTGCGCTCGGTGATGTGTGAGGCTGTTCTCGACATGGATCTTCCCGATAAAGCAATGCGGTTGCTCAACGATCGTAGTGCGACGGCAACGCTCGCAACGACTGCCCTTGACGGCACAATCAGCCTCGTACGTATTCGAGGCGTGAAAGCGCCTGAGGCAAATATCATTGTGTTGGCTCAGCCGGGAGGGGCACAAATCGACCAGGAGCTCATGCGCCATATGGAGACCAGCAGCTTAGTATCCATCTTATGCGTCTCAACAAGCGGAGAGCGTGAGATCGCTTGTCAGGTCATCTGCTCCGTTACAGAGTTCCAAACTGCTGGTCCACTGTATGAGAAGTTCCTCGATGAATTACGGGCGCGTACCGTGGACCTTAAGGGAGTCTGGGTCCTCAAACCAGCTGACGTCCTTGATCGTTCTTTTAGCTTAGACGCCGAAACTCGAGCGACGTAGCAAGCAGCGTGGCGCAACGCGGCCGCGCTTTCGGAACGGAGACAACGCACATGATTAAAAAAAGAGAGCGGTGATGGGGTGCCCATCACCAGCCGTGCCTCCTAAATCGCGTCGTGGTCTCGCTCGCCCGTTCGAATCCGCACGACCTGTTCGACATTCATTATGAATATCTTGCCGTCCCCTATTTCGCCCGTGTGTGCCGCTTTTGCTATGGTATCGACGACCTTGCTGGCAACACCGTCGGGGACTACGATATAGATTTCCAGCTTCGGCAGCAGGTCGATCGCGTATTCGCGACCCCTGTAGAGTTCGGTAATCCCCTTCTGTCGGCCGCGGCCTTTTACTTCCGTGACGGTCAAGCTGGGACAGCCGATATCGTCGAGCGCCTCTTTGATGACCTCGAGCTTATTCGGTCTGACTATAGCCATGATTTTCTTCATGTTCCACCTCTGTCAAATCCTTGCTAACGCATACGCGCCCGAAGGTTATATGTGATATGCAGCCTCCTCGTGCAGCGCCTGATCCAAGCCCTGGGCCTCTTGCGCCTCGCTCACGCGCAGCCCGATGGTAAGGTCGATCACTTTAGCAATGATCAACGTGACCCCGAAGGAGTACGCAAATGTGGCCGCCACAGCCACGGCCTGTATCTCCAGCTGTCCGGGATTGCCGTAAGCAAGGCCGGTTCCTGCGGCGTTTATCAGAGGACTCGCGAAGATCCCGACAGCGAGTGCGCCCCAAATGCCTGAGAGCCCGTGAATGCCAAACACGTCGAGCGCATCGTCGTAGCCGAGCCGCGGCTTGATGAAGGAAATCGCTGTGTACGACACAATGGAGGTGACGAAGCCGATTACCATAGCAGCCGGGATGTTGACGAATCCCGCCGCCGGGGTGATCGCGACTAAGCCCGCAACAATGCCTGAAGCCGCGCCTAACATGGTCGCTTTGCCGAATCGAAGGTATTCGATCAGCATCCACGAGAGCATGCCCGCAGCCGCGGAGGTGTTCGTAACGATGAACGCTGAGCCGGCGAGCGTCCCGGCAGAGAGCGCGGATCCAGCATTGAAACCAAACCAGCCAAACCAAAGCAGACCGGCGCCTAAAATGGCATATCCGAGCTGGTGTGGCAGCAGACTTCGGTCTTTTCGGCCTCTGAGCAGCAAGCATAGGGCTAACGCCGCAACGCCGCTATTAATGTGAACGACAGTGCCACCAGCGAAATCAAGGGCGCCGAGTTGCGCGAGCCACCCGCCGCCCCATACCCAGTGAGCGACAGGAAGGTAGACAAAGGTGGCCCACAGCGGAACAAACAGCATCCACGCGCCAAACTTCATCCGTCCGATGATAGCGCCCGAGATAAGTGCTACGGTGATCGCCGCGAACGTCATTTCGAAGGCCGCATAAACGCTCGTTGGTATCGACCCAACCAACGTATTCGATTCTACCACATTATGGAAGAAGAAGTTTCCTGGAGCGCCGATAAACCCGTGCACGTCAGGGCCAAACACCAGGGGGTATCCATAAACGAACCAGATGATGCTCACCATAGCGTACGCCGAAAACGACAGGAAGAGGGTATTCAAGACGGTCTCTTTTTTTACGAGCCCGGCATAGAACAAGGCCAATCCAGGAATAGTCATCAACATTACGAGAGCCGTAGACATAAGCATCCACGCGGTATCTCCCGAATTGAGAACGGCAATAACCATGTGTTCCTCCGTGTTCAAATAAACAAATCTTATGCGTGCGGAAAGTAAGCAGTAGGAAACCTACTTCCGTCAGCCAATTTTATTAAACTGTATAAAAGGATTTCTATTAGCTCCGAAGAACGTGAACGTAGAAAAAGCTCTGTCGTTTCAGAACGAGTTGGGTGGGGCAAACACGCGCATCGAATAGAGGTCAGACTAGTTTTGTGGCACGGTCATTAGTCGCCAGATATGCTCACTGACATACGGAATATGCCCGATCGTCTTCAGATCTTCCGCGCCTATCTTGTGCCTCGTATTATAGGCGTAGTCGAAGACGATGTTGGTAAGGTCATTCTCGAGTTCAGCGGCAAGGTGCGCAAGCTGTGGCAGTTCATACCGTAATGCTGGGGTTAAAGCGACTCGAACTGCCGGCAAAAGCCCTGCATCGTCCACGACCAAGAGTGAATCGTTGATGCAATAACCGCGCTCAGCGCAAAAAAGCCACGCGTAACTCTGCAGCTCCTTCTTCATTTCCGAAAGGACCGCTTTAAAGAGTTTCCTAAGTTTCTCTACCTTCATTCTGTTTGCCTCGGTGATAAGTTATAGGCAATCTAGCACCGCCACGTATTTAGGCTTGAGCCAATTTGAGCGTAAACAACCGAGACAAAACCAATGATAGCGCGAGCTACGAAGCTTTCACACTCGAAAAAGGCGCCGTTGCCCTCGCTGCCAGACGCGAGGCGCCGAGCTTAGCTGTCTTTGCTACTCGTTGTCGAGCCCGCTGTGCTCCGAACCGGCCTGCTGGGCCAGCTCGGTGAGCTTCTGGAGCAGCAAAACGTAGCCGTCTCGCATCGCGTCTTGGAGACCATCGCGCACGCCCACCTGATTATACTTGTACGCCACGAACCGCTGCCAGTCTCGTTCGAGAAACAACCGGTCATCTGACAACGACGGAGCGGCGACCACGCGTTCGTAGAGTTTGGACTCCTCCACGTACTTTTCAAATCGCAAAAACTCGTCGACGAGCTGATTAAGGTCTATTTCCGGTTTCATCAACCATGAACCCACATACTTCGTATATAACCTTCGCTGCCGTCCAACTGTCTGGGATGCACCATGAGCCGCTCCTGCAACACGTGTAGCCAGTCCGCGCATCGCGATATTTCCATTGGAGTGCTGCGTTGGCGCTTGGCTGTTCTGTGTGACGGGTCTGCTGATATGGAGACTATAGCGTCGTTTTTTTGCCTTCTAAACAAAAGAAAAGGTTTAAATACGAGCTACAATCCTATTACGAGAAATGAATTGCCAAGCATCGACCTTTGAGACCGAGCTCTTTGGGCTTGAATTTGAGGAAGATTTTGAGACTTTTCTAGATCTCATTGACCTCAAAAATCCCAACTTTTCTCGATACGTAAACGAAACGAAGATCGACTGACGGTCAACGACGCGTGGAGCTAGTCCCGTCGTAGTACGTCGAGCTTGCGTACGTGCTCGGCGCCTCAATTTTGTTGCACTAGAAACAGAGCTGCAGTACCGACGCAAATCAGAGCTAGCTCGCACTCGACGCGTGTCAAGAACGCTCAAACGGCACTCGCGGTGGAATTGGTCGAAGCTGTTCCCTCTGCCGCACCGGTCGCGGTAATCTGCAAAAACGAAGTAGCAGTACTGCTCTCGTAACTTTGGTCTCCGTAGAAAGTCACCCCGACCTGATGTGTTTGGATACCTAAGTTGTCGACGTACTCGCTCGTTAGGCTCATCATCGTGGTCCCACTCTGCACGTGGCTTTTTCCGACTGACGCGCCATCAATGAACCATTCGACTGTCTTGCCATCCAAAGCCCGCCCATTCCCATCCTTCAAGGTCGCTTGAATTGACACCGGCTCGTCGAGCCCCGTCCGAGCCGAACTTATGGAGATTTGCGATGCTTGGAGACGGTTTGATCCCTGGCTACTTGCCGTCTGATTCGGCGCGCTGCCCGTGCAACCGCTGACGAGGCAGCAGCACGATACGATGCACAGCGTGAGCACGATAGCCTTCCGCACGCTTGCTACGAAGAGCGCGGAAGACATAAAGCTTCCTGTAACGGCCGTCGCGTTGTAGTGTGGTCCATCTTCACTTGAGCGCGCACAGACCGGTGGGCGCTTAGCTAAAAGCTCAGCGAGCTTCTAATTTCTGGGCTTCATGCACGTCGCTCACGCAGTTGGCGCTTTCAGCTCCTTAAATTCTTTCGCTATCCTGCTTGGGATCACGATACATCGTTTTTCTGTGTGATGCGGCAAACCGATGATGAGCTCTCCACTGTCGAACGTGGCGAGAACGTCCAATACGCCTGTTTCGATAGACAAATGCGACCAAGCAGGAACGTAACGCTCGAAACGGTCGAATTGCTGGACGTTAATTACGATTGTTGGTACGTGGACTGAACCGTGTTTGGCAAGATCTGCTGCCTCGTCGATGTCGTCTTGGACAACTTTCCCAACGTCAATGTCGCCTATCTGAAGTCCATATTCAATCAAAGCCGCGATGATAAGCAACTTCGTCAATCGACACCTACTCTCAGCCAACCTGTTTCGTCTTCTACTAACTGCCATGTGCCTCCTCCGCGTGGTCGGTCAATAACGTGCAGAAACTGCAAATCGTGAAGCTCCTGCCGGGTTTCCTGGGTATTCCACTCCATTATAGGGTTTAGAAACCAATAAATATAACTCGGCCACTTTGATAAGCGGCGCAGAAGCCGAGGGGTAATCATGCGAGAAATGGCGTATTACGAGCATCCTTTGGAGTACAAAAAAATTCTAGACGTTAAAAAGACCGCAACGCTGAACAAATCACTTCGAGAAGGTATGGGCTCGATGAAGCAGATCCGGGCAAGCCTCGACATGCTCAATTTCCTTCCGGCTCAACTGTATCTCCTCCCCTTAGACTCCTCAGAGCCAGTTAACACAAACACCACGATAGGCAAACGCTCAATGAAGCCAATTCTGCTCGAAACGCCAATCATGATCTCGGGAATGAGTTTCGGCGCCCTAAACAAAGAACAGAAGATCGCCCTTGCGAAAGCGTCAACGCTCGCAGGCACGGCGGCAAATACCGGCGAGGGCGGTATGCTCGACGAAGAGCGAGAATCCGCTACGTACCTTACGCTGCAATACTCGACTGGCCATTTTGGCGTCTGGGATGAACGGCTCAAACAAGCTGACATGATCGAGTTTCGGATCAGTCAGTCGGCGTACCCTGCTACCGGGAGCCTCGTTCCGGCGAGAAAAGTCACCGAACTCATCGCCAAAACGCGCGGCATTTCTGTCGGCACCGACGCGCGAAGCCCCGCACGGCACGCAGATGTCAATAGCGCCGAAGATCTCAAGCAGAAAATAAGCATGCTCCGAGACACAACAGAGGGCAAGCCAGTGGGCATCAAGTTTGCGGGCGGACACGTCCAGAAAGACCTCGACGTAATCGTTTATGCGGAGCCCGACTACATCGTCGTTGATGGGTTTGGAGGGGGCAGTGGCGCCCCCCCTGGCTATATCCGAGACAACTTCGGGCTCCCTCTCATCAACTTCCTGCCCCGGGCTCATCAGTATCTCAAGGAGGTTGGGTACCGGCAACACGCGGAGCTCATTGCGGCAGGAGGATTGCGCACGTCCGCTGATTTTGCAAAGTGCTTAGCGTTGGGGGCGGACGCAGTCTACATCGCAACAGCTGCGCTCTGGGCAATGTCCTGCGAATATTATCGCATATGTGAAACCAACCAATGCCCCACCGGCACAACGACGCAGGACCCCGATCTCGTCAAGCGATTCAACATCGATCGCGGCGCCCGCAAGCTTGCTAATTTCATTCGCGTTTCAACGTCAGAGCTTGCCGATATTTCGAGGGCGGTAGGCAAGAATGACGTTCACAGATTGGACGTGCACGATTTGGTTGCCCTAACGGCCGACACGAGCGAACTGTCAGGTGTGGCTTATCCGGCAATGACGTGATTCTGCTCGGGCCTCAGAGCCGGCGCCATTGTAAGGAAATCGCTCAAGCGAAAGCGTGCAAGCCAGAGCATGCTAAACCGCAGCGTCGGAACACAGAGTTTATAGCGGACCCTTAGTGCGACAATTGTTGTCCGGCGCCAACGCCGCTGCTTATCAGCCTTCTTCAATGTGCAGTCTTTAAGTAGTGACAGCTGCTTGGAGAAACTAGGCATCGGGCTCAGCGCGATCAGCCTGTGGCTGTTCAGCTCGGAGACAGCGAGCCATCGGCGTTTAGCCGATGCGAAAGGAGGCACCGGAGACGTGAATGGTGAGACGGCAGAAGGCGAGCCCCGGCGGCTGGTGGCCGACGTAATCGTTGAGCAACTCATTGAATGGGGCGTAAAACAGGTTTACGGAATCCCTGGCGAGACATCGCTTCAAATCGTTGATGCAATCAGAAGAAGAAGCGACCAGATACGCTTTGTGCTCGTGCGGCACGAGGAAGTCGCCGCTTTCATGGCGTCTGCTTATGCGAAGCTCACCGGTGACTTAGGAGTTTGTCTCTCCATAGCCGGACCGGGAGCGACGAACTTGGTGACCGGGCTTTATGATGCAAAAATGGACCGCGCGCCGGTGCTGGCCATCACCGGACAAGTTGGGCTGCAGTTCTTGGGCTTGGGATCGTTCCAAGAGATCGATCAGCACGCGCTGTTTGAGGCGGTCGCCGATTTTAATGAGGTTATTGACGCACCGGAGCAAGTAACCGAGCTTCTCACGGTAGCCATGAAGCAGGCAATTGTTGGGCACAGCGTCTCTCATTTGGGCATACCAACGAACGTGCAGACGCTCTCCGTGCTTCCCAACGTGAAAACTAAGCCGAAAGCAGGGCGATTGCCTGATTTGCGACTGATGCCTCATCCTCACCTGATTGCCGCCGCAGCGAAAGCAATTGATGCTGCGGAAAGGCCGGTCCTGATCGTCGGATACGGCGCTCGAAGACAAAGAGACTCCGTCTTACGACTAGCGGAAAAGATCGATGCTCCAGTTGCCACGACCTACAAAGCCAAAGGCATCATTCCAGAGGATCATGCTCTCGCCCTAGGCGTAATGGGGGACATAGGCACCGACCCCGCGAAGAGGGTGGTGTTTGGCGCGGATTTGCTGGTCACTGTTGGATGCTCCTATTCAGATAAAACAGCCGTGCCATCGTACATACCGCAAGTTCAAATTGACCTCGAGCCAATCATGATTGGGCGGAAGTTCCCCGTACGCGTCGGACTGGTCGGAGACGCGGCGATGGTACTGCCTGCGTTGCACGAGAAAGTGACTGATAAGCACGCAGATGGCTACTTGAATCAGGTGGCCCGCATCAAGAAACGCTGGGAGCAAAAGAAACAGCAAGAAATCGCTTCAAACGCATCCCCTGTGCGAGGGCCACAAATAATGGACGCGCTGCAAAAGGTTATCGATCGCGACGCCATAATTGCAAACGACGTCGGAGATAATACGCTCTGGTTTGCGCGCAACTTCATGGCAACAGATCAAGAAATCTTGATCTCCGGATATGTCGCCTCCATGGGGTTTGGCCTGCCCGCAGCGCTGGCTGCACAACTAGTGTGCCCGGATCGCCAAGTGGTCTGTACGACCGGCGACGGGGGCTTCACGATGGTAATGGGCGATTTCGCCACTGCCGTAGTAAACGAGCTGCCCCTAACCGTTGTATTGCTCGACAACGCCAAGCTCGCCATGATTGAACACGAGCAGGATGAAGCCGGCGTCCCGCATTTTGCAACTGACTTGCACAGGATCGATTTTGCGCGCTATGCAGACGCCTGCGGAGGGGAAGGATTTACTGTTGACGACCCTCAAGATCTGAAAGAGGCATTGAAAAATGCCCTCTCCGCGAAAAAAGCGACGCTTGTCGACATAATGACAGATCCTCGGCGACGATGGGCGTAATCGTGGCGTATTGCGCACGCCACACCGCCATCCTAGAAAAGCAGTTGAGAATTGGCAGAGTCCTTGCATTCGTTTCTTGTTATAACGCTTGCCTGACCATCGTGCTGACGTGCCCAAAACACAGCGACGACGATAGTCAGATAAACCTCACCTGAATGATGTAGGCCCCAAAGCGTGGCGCGAGTCTCGAAGTTTGCATTACGCCTAGCTTTAGCAACCAGCGAACGAGACTGCAACCGTATAAGTGGAAAATCTCAGCGTGCCACAGAGCGAAACCACAGATGGACGAGGCCACTAAAAATAGTCCGAGCCACAGCAACCGCTGCCAGTGGCACAGCGCGGCTCACATCATGACGAATTCTCTGAAGGTTTTTTCTCCCTTCTTCCACGTCACTTTCGCGTCTTTAACTATTGCTGCTCGTGGGCCCTCCCGCAACCTCTCAATAAAACGTGCGAGGTCCTCTTCAGCGCCTGATGCTACCACCCTCACATTTCCGTCAGTCAAGTTTTGTACAGAACCAGTGAGGCCCAATTGATCAGCATATCGCTTAGTATAGAGGCGGTAGCCCACCGCTTGTACATAGCCAGACACAAGAATCTCTGCAGTTTTGTGCACGTGAATACATGAATAGGCAATTTTAATTAATGCTTTGCCTAATAGAACTCTGCGAGTGCGAGGCGTCAAAATGTCACGAGCCGTTGTTTTGCTGTCAGCAGGCTTGGACTCGGTCGTATCTTTCAAACTCGCGTACGACGCCTATGACAGTATTAAGTGCCTCACGTTCGACTACGGTCAGAAGGCGCGTAGCAAAGAGATCGAATTTGCTTCCAAAATATGCGCGACGTATCGTGTGAGCCATCACGTCATCGAATTGCCGTGGTATGCGAGTTTTGAGGGAGCACTCACCGACAACAGCGAACTGCCACAGCTCACCAGAGAGACGCTAGAAGACTATTCGGTAGTGTGTGAAACTGCAAAAACCGTATGGGTGCCTGCGCGAAATGCGGTTTTTTTATCAATAGCGACCGCATTTTGCGAAAATTATCGCTATGAAACCGTTGTCGTCGGATTCAACAAAGAGGAGGCTGAAACGTTCCCGGATAACTCGGCCGATTTTGTGACTTCTTTCAACCGTGTGTTGCAATATGCTGCGCTAGACCAAGTAGAGATTGTTGCTCCGCTTATAGAATACGACAAAACAGAGATCGCGGCACTCGGCTTGCGCATCGGAGCACCTTTCGAATGGTCGTGGTCGTGCTACACCGCCGAAGACTCTCCGTGTCGTGCTTGCGAGTCCTGTCTACGCAGACGCCGCGCCTTTCAGAACTTGAACAAAGAAGACCCGTTGCTAACACGACTAGGTGATGTCTAATTCGTGCCGGCAAAAATGGTAGCAACAGCGAACGTTTTTGAAGTGTTCAATTCGATGCAAGGGGAAGGGCCTTATATCGGAACGCGCCAAGTTTTCGTCAGATTCCAAGGTTGTCCGCTTACGTGCGTCTATTGTGATTCAGCATCTGCGAGACCTATCGAGAGCGGAAGTCGAGTGAGGTGCAACACCCCACATCAACTTCAGAATCCGATTTCAGCGAACAATCTCGCCAAAGTTGTGGAAAGCTTGTGGACCCCGGCGACAACGCATCTTAGCTTGACTGGCGGCGAACCCCTGCTGTGCACAGAGTTCATCCTAGAGCTCGCGCAAAAGCTGCCCAAACCTCTGTATCTTGAGACGAACGGAATGGATTCGCGCAGCGCCATACGCCTCAAACACGCGGTGGATGTTGCCGCGTGCGATGTAAAACTGCCCGAACACGCTGCGAGCCCCGCCTATCATCTATTGCTCCGGGAAGAGCTGCGCACCATCGAAGCATTCTGCCTTTCGCAAACCGACGTTTTTGTCAAAATCGTGGTGCTGAAGCAAACTTCCAGCGAGATGATTGACTTCGTTGCGCAGCGCCTCGCGGGTATCAGCACCGATCTACTTCTGGTGCTGCAGCCAGTTACTCATACGCTTCGCGCTGTTTCGCCGGATTGCGATCAGCTCTTTCGGCTGATGGATGTCGCTGCCAGGCATTTAAGTCAGGTAAGGATTATACCGCAAGTGCACAAGCTATTGGGGCTGGCGTGAATCGTATGCTAGGGTACAGCACCGACCACTGGGAACATGAGCGTGCAGACGATAGAGACAGCTACAGCCCTCCTCCAACAACTGAATTTGCGGTGGCTGCACGGGCACTAGATCGATTAATAGAAAAAGCGCGACGTTTCTATCAATCGGGCGATTATGAAGAGGTCATTCTAAACGCTCACCGGATCAAAGAATTGTACCAGTTCTGCCTTCAAGATGAATATAGGAGTCGAGGACGCCTTGCTTTCAACCCAGCTTTGCGAACTCAGATAGAGAAAAACGCGGACTCGCTAGATTACTGGTGGGAATCAGGCGTCATCGCTTTTCAGAAGACTAAGATCACCCCCGAAATTGCAAGAAGTGCCTTGACGGTGTCAGAGGAGATGCGTGATTACGTCGCGACGTATGTCAATGACCGCACCGCGGCTGCATCATATTCCACACAAGCTACTCGCGACCGATCCTTTTATGACGCCCGCTATGACACCGAACGGATTAGCACCCCCCGCCCCGCCTATCCGGTCGTTAAAGGCGGATTGGATACAGATGATGAAGAGCTCGTGTATTTGGCCCGTCCCAGTATCTTGGGTTGCACGCTGAAACATAAAGGACTTGTGCTGCTACTTGTGGTCCTCCTTTTCGGGTCTTTTTTTGTCCAGAGCCTCATAAACGTCAGCTTAATCGCAACCGCGCTTAGGGGGGCCGCAGTGCTGCTTTTTCTCTTCGTCGCCGCTCGAACCGCCCTTACCGTTTATTCGGAAAGATACGGAATCACCTCGCGTGATATATCCATTGAAAAAGGCCTTTTTTTGAAGAAGACGGCAGTGATCCCGCTCAGTCGGGTTGCGAAGCACGCAAAGCAACAGAGCTTCCTAGAAAGGCTGTTGAGGACGGGAAATCTCATTGTTAAGACTACTAGTGGTCATGTTATAGTGTTTAAGGAGATCTATGATCCAGAAGGGGTGGCTGCTCTAATCGCTGAATTGCGCGGGGGCACCCGGTCGGTCAGGAATGATCAAAGCTCGACGCCGCTTCGATAAGCTTGTGCACCTTCGCAAGTCGATACCCGAACAACTTAAAGGCTATCTGGTCTCGCCTCGCGAAAGAGAGATTGCCGCCAGCAGCGTGTGGATGCCCACCTCCGTTAAAAAGCATTGCGATTTGGTTACTCACAGGAGCGACCGTTCTGACTGAGAATACACCATTCCCTCGCAAAATGATCTCCGTTGTTGAGTGATATTTTTCCCTAAGCCTCGCAGCCACATCGCTTGTGTAACCGTTGCTGGTCGTGACCGCTGTATGACCGAGCAGAACCGACTTTTGGATCGCTTTGCTGATGGCTTCGCTCTTCCGACCGATTTGAAGTGCATACATTGCTTCGATCTGGGCATCTGCAAAGGCCCCGCGTGACAGTTTTAGTGCTATCTCCTCTCGGGACTTGTCATCACTTATCGCAGTAGAGAGCACTTCAGAACGCGGGTCGTTGTTAATCCAGAAATCTCTGTCTCTCCCTATCGCTGCAATTTCCTTGGCGATCAAATCGCCATCTAGTAGGTCCGTATATACGATTTCACACGCACATAGTTCGCGATCGACGCGCAAGTAGTCGATAACGCTCTTGATATCTTCGAAAAAACGCTCGTCCCACACGTGATGGTCGCGCCACTCAACGCGCCATCCTTTGCTTTTCAGCCTTGCAACAACTTCAAGAGTACTTGTTCTGCCCCCAAGATCGGAAAGACACAATGTCAGGTTCGCCGTTTTTTCGGCCTGAGCGAGAAGCTCCATGTAGGAGCTGTAATCTTGAACTGACGAAAAGATCGTGAACACATTTCCATATTTTCGCCTAAAGAGTGCGTCACAGCATACCGCGTCTAGATCAGTGTGCGTCAAGTGAACTATATGCCCGTCAAATCGGCTCAAGCCTCTGAGAACCCGTCTGTTAACTCTTGCGCACATGAATCTAGGACTCGGCGCTTTTCTTGAAAGCCAGGGACCTCTTACGCATCGGGGCAAGGTCGGACGAACCTGACGGCTTACGTTGCTTCATCTGCTTGGGAATACAGCATAACCAAGATTGTGGCTCCTGACGAGTGGTTCTGCGAGATGGCGTCTCGCAGACGGGGTGACTTCATACGCGCCAGGCGCAACTTCTCTTTTTATCGATATTTGATCTCTAAGTCTGACATGCTTGACCGCCTTGCACTTTGAGCACTTATATCCCTTATCGCGCCCGAGCGACTTCATGCTTTTGTCGCAGCAGATAGGATTCCCGATTTCATATTGATCGCAGAGTTCCACAACTCGCAATTTCTCTAAGTGCAGGCAGTTTTTTACGTAGCTGCCTTGGACCACCACCTTGTCGCCGACACTCAACTCGCGGACCGTGGTTCGGAACTGCTTAGTGGGTTCAAATGCGACGCATAGCAGCTTGCCACCGTTGTCTCCTACTACGACAAAAGTATGCCCCCCTATTATTGTCCACGGTGCGCTGGTTATCACTGCAGTCACCTTGTAGGAGCGGCCTTCCTCCAACTCTCGAATTTGAGCGGGTCGAACGTGTGCATCTGTCCCCTGATTGGTCCTGTAAAGCGTTAGATACTCAAATGGTTCTGAGATAATTTTGCTGTGCGCCGCGAGTATTTGGTGGGGGTCATCTCCCCTGATTCCGTAGAGTATAGGATCTGAAGAGTGCGGGGCACATATAACCGCCTCATCGTTTCGATCGAGCGTATCCCACGTGTAGGGGTAAGTAGCCGAATCGGCATGCCAAACTGATTGCACATTTATGTAACGTTTTTTTGCAAAATTCTTCTCAAAACGGTACGCAATAAGTTCGTACGAAGAGCAGCTTTCAGCCGTCGCGCCTACCGCAGCAAGCGCCCCGATTAAGCCTCTACCGCTCTTAAATGATAAAAAATCCAGCCTGTGCCTTTCGATGAGTCCGGTAGCCTTTTCCAAGCAGAGCTCGGCGTGCACAGCGTCGCGCGCGAAGCGCTGGATATCTGCTGGAATTACACCTTCATCAAAAAAAACAGCCCCAGGATGTGTATTGTCATCATCAAGGTGCGCCATTCGTTCGATGTGCTTTCGCACGATATCTTGAACGTCATACGAATGCCTGATCGAGAGACAAATTGAGGCGTTTCCTCTAGTCTTAAATCGTATTGTCGGATTGAGCCGCACCAAGCGAAGCTGAATTATCTCGTTCAGCTCTTGCTCGAGCGCTTTTTTTAACAAAGTGCCCAAGTAAGTGGTGCACATCCCGCGCTTTGAATCAGTATCGTCGATTCCGATAAGCATGCCTGCAAGCGCCTCATTTTTTTATCGATAGAAGTATATAAGTATCTTTTTGAACATATCATTCGAGGTAGGGTAGATCCGCAAGCTCTAGAGGCTTGCAATCACCTAGGAGAACCCCGATAATGCGCCAGGATCTGTTAGCAGATCAAGCTGCTAAGGTGCTACATACGGCAGGATTCGTAACGTCGAAGAGATGTGACGTTCGCTCTAGATGCTTCGACATCACTGCTAGGAGGGGCTCAATTCTGCTTTTCTTGAAGATGCTTTCAAATATCGACGGCCTAAGTGAAGAAACAGCCTTTGAACTGAAGAAACTTGCAGAGTGCTTCTGTGCCTCGCCTTTGCTTGTCGGCGAGAAAGCTCGAAATCACGAACTCCAGGAGGGTGCGGTGTATGTGCGTTATGGGGTCCCTGCTGTTAACGTCGACACACTGTCAGATTTCTTCATAGATGAACTTCCACCGCTCATTTATGCCGCTCCGGGCGGACTATACGTGAAATTAGATGAGGATGCACTCTATGCGGCTCGCACTAGCAAGAACCTGTCTTTAGGTGCAATGGCATCGCAGCTAGGCGTTTCGCGAAGAAGTATTCGCAAATACGAAGAAGGAATGGATGCTAAAGTCGAAATAGCTGTCAGGCTAGAGGCGATTCTAGATGCACCGCTTGCCGTGCCAATAAGCCTGCTCGCGCGACACAGTTTTCACAAGGAGATAGCGAAAGCTGATTCACTTCCACCCATGGAGAGACAGGCAATATCGTTACTCGTTGACTTAGGATTCACGGTGCTCCCTATGTTTCAGGCACCGTTTGACATGCTGTCGCAGACCAAGGAAGAGACCTTACTGACCGGAATCAGCAAGAACGCGAGCTTGATGGCAAAAAGAGCTGAACTGATGAGTAGCATAGCGCGAGTCGTATCCGCGCACTCGCTGTACATCACTGACGATGAGCCCAAGTGTTTCAGGATCTTACACACGGTTATCGTGCGTCTGCAAGAGCTGGAAGACTTGGATAGCTCGACTGAATTGATGCACCTCGTGCGAGAGCGATCGGAAGAATAACTGCGCGTTTGCTGAGGTTTGTTTCGGACAAAATGCTTTTATAGAACTTTCTGCATAGTTAAGCCCGAACCTACACGCATTAGGATTGATCGCGCTACACGGAGAGAAAAAATGGCAGGACAACTTGGTGGACAAGTCGGACAACTGGGTGGACAACCCATATTGATTCTTAAAGAAGGCAGCCAGAGGACTCGAGGCAAAGAGGCCCAAGGCATGAACATAACCGCCGCGAAGGCGGTTGCTGCGGCTGTGAGGACGACGTTAGGCCCTAAAGGCATGGATAAGATGCTCGTGGACACGCTGGGCGATGTCGTCATTACAAATGATGGGGTAACGATCCTGAAGGAGATGGATATTGAGCACCCCGCAGCGAAAATGATCGTTGAAGTCGCCCGGACCCAAGACGACGAAGTCGGTGACGGAACGACCACAGCAGTGATCATCACTGGCGAACTGCTCAGAAAAGCAGAGAACCTTCTCGAACAAGACGTGCACCCCACGATCATAGCATCGGGATTCAGGCTAGCTGCAGTAAAAGCGCGAGAAACGCTCGACACAGTGGCGATCCCTGTATCACCTGATGATGTGGAACTTCTGAAAAAAGTGGCGATTACGGCGATGACTGGCAAAGGCGCAGAAGCGTCAAAAGAGAAACTCGCTGCCATGTCTGTTAAAGCGGTAAAAGCTGTAATTGAAACTGAAAACGGGAAGAATACCTTCGACATCGACAACATCAAGATTGAGAAAAAGGTCGGGGGAAGCATCGACTCATCCGAACTCGTCGAGGGCATGATCATAGATAAAGAGCGTGTCTCGACTGGTATGCCGAAAAGCGTCGAAAAAGCAAAGATTGCTCTGATAAACGGTGCAATCGAGCTTAAGGATACAGAGGTCGACGCCGAAATCTCGATCACGTCGCCGGATCAGCTTCAGGCGTTCCTTAGCCAGGAAGAGGAAATGATCAAGGGCATGGTTGACAAGATCAAGAGCAAAGGTGCTACCGTGGTATTCTGTCAGAAGGGGATTGATGACCTCGCCCAACACTACCTGTCGAAAGCTGGGATTCTCGCCGCACGACGCGTTAAAAAGAGCGATATGGAAAAACTAGCGAGAGCTACCAACGCAAAGATCGCCTCGAGCGTAGACGAACTGGAAAAAGGCGACCTCGGTAATGCTGGGCTTGTTGAAGAGCGGAAAGTTGGCGGCGACGAGATGATCTTTGTAGAAAAGTGCGAGAACCCGAAAGCAGTGTCCATCATGCTTCACGGAGGGACCGAACACGTCGTGGACGACATAGAGAGGGCAGTAAACGACGCGCTGCGAGTAGTCGGTGTCGCGATAGAAGATGAGAAACTGGTCGCCGGGGGCGGCGCAACTGAAGTCGAACTGGCACTAAAACTCAGAGACTACGCCTCTACAGTAGGCGGCCGGGAGCAACTCGCCATCAATGCATTCGCTGACGCTTTGGAAGTCATTCCAAAGACCCTAGCGGAAAATGCTGGTCTTGATACCATCGACACGCTTGTCGAGCTAAGGTCAAAACACGAACAAGGGATGACGACTGCTGGACTAAATGTCTTTACGGGTGCTGCAATCGATATGGTCGATGCGGGCGTTGTGGAGCCACTTAGGACAAAAACTCAGGCAATCGGCTCTGCGTCAGAATCTGCGATAATGATTCTCAGAATTGATGATGTTATAGCGGCTAGCAAGCTTTCAGCTCCGCCGATGCCTGAGGGCGGCATGGGTGGCATGGGTGGCATGGGTGGCATGGGTGGCATGCCGCCAATGTGAAGCGGCCATCCGTCTTTTTTTGTACGCAGCCGGATTTTGACTGCGCTGGGCGGCTGCGTAGCTTTAAATAGGTGCGACGAGAGAGAAATATATAGGAGTTCGAAATGATTCAAGTATCAGAAACAGCGGCAAGAGAGTTGAAAGACCTTCTCGTAAAAGAAGGCAAGTCCGAATATGGTTTGAGGATATCATATGGCGGCATGGGCTGCAGCGGCCCGCAGTATACGATGTCCCTTGACGAAAACCCCACCAAAGCGGAAGACGTGCAAGAATCAAACGGCGTAAAAGTGTTCTTGGAAAAGAACGTAGAGACTGCACTTGATGGTGCCGAGATTGATTTCGTCGATGACCCAATGTTTGGGAAAGGATTTACTATCAAGCACCCGAGCCTCACCGGCTGTGGGTCGTGCGGCGGAGGGTGCGGCTAGCTTAATTGAGCCGCCAGAACCTTTTTTCATCTAGAAGCCCGTGCAAGCGGCCGGTTGATCCCCTCCCCTCATTTTTTCCGAGGTCCATGGTAGCAAGAGCGCTAGCTCAGTTTTTGCTACAGAAAAAGTAAAGTCACAGCAGGACTAACGAAAATCTATATGATAGGCATGATCCTCTGCGGGGGGTATGGCAAGCGACTCAAACCGTATACTGAGGACATACCCAAGCCACTCATAGACATCACGGATGACTACACAATTCTCGACCGACAGCTCTACGATATGGCCAATAGCGATATTGAGAGCGTGATACTGCTAACGGGGTACTTGAGTGAGCTGATAGAACAGAGATATGGGAACAGCTATCGTGGCATGGAAATTCAGTATTCTGTTGAAGACAAACCGTTAGGCACCCTCAATGCAATCAAACTTGGAATTGATCTGCTGAAAGATAAAGAAACAGTGTTGATCCGCAACGGCGATGTAGTTTCCGACATCAATCTGAAGAAGATGATGAAAAAGTACAGCGTCAGCGATTTCAAAGCTATGATGTATGTCACGAAAATGCGCAGCCCTTATGGCATTGTAGAACTGGGAGAGGACCACATTCGCTCTTTCAAGGAGAAGCCACTCCTCGAGTATTACATAAACGGAGGGATATATCTCCTCGACTCTGACATTCCATTTAGCAATTTTGAAAAGGGCGAAATAGAAAAGACTGTTTTTCCTGTCCTCGCAGACACCAATCAACTCGGATATTACAAGGAAAACACGTTTTGGATGTCGATAGATACGACCAAGGACCTCGAAGAGATAAAAAAGGAGTACGCAAACAGAAGTGATAAACCGTGGGGTTATGAAAAGGTTCTCATCAGCACCGAGAATTACCTCACAAAAGAGATATACATAAAAGAAGGCTATTCGACCTCGTATCATTATCACAAAGAAAAAGAAGAGTCAATCTACATGCTCGAAGGCTCTTGTTACGTACAATTTGAGCACAAAAAGGAGTTCTTCGAAAGAAACGATACAATGGATATTCCGCGGGGGGCTTTGCACAAAATCGTGGCCACAGAAAACTCCCTCATGCACAGTGTCTCAACACCTTTTGTCGACGATATCGTACGAGTGGAAGATTACTATCCTGCCCGTTAATTAACGTGCCGTCACTTTTCACTAATGCTAAGTTAGCAGCTTGCATCTTTGTTTGCTCGAGCCTTTCTGGATTTCTAGGAACTACAGAGAATAAGAGTCCAGCACTCCGTGTTACCCGTAGCTAACACGTTTATATTCGGTAGTCGACACTTTTTTTATGAAAGTGGGATTCACGGCGCTTGCTCTATTTGATGCGCCTTTTGACAGGATCATGCAAAGAGCCTTTGAAGACAGGTTCGATGTGATCGAGGTGCTGTGCGAGGGGCCCTACCTGCCGCGACACGCCTTAAGAAATGTCTCTCAATTTGAAATTGCGTCGCAGTACGATATTGAACTAACAATTCATTCGCCTACAGTAGATCTCAATCCCGCCAGTGTCAACGTCGGAATACGTGAGGAAACTACGAAACAACTCACCGAGACGGTGGATCTTGCTGCAGCTATAAACGCTTCGACGATCACGACCCACCCAGGTTACGTAAAGAGAATAAATGACAGACTGACGAGGCGATCGCTCGATTTAGCTCTGCATAGCCTTGAAAAGTGGGCAAACTACGCCGCCGACGTTGGAATAGTGCCTGCTATTGAGAATATGCCCCGTAACGCGAAATACTTCTGCACCGAGGTTATGCAACATAAGCTTTTTATCGAAACGTGCGGCACGTCTGCAACTATCGACGTCGGACACGCACACACGAACAACGCCGTAACAGACTTTTTACAGGCGGGTTTTCCCGTGACTTACTATCACGTGAGTGATAACGACGGCGAACGTGATCTGCATCTTCCAATCGGCGAAGGAACCATCGACTGGACTCAGCTAAAAGGGATAAACAAAGCGATAATTGAAGTCAACGACTACATAGCGGTAAAGGCAAGTCGCGATTATCTAGCTCGAGATACCTAGAGCACCGAACGGCGACCCTGGGGCTTAAAAGTGGCAGAAAAGCGCATTTTGCCGATCCAGAGCCGCGCAAGAACTTCTAAAAAAGGCAATTAGTACCCCTCACTAAGGAGGCGTGTTTTATTAACCATGTTTCGCCAATGTTGCCCTTTCCAAAATATCTTGCTGCATTGACTACACTTATAAAAGTGAGCGTACCTCTGAATGAATTTTTCAATATCGACGCCCTTCGCGCGAAGCTTATTGATCTCATGAGACCGCAAAATGTCCTCAATTGACACCAGTTCAAGCGTGCCGTTACAAACGCTGCATCGAACAGCTTCGGGTTCTTCGGGGAAGACCAAGCCATAATGCTGTCGCACTTGGTTCAATTGGCGGAGCACGTCTCCATCTTGAACGAGAAGTGACGGGATGCCACACTTTTGCCTTGCGCGGATATGAAGCTGCGTATCCCTAGTCAGCAACGCCCGCTTCTCGGATCCTGACAGCTCGAGCATCAATGTATCCTCCGCGGCATTTGACAAACCAGCGAAGGAATTCGCGCTTAAAGTATCGTAACCCAGAATTCTAAGCCAAGAAGAGAGGCGCCCTAGCATTCGATCAGCTAAGAACTTCATGTGCTCCACATCACTACTTGAATGACTTATCGCTGACGGAGTTTTTAGATAAATATGCCTCCCAAAGAGCTATTTTTCGCTTGAAGGTTGAGTAGCTTACGCCAAGCTCCTCGGAGAAATCCTTTGAACTCTTTCTTGCAGACTTGGGCGCCGAAAGCCACTGCAAAAAATTTTCGCGATCGAAATTGATTTTCACGTCACGCTCGGTCAAAAGACCTAGCAAGACGCGCGCTCCTTGAATCTTTCTCTTGTCTATTCCGACGCGTTTTCCAATTTCAGCGTCGCTCGGATAACCCTCGTAAAAAAAATCGAGGTCACCAGATGCCATTATATCTTTATACTCGAGCTCAATTTGAAGCAGTTGCTCTGGGGTCAATAGGATATGACTCTTCTCAAGAAGCAAGGCTTTCTTTTCCAGATCGACATGGGTGTCGCGCCGAGACTCGACTGATTGCTCTATTGACCTACGCTGGTCCGCTTGTAGGTTACTTCTAGGGATAGTGATCGGAGGAAATCGGTTCAAAAAACGGTTCTTTGACGGTTCGACGACTAGCCCTTCTTTTGCTAATTGCTGAATCACTCCGATAACGCTTTCAGGATAGATTCCAAGAGATTCGCTGTAGCTTACGATGTCGTCTATATGGACACCTTTCAGTCTGCTTGACGGGCTCAATGAATTGATGATGTGCATGACAGTCTTTCGCGCTTGCATCAACTCCGTACCTTGTATCGGATTGGACGTGGTGCTCAACTTAAAAACTCCGTTTCGCCTTGGAGATGTTCAAATCTCTAGCTAGATAAGTAATTGGACACCGAGGAATTTATATTTTTTTAGAGATCCAATGGCCGCGACCGGCTCACGTTGCAAAACTCGACGGTGAAGGTCAATCTTTGGGGTGGCAAGGCCAAGTCGTGTAGTTCTTGAATAGAAGTCCGAAAAACCGACAGAGACTTGCCACAGCCTAACATCAGTGCATGCCCAATTCTCCGTAAACAAGGCTGCCCCTAGCTGATCAATAAATACCCGCAAAATCTCGCGTATTGCGCTCTCGCGTATTGCGCAAAAGTGAGGATATTATAGAAGATGAACTCATGAGGCTAAAGGTGTCAATTCCCGCACAACTTCTTGCTGCATTTGACCAGGTGATTGGCAAACGGGGCTACCTTCGCGATCCGAAGCGATCGGAGACGTTATAAGAGGTTATCTCCTTGATTATGAATCGTTAGTCAAACAGAAGGAGAACAGATCCGCGTAATCCCGCTTGTCTACAATCACGAGCAGAGGGGCCTTATCAGGTGTTGACCGACGTCCAACTCGAAAACGCGAAAATCGCTACCTCGACCATTCACATTCATGTAGACGCCAAAATTGCCTCAAAATTGACGTCGTTCGTGGAAGCGCACCGGACCTGCGAAGCTTTGCAGAAAAAATTATTGGTGCAGAGCGGAGTTTTTTAAGTTCGGATGTTTTTCATGCCGGCCTGAGTCTTGGCACTCCGGGGACGAGCGAGTACCAAACCCCGCTGATCTGACCAATTAAAGATACGTCGGCCGATCTGAGCAAATGAAAGACTCGACAATCTTTATTACCGAGCGTGGGATAGAACCTTATCTAAGAAATGTTCGTCTCCCAGATTGAAAAAGAGACACTTCAGCACAAAAAACCTAACTCCGAGGTAAGATCACTCGTGAACGAGAATAATGGGCAAGCGCCAAGGGAACATTCGCAACTCGATTTTAACTTTGTTGCTATGGAGAAAACCATTCTCAAAGAATGGGATGACAGCGACATCATCAGCAAAAGCATAAACGCAAACAAAGGAGCGGAGCTGTTCCGATTCATCGAAGGGCCGCCGACCGCAAACGGTTCACCGGGAGTTCACCATGTGTACGCGCGCGTTATAAAAGACCTGTTTCTCCGCTACAAGAGCATGCAAGGCTACTACGTCCCCCGCGTGAGCGGATGGGATTGTCACGGACTCCCAGTCGAGATTTCCGTGGAAAAAGAACTTCAATTTGAGGATAAAGCGGGCATCGAAAGGTATGGGATTGAACGATTCAACAACGTCTGTCGGAGTTCAGTATTTAGTCACATTGATGAGTGGGTAGAAGTGACCAAGCGAGTCGGCTTCTTTATTGATCTCACCAAGCCGTATACGACCATGGACCCCCGCTACATCGAATCAGTATGGTGGTCGCTTAAACAGCTTTGGGGGCGAGATCTTATCTATGAAGGACATTATGTCGTTCCCTACTGTCCCCGCTGTGGTACTGCCCTTAGCACGCACGAAGTGGCCCAAGGGTACGAAACCATAACTGAGGAAGCAGCTTTTGTGAAGTTTCCTTTGTCGGCCCAACACGAAACCTATTTTTTGGCTTGGACAACAACGCCGTGGACTTTACTTTCAAATGTCGCGCTTGCCGTCAACCCTAACATTTTGTATGTAAAGGTGATGGTGAAGAATCAGTTTCTCATTTTCGCAAAAGAGTTGTTAGAAACGGTGCTAAGCGATGAACTGCATTTCACCGTCGTAGCTGAGTTTCAAGGAAATGAGCTCAATGGCACACGTTATGTGCCCTTATTTGGTGACGGGCAGCCAACCGTCGTGCTCGCTGAGTTTGTTAGCACCACCGAGGGCACAGGCATTGTGCACATCGCTCCAGCGTTCGGAGAAGATGACTTTAACGTAGCAAAGGCCGAAGGCCTTCCTCTCGTGCAGCTCGTCAAACCCGATGGTCGCTTTGACGATCACGTGCCGTCAGTCGGTGGATTGTTCTTCACCGATGCGAATGCCGTAATAGTGAAGACCCTTGCAAGTCGGGGCTTGCTGTACAAACGCGAGATGTACGAACACAGCTATCCGTTCTGTTGGCGCTGCGAGGCGCCACTCATGTACTATGCGCGAAGGGCGTGGTTTATTCGCATGAGCTCTTTGCGCGAGGCACTCGTGCGCAACAATGAAATGGTCCAGTGGCATCCGAAAACGGTGAAACACGGACGCTTCGGAAACTTCATCGAAAATGCACGCGATTGGGCGCTAAGTAGGGAACGCTACTGGGGCACCCCGCTGCCCATATGGAAATGCTGCAACAATCACGTAGTGTGTATCGGTAGCATCGATGAGCTGAAGCAGCGAATCGGTGATGATACTCCCCAAGGTGATATCCACAAGCCGTATATCGACCGCATTGTCTTTCCTTGCGACGAATGCGCTGAGATAATGCGCCGCATTCCCGACGTAATTGACTGCTGGTACGATTCAGGTTGCGCCCCGTTCGCATCATTGCACTATCCGTTCGAGCGAAGTGACGACTTCAAGCTGCCCGTCGATTTCATAGCCGAAGGTGTTGATCAGACGCGCGGCTGGTTTTATAGCCTACACGCAATAGCGAGCGCCGTGTTCGGATCGAATGCGTATAGCACCGTAATAAGCCTGGGCCACATCGTGGACGAACAAGGTAGAAAGATGTCAAAAAGCAAGGGTAATACGGTCGATCCTTGGCAAATCCTGAACAACGAAGGGGCTGATAGCCTCCGATGGTACCTTTTCAGCTCCGGCAATCCAGGAACCCCTAAGCGGTTCTATGAAGACGCAATCGTTGAGTCTCAGCGTAAGACGATATCTACGCTTTGGCACATACTTTCCTTTTTTACGACGTATGCTGAGATAGACCAGTACGACGTGACATGGCAGCTCGCGGACGAGCACAGAAACGTCATCGACAGGTGGCTGCTCTCTCGGCTAAATGGCTTGGTGTCGAACGTGGTCGAGTACATGGACCGTTACGACTACTATTTAGCGACCCTAGCGGTCGACTCATTCATCGACGAGCTAAGCAACTGGTTTGTCAGAACGTCTAGGAGACGTTTCTGGAAGAAAGAACAGGACCTGGACAAAACATCTGCTTACGTCTCTCTTTTTGAGACTCTATGGACGTTAAGTACACTGATCGCCCCCTTCACGCCATTTATTTCTGAGTACATGCACAAAACCCTCGCTCAATATACTCCCGAGGCCAGAGAGAGCGTTCACCTCGAAGCGTATCCTGCCCCGCGACCAGATCGTCTGCTTCCCAAGGCTGAACGCGATATGGATTATGCTAAGCGGATCGTTGAAGCAGGTAGAGCCGCGCGGTCGTCAGCACACATCAAAACGCGGCAACCGCTCAGGAGAATTATTTGCGTAGGACCAGAACTCGAGAGTGACGAACTCCAGACTATTATCAAAAATGAGCTGAACGTGAAGGCAATTGATTTTGAAAAAGGCGACGACAAGTTTATCGCGCACGAAATTGGCTTAAACTTCGCCAGCGTCGGACCGAAATACAAAGATCTAGCCCCCAAAATAAAACAAGTTCTCAGCACGTTAACGCCCCAAGCTGTGCTTGAGAAAATGGATGACGGCATCGAATTAAAAATCGGGCAAACGCCTATTAGCTTATCGAAGGAAGATCTGACGGTTTCAGAAAAAGTAAGGGGTAGCTTTATTAAAACCGAAGACAGCGGCCTAGTCGTTTTTTTGGACACCGAAATAACAGCCGAACTGTGGAAAGAATCATTGGCTCGAGAAGTCGTCAGGAGAATACAGGTCATGCGAAAGGAATTGGATCTACCGTATGCCGCACAAATTAGGGTGGGGTACCGTGGCCCTGCAGAAGTCTCCCAGGCGATTCGAACGTTTGATGCTTATCTCAAAGATGAGACGCTGTCGACGTCTGTAGTAAAAGGAGATCTTAAGAACGCGAGACTACGAAAAGAGTGGATGATCGACGGCCATCGAGTGGTGATCTCAATAGCGGAATAGCACATGAACCTGAAAGAATGGCGGCCTTTCTACTTGGAAATAGTGCGCGAGTTCGGATTTGACCGCGCCCAAGACGAGCGCTCCGCCCAGCTTCTATCACACTTGTTGGCTATAAAAACAGGCTATAACTCAACACTGGCAAAATTGAGCCGCCTCGTCAAAGGATGTGACGTCCTCGTCTGCGGGAAAGCGCCGATACTGATTCGTGACATTAAAAGCGGCAAAATTGAGGGTCAAGAGACGATCATTGCCGCCGATGGTGCAACCTCGGTGCTCTTGTCGCAGGGGGTCATCCCCCACATAGTCGTTTCTGATCTCGACGGGAGCATTAGTGATCTCAAGCGGGCAAATGCGATGTGCGCCATAATGGTCGCTCACGCACATGGTGACAACATCAATGCAATCGAAGCGTACGTACCGTCGCTGAGCGCGGTGCTTGGTACAACCCAAACACAGCCTGAGCCGCTCTTACTCAACGTAGGTGGTTTTACTGACGGAGACAGGGCGGTCTTCTTAGCGAAAGAGTACGGCGCCCGCACGATCAGCGCGATTGGATTTGATTTTTCTGACGTTAGCGTCACGCCGAGAAAGATGCAAAAATTGCAATGGGCCAAACGCTTACTCGAACAGGCGGAAGTGAACTTCAAATGAGCGTATCGATTGCTCTCGCCGGCAAGCCCAATACGGGCAAGTCAACCTTCTTCAAAGCTGCCACACTTGTGGATGTGGAAATTGCAAATTACCCGTTCACGACTATCAGCGCTAACCGCGGGGTGTCGCATGTGCGCGTTCCGTGCCCTTGCGCTCAGCGCAGCGCTCGGTGCGGTCATTGTGTTGATGGAATCCGATTTGTCCCTATTGAGCTGGTTGACGTAGCAGGCCTGGTTCCCGAGGCTCACAAGGGACGAGGGCTCGGCAACGCTTTTCTAGATAATTTACGGCAGTCAGAAGCGATTATAAACGTGATTGACGCATCTGGTGGCACTGATATAGAGGGCAATGTGCTCGGCACCGCGTCGCACGACCCGATGGAGGACGTAACCCTACTTGAAAGTGAGATCGCTCTGTGGATTGCAGGCATCATTGAAAAGAATTGGCACAGACTCGCAAAGAAAGCGCAGCTAGAGCGCAACGTGGCGCACGTCATTGCGACTCAGTTAGCAGGGCTCAACATAGGCGAGAACCAAATAAAGACTGCTGCGTTGAAGCTTGGGCTGTTCGAGCAACCGGCGGATAATTGGGAAAGCGAAGACATAGTCAACTTATCACAGCAACTAAGGAGGATAGCGAAGCCGATCATCATAGCGGCAAACAAAAGAGACGTCGCTTCACCGCAAAATTTGGAGCGGATAGAAGATATCTGCCAAGACGTGGTGGCAACGAGTGGTGCGGCTGAACTTGCGCTCCGACTTGCTCACCAGAAGGGGCTCGTGAACTACGTCCCTGGAAACACTCATTTTGTCGTAGCAGCGCGGTCAAATCAGCAGCAGCGGAAGGCTCTTGAGCGATTGCAGAAGTTCATTGACGCTGATGGTACGGGAGTGCAGACATGCCTAAACAAGGCAGTGTTCGATGTTCTCAGATACATCGTCGTATATCCCGTAGAAGACGAGCACCAGTGGTCGGACAAGGAAGGGAGAGTCTTGCCTGATGCCTTTTTGATTAAGGAAGGAGAAAATGCCAAGGATCTCGCCTTTAAGGTTCATTCTGATATCGGACGTGGGTTCATCTACGCTGTCGACGCGCGCACGAAAAAGCGGCTCGGCGAGCACCACAAACTTCAAAACGGGGATATAATCAAAATAGTCGCGAGTTCGCGCGCCAAGTAGGAAACATATATGTTCCATGGTTATCTTTTGTAAGCAGCGCTCAATGAACGCTAATTGCGCATCCTAAGGAATGTAGCTTGAATGCTGAACCGCTTGAGGGAAGATCAAAATGAAATCGATGTATGGATATATACGGGATGCCTGGAAAACCCCCGAACGCAGCTACGTGAAAAGCCTCATGTGGCAGCGCCTACAAACGTGGCGGCGTGAGCCGGCGGTTATTCGCATCGCGAGACCCACGCGACTCGACAGAGCAAGAAGCTTGGGATATAAGGCCAAACAAGGTATTATCACAGCTCGTGTGAGAACGTGGCGCGGTGGTCGGAGAAAACAACGCCCGCGCGGGGGCCGTCGGACGAAGCACCTCGGTGTTAACAGGCTTACCGCTCGAAAAAGTTCACAGCGCATTGCAGAAGAACGAGCTGCACGAAGATTTCCCAACTTAGAGGTGTTGAACTCGTACTGGGTAGGACAAGATGGGAAATCGAAGTGGTACGAAATTATACTCGTTGATCCGAGCCACCCTAGGATCTTAAGCGACCGCAATCTCAACTGGATCGCGTCTTCACGCGGGCGTGCCATGCGAGGGACAACAAGCGCCGGTAAGAAAGGTCGCGGTTTCAGGAACAAAGGGCGAGGTGCCGAGAAAACCTTGCCCTCGCGTAGTGCTTATGATCGAAGGGGGGCGTGACTCTCTTTTCTGAGGATTAAATTTGCTTCTTGTCGTGAATGGCAGTGACAGATCGCGCAGGCCTAAAAAAGCAATTCACAGCATCTCCGTCAGTGTTTTCGCCCACGCAACTGAGAATGAAAGCAAAGTTCTAGCGGCGCTGCGCTTGATCGTACCCGAACATGTCAGCGTCGATCGCCTGCCGGTTGCGGGACATTTTGGAAATCCCATGATCACTCTTGTCGCACGAACCGAAAAAGCATCCGAGACTCGCCACATCATTAGCGCGATCAAGAAGAAGCTCCCAAAAGGTGAGTTAATGGAACTGCGAGAAGAAATCCCGCAGCACCTCAGCCAACGGTGCACACTCGTTATGAAATTTGACAAACAGGCTGCCGCACGCGGGTTCCTCCGGCAAGGGGAGGAAGACCCAATAGTGCTGCGCGCAAAGATAGCGGCATATCCAGCTCGTGTCGAGACCGCAACGCAGATTACTCGCGACCTCTTTGATGATGCCTGACTACGTCGATATAAGCGTTCACGCGTTCCCCGAAGGAGCAGACACGCCGAAAAGGCTTAACCTCGTTGCTCGGAGCCTTGGCTTCGCCGCCCTTGGGATAACAACGCATTCGCCTTATTGGTCTCAGTTTTCCGATTCGAGCGTCATTTCAGGAATAGAAATTGTCGCGCATAGCGTTCGCGATCTGCGTAAGAAAATTGCGTTCTTCAGCGATGCAGCTCCCATCATAAGTGTGCACGGTGGGGATGAACGAATCAACAGGGCTGCTTGCAGCGACGGCCGCGTGGATCTTCTAATGCACCCGGAGAGAGGTAAACGAGGCGGTCTAAACCAAGTGACTGCTAAAATCGCCGAGAAAAACGGCGTCGCGCTAGGCTTGAGCTTTGGCTACTTCTGGAAAACAAGAGAAATTGAAAGATCTCGTGCACTCGCGCTCCAGCGTCAAAACGTCGCATTATGCCAGAAGTTTGGAGTACCAATCGTTATTACGAGCGATGCCTATTCACATTTCGACCTGCGGGCTCCTCGCCAATTAAAAGCCCTCGCACGGCTTTTACCTCTAGAAGACAAGGAAGCGACGGCTGCTTTGTCGAGTGCACCGCAAAATATCATCAAACGCAGTACACAGAAAGAAAAGGCGCGCGTATGAAACCACTCCCACCTACCTTGCGAGACAGCTTCCGGTACGTCGCCTTCACGCTCAGCTCTGAAGAACCCGTAAGAACGCGAGATGTACAAACAGAAATCTTCAAAGCTGCGAAAAGCCTGTTTGGAGACGTCGGAGTGAGTAAGTTGGGAATTAAAGTCGTTATGTTTGATGGCACAAAAGGGCTTGTGCGTTGTCACTACCGACACGTGCCCGACGTACAAGCGACATTAGCAACCATCGGCAAAATCGGGAACAATCGGGTTCGCGCGACGGTCGTAGGCACTTCCGGAACAATAAAGGCAGCCATAGAAAAGTATTTACAAATTGACGAGAGAATACGACGCATTATATCTTCTTATGTGACAGTGCCCGTGTCCGGGAAAGCAGTGAGGATGCGTGGCAAGGAAATTGATATAATTCCAGAAGATAGGGAAATTGTTGATCGTGCTGACGTCCAATTCATCGGCATCACGATCGATGACAATGAGAGGCTAATATAATGCAGATGGCACCACAAATGGGTTACGACAGAGCTATCACCGTGTTTTCACCAGACGGTAGACTCTTTCAAGTCGAATACGCGCGCGAAGCTGTAAAACGAGGCACTACATCGGTCGGCATAAAAGCAAAGGACGGCGTAGCTCTGCTCGTCGATAAGCGTATCTCAAGTCGGCTTCTGGAGCCCCAATCTACCGAGAAGATCTTCCAAGTGGATGATCACATAGGCGCTGTGACTTCCGGCCTCGTAGCTGACGCTAGGGCATTAGTCGACCGTGCCCGTGTCGACGCCCAAATCAACCGCGTCGTGTATAACGAACCTATTGCCATTGAAACGCTAGCGAAAAAAATCGCCGACCATAAGCAGACGTTTACACAGTACGGAGGGGTTAGGCCTTACGGGACAGCACTTCTCATCGGCGGGATTGATGACTCGGGGCCGCGGCTTTTTGAAACAGATCCAAGCGGCGCCCTTTTGATGGTAAAGGCTACGGGAATTGGTTCAGGACGAAATGCCGTTATGGAGTTTCTCGAAGAGAAGTATGACGAAAACGCCGACATTGATAGCGCCATAAAACTCGGGCTTGAAGCGCTGTACAAGGCGACGGAAGGCAAGATTACAATTGATACCATCGAAATCGCTGGCGTATACGCAGAAGACAACCGATTTAGGAAGCTAAGCACGGATGACCTCGAAGCGTACGTGAAAAGTGTGCTCGAGTCGATGCCTAAAGAATAGTGGTTTTGCATCCTTTTTGCGCCGCCATAAACGAACAGCGCACGGAGGAGTAGGTCCAGATGGTGTCTCTCGATAACGCAGTTGTAGCTCGATTTGCTAGAGGGGGAGAACACTTTGAAGTTCTCGCTGACCCCGAAAATGCATTACTATTGCGAGAAGGCGGGGATATTGATCTGGATGCTGTTCTTGCAATTGAAGAGATATTCAAAGATGCATCCAAAGGGGAAAAAGCGTCTGACGAGAGCCTTAAGCACACGTTTAGTACCACCGACCCAGCGGCCATAGCAAAACGGATCATCACAGAAGGTGAGCTGCATCTAACTGCTCAGCAAAGGCGCAAGATCCAAGAACTCAAGCGAAGGCAAGTAATCGCAACCATAGCTGCTAATGCCATAAATCCCCAAACGGGCCTGCCTCATCCGCCACAGAGAATAGAAAAAGCGCTTGAAGAGGCAAAGGTGAGCATAGACCCTCTTAGAAGCGTCGACGAGCAAGTGAACGTCACTCTGAAGGCAATCCGGCCGCTAATACCCATCAGATTCGAGGAAGTCAACGTCGCCGTTAAGGTGCCGGCCCATTACGCCGCAAAATCGCAGGGCCCTCTTCAGCGCTTTGGCAAGATAGTAAGACATGAGTGGCAAAAGGACGGCTCCTGGATCGGCGTGGTCCGGTTTCCTGCGGGACTGCAAAATGATTTCTATGAGCTCGTAAATCGCCTATCAAGAGGGGAAGCCGAGACGCGAATCGTTACCCGGGAAGGGCAAAAATGAAGAAGCAAGAAAAAGTCGATAAGACGATCGTCGTGCCGGGAGATCTACTATCTGCAGACGCAGCTAAAGCTGCAGAAGGAACCTACGTTGAAAACGGGAAAGTCTACTCACTCATATACGGGCTTGCTGACGAAAGGGAAAAAGTACGGGTAATACCGCTTTCGGGAAAATATCTTCCTGCGACTGGTGACGTGGTCGTCGGAATGGTATCAGACATCAGCTTCTCGAATTGGAAGGTCGACATTAACTCACCATACGAAGCGCTCATGCATATATCAGAATATCCTCGCCGCATCGAATCGAGCGAAATGGCCAAGATTATGGGTGTGGGCGACCTCGCGATATTCAAGGTTGTAGACGTGGATCCATCCATGAAGATTGAACTTGCGCCCCGAGAAGGCCAACTGCGTGTGCTGCGAAGTGGCAGAGTCGTCGAGGTGTCGTATACAAAAGTCCCGCGGGTTATCGGCCGGGCCGGGTCGATGATAAGCCTGCTCAAGAGTAAACTCGACGTAAACATTTTCGTCGGGAAAAATGGCCGCATTTGGATCAACGGGAAAGTGGAAGACGAGGATCTCGCCGTCAAAGTAATCAAACGAATTGAGCAAGAGGCGCATACGTCGGGACTCACGGATAGGATAACCAAGTTGTTAGAGGAAGAAAAGCATGGAGTTCATGAAAAACGGTAAGAGAATAGACAATCGGCTCCCGAATGAGCTACGTCCAATCAAGTTTGAGGTTGGCGCACTTGAACGGGCCGATGGCTCGTGTTATGTCGAGCACGGTGGAAACAAGGTCATGGCCGCCGTTTACGGCCCACGGGCAGTGCATCCGCGTCACCTGCAGCAAGCAAACCGTGCGATCATCCGGTACCGTTACAATATGGCGTCGTTTTCAGTAGAGGAGCGGCGGCGACCAGGCCCTGACCGGAGGAGCATAGAGATCTCAAAGGTGAGCAGGGAGGCGATCGATCCCGTCATCATCAAAGAGTTTTATCCCAGGTCGACAATTGACATCTTCGTGGAGATTCTTCAAGCAGATGCCGGCACTCGATCAGCAGGGATAAATGCGGCTTCTGTTGCACTGGCCGATGCGGGAGTTCCCATGCGCGGTCTCATCTCGTCGTGTGCAGTCGGCAAGGTGGATGACACGGTTGTCTTGGATCTCGTGAAGGAGGAGGACAACTATGGGCAAGCAGACATGCCAGTCGCCATGGATGTGCGGACTGGAGAAGTTACGCTGCTCCAGATGGACGGCCATTTGACGCTGGACGAGTTTGAACAGGCGCTAGAACTCGGTAAGATCGGTTGTGCCAGCATCGCAGAAATGCAAAGAGAAGCCCTAATTCAGAAGTATCGAGGGGAAGAAGATGAATGACGTCATTGCTGAGATAAAAAGAGACTTTATTTACGAGCTTGCCAAGCGAAGCGAAAGGGCAGATGGGCGGGCCCTTGATGAGTATCGGCCGATACAGGTCGAAGTAGGGTTGATAGGTAAAGCCGAAGGCTCCGCGAGAGTGAAGGTAGGCAAGACACAAGTTCTCGTTGGTGTAAAGGTTCAACCTGGAGAGCCTTTTGCAGATGCGCCTGACACGGGTGTGATAATAACCAATGTGGAACTCGTGCCGCTGGCATCTCCGTCCTTTGAACCTGGTCCACCCGATGAAAACGCGATTGAGCTCGCACGTGTGGTGGACCGCGGCGTTCGAGAATCTGGAGCCATTGACTTGTCTCAACTAACGTTGCCGGACGGCAAAGTGTGGCTCATTTTCATTGACGTACACGTCCTAGATCACGATGGAAATCTCATGGATGCGGCCGCTCTGGGAGCGCTCGCTGCGCTCGTAAACGCAAAGAAACCCTGTGAGCGGTACGGCTACGGACCTGACGCCCCGCTGCCAATCAAGGAATCTCCGATCGCGGTGACCGCGGTTGACCTCGACGGTGAGATTATGCTGGACCCCTCGCTAGATGAAGAGACTATCGCGTCTTCGAAACTAACGGTCATCTCCGGCTTGCAAGGAGCGCTCGCAGGAATGCAGAAAAGCGGAACTGGAACGCTCTCTGTGGAAGAGATCGCGCGTATTGTTAAGCTAGCGAGCAGCAAAGCCATGCAGATCAGAGATGATCTTTTTGGTGGTTCAACGGATGGTTAAGAAAGGCGCGCGCAAGAAGGGAAGAAAGACCCGTTCCGCAGGCCGGTTCGGCCCGCGATACGGCCGCAAGATCCGCAAGAGAATTGCCGACGTCGAAGAGGCGATGCATCAAGCGCACAAATGTCCCGCGTGTGGGCGAAAGGCGGTGTCTCGAAAGGGTACAGGGATATGGGTGTGCGCAAAGTGCCAAACAACGTTTGCCGGAGGTGCATACCTCCCGGAGACCTCGGTCGGCAAAACCGTCGCGCGCTCGATTCGCCGCGCAAATGAGGAAAAAGAACAGGTTTGAAAGTGCGAGGTGATTTCACGGTTTACAAATGCATTCGGTGCAAGCGCGAAGTTGAAGTAGAGTCCGAGTACGGCGGAATCAGGTGTCCCTACTGCGGCCATCGAATATTGATAAAGGAGCGACCTACTATCATCAAGAAAGTGAAGGTCCTTTAGGCATATACGGCCTCGGAGTCTACCCTCGCCGCGCAAGAAATCGCGAAGCCGCTCACGATAAACGACCATTATACACAAATGCTCCATTCAACGTACTACATAGAAACGCAAGACGCAGACTATTTGTACCGATCGATCACTCCTGAATTGGAGACCATCGCCATCGCCGGGACACGGTCTTCTGTGACTATACGAGAGACGGCAGAGAAGCTGGTCATCGACATCACAGCTTCGGACGTAGCCTCCTGTCGGTCGGCGACAAATTCGTGGCTGAGATTGGCGCTGATTGCTACAGAAGTGGACGAACTTGTCGCAGATACTTTAAGAATTAAACGAGACTGTAACCGCTTAAAAACGCTCCTCAAGGAGAATCTTGAATGAGTACCGAACTACCACCCCAAATTCAAAATCAAGTTGCCCAATTGCAACAACTTCAACAGCAGGCACAAGCGCTTGCTGTTCAGCGAAGTCAACTTGAACTCGCTTTGAACGAAGCTAACCAAACCCTCGTTGAGCTCGACAAGCTGGACGAAAAAGCTGTTATCTTCAAGACCGTTGGAATGATCCTCGTACGCTCGAACAAAGACGACGTGAAGGTTGAGCTAACGGAAAAAAAAGAGACGTATGATGTACGTTTGAAGAGCCTTGAAAGACAGGAAGAACGCGTTCAAACGCGTTTTCAACAACTCCAGCAGCAGCTGCAAAAAGCCCTCGGAGGGGGGACTGCGCCGCAGGGCGCGTAGCTCAACTTCCAGCTCGGGCAAGACTCAAGGTGTTACGCGGGTTTTGGGTAAACTTCTTCCTCGTCTTTAGCGGTAAACTTTTCTCTCGTAGCGACATTGGTTTCTGGTGTCTCGCTTAACGTTACAACGACGTCAGCGAGATTCTTAAGCGCGGTGGAAAACCCAGGCTCTGCTCCGAAGATGATGGTCTCTTTGCCATGTTCCATCGCTTTTGAAAGCACAGGCTTAAAATCAGCATCTCGGGTAACTATTGCGATAATATCTATATTAGGATTGAAAATGAGCTCCGTAGCTTCAACGGCAAGTCGAACATCAACGTCACTCGAGCTGACCACCGGCTCAAATCCTTGGTTCTCGATTGCCTCGACGAGCTTCTCAGAGGCATACTGGTTCAGGTAGACCCTACCCACCTTGATGTCGCCGAATTCCTTTAGAGTATTGCGTATTTCTTCTAGGTCGATTTGAAATTCCTTCCGAAGCATGTTAGGCCCATCAACGAGCAGCCCAATGCCCTTGCGGGCTCCTTCTCGCCCTCGAATTATCGTCCTAATCTTGAATCGGTCTTTAATATGGGGGATATAGCGCATAAATGTTAAGACTCCTGCGATTACAAAAATGACAAAATAATGTACTGCGGCGTGCTATATATGTTTTTCTTTTATTCGTCCGAAATAAGCCTCTTTATCCAAGATTAAAGGCCCTACAAGTGTTCTCCGCGATAATCGACGCCGCATCTTCAACTTCTGTGTCCCAGATCCGCGATATGGCGACAATCGCGTCTCCTACAAACGACGGTTCGTTTCGACCCTTGCGCGCGGCTAGATAGGGACTATCAGTCTCGATCACTACCATATCTCGGGGGGCCTTCTCCACGAGCTTCTGGTGGTGCCCGGACCGGCATACCCTGGTTGAAATTGAGACAAAGTGCCCACAGTCCACGATCTTTTCGAGCAACTCCACACTGCCCCCGTAGCAGTGATAGACTGCCTGATCTACACCGTGCACGAGCTCAAAAACGCGCTCCTCGGCATCGCGGCTGTGAATGACAAGGGGTAGGCCGAGCTCTTGACTCAGCTGAATGAATCGCTCAAACGCGTTTTCTTGTTTCTCACGTTGATGTGTCGACTTGACATGGTAATAATCCAGCCCAACTTCGCCAACTGCGGTTGCTGAATGTGCGTTTTGCCGAATGAATTCCTCGACGCTTTCTGTTTCCGCAACATGAAGCGGGCTGAGGCCGTAAGCCGCGTACACGTTCTCGTGCTGAAGCAATTCTCTCGTCGCCCAGTTCGATTTCAGGCTAATGCCCGAATTGATGAGCGCTATTCGCACTTCGAACGCCCTCTCAATCACGGATTGTCGATCATCGTCAAACGCAGGCGTATCGATGTGACAGTGCGTGTCGACGAGATGCCATCGCGACACTACCCACCGTCTCTCGCTTTAAGGCGATTTATCGCGCTAATCATGGCCTCAACCGACGCAATTACAATATCGCCTCGAGCAGCGCGAGCAGTCACCATGTTACCACGTGAATCTTCGACACCGATGACGACATCGGCAAGTGCGTCGGTCCCACCGCTGATCGCGTCGATTCTGAATGTCCTTAATTGCACGTCGGTGCCGCCAAGGATGTCATGTACTGCATTAATCGCGGCATCGACTGGACCGATGCCCACACGGGCCCCGATTTTCGTCTTCCCCTCAACAACTGCTTTCACCGTTGCAGTTGGAGTGATGCGATTGCCCGTCATCACAGACAGCTCCTCAAGCAGAATTGTCGGCTTCAGCACCTCATTTGTGATCGCTTCAGCTATAGCGTATAAGTCGACATCGGTGACTCGCCGGCCTTGATCGCCTATTTCCTTTACGCGATCCAGTATGCGCACGAGCTCGTCTTCGGTGACGTCAAAAAGGGCGTCCTTGAGCATCTCGCGCACGGCGTGCTTGCCAGCGTGTTTGCCAGCAACGAGGCGGCGACGCTGACCGACCATTTCGGGCGTCATAATCCCTGGCTCAAACGTGTCAGCGCGTTCGATCACCCCGCGAGAATGAATTCCGGATTCGTGCGAGAACGCGTTTTCACCGACAATTGGCATCGTGGGGGGCATGTTGATCTTCGTGAATCGCTCCACTAACCGTGAGGTTTCGAGAAGGAACTGAGTATTGATATTCAGCTTTGCTCCAAAGATGCTCGACAAACTCATCGCCGTTTGGGCGAGGTCAGCGTTCCCAGCCCTTTCACCTATCCCATTGACGGTCACTTGCACTTGATTGGCTCCGGCTTCGATCGCTGACAGGCTATTGGCAACAGCTAGACCAAAGTCGTTGTGGCAGTGCACGTCGATAGGAACTTTGACAACACCTTTGATGCGCTTGATGAAGTTGAACATCTTTGAGGGGGCCATAATACCCACGGTATCCGGGATGTTGATGATGTCGGCCCCGGCCGATTCTATGCCACGACAAATGCGATGAAGAAACTCCGGTTCCGTTCGAGTGGCATCCATCGCAGAGAAGAGACATTGTGTCCCGTGCTCCTTAACGTATTCGACGGCGTCGACCGACAGATCATACATTTCCTGTCTCGTCTTTTTCATTGAATGCTTCAACTGCACATCTGACGTTGAGGCAAAAACGTGAATTAGCCCTACGCCCGCATCTAGGCACGCATCGATATCTGGTTTCACAACGCGAGCGAGACCGCAGATAGTTGTTCCTAGTTCCGCATTGACGATGCTTCTTACCGCGTTATATTCCCCTTTCGAGGAAATAGGAAACCCGGCTTCGATCACGTCGACGCCTAGCTTGTCGAGAGCTTTTGCGATGGTAAGCTTCTGTTCGTCGGTGAGCGAAACGTTAGGCGTTTGCTCTCCATCTCGGAGAGTCGTATCAAAAAAAGTAACTACTTCATTATTCATTCTCGAATTGACAAAGAAGACGATCCCTCGAGTACATACGTATTCCCACAGCCACTATTGTAGAGCTACCTATAAAACGCTTTCTTCGGGACCAGTTTGCGCAAGAATTCGCCGGTTGCCCCTGTGTGTTGATGCGCCGAGGTCGTGCAAGAAAGAATTGCCGCGCTAAGCTAAACGTCTCTGAATCCAATTGATCAACCGCACGTTTTCTACAAAGATCACGTCAATGGTCACCGCCAAAACTCCGACCAAGAAGATTGCATCAAAAACGCCTGCACCCCCTATCGAAGCGAACGCGAAGCGTCTCGGCTGGTAGGTGAGAATGTCACCGATACGAACGAGATCCGCACCAAGCAACACGCCCAGTGAACCAGCCACGTAGGCAATCGGACCTACGCTTCCCCATTGCCTCTTTGCAAGCGCTATGCCTACGATACTTGCGGCAATTGCGATAACGTAGATATTAAAGATAACAACGCCTTCTCCTGCCACGTAGGCTGAAGTCAAATAAGAAACAGCGGCAATGCACGCGATTCCGATGAGACTTGCTCTGATAGGGCTTCGTCGGTCGAAGACCATCCTTAACGAAATGAAGAACGGTATGAGAAAACCGGCGACATCGAACCCGATGGCAAGGTCATTTCTCGGGCCAACGACAAGAAACCCTTGGAATGCTAGAATACGAAGCGGCACATCAATAATGCCGATCCCCAAGGAGCCATCAAAATACAACAATATCGAAGGAAATGAAATCAGGAACAACAAAGTCGATCCGACAAAGATCACCACAGCTTCTGACAGTCTGAAACCGACAGTCTCGAATCCGACCACGAGCAGCAGCAGGATGAGAAAAGCGAGCAACAAAAAAAAGATAGATTCCACAAGCATGGTTGTTCATTCACATCTGTTTTGAAAAACGGAGTCGTGGGACGTCTTACGTCGTGAACAGGTCGCATCGTGCGCCGTCATAGCTCTAAGCCTTTCTCCAATAAGAACTCTTGCGTCCCGGCGCAAACCGCCCTCGCTTAGTGACGCAAGGATGCCGAGAGAGTAACGCTCAAGCCAAATCAGCGTTATGTCATCAAAACTCTTCTGATCAACTCTTGGAAGACCACGCTTGCCATCTCCACTTCGCGAAGCTCTATCCATTCATCGGACGTGTGAGCCTGCGCAATGCCTCCCGGCCCGAAGACAACGGTAGGTATTCCGGCCTCATTAAAGCGAGAAGCGTCAGTGCCCGCGTCCATAGTGACCATCTGCGGCTCGAGGCTGGTCCTGCGTATGGACTCCCTTAACAAAGTGATGATCTGGTGAGCGGGCAAGTAGAATGGGCGCGTGAAATTCTTGGGGTCGTCCGCAAATTCTATTCGCGCCTCAGGCAATTTCGCCCTCAACGTGGCTAAAACGCTAGATGCATCGTCGGGAGGCACGTACCGATAGTCAACGTCAACCGAGCAAAGATCGGGAACGATGTTAACCGCATCTCCAGCAGCGATAGTACTAACCGTGATCGTTTCGTTGCCAAGCTCCGGATGCCGGATCAGCGGAATCTCTTCGAGGCGCAACACAAGCTTTGCCATCTCAACAATGGCATTCTTCCCCAACTCAGGCTTACTCGCGTGTGCTCTTTTGCCAACAGATTGAATGCGAAACGTCAAACGCCCTTTCTGCCCGTTTACAATCTTCAAATTCGTCGGCTCGCAGATGATGCCAAAGTCAGCGCGCAGCTGAGGCAACACGTCCTGAGCGCCGCGGCTTCTGAGCTCTTCGTCGACGACGAACGCCGTAAGCAGCGTGCCCCTGAGCCGTGCCTGGTCAGTGTTCGCTACCGCATTGATGATAGCAGCCAGGCCACCCTTGTCATCGGCTGCGCCCCTCCCGTAAAGCTTTCGCCCTTGAATTCTGGGCGGGAAAAATGGAGGCACCGTATCGAGGTGGCCGCACAGCGCGAGCACAGGCCCCTCGCGACCCAGCTTTCCGATAAGATTGTTGCCCGAGCGTATGATTTCCATTCCGAGGTCATGTAGTATTTCTTCGATAAAAAGACTGATATCGTGCTCGTGCGTGCTAATGCTCGGGATGTTCACCAAGTTATACAGCAGGTCCGTGCTCTGCAAGAAATCACCTCTACTGAAGAACGGACGCAATCTTTGCGCGAAGCACTTCATTTACGAGTTTTCCGTCGGCCTTACCTCTAACTTGCTTCATAACGACGCCCATCAAGGGTCCTACAGCACCCACGCCTTTTGCTTTAACGAACTCGAGTCGCGATTGCACGACGTCGTCTACGATCGCTTGAAGCTCGCGCTCGCTCAACATGACAAATCCAAGCTCTGCTGCCGCATCGTTTGCCGCTTTCGTCGGACATTCGGCGAGGCGACGAAGGATTTCGGGCACACCTTCCTTTGATATAGTCCTAGAGTTCACAAGCCTGAAAACATCAAGTGTGGTTTCATGGGTTAGACGATCGACAGGCACGTTGTCCCTTTTCAACTCTGCGATCGTTCCTTCAAGCGTTCGTACTGCAAACGTTGCGGCATCTTTGACTTCGTCTCGACCGTGGCTACCATCTAGACCCCCTGAGAGGCGCATAACTTGCTCAAAAAGTTGATTATTTTCAGACCACGCGATTTGCCTCGCCAACTCTTCGTTCAGCAGAAACTCCTGCCTATAGCGACGCATCTTATCATCGAGCCTCTCTGGCAAATGCGCTTTGATGCGATTAATGAGCTCTGTCGGAACCGCGATGGGGGACACGTCCGTCTCCGGGTACATGCGGGCTGCTCCAGGAAGGGGCCGCATATATTCAGAGCATCCGTTGCTCAGCGCGCGTCGCGTTTCTTCGGGAATACCTTCCGTGGCTGCTTTGGCGCGGTCCATGACGGCATAAATCGCCTCGACGCACGTCTTAACGTTCTCCTCTGCGAGCATAACAACCGCATCGCTTTCCTCTGCTTTCAAAAACCGTAAAAGAGCCTCGGTTTCGCGAGACGTTATTCCATATCGCGGCAACTCGTCAGTATGAAAGATCCCAGCAACCCCCCTCTTCTTTGCGTGATCCGCGAATTCGGAACCGAGTCGACGGCCGGGCTGGATTTCTTTGCCAACGATACCGGCAAAGCGATGAAGCAACAGGCCCCACACGTGTTTTTTCTTAAGCACGTTTGACGCAGTATAGGCAAATATCGAACTGACTTCGACTGGTTTTCCTACAAACGCTCCGCGCTCTTGTAGCTCGTCTCGGATCTTTAGCAGGTTCAGCTGCCTCGTGACCTCAAGGCGCACAAGGTTCTCAATGAGGTCAAGTGCCTGCACGCCCTTAATTTCGACGCGTGCACCGCCCGCGATGGAGATGTTAATATCCTGCCTGATCGTTCCAATCCCTCGCTTGACTTTACACGCGCGCAAGATCGTTCCAAGCGCAAGCGCAAGTTCTCGTGCCATCTTGGGAGTTGTCACGTCGGGGGCTGTACCAATTTCGACGAGCGGGATGCCGAGCCGGTCGAGGGAGTAAACGTCTTTGTCGACTATCTGCGCTGCTTCCTCCTCGATGGACAGCGTGTCGATTCGAACGGAACCGCTGCTAAGCGATATGTATCCGCCTGCTGCGAGGAGTGCCGTTCGCTGGAATCCGCTCGTGTTCGACCCATCGATTACCAGTTTCCTCATTGTGTGGGCTTGCTCGAAAGGTTGCATCTTCAGTAGGAGGGCAATTTGAACAGCAATTTTTAAGCCCTCAAGGTTCATTTCCAGCGGCGGTTCATCATCATTTTCCACAAGGCACGTGCTCTCATAAGCCTTGTACGTAAATCGTCGGGTGCCGACCCCCTCTTCGATAGCGGCGCGGTCGATCTCCCCCATCTCGCTTTTTGAAGGTCGTAGGTAGCGATAGAACTCGTAAGACGCGTCTTTTGTGTCCCGCAATTCGGTCGGACTGCTGCAAAATAGTTTTGACGCAGTGTTCAACTGTTGATGAATCTCCAAGCCTGCTTTCAGGCCGACTTTCTTGTAGTCGTGCTCTTTCACGGCAACTCCTCGAAAGTGCTTCGCGTCCTAGTCGCATCCGCGTGTATCTCTCCGGCGACGTCAGTTTTCAAAAGCCTAGCAATCTCAAAACGATCGGACGTCTGGCCAAGCACCCACATCAATTTGACGAGCGCTGTTTCGCTCAGCATGTCGTCACCTTCGATCGAGCCTGCGCTCAGCAGATCGCGCCCAGTATCGTAAACTCTGTCGCACACCCTCCCGTAAACACACTGAGAGGTCATTATGACCGGCATAACATCTGCAGCTTTTTTTATGTGCGGAACCCAGTCGCTTGCGACGTGCCCCAGACCGGTTCCTTCAATCACCAACCCCTTGTACCCGTGTGCCACATAGAAGTCCACAATAGCAGGACTCGCTCCCGGGAAGAACTTAACCAAAGCGCACTTCGGCTCGATGTGTGGACTGACGGAGAGCTCGCACCCGCCTCGACTCGTGTGATCGCCTAAGAGTTGCACCGACTGTTCCTGATAGCTGACGCGTGCAATCGGCGAGGCGTTGACTGATCGAAACGCGTCGCGTCGTGATGTGTGCATTTTTTTGGTGCGGGTTCCTTGGTGAACAAGGCAGGTGTCATCCGACGCGTCTTCGTGCATTACCACAAAAACCCCAGCAAGGTCGCTTGTAGCTGCTACTGCCGCACAAATCGCATTAACGACATTGTCACTGCTCGGTCGATCAGCTGATCTTTGCGAACCGACGAGTACGACCGGCACGGGCACCTGGAGCATAAAAGACAAGGCAGCGGCGCTGTATCCAAGGGTGTCCGTTCCGTGGGTTACGAGTACTCCATCGGCTCCCGCGCGAACTTCGTTATAGACGCATTGAGCGAGCTCTGACCACGATTCTGGCCGCATATTCTCGCTCAGTATGTTGTAGAGCAGTGTGCCTTCAATGTTAGCGATTTCGGCTAAGCCCGGAATCGCGTCGATAATATCATCTGCGTCAAATTGACTCGTGACCGCACCTGTTCGGTAGTCGATTTTGCTAGCAATGGTGCCCCCTGTGGAAATGATGCTCAATCGAGGGAGTTCAGGTCGCACAGGCCGCGGTAATCGCTTTTCGGTGAGCGACGCTGCCTTTTCGACAAGCGTCATCGTTATCCCCTCAGGCGCGAAACCTACGTTATACCCGCTGTCGAGTTTAATCACGACAAAGTCAGTCACACTCGGCATGAGCGCGCCAAAAAACTCTTTTTTATTCTTAACCACCTTGACACGATCGCCGTGTCCTATGTTGCCCATTTTAAGCTCCGGACGCCGTCAGCAGACCTTTCTCCGCCCTCTGCAGTGCTGTCTGTCGCAGCAAGAGGCGTTGCTGTCGCACCTTGTGCCGCTTGCGTCGCGCTTTCAACATCCGTTTGAGCTGGCTCGCGGCAGGCCCGCCCGCGATGTCCCGCTTTGCAACGTTACGATTAACGTCAAGGGCTTCTGCGACATCATCTGCCGTCAAACCAAGCTGCGAGAGTTGCTTTCCGAGGTGCCGCAACCCAACTTGGTCGAGCGCGTCCAAGTCCCACGCGCCAACGCGCGCGAGGTCCCCGACAATCGTATGTGCCGTTCGAAAAGGAACGTGTGCGGTGCGCGCGATTGTGTCAGCGAGCTCAGTTGCAGTGGTGAAACCCACAGCGCTCATTTCAGCAAGCCGTCGCTTGTTGATCGAAATGGTTTGCAGTACCGCGTTCGCGATGCGAGCACAATCGATTGTCGTCGCAATCGCCTGCTGCAAGTGCGGTGTAATCTCCTGCAAGTCTAGATTGTAGCTGAACGGCAGCGCCTTGCAAATCACTGCGCTAGCCGTAAAATCTCCAATAACCGAACCGGTCTTAGCCCTAATCAGCTCGAGCGTATCTGGGTTCTTCTTTTGCGGCATGATGGAACTTGTCGAAGCAAACTTGTCGTCTATTTCCACGTAGCCAAACTCAGATGTGCTCCATAATATCAGTTCTTCAGCCAAACGACTAAGCGCGATCATCACATTTGATGCAGCGGATAGCGCTTCTATCGCGAAATCACGGGTGCTCACTGCGTCCATAGAATTCTCTACGATGCCATCAAAGCCAAGTGCTGACGCAACAAAATCTCGGTCAAGCGGCCACCCTGTGGAAGCAAAGGCAGCGGCGCCTAAAGGAGATTGGTTTGTCCGCTCGTATGAGTTGGCCAGCCTCTCCAAGTCTCGTTCTAATGCGTCAAAGTGCGCAAGAAGATGATGCCCGAGCGAGGTTGGCTGCGCATGTTGCAAGTGCGTGAATCCCGGCATAATAGTCGTGGCGTTGCTGGCAGACCGTTCGAGAAGCGTATCTTGTAAGGCAAGAACAGCGTCCATGAGTACCAGCAAGTCTTGGCGTAAGGCCATGCGGATGCAGGTAGCAACCTCATCGTTTCTTGACCTCCCGACGTGGAGCCATCCTGCGTGCGCGCTTCCTACGCGTTCCGTTAAGGCAGTCTCGATCGCGACGTGAACGTCATCAATGTCCCGCGGCAGCTTGGCATACCCGTCCTCCTTGATTTTTAGGAGTGCCCTTGTCAGCGCCTCGAACGTCGTTTGCTCAATGATGTTTTGCTTCTTGAGCATCACCACGTGGGCGAGATCGATAAGAACATCATAGCGAAAGAACCACACGTCCGCGGCGATCGAGGAGGTGAACCGCAGAGCCTGCTCATCGAACTCCGCTAATCGTTCCTTTCGTATGATGTTTTGCTTCATCATACCCTCTGACGAGGCACCGGGTATTAGCTATTTCGCTCGATCCTTGTTAGACGCACAACAGTGCGAGTAGCCGAAATGAGCGTGCTACCATTGCTGTTTGTTCTGACTAGAACACAACAGCCACCGCCCGCGAGCCCCATAAGTGCATCGCTATTTGGGTGGCCGTGATGCAAAACTTAATCAGTCAAACGAGAGGAAACTAGCCTAAAACGCAACGGTTGAATGCACATGAGAAGTTTGGAAGGCAAGATCATCATCGTCGGCGTTACTGGCAGCATCGCGGCAGTAGAAACAGTGAAGCTCATCCACGAGCTCAAGCGCAAGGGCGCGACGATACATTGCGTGATGACAGACGCGGCCTGTAAGATAATCCATCCGAACGCGCTGGAGTATGCAACACAGAAGCCCGTGATCACGCAACTTACCGGAAACGTGGAACACGTTACATTTCTCGGTAAAGGTGGATCAGCGGATTTGCTGCTAATTGCCCCGTGCACGGCAAACACGATCGGCAAGGTGGCACACGGCATCGACGACACCCCCGTCACAACGTGCGCCGTCACGGCGCTGGGATCGGGAAAGCCAGTTGTCATCGTCCCGGCGATGCACGAGTCTATGTACTCTCATCCGTTCATCGCTGAGAACCTTGATCGCTTAAAAGAGCTTGTGCATTTCGTATCACCGCGCCTAGAAGAAGGCAAAGCAAAGCTTGCTGAACTCGACGAAATCGTGCTCGTGATCGAACGGCTCATTTCGGAAGGTGAGCTCAAACAAAAGAGAGTCGTGATAACCAGTGGAGCGACGACAGAATCATTGGATCCCATTCGCATTCTTACTACGAGGAGCTCCGGACGAACGGGAAGAGAGCTTGCATATGAAGCCTTCAGAAGAGGCGCCAACGTCACTATCGTGCACAACGGCGACGCGCGGCTCGTCAACCAGGTACATGTGGAAAGCTCGGACGAGATGATTCAAGCGGTACTGTCTGAGCTTGAGAAAGGGTGCGACATTTTCATCAACGCGGCGGCCATCTCGGATTATACGGTAGATAAACACAGTGGGAAGATACGATCGGGTCAAGAACTACATCTCGCGCTGAAAAATGTGCCGAAACTCACCGACATCGTCAGAGCGAAGTACCCAAACCTCTTTATCGTTTGTTTCAAAGCGGAAACACACACGACTCCGGACGTTCTTATTGAATGCGCCAGATCCATCCCCGTTGATTTGGTAGTCGCAAACGACGTAACGTTCCAAGGCATGGGCACCGAAGATAATGAGATATATATCGTCAACTCGCATGTCGAACGGCACCAGGGCAACAAGGCATTCCTCGCTGAGAAGATTGTTAATGCTATCGTTCGTCGAATGAACAGCACATGAAAGCGTTTTGCCCGTTTCACATAACAGGGTTTTTCGCGCTGAAGCCCGATCGGGCAGGGATCGCCTCACTCGGGTGCGGCATCGTTATCGCCGATGGCGCGACGACTGAAGCCGTGGCAGGCGAAGGTAGCGTATATATCAACAAAGAGCCTTCTTCCGCGCCTACCACAAGGACGGTCCTCGATTCTCTATCCGAGAAGCAAGCCGACGTAAAGACGGAGCTCGCCGGACCGATCAGCTGCGGCCTGGGCACGAGTGGTGCTGGCGCTTTAAGCACCGCTCTTTCCCTCAACCAGCTATGGAAGCTCAATTTCAGTTTCAACGCGCTTTGCGAGACGGCGCAGCGCGCAGAAATTGTCAACAAGACCGGAGTCGGTGACGTCATCGCGCAGGCTGTTGGAGGTGTCGTCATTAGGCGACAAGATTCTGTCGATCGAATTTCAACCCCACCGCTCGAAATCTCTTATCTCGTGTTCGGGCCACTCTCGACGCCTGAAATCTTAGCAGATCGAGGCGCGCTCGCTGCAGTAGAGACGTTTGGATCGGCCGCGCTCAAGAAGCTAATCCGGAAACCCACGTTTGACGAATTCATGCGTCTGTCTCGACAATTTGCGTACGACACCGAAATGCTGAGTCAGAAAGCGCGAGACGCGATAGAGGCCGTAGCGGCTACCGGCGGGTGCGCTTCAATGGCGATGCTCGGGGATGCTGTTTACGGCATAGATCCGTCTGATGCGCTCAGTGAATTCGGGACCGTCCGCAAAACGGCAATATACAATTGCGGAGCCCATCTTGTCCCGTGAACGCAGAACCATGTGCTTCACAGAAAAAAGCGTGCGCTTTTCGAAAAAGCGTGCAACGCATTTGGCGCACGTTTGCGCCCAATGCACCAGTTAATCAAAAAGGTAGATGGAAGAACAACATATTAGTCAAGGTGCGCAGCGCAACTTCCAACAATAATGCAGTTAATCCATCAATTTAGTTCAATCCGTAACGCAAACTAGCTTGGTTACTCTTCGACTACTTCAGCAAAAGCGAAGTTGCGCTTCACAGCCTTGATTTCAATCTTAACTTCGTCACCGATCTTGGTGTGTGGAACGAAAATCACGAAACCGCTAATGCGAGCTATCCCGTCGCCCTGTTTTGCAATATCTTCGATTTTCACGTCGTATTGCTTTCCGACATCTACGGGAGCGCTCTTTGGTTTACTATCGTAGCTCTTGTAGCCGCCGCCGAAATTGTTTCTTGTGTTTGCTCTATACACGCCGTCACCTCCTTTTTGCTTGAACACGTATCTGTATGCCTATGTCATATATAGCTTCGCGCATTAGAGAGAACAAGAGCCAGATAAGACCAAACGGGGCTCTCTCCGCGACAGCATCGATTTATTGCTCGTTCCGCGCGCAAACCTTTCATCTCTTTAACGCCAACCACGAAGACCGAAGTCACGTCAATAAGTTCCTGCAGAAAGCCTTTGCTTGATGAGTAAACAAGATAAGCACCCCTCGTGAAAAGGTGTGCAAATGAAGACTAAAACCCTTCATCAATGGGTGTTGTTTAAGCCGACTCCTCACGAGGTCTATGAAGCCTTCATGGATTCCAACAAACACGCAGAGTTTACGCATTCACCGGCGGACATACGTAGGGAAGTCTGAGGAGAGTTTATTGCCTTCGATGGCTGGGCCTCCGGAACGACCGTCGAACGGAACCCAGACAAGAAAATCGTGCAAAAAGGCGAGGGGCCGACTGGCCCCAAGGTCATTATTCTACGGTGACGTTCGAACTTCAGGCGCAAGGTCAGCAAACAAGATTAGATTTTCCCCAGGCCGATTCTTGAAGCCTTTTATGCAGATCTCAGAACTGGGTGGGTCGAATGGTATTGGGGCACCCTCGCAGCGTATTTTGGCTAAGGGTCTTGAAACGGGGCGAGCAGTGAGGTACAGTAGAACTACTGCTCATAATCCAACAAGTTAAAATAGTACGTCGTTCTTGGGGAAAAGCAGTTGGGAAAAGGCACCGAAAGCCGCGTGTCTCACATGGAGCGTGACTACCTCATTTTAGGAGACATGCGGCGTCGCCCCCCAACGGCAATTCTAGACGGCAATAACAAGTGCTAGCGCTGGGAGGCTGTTATAGTCTCTGTTAACTTGTATGTTCCTCATCCTATTTAGAGAGACCCATTAGCTTCCCCCCTGGACGTTTCTGCGGGACGCGCACGACTCCATGCAGCAAAACCCTAGCAGAATGGCGTGACGCGAGAGCATCTGTTCCAAAGAGCGAGCGCTGGCGTTTGCTCGATGATGCCTGAGTGCGCCGAACGTTGGAAGTTTCCCAGAACCTGGCCTATTGTTTACAAAACGGCACCATCTTTTTTACCTCGAGCCCCCCATCTCATTATCCATGATATGCGACATAGGCGATCTGCACATTTATTACGAGACGTGCGGTGATGGCAGCCCCGTGCTAGCGATCCACGGGTTTGGCATCGATCACCACGTCATGACCGGCTGCATGGAACCGATCTTCACAAATCGCGCGGGATGGAAACGTATCTACTTCGACCTGCCGGGCATGGGTCGCACGCACGCTCCAAGCTGGTTGAACGATGCAGATCAGATGCTGGACGTTATCATTGAGTTTTGTGAAAACGTTATTCCCGACGATCAGTTCCTGGTGGCTGGCGAATCGTACGGAGGGTACCTGGCCCGCGGTTTGGTCCGTTCCATACCCGAACTCCTCAAAGGAGTCCTTCTCATCTGTCCTGTTGTCATCGCCGACCGAAACCGGCGCGACCTACCCCCCCGACGGGTATTCGTCAAGGATAAATCGTTCTTAGTGAGCATCGCACCGAGCACCCAGAAGCAATTGTTTGAGCGCGTGCTTGTGGTGCAGGACCATCCGCGATGGGATCGCTTCACGCAGGATATTATTCCAGGGATGAACGCGAAGGATGAGGCGTTTCTTGAGCGATTTGAAAAACGCGGGTACAGCTTTTCCTTTGAGGTAGACCAGCTTCCACATCCCTTCGACCGGCCTTCGCTCATCCTTGTGGGCCGTCAAGACGCGTCGGTGGGGTATCATGACTCACTGAAAATCGCTGCGAATTACTCCCGCGGGACTGTTGCGATATTGGATAGGGCCGGGCACGGCCTAGAAGTCGAGCAAGAGACCGTGTTTAACTGCTTAGTCAACGAGTGGCTCGATCGCTTAGAAGAAGTGTAGCTTCGTAGAACTCTGCTCACACAGCTCACTTTTTGCGCTTGTTCTTTGCGTCGCTCTGAAGTTCTTCGATCACGTGAAGGAGCGGATTGAAGTAGTCGTGCAATCCCCGAATAAAACTGCTGAGCAATGAATCCGAAGCTCGGTCATTCGACAGGGAATTCCGCCTCTTTGACACGATGTATCAACCTTTTTTTACGCGCACTACGCAATTGCTGTGAACTCACAAAGCTTTTTCTAAGCGCTCACGTGTCGTCAGACGAGTTCTAGGCGATCACTGTGAAGTTAGATAGCTTCAGAGGTAGGTAACCAACGCATAGCTTCACCTTCTCCTAGTTGCTTCATTCCTTCTTTTTTCCTAGGAGCACTACTATTCAGGTGTCTTTGTGGCTTACCTTTCTTTACGCGAACTCGTCACGCGTCGGGCCTGTGCAGCTTGTAGAGGTTGCCGTCAAGAGCACAGATGAAGAGTTCGTTGTGCGAATCTGCGCCTAACGAAGAAATGTTAAGACCGGTGAACGCGACCTCAGTATTTGCAGGGGCGCCCGTGCCGTTGTACCACAGAGCCCAGATCCGACCTGACCCATAATCTCCATAAATGTATGCGCCCTCGAGATCGGGGTACGCCGCTCCTCTGTACACGAAACCCCCGATAACTGCATATCCAACGCTGTGGTTGTACTCCCAGACTGGCAGCTCGAGTCCAGTCTGGTTGCACCCTGACGGAGGAGAATAGCAAAGGCTCCCTTCCATAACGTTCCAGCCGTAGTTTCTTCCGTTTAGAATGACGTCGATCTCTTCTATCCTATCTTGGCCTACATCTCCAGCCCACAGGCGACCAGTTGCGGGGTCAAAACTGAACCTCCACGGATTGCGCAAGCCGTACGCGTATATCTCGGCGCGGTACCCTTTCGTATTTCCAACAAAGGGATTGTCACGGGGAATGCTGTAGTTTAAGCCCGGAGATCCAGAATTAACATCGATGCGCAAGATCTTGCCAAGCAATGTCGAGAGGTTTTGCCCGTTGCCTAGCGGATCACCCTCTCCGCCCCCATCGCCGAGCCCGATGTATAGGTAGCCGTCCCGCCCGAAGGCTATCTGTCCACCCTTGTGGTTCGGGTAGGGCTGCGGAACCTGCAGGACGATTTTTTCGCTGTTTGCTTCCGCGCGACTTCCGTTAACTGGCGAAACGGAAAAGCGCGAGATGACGGAGCGGAGTGGATTGTCAGCCGTGTAATACACGTAAAAATAGCCGTTCTCGCTGTAATGCGGGTCAAACGACAAGCCTAATAACCCTAACTCGCCGCCCGAAAGCACTTTGTCACTAAGGTTCAAAAATACGCTGGCCGTTGTTGCGTTAGGACTATCATTAAAAACCGTGATCACGCCGCCCTGTTCGACCACGAAAAGCCTGTTGCTGCTGCCTCCCGCACTGTAAATGCCGACCGGGTTACTAAAATGGAGATGAGGAAAAGCGGCTTCAACCCCATACGGGGGCAGCACCTGCTCACTCGGCGCGTTCAAAGTGCTTTGCAAGGCTGAAACGCCGACGAATAAGGCAATTACAGAAATAACCGCGATAATGAGTGCGGCATCTCTTACCTTCATGTTAACCGCTGAATGCCGTTATTCCATTTTAGATCCATTCCGCTGAATCGCGTCACCGTCAGAAACATAAGTCGCGATTAGCTATCCAACCTAAAGGCACGCACTTACTTGTGAAATAATCCATCCTCGCGGGTCAATAACCTTGAACAAGTAAATCGCAGCCGATTGATTTTCATTGGAAGGTGGCACGAGGTGACTGATGAGTGCTCTTGCCCAATCACTCGACTACGATTGTTCCTTTCATATATGGATGTATACTACAATGGTAGGGAAACGAGCCTGAGTTGTTAAACTGATACGTGTAAGTGTCGCCTGTATTGAGGAGTGGTGATGAAAATGCTGGTGAATCCGAAACGATCGCGTGTTGGACCGAATCATCATTTTTCCACGTCACGTTCGCCCCTTTTTGAATCGTGAGCATCGACGGGCTGAAGGCGTAATTCTGGACAGCTACGGGATTTTGACTCGAGGTGCTGGTGACGGGACCCGGACTAGGATTCGAAGATGATGTACACCCTGCCATCATAACTGTTGCACCCGCTATCACAACGAGCACTAAAATGAAGTGTTTTTTCATTTTCTCTTTCTCCCGCAGAACAGGCTGCTGCCGGCTTTTAAGCTGCTTTGTTATGCATTGCTCGTTTAATGAAGTTTACCCGCTGAATCGTCGTTCAGTAAAACCCGCCTTAATTTCAGTTTAGCTAGTGGCTCGCTTAAGCGAGGGTTGTCACAAGTGCGCCGAAATTGCCGCGTCTTTAGCCCCGATAACACGCTTCTCCCAATTAGCTCTTTTGGCGGCGCGTGTAGATCGAATGGCTACGAGTTCAGGCGTGCTAGCCCGATCCCTCGAAAAGCGCGGTGGGAAACCCTAGGCGCCATCGCATGCTCCCAAGCGATCAGGCCCATTTGCCGTACGATCTCAGTCGGCTCCGCGAGTGCGGCGTTTCACGCAAAAAGTGGCAAAAGATTATTTTCATGCAACGCTCTAGATTCTTGGCTTACAGCGAGTGTAGGAAGGTATCAAACGTGAAAAAATACTTGCTTCTAATGACAGTCGCGCTTGTGGTTGCACCGCTGCTGGTTGCCGGGTGCACATCATCTTCGAATCCTAGTCCTAGCCCAAGTCCAGCAACCATGAACGTAACTACGACCTCGGCTACAGCGAGCGCGAGTCCGATTGCTAGAACCTCGACTACGAGTCCCAGTGCAAGCCCTGGCGCGCAGGTAGTCACTATACCCGGCTTTTCTTTCCAGCCGTCAACACTAACGATTCAAACAGGAACGAGTGTCACTTGGCGAAACGACGCCAGCGTATCGCATCAAATAGTCTCGAATACGGGCGCGTTTAGTTCATCGGTTTTGAATCCGGGCGACAGTTATACACAACAATTCAGCCAGCCTGGAACGTATGCGTATCACTGCGGGATCCATCCCTTTATGACAGGAACGATCACCGTACAATAACTCGAGAGATAGCTCCAACAACGTTTTTGCTGACCTAGCCGCGCTATCAGCTGCGATAACTGCGGACCCGAAGCACAACGGCTGTGGAGCCGGCGCGCTGACGCTAGCAAAACAGTGGTTGTTGGGCGTTCGTCCAGCACGCGTCGGTCCGATTTGCACTCTATTAACTCAAAGCGTGGCGTTCTTTCGGACATGTTATCGGCTGATCGGTTCGGCTCCTCCGTCGCGACAACCAGAAGACTTGTGCATCTGATGATGCATAACACTCGCCCCTGTTACGGGTTGAGGCTCACGTGTCGCGACTAGACCCACGCTAATATTGGCCGCCCAGTACGAGGTTTAGCAATACAAAAATAGCCACGTATCATGTTTGATTAGCAGGCCTGTAATAAATGCCGAAAAGGGACCATGAACAAGCCCCGTCGTTACCGCACGTTTGACCGATTTGAAATCGTCATGCCTGAGCCTTTTGATCTCTCGCTCACCGTCGCTAAACCGGCTGGCTGGCATTGGTCAACGCCTAGAGAAGTTTTTAGAAACGGCACGCTGTGGAGCGGAACATATCTAAATAGCAAGCCTATCGGATTAAAACTGTCTGCGGTGAACGAGCGTGTGACCGTAAGCGTTTACGCTCAATCGCATCTGACAAACGATGAAGAAGCTACGCTACAGACTGCCATCAAACTCGGGCTGGGAGAGGACGAAGACCTTAACTCTTTTTATCGATTCGCCCGCAACGACGAGGCGCTCTCCATCACAGTGCAAGACCTTTACGGCATGCGCGTCGGGCGGCTAGATGACTTATTCGGTCGGGTGATTCTTGCTACAACGCTACAGATGGCACCGCTTAAACGAAGCCAAGACATGATGGCAAGACTACTCGAGCGATACGGGACCAAGATTGCCTTCGATGGTCGCGAGGTCGTTCTGTGGCCAAAACCTTCCGATATCGCTAAGCGGGACCCCATCGAGCTGAGGCGAGAAGCGAAGCTCGGCTACCGAGCGGAGCGGCTCGTCAAGGCGGCGCACCATTTAATTGAACATCCGATGTCTCTAAGAGAGCTACACCGCCAACCCGAGACAGAGGCTGTAAAAAATCTGATGAAAATCCCAGGCATTGGCATGTACTCGGCCGGCCTGATCATTGGTCAGCGCTCTGTCCCGCTAGACGTGTGGAGCGTGGTCCTTATGAGTGAGCTTTTGCTCGGCCGCGAGCCGAAACACCCCAGACAAGAAATTAACGCGGTGACGCAAGCGGTGAACGACCGCTGGGGCAAGTGGGCGTGGATGGCTTTTGTGTATGTGGTGAACGACCTGCCGAAACTCGCGACGATTTACAATCTGTCAAGATTAACCTGAAGATGAATGAATGAACGCTTGGGTGACGCAGCAAAAGGGTGTCAGCCTTGCACATATCAGTGCGCGCGTTTGAGCGCAATATGGTGAAGGGCAACTTGCCTTAAACGCCGCCGGCTTCGATTAAGCTATCTTCGCGCGCGCAACGAATTCTGCACGGCAAAAAAGAGTTATCAGTTTAGCTCGTGCGAGTCTAAATGCAGCTCCCGCACTGAGGGCAGCGGACACAACGCACTCCGCCGTCGCAATAATCAACCTGAACCCGCCTTTTTTTGCGATTAGCTCTAAATACACGCGCCCCATCCCTAGATCAAGGGATACACATGGTGGTTGGGGTCACCTTAGTAAACGTTGTTCCTGGCCAGGAGCGAAGCGTTTTTGACAAACTCGGCGAGATCCCTGGGATTAGAGAACTGCATCACGTATTCGGAGAGTACGATTTTTTGGTGATCATCGAAGTCGATGGGCTGCCCCTCCTCAGCAAGACGGTAGACGTGATCCGTGATGTGGAGGGAGTCATGACCACCCACACTATCGTTGGCGCTGAACTCTCGGATACGTAACGGATAGCAGCGGTGTTTGAGCGGATCTCCAAAACAAGTGTCCAGACCGGCACGACGAAGACATTTTCAGAAAGGAAGCGAACTAATGAGGCCAAGAATCAGAGTAGCCCTGGCAGTTGCCACAGTGGCCGCGATCGCCGCCATCGTAAGCTATCTCTGGCGCGTATTTCGGTTAGGCCAAACAAGCAAAAACGATGCAGAAACGGGAGACAGCGAAGAGCACCGCGAATCTGAATAATAGTGCAGAAGCAGCCTTATCTGTCGACCTCCCAATTACAGTTTACAAGACTCGATGAGGCTTTTGTCTTTTGCAGCAGCGAGCCGATTTGTTTACTCAGTGCCTTTGTCGGAAGGAGCTATTAGCAGAAATCGAAAAATGAAGTGACCTGCGAAGAGCTTACTGAAGGACTTTCGCGTCCCTTATCAAATGCCGAAGTTGTAGTAGATGCCCGGTTTGATTGAGGCGGTCGACAAGTTCCGGGCTGAGAGCGCGGCTATCCGTATCGGTGTTTTCAAGAGCAGGTGCACCGGAATAGCGCAAGCTTTATTCCGCACGAGCTTATACTCTCCAGTTTTTAAAATCGATGACACTAACGTAAACGCCGCGCATAAAAAACGCACAACGCCTACACGACGGAACGACACGAACGAGCATGCCCGAAAAACTGGTGAAAACCCGAATACGCACAGTCGCAGATGGAGCTTGAGGCACGAGATAAGCGCCGCTTGGAGACGCTCATCGACGGCGTCTTCGCCATCGCCATAACGCTCCTCGGGCTGGAGTTTGTCGTCCCACTCGCGCAGTATTCGAATGAGGCACTCTTGGCATCGTTCGTGGGCATCATGCCCAAATTTATCGGCTATTTCCTGGCATTCGCTTTGTTGGGCGTCCTGCTCAATAACAACTGGAGGCAGTTTCAGAACATTGCTTATGCCGACTGGGTGCTATATCTTATCAACGTCCTTCCTGTCGTTCGTTGTGCTCGTCCCATTCGCAACGACAATATGGACTAGCTACCCCGACACCACCGCCGGCGTGCTGTTCTTCGACTGCGTCATGTTCATCACGGGGCTCATTCTATACGCGAACTGGTCGTACGTGAAACGGCGTACGTACCTTCTCAAAAAAGGCATTACCGCGCGAACGCTTAGGGTCATCGCGTATAGAAACGCAAGCCTGCCCGTCGCGTCAACACTTGCGATAGCCCTCGCTTTTGTCGCCCCCGCTCAGCAGCGTTGCATACGTGCCGTCGCTGTGATCATGGGAATGGCATCAATGCACGCCAGATCGAAGCACCCATAACGCTCGTCGGTGTGCCATGCGCGGGCGCAGCACATAGATAAGTCTGGCGGCAGTGACGCAAGTGGTACAGGAACTGCACCCGTTGGCGCTTAATCGTCGAACTGCAGGCGTGAGCAGGCAGCGTGAAAAACCGGGGAGCCTTTGTAAGGCTCCCTCTACCCCCCGCCAGAAAACCCCATCCTAGCCTCACCCGTCAAATAGACGCAAAAAATGAGCGCCTTAAAAAGTTACCCAAGGTTCAAATAGTTGCCGCTGAGAATAAGGAACCACGAGCGAAAGAGAGCAGCAAATTCAGGAAGAAGGTCAGAGGAGAATCCGTCGGGAGGCTCGGATGAGCAATGGTGGTCAAAGCTGAAATTGACGACACGTATGCCGAGGCATCTACAGGTATTTTTTGCCGAGTAATACTCACAGCCGACGACGAGGCAACTTTGCACAGTGCAGCTGAAGACGCAACGGCAACGCCTTCAGTCGTGATTGGTAGGGTAGAAGGCGGGGTTGAGAAGTGGCTTGACGAAGACGAGACTCCAGATAAGCGCGAGGGCGCTGTCCTACAGTTCTGGGCGGGTTTAGACAAGAAGAAGGCCTTTACAGCTTCCTTAAAGAAGTTTGAGGCTGAACTTTCTTACAGGATTCGGCAAGACATACTTGTTAAACCCTTCACAGCGATCTTCGACGCGTTACCCGAAGCAGAAGGTAAAATGGACATGATGGAGGGGATTGGACATTGCGGGGACGGATATGAATGGGTGGAAAAACGCTTTGGCAGAAACGTTGTTGTTGTGCCACTTATGGTCCCAGATTTCATTATTGAAAGGCGTTTAGGGTACGCTCGCGGCGTGATGGGCGCGAATTTCTGGGTCATGTGTAAAACAAAAGACGCTCTAAAAAAAGCCGGAGAAAAGGCCCTGCGTGCCATCCACCGCGTAAAGGGTGTAGTAACCCCTTTCGATGTGTGTTCCGCAGGTTCAAAGCCTGAAACCCATTTTCCGTTGATAGGTCCAACCACAAATGATCCATTCTGTCCTTCGCTTAAGCACAGATCAGGAAAGGCCTACAAGGTTCCAGAGGGCGTTCGATATATCCCTGAAATAGTGATTAACGGAACCTCGCTTGACACAGTTAGAGAAGCAATGAAAAAAGGAATTGAGGCCACATTGGAAATCGATGGTGTGGTCAGAATTTCCGCGGGTAACTACGGTGGAAAACTGGGCGAATTCAAAATCAATCTGCGTGAGCTGTTTCCCTGAACCGTTTTGAGTTGTTTGTTTCGGCACGCTCAACGTAGATAAGCTTCTCTGCGTAAACCGGATTGCCGGAAGAAAAAGAGAGTTTCTTAGAATCGCAGGATGAAACGTGCTCAGGCCTGCAGAGTGAGCGGGGGATTCTGGGCGCAATTCGCCGGGATCATAGAAACTTTTTGTGACAGCGGAGAAGACAGAGAACGTACGTTTACTTTGGAAAGCTTCCGCAAATGGAAACAGACGCGACGATTCCCTTAAAGATTACAGGAGCCATTTTGTCCCTTCAGATCTGAGAAAGTTCGCCGAGCAAAGGGGCGACTTGGTTGGAGGGAATGAGTCCAATCGCGCATATATTCTTATGCATGGGGTGAAGGGGTTGAGTGGAGTAATTACCGCCATCCGCGGCCTGAAAAGCGTCTATGATGTGTATACGTGATATTGGAAGGACACGCAGTTCGCAGCTCAAAGAAAATGCTCTGGTTCATCACTCAGAGCTCGCTTGCTTGCTCAGACCGTTACTCACGCAACAAACAACAAGCTATGAGATTTGTTGCAGTAACGTTTTACTGTTGTGTCGAATAGACCTCAGACGACAGATGACTACTGTCGGAACTGTCAGGCTCTAGCAGATCTTGACGTAAAGTACTGAACAAACTGTGGCAAATCGCTCTTGATTGAAGACTAAAAACAAAAATAAGCGTAAATTAACCCTATTTCCTATATGTGGAGTAATTTTATCAGCTTATTTTTATATATAGAATCATTCCTACGTACCTTAACAATATTGTTGGGGCAAATAATTCCTAAGATTCAACAAATCAGGGGATATGGGTGAATAGTTGTGAAAAGAGATATCATCCGAATTAATGAAGAAAAATGCACTGGTTGTGGCAGTTGCATTACTGGCTGTCCTGAAGGTGCCTTACAGATAATTGATGGGAAGGCCAGATCTATAAGTGATTTATTTTGTGATGGGTTAGGGGCCTGCATTGGAGATTGCCCGGAGGCCGCTATAGAAATTGAAACAAGGGACGCCGAACCTTATGATGAGTACAAGGTTATGGAAAATATCTCAGAAGCAGGACCTAATGTCATAAAAGCCCACCTGCAGCATCTTCAGGAACATGGCCAACAGGATCTTGTAAATGAGGCTATTGACTTTTTAAAGAAAAATAGCATTGAAATCCCGGATTACGAAGAAGAGCCAATGGCCTGTGGTTGTCCCGGTTCAATGACGCAGGATTTACGCAGGTCGGGCAATCAAAGTGTTGCGCCGGTGATCGGTACCTCAGAACTTGGCAATTGGCCTATACAGCTACAGCTTTTAAACCCCAATGCCCCTTACCTAAAAAATGCTAACCTTTTGTTGGCGGCCGATTGTGCCCCATTTGCCTATGCAAACTTCCATCAACGATTCCTAAAGGATAAGGTTTTGATAATTTTCTGTCCCAAACTTGACAAAACCATAGATGAATACATGGATAAATTAACTGAAATCTTTCAGACACAGGATATAAAATCGATTTCCATCGTCCATATGGAAGTTCCCTGCTGTTCAGGCATTGAGATGATCGTCCAAAGGGCCCTGGAAAAAGCCCAAAAGAACATCATAATTAAAGATTACACGATTTCTATAGACGGGGAAAGTAATATAGCGCTCTAAATAAAAGATTGGATGAAACCTTTTTCTAAAAGGTTGTACTCCGGGACTGGGATTGAACGAAGGACCAGCAGATGCTCGACAGGAAGGCGATAGCCTTGCTTACCCAAATCGAGCGTATATCACGACACACCGCGTGAGCTGGTGTTGAGTGGAAGCACTACTAACCCTCTGCCTGAGCACGTGTATGATGTGTTTATGAAGTATTGAGTGAGTGTCCGTTTCGAATAAGCAAGAAAGAAAACTCATACTAACCGTTTACGTAAGTGTTGCTGCAAACCGTCCCCGTATTGATGGTTATCAGACGGTTTGGCCTAGTGGATCTGTGCGTGTTTTTCATCCCTTACTTCAATAAACGTGCTTGAACGAATAGTACACGGTTAAAACTACGTTCTAGAGACGGTGACTGAAGCCAGCGTTATGCATCCTGAAGGAAGGGCAGGCAACCCCGGATAATCAGCTCTCGACAGACTGGCCGCTTGGTATAGTAAGAGACTCTCGTTGGCGTTTTGGTCTGCAGCAAGCGCAGTAATATCATACCTTCCGCTGCTCTCAAAAGATGCAGTCATCTCCCATTGACCATTTGAGGAGATAGCAACGGGTCCATCTTGTGGGTAATGGCGGTTCGCGTTGTAATCATATACTACAAGCCATAGACTATATTCTCCCCCAATGTTTTGGGCCGTGCCCTTAACAAATACTGAGTTTTCCACCCGCGTATTATTAGTGGGGGTTGTAATGGTGGCTGCTGGAATTCCAGGTATATACTCAGGTTGGTGAACGAATGGCATGGGAAAAGGTTGCGGAGGGCTCTTACTTAAATTTTGCTTTATTAGCATCACTGCAGTCTTAATCTCCATTAAAACGCCAAACAATACGGTCCGCTCGTGGTCATTGTACTGAAAAAGCTTATCGCTGAGCGTAGGAGCCTTATTGAGGCTCCGACTGACATGGTAATATCTGAACGCTTTGTCGTAACTAAGACTATGACCTCTAAGCTGAGTCAACTTGTTCTTACGTGTTTAGTTTATTTTGAAGACCGGAAGACCATAGAGAAGGTAAATTATGGCAAATAACAATACAACAGAGAGTTCAACGGGTCACACCTATTCAAAAAAGGTCGGAGGCTGTTGTAGTGCAAGATATAATTGAACACGTAGATAGATAGCATCGGAGGATTATAAGCATGCAAGGAGAGACCATCTCGAACTCTGTCAAAACAGAGATTGTACCACAAACACAGGCGCACCCACATCGCCATACCAGCGCGTTGTTTGATCACGAACATCATCCGTACCAGCCACGCAATGTCAATCTGGTTCATAAAGCTGAGCAAAAGGCGGCGGGCGTCAATACGCGGATTGCTGTTGGGCTTACTAAGAGTGTTGGTACGATGTGGACGGCATATACGTTTGCAGCGCTTGCTGTCGTTGGATTGATGGCCATCATTGGCCTACTTAGCCCCATCGTCGCCTTACTCGTTGTATGGATTTCGCAAACATTCCTTCAGCTGACCTTACTACCGATTATTATGGTTGGGCAGAACGTCTTAGGACGAAAGTCAGAACTTCAGGCGGACGAACAGTTCAATACGACTATGAGCAGCTATAACGATATTGAACAGGTTATGCAACATCTCTCCGCTCAAGACGCGGAACTGCTGCGCCATACTCGTATGCTGACCCACCTGCTGGAGAAAAACGGCATCTCGCTGCAACAACTGGAGGCAGAAGTCAGTTCTAGCAGTCATTTGACAGATGGTTTTGCCCAGTCACAGTCGGCAACTGATGTTCCCGCTACTACCGCTCCTGATGAAAGTGAGAAGTAGAATGCATAAGCGAAACAGCGGGTTGTGGATCGATATTTTATTCTGAAATGATTTGGTTTGTGCACGAATCACAAGTGTTTTGTCCGAATCTGCTCCGGTTAAGATTATGTTAATGCCTGAGATCTCACTAACGCAAGAAGACTTCAAGCATCTTCGCAAGCGAGAAATCCTAAATTGAGGGCTCTAATGTATCTGATTGTAAAAAGAACGATGGGCTCGGCCGGATTCGAACCAGCGTCACGGGCAGCGATCGGCTCTTTTTGATAATGGATGTCGCTGCCAGACATTTAAGCCAGGTAAGGGTCATACCGCAAGTGCACAAGCTATTGGGGCTGGCGTGAAGTATATGGTAGGGTACAGTACGGACCACTGGGAACATCCGCGCGCAGAAAACAGAGACAGCTACGGCTCCTCCTCAACAACCGATTTCGCCACGGCCGCACGAACACTAGATCGATTAATAGAAAAAGCGCGACGTTTCTATCAATCGGGCGATTATGAAGAGGTCATTCTAAACGCTCACCGGATTAAAGAATTGTATCAGCTCTGCATTCAAGATGAAGATAGGAGTCGAGGACGTTTTGCTTTCAACCCAGCGTTGCGAGCTCAGATAGAGAAAAACGCGGACTCGCTAGATTACTGGTGGGAATCAGGCGTCGTCGCTTTTCATAAGATTAAGATTAGCCCCGAAATCGCAAGAATCGCCTTGACGGTGTCAGAGGAGATGCGTGATTATGTCGCGACTTACGTCGACGATCGCACTGGGGATATATCATATTCCACACAAGCCACTCACGAATATTCCACACAAGCCACTCGCGACCGCTCATCCTATAGCGCCCCTTATGACACTAAGCGGATTAACGCCCCCCCTCCCGCCTATCCCATCATCAAAGGCGGAGTGGATATAGATGATAAGGAGCTCCTGTATTTGGCCCGTCCGAGTATTTTGGGTTGCACGCTAAAACATAAGGGACTTGTACTCTTACTAGTGGTCCTCCTTTTCGGGTCTTTTTTTGTCCAGAGGCTCATAGACGTAAGCTTAATCGCAACCGTGCTTAGGGGGGCCGCGGTGCTGCTTCTTCTCTTTGTCGCCGCTCGAATCGCCCTCACCGTCTACTCGGAAAGATACAGCATCACTTCGCGTGATATATCCATTGAAAAAGGCCTTTTTTTGCAGAAGAAGAAAGTTATTATACCGCTCAATCGAGTCGCGATGCTCACAAAGCAACAGAGCCTCTTAGAAAGGCTGTTGAGAACAGGAGATGTTATTATTGAGACCTTTAGTGGTCACACTATGGTGTTTAAGGAGATCTATGATCCAGAAGAGGTGGCCACTCTACTCGCTGAGTTGCGTGGGCGCAGCCCTGCCCGTCAAGAGTGATCGAACCTTGATGCCGCTTCGACAGGCTCGCGAACCTTCAATCTTACACCGGCCCGTTCGTGGGGAGTATTAATTCAAACGTCTACTACTATCCGTGGTGCCGGGATGCAAAGAGTATTCTGCCGACGAATCTCGTCATCTTCCCCACATTGGCGGACGCCTGCGCAGCAGGCTATCGACCGTCTGAGAACTGCAATACGCCAGCGTGCGGTTCGCCTACGCCAACCGCGACACCTACGCCAACCGCGACACCTACGCCAACCGCAACGCCCACTCCGTCACCTCCAGTATCGGGAGGGGCCACCTCAATCTACGCCACTCCATCTTTTAATTCAACCCCACTATTACGCAGGGCTTGGCGGTAAGCTGGCAGTTCGTAATAGTCCCAACGGGATCGATCAGCGTACTTGCTGTTCCGGCCGGCACCGTCACCGCTAAGATAGGCAGCATAACTGGACAAGTGACACCAATAAGCGGCGGCATTGCGAGCATAGCAGTTAGTTTTACCAGCGCCCAAACGAACGGTTTGACCGCGGGCAGCACACAAACACTCCCGGTTAGCTTTGCGGGTTACGGCAACTACGAGCCTTCTGTGGCCACGTTTCAGATAACAGTACAGTAACAATATTGGTGACTCACGAAGGCCAATCACCCCCTAGATGATGACAAACACCGCCTTCGAAGCTTGTGGCTTTGATCAGCACCCTTTGCACGTGGCTCACGAGCTTGGCCCGCTGACTGAAAATGCATCAACACGCAAGTTCGACATCCCCCCAATACTTCATATAAATATCAAAAACCGGCTCAGGCTTGGACTCTTATAAAAACTCCAATCGACTCCAGAAACGCCGTGTGTAAGTGTGTAATTCTTGTTTGACTGATCCGACTGCAACAGGTCGCCTATTTGTTTACAGAATTTCCTTAAATCCCCGTTGACTATGCGAGCGTTACTGTGCACCAGACGAACTTCGTTTTGCTTAAGCCACTGCTGAAAGGACAGTTGCTCAAAAATAAGCTTATCATCACGTCGACCGTCCAGCACAAGCAGCACCGCCTACACCTACAACAAGTGCAACGCTAAGCCACGAAGGTGAAGCGTAGTGAAAGGAATCCACGATACTAAGAAAACGCTGGAAGATACTCAAACCTAAGCCCAAAGAAAAAAAAGAAATCTTGTGTATTCAAGGTTATGACTGGATTATCGTCGTCGGGTGAATACGGCAGCAATTCCACCTAAGAACAATATGATAACTGCGAGCCAAGCTATCCAAAGTACTATACCTGGAAGAATCAGTAAAACGATTGCAAGTATAACAGCAAGCAGTACCATCCCAATACCGCTGAATAGTCCTCTATCTCTCGCCATTTTTTTCACCTCCTATTGAATACGTTTAATCGTTATAGTTATTTAGCTTTATTGCGTGGAAAACCTAGATTTAAGAGTTTCTTGAGGAATAAGAAAGAAAAGATGGATAAAAGCCTCAACTTGACTTTTTTGCTTTTGCTGGCACTAGCTGGCTTTGTTATCTGCAAGCGACAAGGGGGGTACGTATAGGGCATTTTCTGATTTGCACTGCAACATGAACTTCAGCTATTGGATCGGCTGTCGTAATTTGTGATACCTTGACCTAGCAGCTAAGCGTGAACCTCTTAGCCCCTCCTCATCTCCTAGCTTACTATCTCTTTTTTCGATTTCCTTTGAGTCCAGGGCTTGATTTACAGGGTACTGCAAAACATATAGAGTGATGGCATGAAAAGTACGTTGCAGGACATACTCATTCTATCTTTTTTTCATTTTTACGCTATAAAAAAGAAGAATAGTTAAATCAACGCCCATCGTAGTAACGAAGGGAGGTGAAAAACTTGGTAGGACCAGTGGGAAAAGCCGCAGCCGTTCATCATCACAGAGAAAAGAAGGATGATGACAAGAAGGATGATGACGTCATAGAACACAAGAGAGCGGCGGTTGCAGTGCATCACAGACGCAAATAGAGGGTGTACATGCCGGCCTTCAAAACGGCGGCAGCGACATAAAGCAAAGAGTGTTCCTTTAATCTATTTTTTATCTCTTAGTTCATAATTTCTCTTTTTTTCTGTTCAGCGCGCATACTAAATCGTCGTGGCTTCCGATCTTGAAGGCCCCGTATTGATCGTATCCTTCCTCGCTCACGTGAATCTCGTAGAGCAGTTCCTCGACTATCGCTTCAATTTCTTTTGAACTTTTGGGAACCTTCACCAGTCCTTCGTCAAAAAGTGCGACAAGGTTTGAGGCCAACTGTGTTTTTGGGAGCTTTATCTGGCTACTTTCTGAAGAGAGTTATTTTAATATTAACTGAATTTAATTATTATTTATTAATTAAAATATAAATAAATCTATAATTTTATTGGACGTTTTAATGGTGCGGTTTTTGTGCGGTTTTTGTGTGGTTTTGGTGCGGTTTTGGTGCAACCAAAAAGAGCACATTCCTAGCGCTTTGGAATACTACGCTATTATCCCTCTTGCAAACGAGGAAACCTTTTTGTCACGCGCGACAAAATTCACTGCGACGTGGCCAACTTCTGCCCGAACTGCGGAAAGAGGCTCTCCTTCTAGAGAACACAACGGGGACACTACGAAAGTGGTCGATTTCTATCTTCGCAGACGTCTTGTCAGAGGCGCTTCTTACGCTGATCTCTCTGCGCAATATCCAGCGACATTTAGCGTTAAAAGCTTCGTTACTCCTTAGGTGCCCCTTCTATACAGTAGTAGGCATCGCCGAGGTCAAACATTGCCCAGACGGGGCATACATCACACGGACACGTAACACGTCGTGGATTCTTCGGACTTGCGCCGATAGCGCAAAAAAGCGTATCAGTTAGCGCGTTCTGGTTGTACGTCGGACAGTCCCCTTTATCACAAATGCAGCTTTTCCTGTTGCTTTCGGTGTCTGGTACCTTCATACACTTCTCCCGTTTTACAATCTGCTGACTTCGGTAGCGGCGAATAAGCGCGGTCAACGCACAAAGGCTTTCACCACTATTCCGTGCGTTTAGAAGCCGTTTATGTTCCGAAGAAGTGATGAGCGCGCCACTGATATAAGATTTGCTCGCTCCACCAGGCTGCTTGCGCGCCCGGTTTGTGCGTGACCTGCCGTTCGTCTTGTCAATGAATGCCGGCTCCTTAAGAGCAAATGTAAAGAGTATTTATCGCACTAGCAGTACAGGCGAAGCTTGATGATGGTGATCAACTCCGTGGGGCATTCGAATCGATCGCTGCAGGAATTCATTTCAATTTTGTCGCATTATACCGTTTTAACGGTGATCGACGTGCGCAGCCATCCGCACTCACTCGCTAATCCGCACTTCAACAAGGAAGTGCTTGAATATGAGCTGCCGCGATCAAGTATTCAATATTGCTGGATGGGAGAAGGACTTGGGGGGTTCAGACCTCAGATGTCGAGCGATTCGCCAAACACTGCATGGAGGGTAAAAAGTTTCAAGAACTACGCGGATTACGCGCTAACTGACGCCTTTTCTGACGCCTTGGCTGAACTTACTTCTCTTGCCACAAAAAGAACCGCCGCCGTAATGTGTGCTGAAATCCTTTGGACGCGTTGCCATCGTCGGATTATCGCTGACTATCTTCTGACGCTTGGGTGGGAGGTCGTGCATATTGTGGACGCGTCTCGCTCTACGACCCACGAGCTCACCCCCTTTGCGAAGGTTGATGGCGCCCACATAACGTACCCCTCCTCTTTGCTCCAGTATTCACTAGATGATTTCCAGCCAGAATGAGATAGGATCACGCGTATGCTGTTCTTGCTACCTCAAATCCGTTTGAGTCGTCAGAGTGATAGCAAAAGCGGCTAAGGCAGGACACGACAAGCGGCCCTGAACGTCGTGCGGCGTGGCTTGGCCGAATTGATCGCATCCTTAGGATGTGCGAAGCGATATCTGCCTCTTTGAGCTTCCAATCGGAAGCACCTCTGCACCTAAGATATCATTGAGGTCAAAGCCGTAAAGAGTGGCGTCTTTTTCTAAGACGACTAGCCGCCCCTTTACACCAATGACGCGGCCCAGGAGCATATCCTTGACCTGCAAGGGCCGCATCCAGAGCGGCAAATCAAAATAGCGGAGCTTAGTTTCATCATCAATGTCCATCTTAGCTTTCATCGCGTCCCAAGCTGCCCAGTCGAGTTCAGTATCAACGAGCATTTTTTGAGAATGCCGTACTGTCCCTTTGATCCCGTAACGCTTCTGCAGCTCACGCTCGCGTCTTCTAGCCAGTTCGCCATCTAAGACGTAGTCCGCTACGGCAGCCACATCTGCACCTTGCTCTCGAAGCCGGTCATCAAGTCGGCTGGCTTTCGTAACACCGATCTTGAAAATGTCGGGCCTGAACATTGCGACATATACCGCGTGCTCCACTAGACACGTTTTTTCGTCCTTCAGGCACGTCCCGGTGCAGATTGCGCAGGCATTAAACTCCTGGCAACTGCCGCACACCGGGACTTCTTCACTATCGCACGGACGATACACACCGGCCTGCCACGTGCCGATGCAGGTTCGCCGGCCTATCCCAAGCGAGAGACTGCCGGAGAGCGGCAGCAGCTCCATGGAAGGATACGCCAGCAGCGTCTTGTTTAGAGACGAAAAGCCAATAATCTTCACTACAACTAGGTTTGTTTCTAAGTCTTATATGTGTTAACCGTGCAACCATCACTATTTAAGTCCAGAAAAAGACTATGAGGTATGCTCGTTGAGGTCATAGAAGAACCCGTGTTTTACGATGGATCGCAAATAGAACCCTTGTGGGGTTACAAAAACTATGGTGCACTCGGCGATTGCATTGTCGTTTTTCGAGGTGGCATGGACGTCTCGGAAGAACGCATGAAAGACTGCGAAGATATTCGCGGAAAAAATACAATAACCGGAGACGATGTCCTCCACCTCATCGTCGAACGCTTTGACAGTCCTGGAAACATGTTCATATCCTACCTGTTACAGCGATTACTCGTTATTTCCGCGCAAGCCGTGCTAAACATGTACGGTATTGAGACTACGCGATCTGGTGATGATCTTTACATTGCAGACGAGAAGCTCACAGTGAGCATTGCGACGGCAAGCATAACCAGCGAGAAGATGCATCTTGGGATTAACGTAACAACGAGTGGGACGCCCAAAGGTGTCGCTATCACAAGCCTAACGTCATTCGGCATTGAACCAGACGAAAGCCTTTCGATCGGAAGAGATATTGCCGAGATGTTCTCGAGAGAGACTCTTGGAATCCTTAAAGACGTGGTGAAGACCCGCGGGTCCTAATGCTGAGCTTCTCTTTCTGGGCTCAAGAGAGAGGTGCGCCATGCGAAAGGAACAAATCATTTATCTAGAGAGGCCCGGCCCTCAAAACACGGAAGATGTCATCGACGCCGTCACGGCCTACATCGCCCGGAGCGGTCTCGAGCGAGTCGTTGTAGCTAGTACTACGGGCTCCACCGCGACTGAATTTGCAAAAGCGCTTGAAAACAAGGCAAAACTCATCGTCGTAACACACCACACAGGTTTCAGTCAAGAAGGCGCGCAGCGTTTCGACGTGGAAAAAAGGAAAAAGCTCGAGCTGCAGGGAATCACGGTGCTGACCCAATCACACGTGCTCTCGGGAATCGAAAGGAGTATCTCTGGGAAGTTCGGCGGGGTTTCGCGCGTCGAGACTATCGCAGAGGCTCTTCGTTCACTACTTGGACACGGGCTTAAAGTGTGCGTGGAGATAGCTATTATGGCAGCCGATGCCGGGGCTATACCTATCGCCGACATTGTCGCGGTAGGCGGCACAGGCAGCGGTTCCGATACTGCGGTAGTGATACGTCCCGCGCACATGAATAACTTTTTTGATGCCCGAATCAGAGAGATCATCGTCATGCCGCGAGGTGGCGATGCCTGATCGATTTGAAATCACACACAAGGACGTATTCGGGCGCATTGGCAAGCTTGATACGCCACACGGCCACATCGAAACGCCAGCTTTACTCCCGGTTGTAAATCTCAACCTAATGCTCATCCCGCCGAGCGAGATGCGCCAGTTCGGAGCGGAAGCGCTCATGACCAACGCATATATCATCTACCGGAGTTCCCGTTTGCGGGCGGCGGCGCTCTCCGCGGGGATTCACGGTTTGCTCGGATTTGACGGGCCGATAATGACTGATTCGGGATCGTTTCAACTCGCCACGTATGGTGCGATAGAGATCCATTCAGAAGAGATAGTAGCTTTCCAGCGCGACATAGGGTCGGACATCGGAACTCCAATTGATATCCCGACGCCCCCAGACGTTTCACATCACCGTGCGCTCAGGGAGCTTGACGTGACGCTCGAACGCATTGAAGAGGCAACAAGGTGCTGCGGCACCGACATGCTCTTAGCAGCGCCCATCCAAGGCTCGACCCACCTCGATTTGCGCGAACGGTATGCGGGGCTGCTCAGCAAGCTCAGCGCCGACGTCTACCCTATCGGTGCCGTCGTTCCGCTCATGGAATCCTATCGGTATGCTGATCTGAGCAACGTCATTATGGCGTGCAAGGCTGGACTGGCGTTGAATAAGCCTGTTCACCTGTTTGGAGCAGGGCATCCCATGATGTTCGCCCTCGCAGTGGCGTTAGGCTGTGACCTGTTCGACTCAGCCGCTTATGCGCTTTACGCGAGAGATGGGCGCTATCTGACGCCAAGCGGCACTCACAAGCTCAAAGATTTGGCTTACCTGCCGTGCGCGTGTCCGGTCTGCTCGTCTGGAGATATGAAGCTGACGGAACGGGAACTTGCCGAACACAATCTTTGGGTCTCATTTAGTGAGCTCAACACCATCAAACAAGCTATACTCGACGGACAACTCTGGGAGCTCGTGGAGAGGCGGTGCCGACATCCAGCGCTGCTACAAGCCCTGCGAACGATCCAAGAGGGCTTTGCCTCCTTCGAAGCCATCGAACCCTTGAAGCGGTCTTTCACTTATACAAGCACAGAATCCGCAGCGCGGCCAGAAGTTGCGCGCTACGGGAAAAAGCTCAGCAGACTTGACCTGACCGGCCGAGTGCTCATCACGACCAACATGCAGAAGACACTGACTATGGAACATGAGTTCGATACAATCCTGCTTATGAAAGCGCCTTTTGGTCCCTATCCACCAGAACTAGCCGAAACGTATCCTATTGGGCAATCTGAAGTTCCAGATCCAGACTATGCCTCAATCAAATCCGCTATGAGAAACCTGATCGAGTTTATTAAATCCAAAAATGTCGAAGTGACCTTCGCCTATGATGAGAAATGGGATCACGACGCGCTCGCCGAATTAAGCTCCTTTACAACGCTCTTACGCTTATGAGGACACATGCAGCGACAGTTTGAAGTGACACGGCGGGACGGAGCTGCCCGCCTCGGAACGCTCAGGTGGCGAGGTGAAGAGCTTACCACCCCTTCTAGCTTTGACTCCAAAGAGGAACTTGAGTTCCTCAACGCATCGACGATTCATAACGCTGAGCTCGACGTGGCGGTCATCACAAATCAGGAAGAGTATAGGGCAGAGCGAATTGATGCCGATGTTGTCATTCTTGGTGGCGCTGCGAGATTTAGCGATGATCCGCGCGGCCTGACCAAAGCGCTGGTAAGAGCTAGAGAATCAACAAATCCTGATTCAGCGCTTTATGCCCCGGCGTTGGCGACCCCGAACAACGTGAGCTTGCTCGTCTATGCGGGGGTGGATCTCGTCGACCCAATTATGGCAGAGGTCAAGGCGCGCGAAGGGTACCTCCTCTCTGCTGAGGGCGAACGCCAGTTTGACGCGATTTCTCGTTCTTATTGTTTGTGCGACGCCTGCAGAGGCGTCAACGTAGCGGACCTGACTCCAGAGCAGCGGGTGGCAGTACTATCTGCGCACAACAGGCAAGCCCTCAAGACTGAACTCTGTATTGTGCGTGAAAACATCGAGCGCGGGACTCTGCGAGAGCTCGTCGAGGCACGATGCAGAACTGCCCCAATGCTAACAGCGCTGCTGCGGTTGCTGGACGAGGAGCATAGTTATTTTGAGCGCCGATCACCTATCGTACGAACGGCCACGCTACTCGCGTGTTCGCAAGAATCACTGAATCGGCCAGAAATACTCCGATTCGGCGAACGCGTCATAGAGAGGCTTAATAAGAGAGATGGGATCCTTATGCTGTTTCCCTGCTCGGCGCGCAAACCATACTCGCGGTCACGATCTCACAGGATTATTCTTAATCGCTTGGGCAAACTGCGCCAGTTTCTGCACGAGGCGATAATAACGTCACCTATCGGCATCGTTCCCCGCGGCCTCGAGATTATGTACCCCGCCAGCAACTACGACATACCGGTTACCGGCAAATGGACGTGCGACGAGAGTGAGTGGGTGATCGGACGTCTCACGAAGTATCTCGAGGCCAACGCCTTCGACACGGTGGTAGCACACGTGAGCGGCCCCTACCGAAAGGTATGCGACGAAGCGGCGGCTGCACTCGGAGTTGATCTAATCTATACTGTCGAGGACGAGAATATTCTGGGTTCCGCTTCCCTCCAACGCTTATGCGCGGTCGTGCAGGAGCTTATAGTCGAAGATTCACCTAAGCGGCGCGATTTGCGGTTTGATTACCTTCAGGATCTCGCCGATTATGAATTTGGCCCGCACGCTTCGACGGCTATTTTTGCAGAGAGGACGAAGGTCCGCGGTCTTTTCCCGACTTACTACGCCTCAGACGGCGGAACGCGCATAGCGACCATCGTAGGTACCTACTGCACTCTTGCCCTGACAATCGAAGGCGCCCGACGGTATCTCCGCGCAAGCGAAAATCGATATTGCGTACACATCGATGACTTTGTACCGAAAGGAACGGTTTTTGCGATTGGCGTGCTCAACGCCGATCCGGGAATACGGCCTTTCGACGAAGTGATCGTGCTCAACGAGCGCGTCATTGCAGTCGGAAGAGCCCTTATGAGCGGTTGGGAGATGCAAGCGTCAAAAAGAGGTGCCGCTGTCGCTGTACGGCACGTGGATGCGCGATGAGAACAGGGCGAACGTCGCGCAGGCGCTATCCGCGTCAGGCTGCATCAGAAACGAGCGGCCACCGCACACACGACCGATTCGCGTGGACCGGCTTGGATCTGCTCAACGGCGAAATCGTACCCTCTCTCACCATCCTTCTCACGACCAAAGGCTGCTCGTGGGCGCGCCGTGATGGCTGTACAATGTGCGGCTACATCGCTGACTCGAATCCTGACGCTCAAAGCTCGGATATTCAAAAGCAACTGTTCGAAGTGCTTGCACGCTACGGTACGGGGTTTAAGATTGCAAAGCTCTTTACCTCAGGCAGCTTTCTCGATCAAGAAGAGGTGCCGATCGACGCGCGGGACGCTATGTTGTCCGCGTTAGCGGATACGCCGAAGGTCATAGTTGAGAGCCGACCGGAATTCGTGACGTCTGAGATTTTGGATGACGTCGTTAGATCCAATCGACACCTTGAAGTCGCGATCGGTCTTGAAACGTCGAACGACGATATCCGGAATAGCTGTATCAACAAGGGATTTACGTTTCGTGACTTCGTCAGAGCGTCGAAAGTCGCGCACTCTAAAGGTCTGACTGTTAAGGCTTACCTGCTCCTGAAGCCACCTTTCCTGACAGAATTGGAAGCCTTGGAAGACGCCATCCAATCCACGCATGAAGCTGCCCCGCACGCAGATACAATCTCGCTAAACTTGTGCAACGTGCAAAAAGGCACCTTAGTTGAGGCACTTTGGAAAAAAAGGCTGTATAGGCCCCCTTGGCTGTGGACCGCCGTTGAAGTTCTCAAGCGCGTGAAACAAATGGCTACCATCATTTGTGATCCCGTAGGAGGGGGCACAGCTCGCGGGCCGCATAACTGCGGCAAGTGCGATCGGCAGGTCGTCTCAGAAATCAAAGAGTTTTCGCTTTCTCAAGACAGCACGTCGTTCACTGCGGCTTGCACCGATCAACTCCTATGGAAGTACGTCTTGGAATTTGAGAAGTTCAGTTATGGCGCACCGCTTGTGCCGTGAACTGTTGCACAAATCCTTGCTTCCTGGGTGCGCGCTTTCGCATGAGGAACGTTTATATACAGTTTCGCAATCTAGTAGTGGCTGTGACTATGGCGTGGCGTGGCACTTTGGTCTATTGGACACTTATTTTTCTGATAATCGCAGTTGTTGCGTACGTGCTCGGACTGGCTGGGATAATCGCATTCGGAGCCGCTGAGTTTATAGTGGCAATATTTGTCATATTGTTCGTGATAGCTTTCGTCGCTGCGTGGCTGCGACGTCACTAAGAGCCGAGCAAGCGAACAGTTTAGCTCGATCTCTTTTGTCTCGGGCGGACGCAGTTAATGCACGTCTCGATTCGACAAAACGGCTTTTTCAGTTGAAAGTGTTGCTAAATCGTCCACGTAAGAGTTATCCGAAAACGCGTTTGAACTCATGTATCTGTTCCCTTGTACCGATGACGGTAAGAGAAGAGTCTTCAGGGATAACTTCATGGGGATCCGGGTTTGGTATGGTCGCCCCACCGGTAGTGATGGCGACGACCGTGCACCCGGTGCGCGATCGTATCTTCAGATGCTCGAGACTTCTGCCCACAACAGATGGACTAGGAGGGTATTCAAGAACCTTCATGTCCTCTGAGAGCAGGACCTCCCGCAATCGCGTGCCAGGCGGCCTGGGCGCCACAAATTTTACCAAGACTTGGCCAGCCACGACGGACTGCGACAGCACATAGTCTGCCCCCGCTTGATACAACGTCTCAACTGCTTGCGGGCGTATTGCACGACAGATAATATCAATCTGGGGGTTAAGTTTTCGTGCGACGAGAGTCGTGTAGATAGCATCCATATCACTATTGACCGTGACGAGAAGTGTAGAAGCTTCGGTAATCCCGGCTTGTTTTAGGATTGCCCTGTCTGTAGAGCTGCCAACCACATCGCCTTGATGCTTATCGATGATGATATGTTCAATGCCGTTCGACCGCAAAACTCTGGACACCCGTTTTCCAACGTCGCCGTATCCTGCAATGATATAGTGTCCCCTGATCGCGCAGTATGTGCCATCAGGCCCACAAATTGAGAGTTCCTTTGCCGCGTCTAGTTGCTTTCTTGTGCCGACGAGCAAAAGGACTGTGGTGTCTGTGATGATTTCAGAAGCAGATGGATTAAAGCTGAGTTTGGCGCCCTTCCATACGGCGATTACTGTCGCTCCAGTTCGCTCGCGTATCTTGGCGTCTTCAATAGACGACCCGTTGAGGCCGCTTTCCCCAAGAATCGGGAGCTCAAAAATCCGCAAAGACCCAACCAAGGGAGTGGTGCCAATGAGCTGGTGCGTTATAGGCATTGCGGCTTTATGGCCGATATCGATGCCAAGGAGTTGCTTAGGTGATACGACTTTGTCAGCACCCGCATAGAGCAAGTACACCGCGTTCGCCATGTCTTCAACAAGTCCGATAATATCCGCTCGCGTCAGCTTTTTTGCAACAAGCGCTATAATAGCATTCTTTTCGTCACTCTGATTAAGCACGACTTTCTTTGCGCGCTGTATCTGAGCGTTTTTTAGGGTCACCGCATCGCTCGGATCCCCATAGATGCAGGGGATCTTCCGCTCGACTAATGCCTGCACGACGTCACGGTCGCCGTCGATGACGAGGTATGGTAAATCACGCTCGTTAAGCTCCCCGATAATCGTGTCTACCATAGAACTATATCCGACAATCAAAACGTGCTCCTGGGCCTTTGACTTCGTCGGCACTGATGCTCGCACGCTTTGCAGCACTGGCGCAACCACGATGGGGATCAAGATCGCAAAGAAGAGGACGATTCCGGTGAGCTCCACAACCATAGAAAATATCTTGCCGATACTGCTCACGAAGACGATATTTCCCGCACCTTGCGTCGTCATCGTAGTGATCACCCAATATACCGCGTCAACTGCCGTATAAGACCTACCTTCAGCAGAGACCATCAAGAAGAGGAAGACGAAGCTATATACGACAACGAGCAGCGCAGTGGCCGCAACATAAATGAGTAGAGATTTGCGCAGAGGTTTAATCGCGAACACCTGAGAGCACTAGGAGGCAGTGTCTTGCACGTACGTATCAAATGCCGAATATAAATAGTAACGTCTTCTCAAGTCTTTAAAACTCGAATCCGATCTTGCTATGGGTTGTGCCGTATGAGAAAAGTTTATCATAGGCACGCATAATCTGTAGATACTATGCGCGTGGAGGACGTGATGCAATCGGTGAGAGAGCATCACAAATGGTTCAGCGAATCCCTCCCTTTGATCGCAAGTGAAAATATCACCAGTCCTGCCGTGCGCCAGCTTCTGGCCACTGACTTTGCTCACAGATATGCCGAGGGCACGGTCGGCCACCGGTATTATCAAGGCGTCAAGTATATCGACGAAGTGGAACAGGATGCCATAGATTTGGCCCTCAAACTGTTCAAGGCTGAGCACGTCAACGTGCAACCTATCTCTGGCGTAAACGCAAACATTGCCGCATTTTTTGCCCTTTCAAACCCAAATGATGTACTCATGGCGCTTGATACTTCGCACGGTGGCCACATCAGCCACGGAGCGAAGTCGGTTGCGGGTATCCGTCATCTCAGGATTGTGAAACATCCATTCGACTACGAAGAGATGAACATCGACAGCGATGCGATGATCGCTACGATTTATGAAAAAAAACCAAAGATCATACTGTTTGGGGCGAGTCTATTTCTCTTCCCGCACCCTATCCAAGACGCGCGCGATGCCGCGCGGGAAGTTGGTGCGACAATTGTGTGCGATTCTGCGCACGTCCTTGGCCTCATTGCGGGCGAGCAGTTTCAAGACCCGCTTAGAGAAGGTGTCGACGTAATGACTGGTTCTACCCACAAGACGTTCCCTGGGCCCCAAGGCGGCATCATCTTTTCGACAAACGCGCTAGCCGACGCGATCGATGAGGCAGTGTTTCCGGGTACCGTAAGCAACCACCATCTGCATCACGTCGCTGGGTTAGCGGTCACGCTCGTGGAAATGCTTGAATTTGGGAAAGCGTACGCACAGCAGACGATCAAAAATGCAAAGACGCTCGGAGAGGCGCTGTACAACAGCGGATTCAATGTACTATGCCCTGAAAAAGACTTCACAGAGTCCCATCAGATCGTAATGGACGTGGGGCGCGCAAGTCCGATGGCGATTGCTCTCGAAAAGGCAAACATCATTGTCAACAAGAATCTGTTACCCTGGGACGATCATAATGCCCCAGAGAATCCCTCAGGACTGCGATTTGGGACGCAAGAGCTTGCGCGACTCGGAATGAAAGAAGCAGAGATGCGGGTCGTGGCAAAGCTTATCACGCGCGTGCTGAACGGCGAGGCACCCGAAAAGGTTAAAAAAGATGTGGTAGAGTTTAAAAATGACTACCAGGAGGTCGAATACTGCTTCAGCCATGAGCTCGGAGCTTATCAATTCCCCGCGTGGTAGATTATTTTTCAACGGAAGTGCAATACTGATCGTTTTTGATATGGATGGCACGCTCGTCGATGCTGAGGCAATCGATGAAATAGCGAAAGCGGCCAATGTCGGAGACCTCGTGGTAGCGCTCACGAAGCGCGCCATGATGGGAGAGATGGATTTTGAAGAGGCTTTACGAGAACGCGTAAAGCTCTTAAAAGGTCTCAGGGTGGAGGAGGTTAACAAGGTAGCCTTAAACATCCCTCTTATGAAAGGGGCTAAAAAGCTCATACGCGAGTTGAAAAAAGAGCATAAGGTTGCAATGGTTTCCGGAGGCTTTACGATAGTTGCCGAAAGGGTAGCTCAAGAACTCAAAATCGACTGCCTAGTGGCAAACAAGCTCGTCATAGAAGACGGCGTTTTGACTGGCGAGGTTGTTGGACCGCTAGTGCGCCAAAATTCAAAAAAAGACGCGCTGGAAGCGATTGCTAAGAGGGAGGGGATACGACCAAAAGACTGCATCGTTATAGGAGACGGCGCAAACGACATCTCAATGTTCGAAGCTTCGGGGTTTTCGATAGCATTCAACGCAAATCCAATTCTATACGATATTGCAGACGTCATAATCACAAAGAAGGATCTCAGCTTGATATTACCTGTAATCATGGGAGGGGCGTATGCTGAAAGAGTTACAAGAGAAGAAAGCGCTGCTAAAAAAAGAAGCCGACACCTCGAAGCTTGAGCGAAACCGGCTCAACACAGAAGCAAGTCAATTCGCTGCTAAACGTGACGAGTTGAATGCGAAGACCCGCGCGCTGATAGATAGTGCACAACAGAGCAAGGACAAGCGCGATGAGTACAACAAGCTCGTTTCGGAGAACAAGGAGAAACGCGATAGCCTCAATGAGACGGCAAACAACCTGCTCGCAAAAGCGGACCAAATTAAAAGAAAATTCAGAGTCGCAGGCGGCATGTCGCTAGGCGAGCTCAAGCGCGAAATTGACCAGCTTGAGTTTAGGCAGCAGACCGAGGTCATGAGCACGGAAAAGGAGCGCGAGCTTGTCGAACGTATTGCGCACCTCTGGGAGGAATATAGAAAGAAGCGAGTCGAGCTCGAGAATAACGTTGAACTCAAGGAGGCGCTGGAAAAGGCACGGAAGCTTCGAGATGAAGCCAGTGAATTCCACAAGGAACTAACAGATAACGCAGACCGTGCGCAGGAATGCCACGAAAAGATGCTCAAGTGCTTCAAGGAAGCAGACAAGGTACGAGCTGAAGCGGATGCCGCACATAAGGAGTTCGTGCGTGCGCAAGAGAGCGCCGACGAACAGCATCAGAAGTATATCCAGATGGAAAAGGAGTTAAGAGACTACGACAAAATTATATCAAGTCTCAAAAAACGGTCCAAAGAAACCCGCCAATCGCGCGAGAAGGTCGACGTGCTTAAACGCGCAGAAGAGGTCTACGCAATGTTTAAAGAGGGGCAAAAACTCGAAACCGACGATCTCCTCTTGCTCCAGCGCTCCGGGCTGCTGTAGACTTTAGCGACGACCATATAGGCAAGAATGAAACTAGTCCTGTGCATTGATCGTGACGATGATCTGGGATCGAAAGCGCACCTTCCAGGTCCGATTATCGGCCGAGCTGACAACTTGAATGCCGCGTTACAGCTCGGATTGACCGACCCCGAAGATTCCGATATCAACGCAATTTTTGAAGGCATCCATGTTTATGATGATTTGAAGTCACAAGGAATAGACGCTCAGATCGCGTCCATATCCGGCGACACAAACGTTGGCTTAAAATCAGATCAGATCCTGTCTCAACAGCTTGACCTCGTGCTCAAAGAGGTCAAAGCGACCAGCGTCATCATCGTTTCAGACGGCGCCGAAGACGAGTTTATTCTCCCTATCGTTCAATCCCGGATAAAACTTGATGGCGTAAAGCGCGTGGTCATACGCCAGTCTGAAAGCCTCGAGAGTACCTACTACACCATCAAGAAACTATTCGAAGATCCAAAGATCGCCAACGCCATTTTCATACCTGTCGGACTGATATTATTATTATTTGCGATATTCTCTGTAGCTCAGCACCCCGAATATGCTTTGATTGTGATAAGCGCAGTCATTGGCGTGTATCTTCTCTTTCGAGGGCTTGGCCTCGACGACGTTCTCGTAGGCGTTGCTCAAAGCGTGAAGTCTTCGTTTTACG
>Ga0208034_1000116_pt1 | contig 82183 bp, 84 predicted proteins | sample June2015DPH_8_10_FD_184699 | JGI IMG/M metagenome (GOLD analysis project Ga0208034, IMG submission 184699) | Peatland microbial communities from SPRUCE experiment site at the Marcell Experimental Forest, Minnesota, USA - June2015DPH_8_100... | ecosystem: Environmental > Terrestrial > Soil >... | reverse complement strand
CAGACGATCGATGGGATCACGATTCCCACCACGACCGGTCCGCCGACACCGGCGGAGGCGCGACAGATCGCGGCGGCGGCGTACGTCTACGGCTACCCCCTCGTCTTTAATGATGTCCTGAAGGAGCACCAAACGGCAGTGCCGGCACCGAATGCAACGGTTGCTGAGGCACCCATCAATCAGCTCACGAGACCGTACCAGGCGCAACAGATTGAACAGGTGAAAGGTTCTCTCTATCCAATCACTGATGCGAGCTATATTGGAAGTTGGCTTAACCTGACAAAAGAGCCGATGGTGCTGAGCGTTAGTGCCTCGAACGGTCGGTACTACGTCATGATGCTGGAAGACGCGTGGACGAATAACCTCCCCTCTGTAGGGTCACGCACCACTGGAAACGAATCGGGCGTCTTCGCCATCGTCGGTCCCGGGTGGAACGGCACGCTCCCTGCAAACGTGACAAAGCTCCAATCGCCGACAAACACCGTCTGGCTTGTAGGCCGGACACAACAGAACGGTCCTGCTGACCTTCCTGCGACGGCGGCCTTCCTGGACAACGTCACACTGACCCCCCTGAGCGCGTGGGGCACGAACTACACGCCGCCGGCCACCGTGCCGGTGACGTCCAATGTGAGCGCAGACGCCAGGCCTGCCACGAGCGCCGCTGAGATTGCGAATATGACCCCTGACGTGTTCTATGGCCGCATGGCAACGGTTATGGGTGGTAACCCCCCCTACAGCGCGGATAAGCCCGTCGTTGATCAGATCGCACGGATCGGTATCAGCCCTGGCACCCCATTTAACTGGAACGGTCTGAACGCCACGATGCAAAACGCGATCACGCAGGGCTATCAGGACGGCATCGCGCAATTCAACGCCGCAGCTGCCCACTGGCCAGGCGTCGTCGTTGTAAACGGCTGGAACGTCACGTATAACATGGGCGCCTACGGCACGAATTACACACTGCGTGCCGTCTTGGCAGCGGCGGCTCCGACCGGTAACCTTCCGCAGGACGCGCTCTACTGGTTCTCATTTACCGACTCGACGGGCGTTCCGTACTCAGGCGCGAATAACTACGTGCTGCACTTTGCGAACAACAGCACCCCGCCTGTCAACGGATTCTGGTCGGTTACCTTATACGGCCCCGATGGATACCCCGTGTCCAATCCGATCAACCGCTATGCGATTACGTCGCACTCTGGTAACGCAAGGTATAACGCGGACGGATCGCTCGACATCTATATCCAAAACGCGTCTCCCGGTGCTAACAAAGAATCCAACTGGCTCCCCGCTCCATCAGGCGGATTTTCACTTATATTGCGTCAATACTGGCCGCAAGAGTCCGCGCTGAACGGCTCGTGGGTGCCGCCGGCGGTGCAGACGGTGGGTCCGGCCACGACGACGACAAATGCGACGGTGTCGGCGTCGTAAGCAGACGCCCGCCCCTGTACCCACGACGGTCGCGTAACACAGCGTAGCCGCCTTTAGTTGCGCTCCTTGGGTACCACCGCAAAGGATCCTTTTTTGGTGGTTACCGATTGAGGACAAAAGTGGACAAAGGGAGAAGAAAGGACACCATCATTTCGCAACCTATTTAAACTTAGGCGCAGCGCTCAACCCCCATGAAACCTTTCTGGATGCTGAGCATCCTTGTTATTGCACTTATCGTAATCAGCGGCGCCGGGTGCGTCACCCCGACCACCCAGAACGCGTCGACCAACCAGACGATCGATGGGATCACGATTCCCACCACGACCGGTCCGCCGACACCGGCGGAGGCGCGACAGATCGCGGCGGCGGCGTACGTCTACGGCTATCCCCTCGTTTGGATTGATGTCTACAAGGATCACCAAACGGCAGTGCCGGCGCCAAATGCAACGCTTGGTGTGGCACCCATAAACCAGCTTGCGAGACCGTACCAGGCGCAATTAACGTCCGGGTCGCTAAGCGCACAATCGTTGCCGTTTGCAACCTATGATTTTGGCTATGCGCAGGGATGGCTTAACCTGACGAAAGAACCGATGGTGCTGAGCGTTCCTGTGTCGAACGGTAGGTACTACGTGATGACGATGTATGATGCGTGGATGGATGTCTTTGCATCGCTGGGGCCACGCACCACTGGAAACGAATCAGGCGCCTTCGCCCTCGTCGGTCCCGGGTGGAATGGCACGCTCCCTGCAAACGTGACACGGATCCAAGCACCGACAAACACCATGCTGATTATAGCGCGGGCACAGCAGAACGGTCCCGCTGACTTTCCCGCTGCGGCAGCCTTTCTGGACAACGTCAGACTGACCCCCCTCAGCGCGTGGGGCACCAACTACACGCCGCCGACCACCGTGCCGGGAAATCCTAACGTGAATCTTACATATGTCACGGCCCCCGCCATCTTTGCCGAGGTCGCGAATATGACCCCCTCCGAGTTCTATGGCCGCATGGCAACCGTGATGGGCGGCAACCCCCCACACAGCGTGGATACGCCCGTCGTTGATCAGATCGCACGGATCGGTATCATCCCTGGCACGCCCTTCAACTGGAACGGCCTGAACGCCACGATGCAGAACGCGATCGCACAGGGTTTTCAAGATGGGATCAGCCAAGTTGCCGCGAGCATCAACGCGGGCATTGTCCACATTAATGGCTGGGACACCAGTTATGTCGCTGGCGCATACGGGACAAACTACACGCTTCGTGACGCTGCGTTACTGCGTGGCGCGTTCGTCAACCTCCCGCTGGACTCTCTGTACTTCCAGTCAAACACCACTGCGATTGGCGCCCCGTACTCCGGCGCGAACAACTACGTGCTACACTTTGCGAGCAACAGCACCCCGCCTGTCAACGCGCTGTGGTCGCTCACAATGTACGACAGTCAAGGCTACCCCGTGCCCAACCCACTTAACCGATCGACGATCGCGCCACATCTCGGCAACCTGACGTACAACCCCGACGGATCGCTCGACATCTATATTCAAAATGCGTCACCCGGTGGTAACAAAGAGTCCAACTGGCTTCCCGCTCCGTCAGGCGCATTTACTATTCAGTTGCGTTTGTACTGGCCGCAAGAGTCCGCGCTGAACGCCTCGTGGGTGCCGCCGGCAGTGCAGACGGTGGGACCGGCAACGACGACAACAAATGCGACGGCGCAGGCATCATGAGTAGGCGCCGACCGTTCCAAGAAAACAGCCGCGAGACTGAGGGTGTGCTTGATCGTCTAACGGCGCTAGATTGTGCGCCGTTTGGGTAGCTAGTAAACCTGAAAGCACACAGGCAAAGAGCAACCGTTTCAAACGAGGCGACAGGTCATCACTGATCGGCCTGCCGCCCATCGCATTAGTTTAAAACATCGGTGTTGGTTGGAGCGTGGGCAGCTCCGGCTTTTCTATAGGGCTTTTGTTCCAACTTTAGGGTTACGTGGCTCCAATACCGCATATACACGTCATACACGTTTTCTGGAAGCGGATGCTTATAGTGAGCCCAATCAACGCCAGAGACGCCGTGGGTGAGAATATAAGCTCGATTTGATTGATCCCACCCTATGATATCCCCAAACTGCTCTGCAAACTTGCGTAAGTCACCGAGCACGAAGTGCCCTTTGAACCGCGACATTGGTATTTTCTGCCGCTTTACCCACTGCAAGACCGAGGTGTATTCAAACATAGGTTCATTGTCGCTTCTTCCCTCCAAGAGCGGCTCAATCGTTTGGATGACTTGTGGATGAAGGGGCGCGTAATGCTGCATCTTGATCTTATCCTGTGATGATTTCACCTCGATACATGACTTGTCAGATCGGAGTGCCTCTCTAAACTGTCCGACCGTCAGCTTTGAGATCGTTGCTAAGCTTCGCTGTCCTGTGTATGCGCCTAATAACACAAACGCTGTGTAGTGTTGACGTCTTTGATGGCTGAGTAAGCCCTTTTTCTCGGCGTTAGCGATGTGCGCAAGAACGTTTTCGATATCTGTCTTCGTTAAGATTCGATTAGTCACGTTGTTTCGTGCTTTCACTGCTCTCCCTCGCTCAAGGAAGACTTCAAAGGCATAGTAGCGAGTATCAAGCCTCGCTTTAGTCAGAAACTTCAGGAACGCTTTTGCAAAGCTCAGCACCTTAATGTGAGAGTCCCCACTACGGTACTTGTTCAATACGAAAAGACGCAGTTTATCAATGGACTTCTGGCTGATTGAACCGTTGGTGCAATCCCAGATTGCTTTCTGAGCGCGATCAATCCAGTCGACAGAGTACTTGGAGAGTCCATACTCTCTCCGTTCAGTATAGCTTGTCAATTCATCCAAGGTAAACGACAGGACGAGATCTGAGAGAGCATAGGGTGTATACGGTGCGGGCGAGTGGGCTTGATGGTTAGGGTAGCGAGTCGAACGAGGCCCAAGACGAGGTCGAAGAAGCGAAGGGGGCGAGCGATCAGCTTGTTGCACATCGCCTTTACACGGCGAAGGTCGGGCGTTCGAATCGCCTCGAGCCCATCTGTTTTTTAAACCATACAACGCCGGAAAACGCTTCGATTGTTAAAAATAAGTTGTCTACTTTGTCGCCAAATGGTAGACAACTTTTAGTGATTAACGATAGCGAGAATAACGGCGCTACCCTGAGCAATCTAGTTTTGTCATGCAGTAAGGACGAACTTTGTAACTATGTCGATTCGCGAATAATTGGCCTAGCAGATACGTCACGCGGTTGGTTAGTTCGCGCTGCAAGAACGCTATGGATGAATACGCGCGGCGAGATTTCGCAAGAAATGATGGAGCGTTTACGCGTAACGACGTTAGCGCAGTACTCATCCGATTGGAGTCGGGCTAAAACGCTCTCGTTTGCTAAAGCTTTTCTTAAGTACCTCACTAAAATGCGTCTTGATACTCGTTATGGCGCGTTTGAAACTTTTCTAGCGTAACTGTAGCCAAGATCTAGGTATATCACATTTTACGGACAGTAGTGCTAGCGCCTATAGTAAGCAAAGGTCAGCTACTGGCATTTCGCCCGCCAACGGCATACATCTCAAAGGTCTCTTATCACTTGCCCCCTCCCTTGATGCACTCAACTTTAACATATCACCACAAGCTTTACCCGCTGAGCGCATATAATAGCGCGTTTAATGAAAAAACGTCGCGGCGTGTCCGTGAGGGGCTGGTATGTTTGACCCTGAACACCTTGAAATACTAAACCAAGGCATTGACGTGTGGAATGTGTGGAGGAAAGAGCATCCTGAGATGCGGGAGCCGCACCTCTCTGGAATCGACCTCTCAGGTGAGTCTCTCACCGATGTTGACCTCTCCGGAGCCGACCTTAATGACGTCACGCTTGAAAGCGCAGACCTTAGAGGCGCCACGCTCGAGAACGCTCGGCTCGCCCGCTCCGATTTGTCCCGCGCCGACCTCAGGAAAGTCGTCCTCAGACACGCCTACTTAGCTAGCGCGAACCTCTCCGACTCTATCCTAGGGGGCGATCTCTCATTCGTCGAGTTCAAGGACGCGCGGCTAGAGAACGCCAACCTCTCCGGCGCCTGGCTTCCTGGTGCTAACCTCATGTTTGCACGCCTCACCGGTGCCAACCTCTCTCACACATACTTCGCCAGCGCCAACTTCTCCAGAGCGAACTTGACGAACGCCAACTTCAGTGACGCAGACGGCTCCGGCGCCGATGGCTGGACCAGCAGCGCCAATCTCTCCTACGCCAACCTCTCCGGCGCCTGCTTCACTAACGCCAACCTCTTCGGTTGCAACCTCTTCGGCTCCGACCTTTCTAATGCCGATCTTTCTAAGGCTAACCTTCAGCAAGCAACATTGGTCAACGCAATCGTAACTAATGCTAGGTTTACTGAATGCAAGGTGCACGGAATCTCGGTATGGAATCTGCATGGAGAGCCTGATAGACAGGACAACCTTCATATTAGCCGAGAAGATCAACCGTATTATGAACCCATCATAACTGTCGACAACCTCGAGGTCGCCCAGTTCATCTACATGCTTATCACTTACAAGAAACTGCGTGACGTCATACAAGCGATTACATCCAAAGTCGTGCTTATCCTCGGCCGGTTTACCGAAGAACGACTCGTCGTGCTTAAGGCGTTGCAAGAGGCGCTACGGCAGTACAAGGATAAAGATGGCAAAGCTAAATACCTCCCCGTAATGTTCGACTTTGATCTGGACAAAGCAAGTAAAGATCTATTAGAGACCGTGCAAACGATCGCCGGTATGTCACGCTTTATCCTAGCCGACATTAGTGCAGTTAAAGGCGTTCCCTTAGAGTTAGGTACGGTCGCTCCCTACCTAGAAGTGCCGATCAAGCTGATTTTTGATCTTTCCTCAGGTGAGAAACCAGTTGAGATGTTGGGATCACTAACCAAGTATGACTGGTTCATGGAGGATGTGTGCGGATACCGATCGATCAAGCAGTTATGTGCTGCGATTGAAGAGGAGATTATCAATCCCGCCGAGCAGATGGTCGAAGAACTTCAAAGGAAGAAAGAGCGACGAGGGCTAAGGGTCAAGGAGATTAGAGGTAGTCAGCGGACGAGTAGTAATTAATCTAAAGGTGCAACAAACATTGCTCTCTAATACTGCGTTAAAAAATGATAAGAGGCGGAAAATATGAATGAGCAGGGGCCGACAGGTGACCGTGACACCGACGCAGCCAACCTCGTCGAACAGTACAAGCTCTACGTCCAGATGGCCGACAAGATCAGCGACCGACGCGCTGACGCCAACAAGTTCTTCATCTCCCTGCTGACCGGTCTCCTCGCGCTGCTATCGGCGATCGTACAATTTCGTGGAGGAGAAGCCCTCCAGCAGGCCATACTCTTGATTGTCGGCGTGGTGGGCATCCTGCTTTGTTATACGTGGTACATTACCATCAGGTCGTATAGACAGCTTAACTCTGGGAAGTTCAAGGTTGTCCACCTCGTTGAGAAGCAGCTGCCCTTCTCGTTTTACGACGTTGAGTGGGATTTCCTCGGACGTGGCGAAAATCCAAAGTTGTATATCCCGCTCACTCACGTTGAGCAATACATCCCCAAACTTTTTGGTATCCTCTACGCCATATTATTGGCAGCAGGGATGTACCTCCTAATCGTTCCGTTTCTTCTCTCGTAGGTGTTTAGCTCTAAGAAGCAAAAGTTATTACTAGACAGGGACGCAAGTTTCGTATTTGAGTGACGACTCTATGCCTTGCGACGTTTTTATCAGTTACCAGCACCATGATCAGACGATCGCAGACAAGGTTTGCAGCGCGTTTGAAGCGGCAAATATGAGCTGTTGGATGTAAGGGCGTGACGAAAGAGCGGGCGAGAACTGACGTGCTGCGATAGTCCGAGAGCTATATGGAAGCAAGATTGTTTTATTTATCCACTCCGCTAATTCGAATGAGTCAGACGCGTGTGCAACCGAACTTATGCTGGCCTACCATCCATCTCGTTTCTACTCCGACGTCTTCACACGGCGGCTTCACCATATCCTAACTAAGAAGCTGAGTGAGAGGAATGTCACTTGGTGAGTTCGATATCTCGCCAATATCGCATGTAGGTGTCATAAACATCTTCAGGAAGGGGGTGCTTATAATGCTCCCAATCAACACCAGTCATCCCGTGCGCTAAAACATATTTACGATTCGTTGCGTCCCATCCAATCACATCTCCGAACTGTTCGGCGAACTTGCGGAAGTCGCTAAGCCACAGATGTGCCTTGCTTGCATCTCGCACTCGCGGAAGGGGGATTCCTTGTCGTTCAAGCCACTTTTCAAACGAATGGTACATAAAGAAGGGCTTGGCATCGTCGTTTTCGCCAAAATCGTGCATCAAAACCTCGCTAACTGCGCTCACAACGGACGGATGCAGCGGGACGTAATGTTCGACCCTATTCTTTTCTTGTTCAGGAAGAATGTGGAGTGCAGGCTTCTCTTCATTAAGCGCAGCCTTGAATTGCCCTACTGTCAAGCGTTGAATCGTGCTTGGTCGCAAGCCTGTGTAAGATGCGAGGACTGTGAAAGCGCGGTAGTTGCGTATCTTCGTAGGATTAGTTCCATTTTCTTCTGCGGCGGCGATACGCTGAAACACTGCATTAATGTCCTCACGAGTGACAATTCGCTCAGTAATAGCTTTCTTGGCTCTCGTGGTCTTCGGGCGCTCCAGAAAGAGCGTGAAGGAAAGGTAGCGCGGATCAACTTTTATTTGGGCCAAATACTTGAGGAACGCAGCTGCAAAACCCAGCACCTTCCTGTGCGCATCCACTGAAGAATACTTGCTAAGAATATACGTCCTAAAGTTAGTCATGGTTTGGTGCGAGATTTCACCTTGCGTTGAATCCCACAATGCCTGCGAAGCACGATTTATCCAATCCTTCGATTTCTTCGCGAGACCTTCGTTGCGATAGGCAACGTATTGGTCAAGAGCGTGTAGCGTAAAACTGAACGTTAGTGGCGTAGTTGTGTTTTGACGTTTAGCACTCGTCGGTTCATCAGCACTAACCCCATCGTGAAAGTGGACAAGTACGCGATCTTGGGAAGCAAAATCGATCCGCTGCCGTGACTCTACTTTAGCGGGTAGATCTGGGGTTACTTCGCTCGATATTCGAATATTGATAGGGCTTGATCCGGACTTTGGAACTGGTAAGAGAACTTCCTTGGGTGTTTCCTCTGGCGCTCGGACGAGGTTAACGATATCCATCGTGCCAGGCTTCAGTTTTTCGACTTTCTCCATTCGAGATTTTCCTTCCGGTAAGTCGTGCAAGTCTCCAAAATCGTCCTCAATAAGTTCTTCAGAAAGGAACTCACGTGAGTGGATGTTGCCATCTTCATCCACGGAGTAGTAGATTTCTGAGCCACCTTCCAACTCGTCTTCTGGCTGCAGGTCAACTGTTTCCTGCCAACTCAGATCGAGCTTGTGATTGTTGTGCAACTTTTCATCAAATTTGTGCAACTTTTTGTCCTTATTAGGCTTCTTTTTAGCCATAATTCTCGTATCAGACAAATCCCAAATAGACGGCTTTAGTGTCTCCGATTGCAAAAAGAACGATGGGCTCGGCCGGATTCGAACCGGCGACCTCCGCCATGTCAAGGCGACGTCATAAACGCGCCACGACAAAGTGCTAGCTCTCTTACGGCAGCTGGGGAAGTGGCCGCCGAACGTGTAGCTTGATATACGTTCGAAGCCCAGAAGCGTCCTGTGCCTGAGACTTTTTCAAACAAAGCAGATCAATACTACGCCGCAGACCGCGCGTCGTGGCGTCAATGGCTTGTGCAGAATCACGCAGCCTTTCGCGGCGTGTGGTTGGTCTATAATAAAGCGGTCGCGGGTAAACGACGCCTTTCGTACGACGACATCGTTGACGAAGCCGTGAGCTTCGGGTGGATAGACAGCCTTACTCGCTCACTCGACGCTGAGCAGGCAATGCTTTACCTCTCCCCTCGAAAGCCAAAGAGCCCGTGGGCGCGAAGCAACAAAGAACGGGTGGCGTGACTCGTCAAAGAGGGGCTGATGACCGAGGCAGGCTTAGCGGTCATAGGCAGCGAAAAGGGACGGGTCTTGGGATGTGTATGATGCGGTGGAACAGCTCACCATCCCGTCTGACCTCGAAGCGGTGCTTGCCGACAACAAAGCTGCTGGACAGAACTTCGCGGCGTTCAGCGCGTCAAACAAGAAACAGCTATTGTGGTACGTCGCGAGTGCCAAGCGTCCTGAAACGCGACAAAAACGGATCATGCAGATTGTGCACGCGGCAGCGCAGAACAAAAACCCGCTAGCGCAGGCCGCGAGCAAGAAGTAACTGCCACCGTAAAGAGATATAGCGTGTTGTAACCAGCAGAACCTTTTTTGGCGTTTGAAGGATCAGCCTATTTAAGCTTGACGAAAAAATCCAGCCCTTTTGCTTACGAAAGGACGGATTTGAGCTCAGCGTGGTGCGTTAAGACGCCTCCGCCAAGGTCATCCGTTTAAAGAAAAAGAGAACCAGGAGGAGTACTGATGACCCTCCTGAATGGCAGTTATTTCACGTGTGGTAAGTGGTCGGTTGTGCCGCTGCAAGGCACAAACAATTCACTGCGGCATCAAGACTGAATCGATGACGTGGATCACACCATTCGTACACTCGATGTCGGGATGAATTACTTGAGCCTCATCTATCTTAAGGCCTCGGTGAAACAGGTGATGAGCTTCTACGGTAACCGACTGTCCCTGAAGCGTCGCTAGTGATTTGAGCTTCTTCACATCGCTTGCCATGTACTTTCCGGACACGACGTGGTACGTGAGTAGCTTAGTAAGCTCTTTTTTGTCTTTCAACACGCTGTCTAGCACTCCTGAAGGCACCTTTGAAAAAGCGGCGTCAGTTGGCGCAAAGACCGTAAAAGCACCTGGTCCGCTCAGCGTATCCACAAGATCTGCAGCTTGCACCGCTTTTACAAGCGTCGTAAAGTTCTCGGCATCGATTGCGGTTTCTACGATATTTTTCATTCTTCATACTCCCCTTATTTCGCGTTAATGTCGCGTGGCGCCTATTTGCCCTAATTAAGCAGTCGCAGTTTAGTTCCAAAGTATTTCAATGCATGGCGTCGAAATGACAAATGAGGCCCAAACTTCGATTGCCCTCCGTTCGACACCGTTCGCGTACGTCAAATATCTTTATAACAGGCTGCTGAGATAGTAGCAACACAGGCGATCGGGATCATGGCACATATTCTCATAACGGGCTGCAGAGGGGGCATAGGGCTTGATGTGGCGTGCAGGCTGCTCAAGAGAGGGCATAGAGTCTATGCAACCGTTCACAGAGAGACCTCAGTTGATGAATTGCGATCTTTTTTGAAGTCTTTTGGCGAGAACTTCGTGGTGGACAAGCTCGACGTGACTGAAGCCAGCGACATCAACAAAGTCGATACGTGGGACATCGATGTCTTAATCAACAACGCCGCTATCGGCGACTCCGGACCGCTGGCCGAAATAGATCCTCAAAGAGTTAACGGCGTGTTTGAGACAAACGTGTTTTCAGCGCTGCGATTAACACAGAAAGTATTGCCTCAGATGATCGCAAATGGTGGAGGACGCGTCGTGTTCATGGGCTCAATGGCAGGCCTTATTCCCATGCCATTTTACGCACCCTATGCCATGACAAAATCTGCCCTCGAAAGTGTCGCCTCCTCGTTGCGAACGGAACTGAAACCATTTGGCATCAAAGTGATTATCATCAACCCCGGGGGGTATAATACAGGCTTCAATCAGAAAAACCTGGCGAAAAAATACGAGTGGATGGACGTAAACGGTCTATATAAAGATCGCATGGGATACGTCAGCGAAGCGGGAGAGCGACTCGTGAAGCGCGAGTTGCAAGACACGCAGAGCATTGCAAAACAAGTCGTTAAGGCGGTCGAATCTCGGCGACCAAAGCGCAGATACGTCGCTCCAAAATGGGAATGGGTTTTTCTTCCACTCGTTCGCAGGTTTGGGTGAGTTCCAATCACGCGGCATTCTGGTGCAGCATCTGCGATGCTCCCTCGCAGGACGGCGGGTGCCAATCACCATCGGCTGGCGACAACGACGTGGAGGTGCGCGTGCTAACCGGCGATAAGAAATAGTTATTATTCTTGACGGCAGTTTCTATCACGTAATGGGCATACTATCAGATCTACTGGTAATAGTGCTAATCCTTATTATCGTGCTCCTCGTGATCACGGTAGTCATCCACTTGCTTCCCTTGCTGATACTTGTCGCGCTGGTGTTCTTCGTGGTGTGGCTCTTGTTTTTCCGAAATCCCCGAAGACCGGTTGCGTATTAGTTTCCCGCTTTGTTTCTTGGAGTCGAAGAGGGGGCCCCGCAACGGACGTTGCGCAGAGTACTCTGGGAATTCCTCAAACGGGCTGAAGCGTGTGAGGAGCGAACAAGCAACTCGACGCAACTCGACATTAGCGATAAAGGCATATTGAAGAAGAACAAGATAGCCCAGCAGAGATACGATGGCCTATCCACCGGAACTATTCCCAACGACAACTGCGGCATTAATATTCTTTGTCGTGTATGCGCTGTGGCTGTTCAGCGAACTCGTTATTGGGGGCATTATCCCGCGCTCGCGTCGCCACGGCACCCCGATCAGATACGAAGACCGGAGTTCCCGCCGACTGCTATCACTGAGCATGCTCCTTTCCCTGGCGATCGCCTTTCTTTTTGCCGCTTCTGGCATCGCATCGTTGCCGAGCGGGGCTTTCTACCTCGGGATCGGCCTCATGATCGCAGGCATTCTTCTCCGACAGTGGTCGATTGCCGTGCTGGGACGTTATTTCTCGCGGACCGTCGGCGTTCAAGAGGGCCAAGCGGTGGTGGACCGCGGGCCGTATCGACTGGTGCGCCATCCCGCGTATACCGGATCCCTCCTCACTATGGTCGGACTGGGGTTCGTGTTGCAGTCGTGGGGGGCGGTGCTCGTGCTCATAGCTTTTTTCGGCGTGGCGTTCGGCTATCGGATTCACGTGGAGGAGGCCGTTTTGACGTCGGAGCTGGGCGACGAATACGTCGAGTACGCGAAGAAGACAAAACGGCTTATTCCGTACGTCCTCTGAACCCTTTGCGCAGCTACCGTCATTTTTTTGAATAATCACCGTCCTCCGCGCTTCTGCCGAGCAGCTAGAAGGGGGATGGAACTAATCGTCTCGAATCGCGGTCGTGGTTGCGACGATGCAACTTGCAGCAACGGCAGAGGCGTTAGAAGGAACGGCCTGAAATTGAGAATGCTCTGAGATTGCCTCTGCTTGCCGTGTCTGAAAAAGCGGCGGATAACCCATGCACTGCCCCGCCGCCTCTTGGGAGGTGATACCACGAGAAAGTATCTGGGATACTCCTCATTGGCGTCAAGGCCGTCGGGTATTTAGCGATTTCGGTTTGGCTGCGGCAGGGCCTCAGTCAGACGAGGAAGGGCACGATCGCAGCTCCTGCGGTGCAAGGGGATGCTCGCCACGCGTTCGCTGACGTGCGTAAGCGCCACAATTACTTGAGGTATGTGCCGAAGAAAGCGCACACTTTCGCCCACGCGTCGTCTCTCGCTGCGGCATTTGCGTCCTCAGTGCCGCCAATGGCCATGCCGCCGGCACCGATCGAGCGGGCCGGCGCGAGTCGGCTCGGTCCCGCAAGCAGGTGCCCCGCGCCGTCGTAAGCGAAATGTTGAAACGAAAAGGCGAAGTGGCGCTGTTTGAGCCGTTCGACGACCCGTTCGCACATCATGCTCGACGGCCAAATCGCGTCATCCGTGCCAGAGGCCAAAAAAATGGGGCCGTTGACACGCTCTACGGGAATGGCGGCGCGCTCTACCGCTTGCCGGTCCTGAAGGCTGCCGAGATACAACCCCAAGTAAAAACCGTGCCGCTCTATACAGTCATTGTCCATTCGGAAGGGCACAAAGGGCACCGGCTTTCCGTCCAGCATCCAGGAGGATTTCGACGCCGACGTATCCGACCATGCCTCATCAATGCCCTGAAAGACGACATGACTCGGGGAGTAGGCCACGACCGCGCGGATCGCTCGATACGTCGCACTGACCAGCAACGCGGCTTCACCGCCTTTCGAGGTGCCCACGACACCGATCTTACTCGGCTCAACCGACGGCTGCGAGCGCATCCAGTCGATTGCTGACCTGAAATACTCGAGCGGTATCTCCTCAAGCCGAGCAGGCAGCTGATCGACCCCAAAGTATGCGAGTGCGAGCGCCGCGTATCCCTGCTCTGCGAGGAGCGAACCGACTGCGCTCGTGCTGCCTAAGCCGCCGCCCGCACCACCGATGACGATGATTCCCGGGTGCGCGCCGGACGTTGATGGTCGGTGAAAGTTGGCAACGAGGCCATTCTCTCTTGCTGCGCTCGGTTCCAAAAGAAATCACCGTCCCGCGATACGTTTTGACCCGTTATAAGGCTATGTGCGCAGACCGACGTGGCGTTAGTCAGTAGACAACGAACGGAGTTGTCGTTAGCTGCTAGCGCGTCACTGCGGACATCGGCAATCCAATTCGCCAACGACGGTAAACTGTTTAATAGAAAAACTCGCAATGCTGTGCAAACGCAAAGATGAACGAACTTGAAAGTCGATGGGCGTTACCCGACTTGCAAAGCACTGTCGCTTGGTGTTCGCGGAGGAACGCTCAGAACATCCGGTGCATCATCGACGTGCTCGGGGAATACGCGCGCAAAGAAAGCCAGGCTGCTGGCTCGGTTGATGCTTATATGGCTGCTGCGAAGTCTATTTCCGACAATGGGTTAGATGCATCGTTAACCGTCAAACTGAGCGCGTTGGGGGCCCTCTTTGATCAAGAACGCTGCCGGCAAAACGTGCAGACCATCGCTCGGGAAGCGGCGCGCTGTGGCGTCGGATTCGAACTCGATATGGAAGGGCAGGGCCTTATCACCTACACAATCGACGTTGCCGCGGCGTGCGCAGAAAAGGGGCGTGTGAGTCTCGCGCTGCAGGCATACCTTGACCGCTCACGTGATGACGTTTTGCGTACGTCGGACTCCGGTATCATTGCACGGATTGTAAAGGGAGCGTACGTGGGATCAACCACAGACTTTGCTGATATCCAGAAGCGTTTCAAGCAGCTCTCTAAGATCCTGTGTGCGAAGGCGACTTTTTTTTCCGTTGGAACACACGATCCAGACCTCATCGAGTGGATGACTACGAAGATGGAAGGGAACAGGGACTTAATCGAGTTTGGTTTTCTCAAAGGCCTCGCTGATCGCACGAAGGTTGCGATGGCCCAAGCGGGGTGGCTCGTCTCGGAATACGTGCCGTTCGGCGAGAATCGCACCGCGTACGAGGCAAGACGGCGAAAATACCTCAAGGAGCTTGAGAGTTTAGGGCGTACTCCCGCTCCATAGACGCCCAGAAGACACGTTTAGTAATCTCAGTGCCAGGCAACATTTTTTGAAGATCTAGTGCGCCAATCGTCTTGGAACCCCGTAAGTCTCCAGTACGAGCGTAAGTGGTGCTGCCGCAATAAGCGTCGCGATTCCAGCGAAGATTCTCTTCTGCGCGGCCTAACTATCCGTTTGATTCCTGCGTGTCGCCCGCGTGCGAGGCGGGTTTTTCGGGCTATTCGCGTTTTCGTGCGTTCCGCTTAATGATATCTAAGCTCCGCTCATATCGCAGTTCAAGGCGTCGATGCGGACGTTTTAGCGCGAGAGCTCGTGCATAGGGGAGATGGGTTAGACCCATCGCCCAACAACGCCTGAGATTATCGACTCTAATCCGAAGATTACCAGGAACACGGCCAGCAGGAACACGAGCGTTGCTAAGCCGAGACCCGGGAATATTATCACGACAAAGCCTATGATAATTCCGAGTATCCCAACGACGATGCCTCCTATGGTACCACGCGCGGCACTCGCTATCCCAGCGAACAACAATGCTAAGCCCAACAGGTAGACGAGCGTCAGCGATCCGTAGATGAACGGATTGTCGATTACAAGCGCGGCGATTATGATCGTCAGCACCGATAGAATCAGGTTGAGCAGTCGTCGCCATCCGGAAATGCCTTTGGCAAACACTCGTATGAAGTACGCAACTGCAAGGATAATCAGAGCGATTGCTAGGAACAAGATGAGTGTTGCTACAGCCGCTACTGGATATGCGATAACGTAGCCGGCCAGGACAAGGATGATAAGACCTGCGATGATTTCAAGGATTCGCAGCCATATGGAACTCTTTTTTTCGTCAGCCATTTCAATTTTCACCTCCCTTGACGTTTTTTTGGTAATTCAAACTCCAGTTTATGGGTTGGCGTGTTTATATCGGTTCCGGTTTGCACAGTCCGGCGCGTAGTTCCTGCTTTGCGCTGCTCTGTTCGCGGTTCTTTAGTGCAACAGACTAGCCACTGGCTAATGCATACAGAACAACCAAGAGTATTGCGCAAAAAATTCGTGCTCAATACAAAAAAGAAAAGGGCACGCGGCGTGTTAGCCGCGGCTGCCTGCTCCTGCGATGACGAGCTGGATCCCAAAGAGGAACAGTACCAGCGCGATTAGGAGCCCAAGAAAATTGGTGGCAAAAGTGTTGTTGACGACAGCGTATATAGCGAGTAAGAACGCTATGACACCGAGAATTATGTTCGCCCAACGAACTGAGGACGGCATTCCCACTGCCATCGAATAGCCTGCAAACTGAAGCCTTCCTAACGCGTTCAGCAGCAATCCGAAGGCAAAAATTAGTATAACCAACGTTGTGCCAAAGCTGCTATATACGATAGTTGCAACTCCTACCGCCAGAAAAATAATCCCCAATATGACGTTCAAGACTCTGCCAGTTCCCGAGAGGACTTTTGACGTAGCTCCGCGTATTAGCAGTATGAGGCCCAGGATGAGAACTCCGATTCCGAGTATCCATCTGAGTGTATTTACAGCGGCACCGGTATTGAAAAGGACGTAAACTCCGAGAACGAGAACAATTATTCCGAGAATGACCTCGAGGAGACGCGCCCACATTGGGGTAGCTTTTTCAGCCATGTTTATGTTACACCTCCCTTGACGTTTTTTGATATTCGCGGCTTTATTTGTGTCGTCGTGTTTATATCGCTTCCGATTTGGCAGCTTCATGTTTGACCTTTTAGAAAAACAACCCATCTCTGAAACGGTCGAGGCGTTTGATAGCCGTATCATCCCTCAGCGTAAAGTGCAGACGCAAGCCTCAGACCGACTCATCCGTAGCAACTGCCCTCGCTGCGCTTGCGCATAATGCAGCGATGTCACCGAGTCACACACGCAGATGTAACAAACGTTCTTATAGGGGTTCGCGCAAAAAATGATGTGCCAAGACCGCCTAAGGCGGTATTGTTGCAGCGCCACACGTGATGTTGCTTCCTTCGAAAGTGTTCTTAAAACGAACCATGACCTCAGTTTGGTAGCACTGCCCCAAAGGAGAAGTTTGAATATGTGGCGCTGCCTCCTCTCTTTTTGCAGTCGTTATGGTCTCTGCTGATTAGGTGACGCGGGGCTATGATCTCGCTATCACGTCATTTTTATCGAAATCGTTGTATATAGATATTATGTCAAAGCTAGTGACTCACGCGCCCGTTAGCTCGCCTCGCGTATGCTAGTCCCCAGGCACCTGTGCACGACTGAGGATGGAACTACTTGCACGCGATTACTATCTGACACTTATAATCAAACACGAGCGAACGGCCGGGAAGCGAGCAATTTAAGCAATTTCTAGCCTCATTGGCGCTCAAGATATCCAAATAGACAGACTAATAAAGTACGTTGACTATACAGCGGTAAACGTGATCTAATGGACACTACAGATCTCGAGCAAATTCGCAAGAAGCTGCAGACGGATTGGGCCGACTGGAGCGACGACGACCAGTGCATATCCATATGCAAGAAAGAACTAATGGCTTCAATGCAAGCGGTCAACGCTTATCTCGTTCGGCACGACCTCAAGACGAGAATAGAAGAAGATCCTACCCCCAAAGTGTGCGAATTTTGCGAGAACACGTATAAGGGGGCTGAACCAGTTTGCAAAAACTGTCTACTAGACATGAAGTTCAGACTCCGCAGGCTCAGCTGTTTATTAAATGAAGAAGACATACGCAAAGTCTATACTGAACCTATAGTCCTGTGACTTTCTTGACCCCCTCAGAACTGTCGGATCCTACAAAAAAATTCCTTTTCATTTTCCGTGGGTCTGAAAACAGTGAATTTGCGCCTACACACATTTCGATAGCACTTAGCCACGACCTGGTTTTCAGATCTAAGCCACGCGTCTGTCGCTGAGCTTTCATAGGAGTGGTGCGACAGCGCGTATGGGGATGACTAGTGAAGCCGTTTTTGTGGAGCCAATCGATGTGGCGGAATCGAGCTGGTCGCAAGCAAAGGGTGCAAAGGGCTTGCTATAGCTGCGATAGTCATAATTTCTCATATGGTTCTCGTGTACGCAGCCAACAACACAGTGAGCGCCGCCACCCCAAGCCAAGCGCTTGCGCCTACGTCCGGGTATTTGTGGTCGCAGCGGAGATACTATACGGCGCAGGCACGCTGCTAGTCTCTGAGCAGTTCATGGTGTTTCGCAAACGTTCTCTGTAAACCAATGGTTGGGATTCTCGTTCCGAGACGAGAAAAGCTAACGCATCTACGGCTTTGACGCGATTGCGGGGTCCGGTGATTCATCCGACCTGATGTTGGTAGCTTCGCCCCCAAGAACATCCACAAGCCAGCGCGCCTCCGTAAAATTGCTCAACAAGACTCGAATCAACAACGTGATGGGCACTGCAATAAGCGTCCCTAGCGCGCCAAGAAGCCAGCCCCAGAAAAAGACCGAAACAAGCACGACCCACGGCGGGATGTTGAGCCCTTTGCCTGCGTATCGAGGGAAAAGGACGTACTCAGCGATGATGTTCAGGATGACAAAAACGAGGACGACCGCGATCGCCCCGATAGGCCCATACTCTATCCACCCTAACAACGCTGGTGGAATCGTTGCCAACGCGAACCCGATGTATGGAATGAAGCTGAAGACAAAAAGCAAGACTCCCCATAGCAAGGCGAAGTCGATGCCCGCTGCGACGAGGAAGATCGTGGCGGGAATCGCCATAAAGGCGTTCACCTTAGTGCGAATGACGAGGAAGCTCCACAGGTCTTGCCTGACCGCCAGCAACGGAGCAAATAGGGGGCTCGAGTCGACGTGGTCCGCGAGATCTGTAGAACGGAACCTCGGAAAGGCGATCAAGAAAAAGACGAACAGCGTGATCAGGATGACCAGTTGCAGGACCGCACTGCTGACGGCGTGCAGGATAGCACCGCTCGCTTGAAGCACAAACCTGTCGCTGAGGATATTCGCTGGTTCGAGAGTTCCGTTAAGTCCGAGGCCCGCGAACGACGAGTGCGCTGCGCTAAGCGCTCCAGCGTTCGCAGCGGACGGCAGAATGAGGATCTGGCGAACCGAGAGGTAAATTAGCGCGACAAAGCCGCCGCCAAGCGCTAGCGTTCCTATAATCATCACTGCCAAAGCCCGGGCAGTGGAAAGCCCCCGATTTTCGAGATCTTGGAGCAACGGACTCGCGAGCGTCGCGAGGAAGATCGCAAAAAGAATAGGAGCTGCGATTTCGGCTGCCGCCTTTAGGCCGGCGAGGATGATTATGACGCTTGCTGCGATGACTAGAAGGCGTGTGAGCGGCGATAGGCGCGCGCCTAGCAATTCATCTCCTATGTCAGTTGCCGTCTGCATTCACCCCCAGCGTTGACACACCCATATTGTGCTTGTGTCCGATAGCAACGTTGCCCTGGATTGGAAAACGGCGGTCGAAGAAACCCGCAGCTTTGAGGACTGTTAGTTAGTTACTCACTTAAACTTGACGATTTTGGCGCTTGCGGCGCGTGTTCGTCTTTTGCGGCCCCATTTGCCGTTAGCGAGTCTTTGCCACGCGACAGCTGCTCTTTTAACGAAAGCGTAGAGGCGTAAAAACGTGGCCGGAAACGGGCGTCAGATGAAGCTTCCAGAGCAGACACATCTGCGCACGTCTGCTCGATAGGACGGGCGCCTCACCGTCCCTTCAGAGAACGTGTCAAACTATCTTTTACCGCTGGGTCGTCAGGAGAGCCACGCGCCACTGATCCAAATGAACGTGTTCTGGATCGCAATGACAATGGTGATTTTAGCCGATCACGATATTCTCGTGCCAGTCGTCAGAGAGCATTAGGTCGAGCTTGCGATGCCGTCACGTCTTTAAACGCGTATAAAAAGAGCAGTTGTAAGAATAGCGCGTATTGCGGACATTCGCCACTTTTCTTCCGGTTTTTGCGAGGGTTTCCCTCGAAGTTTCGACTAAAAGTACATATGCGTACAACCCACCTAACGTTGTACACCTTACGGGATGTGTGAACCACTGAAAAGAAATAAGTGCGCTCGCCCGTGGCATTCTGGGTTAAGCTACGGTCTTAGTCCAGAAACGACGGTGAAAAACAGGTGACTAGCCACTCGCGATCAGCCTCTGCAGTGGCTTCACACCTCCCGTTGTCATCGCCTAACGCTGTGAGTGCTTCTAAAAAACGGTTTTTTGGTGCAATCGCGCCTCTTGAGTTTTAATGGCGTTTAGTCTATAAAGTAGTCGAGTGCCTCTGGGCAGCGGGTCGTCAGTTGTTCGTAGAATCTCCGCGTGAGCTCTCGCGCGCTTGTGTCGAGAGCGTGCTTGTACGCTTCGACTAGGGGGGTCGGCAGCTTTCTCTTTCGCTTCATGATTGTAACGATCGCCTCGACGGACACATCGACTTCTTCGACCGAACTCCAATCGCTGTTTGCCATACGAACAAAGTTAATTCGTCTTCATAGATAAGACCGCGTTTCCCTCCTTGTGCGGTCGCCCGCGCCGGCGACCCGCGCGGAAGCGGTAGGGCCTGGTTTGTCTCCATTTAGCCACATCATGCGACGATCGTGATTGAGCGTCTTGAACGTGCTCCTTCACGTCGTATTCTGTGCTTTCGTCATGATTTTGAGAAGTCCAGCGACCACCAAATAGTAGCCGGCTAAGCCCCCCCATTTCCCCCACTGCTCTGCAATGCCCCTAGCCTGCGCGCTTGTGATGGTTCTTTCGTTGCAGTAGTAGTGGGCAACCCATCTTCGTAATCCGAGATCATCGGCCGGAAAGACGTCTAGTCGATTAAGGCCGCGTATAGCGGTGAGTTCGGCAGTCCACACACCCACACCACGCAATGAGCATAAGCTATCTATGATCATCTGTGTCTCTCCGTACTGTCTAAGTCGTTCTAAATCCTCTGCTTGCGCGGCGATACGTGCGGCGATGCCCGTAATGTACTCTGCCTTCCTTCGACTCAATCCACAACGCCGTAGGCTATCAACCGAAGCGCGGGCTATTTGCTCTGGCGTTGGGAATGCGTAATACGTATCCCCATCTACGGCCAAAACGTCGCCAAAAGCCTTTATTACCCGGCGTTGAAGAACGTGCGCCACGTTGAGTGAGATCTGTTGTTCGATGATCGACTCGACGAGCGCCTGAAAGACCGTGGCAGTCGCCGGATTTTTCAGTCCGCGGAGCTTACCACTAAGCTCCGCCATGACGGGATCATTCCGGATCGTGTGATAAAATGGTTTGACATCGAGATACGCGTTAAACACGGAACTGATGACAGCGTGCGCCTCGCTCGCGTCGCGATCAGTGAGCGGATGATCACTTGTAAACGCTGCACGCAGTTGTGGAGAGTCTACCGATCCTATGGAGGCGACAGTCGCAAGCAGTAGTTTGCCGCTGACTCGCAGCACTTGTCGATATACGGTTCCGTCGTATTTCGCAATTTGAGGATCCCCGTCAGCGAGAATGTATGCGCTCAATGCGAAATCAAACGGGGGCTTACAGTCAATAGTTTGAATCATTTGCGTCCGCTTGTGTTCCTGCATAAAGTTACACGTTCCTGCATAAAGTTACACGCCCTTAGATCTCCTGCTAAGTCATTTCAAGTCGCCTTCTCGGTCGGTTCTGCGGGATGTCAGGTCTGCTCGGCCAAGACCACGGTGATGTTGTCAAGGCCGCCGCTCGCATTTGCGAGCGCAATGAGTTGAGCGCACTTGCTTTGCAGCGCCCTGGACTTGTCCGAAATCACCGCGTAGAGCGTTTGATCTACGATTGCATCAGTAAGCCCGTCGGTGCAGAGCAGCACGTAATCCCCTCGGTTCCAGGAAAAAGAACCAAGCTCCACGTTCGTGCGGCCCTCAACGCCAAGTGCCCGGGTAATGACGTGTCGATACGGGTGTTCTCGCGCCTCTTCAGGGCTGATGCGGCCTGAGGCGACCAGTTCTGCAACCAGCGAATGATCTCTCGTCAGATGCGTGATCTCGCTATGCATTATCAGGTAGCCGCGACTGTCTCCCACATGTGCGGCAAAAACGCGCTCGTTGGTCAAGAGACACGCGACAACCGTTGTTGACATACCGGCCAGTGACCGGTCTTCGCGGCCTTGCTTGTAGATAACATCGTTTGCCATCGTCACGGCGTCGTCGAGGGTAGAGAGAGGGGCTGCCTCACCGATGTGCGACCTTACGTGGTCTTCAATCTGTTCAACGGCCAAACGGCTAGCTATTTCGCCTGCCGGTTCGCCTCCGACGCCATCTGCTACCGCGATGAATCTGAGACGTTCATTTACACGAAACGCGTCTTCGTTATTCTCTCTTCTATTTCCTGTGTCGGTCTGAGCTGCGAATTTCAGGTCGTCCACCCTCGCCAATGTGTTTGGCCGATCTCTGTTGTCTCACAGATTAGAGCGTATACATAAGCATATTCTTTTGCGGCGTTCAGCTCCTCCTGGTAGCGTGCGCTTGCATCATGGTTTGTCGGTCTGTCGAGATTAAGCTGCATTTTTACGCGTTGAATCCATCGGGCGCGTTTCAAGATGCCGCTGCAGTCACATCCCACGCGCTGCCGCGTGACTTGTCCGACGCGCACGTCGCCAGTCTTCCTTCCACGCACACGTCAGATAGGAACGCTTTAATCTCTGAACTCGCTTGAAGACACTTGGACAGATTTCTGACGTTAAGAGGCCGGCACCGTGAGCTGAGGTGGTGCTGTTGAGCACGCGCGAAACAAAGCACTGAGGTCAGCCAGGTTAAGAAGCAAACTTGAAAGAGGACAACATGGTTGCAATTCGCTAACATCTTAGTCGGATCCGACGGTACGTCGCTCATGGAGCCGGTCTTTGACGAATGTGGGTATCTTGCGCAGTTGACAAGGGCGACGATCCACGTGGCGTACGTTTTAGACATAACGGGGTTGGGGGCCCAGCCTATTGACGCGTCGTGGGAAGAAACGTACGTGATTATCAAAGCACAAGCGAGGCGGATTCTTGACGTAGCGAGAGGGGCGCTAGCAAAGAGGGGGGTGGCCGAAGCCTCAATCATAGATGTTTTGCTCGACGGGCACCCGGCTGAAGAACTTGATGCATATGCGAGGAGCCACGCAATCGACCTGATCGTCGTCGGAACGCACGGGAGAAAAGGCTTAGATCGATTGCTCATTGGCAATGTGACTGACAAAGTTATCCGTACAGCTTCCGTTCCAGTTATGGTCGTGCACGACGTGTAACTGCTCTCGAGCGTGTGAGCTTTGCTGTTGTGCAATTCTCTGTGCTGTAATGAAGTGTTGAACCAAGTGCGTGTAACGTCTCAGAGTATCCACGCACCTACCTCGAGACACCTACGTTCCAGACGTTGCGACGGTCCTTAGCTCAGAAAAGAAACTTCGTCTAATATCCCAAAATAAATATTATTGGATAATTATTTAAATATGAGAGTGCTTACATGCACATGCTAATGGGCAATACCTCGGTTGGGGCGTAGCGTGCACATCTGTTGCATGGTTGCCTCATTTCCTTACACCTGCCTGCTTCTTGCTTGATTCACCTCCCTAGCTAAAAGGCAAGGTCAGAAAGGCCGCGCCCCATTACTTCTGCCCATTAGCCCCCCTTTTCACAATTCTCGCAGTGGCATTCGCGAGTGGTCGCGAGCGTGATGAATGTGCGCAAACTGTCGCGGCCGAGCGCCTTCGTCAACTAAGCGCGACAAAAAAATCGTTTTCGTAACGTCAGCAAGTAAGGCGCCGCTGCTACCGGAGGATCGGCGATCCCACGTCGTTCGTAGGAACGTTGCCGCTGTGAGGTCTGCGCTTAACCCGATCATGATGATGGCTGTTGCCCACGTAATATAGTTGCAGATCCGTGAATTGACGTGCTCCTCCATTACGCTTTTTTCGTTGATGATAACGAGCATGAATATCAGGACGATGGGCAGTAGAACGCCGTTAACCACCTGAGATAAGTACAGAATAGAGAGCAACGGGGCGTTGGGAATCATTATAACGAGTGCGCCGATTACGATGATCCCCAAGTACAGCCCGTGAAACACAGGCGCTTCGCGGAAACTTTTTGAAACTCCCGCTTCTAGATCCAGCCCCTGACTGACAACGTACGCCGTCGAAAAGCAAAAAAGAGCGTGTCTGCGCCTTTTTTTGGTGCAACGGCTATGAAAGCGTCGCCACAGTGCCTGCTATAGCGTGCTCCGCTCGAGTTGGAGCCGCGAATGCTGCACCCACCCTGCATTCATTCGCTCGAGCCGTTTCTTTTTGAGGTTCTCCCTCATTATCCAATGTATGTCCTTGTCCGTGGTCGAAAACCAGTGCTCCATCAAGGGCATCCCTGCGGCGGGATTCGCAGCGACCGCCACGCTCCAACAGTATCCCATGCCCTTCTTTAGGGCCCTGAACTCATCGGTGTTGCGATCGTTCGCGCTCGAAATCGACGCGGTAATCCGATCCAACAGTACGAGCGTCTGTTGTGCGCATTCTTTCTGCTTCAGCAGCCGAGGTTCACAAAGCGAAGCGGCTGCGGCTCGCATCTCAAGAAAGTTGCCTCGACTCCAACGCTCCATTTCGCTCAGAAGCCGGCGCATATGTGGGTCGCCGAGGCGTTGGAGGGCCATAGCCACGCCTTCGCGGACGCGCCATCGCGAATCAGAAGCACATTTTCTAAGCGTTTCGAGGACGCTGCAATCCCCTTGCGCGAGAAGTCGCCCCAGCCCCACCGCACCGCAAACGGCCAAAAACTCGCCCTGAGTGTTGGCAGGGAATCTCTCAGCGTTAAACGTCAAAAAGTGCTCAAACTGGGCCTTAGTTCCTTCATCGGCAACCATGCTGACCAACTCTAGATTAGCTCGTGGGCCTGGCAATCTCGACTCTTTTAGCAAGAAGTCATCCCAGTCAGCCAGTGAACGCAGTGTCGTACGATAGTACTCGGTCTTGCTCACGTCGATCCCCGTTCAAGAATGCCGAAAGCTCTAATAGTAGTTAGCGGTGATTGCCAGACATTGTAGGACCGGCAAATATAAAGGTTGTATTACTTACTGCATGTAGATTTGTGGAACGGAAGAACGACAGCGCAATGAAGAGGAAGCGGGATGGATGTAAAGAAGAAACTGTGCACGTCTTGTAAGTTGATTCTCCCAGAGGGGTTTCAATATTGCCCCATGTGCGGAGAACCCGTTACGGATCGTGCCCTTCCTGCCCACGCGCCACCGTACGAACCGCCGCACGAGGATGACAATCCGATATTGCTAGAGAGACTTACTGGCACACTTACTGGAAGGAAACTGTTCATCATAGGCGTAGTTGTCGCCGTGCTTCTGGTTATTGCAGCGGCAGTCGTCCTTAGTCAAAGACCCCAAAGCACACCGATGCCGGTCGCTTCGGCGACTCCGACGCCGTCTCCATCCCCCACACCGTCTCCGTCCCCCACACCGACGCCGACCTTCTTCCCTACACCGACGCCCTTCTTCCCTACACCGACGCCGTCTCCGTCCCCCACACCGACGCCGTCTCCGTCCCCCACACCGACGCCGACCTTCTTCCCTACACCGACTTTGAACCCCAGGCCGACGTCGAGCCCCAGGCCGACTTAGAGCTCTCGCGGACCTTTATCTGCATAGTCGGCTAAGCGAGTCGGGGCTTCGCTGGTAAGAGAACGGTTCGGTTAGACGCGCTTCGCACTACAAGCGCCGTTGGAACTGCATCAGACAAACGATGTGCATGCTGGTGCTTATGAAAAAGGTTTTGCAGGCGCAGTAAGGGCAAGCGCGTGATCGATCGTTTTGAGCAAGTTTTCGACGTGCGGGCGTCGTTTGAGCGCCCCTTCTCGGAGCGTCTGCCTTCCTTGCTCGGTAATCTCGTAAACGATTTTTTCGCGCCCCCCTGTCGGTTCCCTTGCGCGGACGTCGCCCGTCTCTTTCAGTTCGTGAAGGCGCGGGTAGACGTTGCCGGCAGTCGCCCGGAAGTGCCCGTGACTGCGTTCCTTGATGAGTTGTGCCAGTTCGTAACCGCTCATAGGGCCTTTGGTGAGCAGAAAGTAGAGCACGAAGAGCGAGTACACTTTCAGGGCTTGCCGCTCAAGCGGTTTTTGTTTGATCATTATTCATGCATGCGTCATCTTTATATATAACAATTATTGTTATATAATTTAATGATATACCATTTCCTGATATATTAGAGTAGTAGTATACGGGGCTTTTGCTCAATACCCTGCACAACGGTTGTCAGAGCTGCCTCGACGAATATTAAGAGGCACGGCATGAACGATACAAAAAACGCACATTTCAAGCTTAACGGAACGAGCTCCATCCTGATCATCTTGAGCCTTATAGCCATTATGGTTATGTTCACAGAGTCTATGCTCATTCCGGCACTCCCGGCGCTACAGGCCGAGTTCAATTCCACAGCGACTTGGACCGCTTGGATACTGTCTATCTACTTGGTAGTTGGGACGGCGTTTACGCCCATCTTTGGAAAGCTCGGCGATTCGCGCCAAAAAGAAGATGCTCATAATCTGTATGGCGCTGTACACCGTTGGTGTCATCGCCAATGGGTTCGCGTGGAATATCCAGAGCCTTCTGGTCTTTAGGGCGCTTCAGGGTCTTGGCCTCGCTATGTTTTCACTTGCGTACGCGATTATCCGTGACGAGTTTCCGGCCGAAAAGGTGGCGATGGCGACCGGTATCGTGAGCGCGATGTTTTGCGTGGGCACTGCGATCGGTCTCGTTGCAGGAGCGTGGATTACCGACAACTTCGGCTGGCGAATGACGTATCACAGCATTGTGCCGAGCCATATTTGTCACTCTGCTAGCTGCGTATCTGTTGCGTGAGTCACCCATCCGCACCCCATCTAAAGTTGACTATTTAGGAGCAGGGACGTTTTCGGAGGCATTGTGGCGTTCCTCGTCGCCATGACCGAGGGCCAGAACTGGGGCTGGACATCCATCAACACGCTGGGGCTCCTTGCCACCTCGCTCGTTTTCTTCGTACTCTTCTTCCTCGTCGAATCGCGGGTTCCCGACCCGCTGATCAATCTAACGATTCTAAGCAAGCGAAACGTCTTCTTCACGAACGTTGCGGCCTTTGTTGTTGGTCTTACGATGTATATGATGTTCGAGTCGATCGTGTACTTGGTGCGCGCCCGGCAACCTGTCGGCTTTGGCTCCAGCATTTTCGATGCCGGGCTCCTCTTCGTTCCTGGGTCAATCCTTCTTCTCCTCGCTAGCCCGTTGGCGGGCGCAGTCGTGAACAAGCGTGGCGCCAGGCTTCCGTAGGTGCTCGGATCGGTCGTGCTCTCGGCAAGTTTCCTGTACTTCTACTTGCTGCACGACACGAAGTTGCAGGTCATCGTTGGCTTCATGGTGATGGGCGTAGGCATGGGCTTTATGCTGGTGTCGATGATAAACATAATTATTCAGTCTGTGCGCCAGGGGGAAACTGGTATCGCGACGGCGATGAACACACTGTTTAGAACTGCTGGTTGCGTCATAGGACCGACCATCGCAAGCGTCTTCCTCGCAGAATACGTCTCGCCGCTCGTGATTCAGACGCCAAGAGGTCCCATTCCCGGCCCACTCTTGCCTAATGCAACGGCGTTTAACTACATCTTCCTCGCTGCGCTCGGCATCTCACTCGTGGGGGTGCTTGTGACGCTATTCGTTACGAGCCGAGCGGCAGAGATAGAGGCGTATGAGCCTGTCAAAGAGGCAGCTGCAGCCGTATGATCGTTGGTGATACGATGGAATACAAAAACATCCTGATCGGAACCGATGGTGGGGACCTGATGGTCCCCGTGTATGATAACGCGGCCTATTTCGCGGGACTGACCGACGCGACCGTCCACATCGCGTACGTCCTTGACATCGCTGGGTTTACTGCCTACCCCGTCGACTCATCGTGGGAAAACATGTACGACGTGCTCCTCGTCGAGGGAAAGAATATCGTCGCGAATGCCAAGAAAAACCTGGCTTCCCGTGGCGTAAATGAGGACCGAATCGTTACCACAGTGCTCGACGGACACCCGGCCGAAGAACTGGACAAGTACGCCGGGAGTCATGATATTGACCTCATCGTCATCGGATCGCACGGGCGAAAAGGTTTAGACCGTCTGCTGATCGGTAGTGTGGCTGACAAAGTCGTGCGGGGAGCAAAGGTTCCAGTGCTGATAGTTAGAAGTCAGTAGGTTTCACCGTTCGCGCAAGCGGGCGGCGGCATCTGCTAGCCATCGCATTAAACTCCGGCTACAGGGGGGTGCTCGTCGCTCGATCGCTCGTCCTAGAACGATTCGATCGCTGTTAGCCGGTTTGGCGTTTCGATTTTGGCTTGAGCGGTAGGGCTTTTTTTTTGCCGGGACCGGTATGCACCAAATAGCGCAACTGAGTCAGCGAGCGCTTTGGCCATTCGGCCAAGCCTGTCGCACCGCGCGCCGCTATTATTAAGCACTCTAGGCCGTATTGACTATGCGATGTATTTCAAGGAGCTTGTCTCACTGTTCGATGAGCTAAGCGCCTACTCGTCGAGGCTCAAGAAGGCTGAAATCATAGCTGGTTTTTTGACTGGAGCTTCTCAAGACGATATCGAAATCGTGTGCACATTTCTGACCGGTCGAATATTTCCGGCGTGGGACACGCGAGATATCGGAGTGGCTGGCAAGACGTTGGTCAAAGTAATTGCGAACATCAGCGGCAAGAGCAGCGAGGAGGTCGTTGAGAGCTATCGCGACACGGGACACCTCGGCATAACTGCGGAACGGCTTCTCGGCAAGAAAGTTGCGATGAGCCTTGCGGCGTTTGAGGAGGACCTCGCTGTCGCCGATCTGTATCGCTATTTTGAAGAGCTGGCAGCGATGACGGGAAAGGGGTCAGCCCAGAAGAAGCAGCGAATGCTCTCGAGTCTGTTAAGCAGGGCCGCGCCGCGAGAGGCGTATTATATCGTCAGTCTTGCCACGCGCAACCTTCTCACTGGCTCGAAGGAAGGCGTAACTGAAGATGCCATCGCCCAGAGCTTCAGCGTGCCGGCCGATGCGGTGCGGCGCGCCTGGATGCTCGCCAATGACATCGGTCTTGTCGCGCGAATCGCCAAAACGGAGGGATTATCAGGTTTACAGGCGCTCAACATCGAACCGATGCGGCCCGTCAGGCCCATGCTCGCGCAGAACGTCGCCGGCTCCACCGAAGCGTTGGACGTGATGGGGGGGCGGGCAGCGTTTGAAACGAAGTATGACGGGGCCCGAATTCAGGTCCACAAGACGGGGCCAGAGATCAAGCTCTTCTCCCGCAAGATGGAGGATCTGACCGATGCTCTCCCCGACATCCGCGCGGCGGTGAACGAAAGCGTTCACGCCGATTCACTCATACTCGACTGCGAGGCGATAGCCGTGGACAAGCGCACCGGGAAGGTGGTACCGTTTCAAAACGTCCTCAACCGCATTCGACGCAAGTACAGGGTACGAGAGCTCAGCGATCAGATCCCGATGCAGCTGCGCCCCTTTGATATCCTCTACTTGGACGGAGACAGTCTCGTCGACCGACCCTTTGTCGAGCGACGCGCGCTCCTTGAGAAAACCGTGGCGCCGCTCGATAAGCGATGCACGCCCTCTGAATTCAAGATTCTCGACGATCCCGAAGCCGTAGTTGCGTTCTTTAAGCAGTCGATTGATGCGGGACACGAGGGGCTGATGGCGAAGGATCTAAACGCCGACTACAGCCCCGGCATTCGCGGGCGGAAAATGGTGAAGCTCAAGGAGACCCTCGAGAGCCTTGACCTTGTCGTCATCGCCGCCGAGTACGGCCACGGACGGAAGGCCGGCTGGATCACCTCGTACGAGCTCGCCGCGCGCGACGAGGACAACGAGCGGTGGACGCCGGTAGGGCGCGTCTCGAGCGGTGCCACCGATGAACAGCTCAGAGAACTGACACAGCAGATAAAACCCCTCATCGTCGGCGAGCACGGGCGTATGGTGGATCTCGAACCACAGATCGTGCTCGAAGTGAAGTTCAACGAGATCCAGAAAAGCCCGAACTATGCTTCGGGCTTTGCGCTACGATTTCCCCGTATCGTGCGGATACGAGACGATAAGGGCCCCGACGACGCTGAAACGCTCGAGCGCCTTGACGCATTATACCGCCTACAGTTCAAACTCAACGAGCCTACCCGGACATAGTGTTGTCCGGAATGCGTTGGTCCGTTCTCACCTCTTCGATCGCTGAATCTTTAACGCCAAATCCCGTAACTGGAATGTGATGAGCAGGAAATATAGCGTCAAGGTGCTGAGGCCATGCGTTGGTGGAGGGTTGGCCATCGAGGCGCACTTTGAAAAAGCGTTCTCTATGGGGGCGCTCTGCAAGCTCTTGGAAGGCATCGCGCAATGCTCGGAGAAGCTCGGTGTCGCGCGATTCTCGCACGAGGGGTGCACGCTCACACTGTATAGGAGCGGCAGGATAGACGTGCACCGCGCCAAATCAGAGGATGAAGCGATTCGATTGATCGATGACGTCAAACCGATCGTAGAGGCCGCGTTCGTCGAGAAGTCATCGCCGTTACTCTGACTTCTTGCAAATTGTCGTCATTTTCTTGTAGAGCTCTTCTCCGGCCGGCGTAAGTTCGATTTCGCTGCCTTTCTTCATTGCGTAGCCGGCTTCAATGATGCGTCGCATTTCTTGGTCGACTAGCGCATCTCGCGCTGTGCCATAGCTCTCTCGATAGGCCTTCTTCGCACCCAAAGACATGCTCCTCCAGAGCAGGTCGTGTGCTTTGAGGTTCACGTCGATCTCCATTTTCAGGCACCTTGATTCGAGGGTATTTGTTGGCGGCGCACGATTAACGTGTCGCTCAGTCTATCCGGAGAATGTGATTATCACAAGCAATTGGGACGTGAAGCCGGTCGCCGTAAAAAACCCCTAACAAGAGACCCGCCCGACTTGCAAGTCGTGACGCTCACGAGGAATCTGCCCACAAATGGCCGAGAGACGCACAACAACGCGGGCGAAGCACGCTATAGCGTCTAAGGAGTATTTACCTTTAATCTCCTTTGATCAGCCCACTCTCAATATCGTGCTACCAATGCTTCAGGCGGTGTGCCGCCACGAATTACGCTTCATCATCTTCTTCCGCAGCTTGGGCGCCAAGAACAAGACGTGCAACGCTAACGACGAAAAATAAGATGTGGAGCAGCAGTACCACAAAACCGATCACCATTAGGAGCTTTAGTAACATACATTTGCACAACACTTCTTCCTCGCAGTGCACAAACTGTGCGAGCTTAGAACGCATCAATCAAGGATAAGTTTTCCCTCTTACGAACGTTTAACAAATCAAATACCGGAGTTCAGAACAGCAAAGAATGCTATTGTGTTGCTGAAATTCACGGCTCGAGCGACGGGTGATTTGGAAAGGCGTTTCCCCGCGCCGATAGTTGGGCGATGATATCAACGCCGTCAAAACGGCACTTGACAGGCTCACGATTGCGGTTGAGGCACTCACACAGGCTGTGTTTCAGTGTGTCTAAGAACAGCGAATGAATTACAATGGCCGGAGCGCGGCGCAGTGCGGCTGTGGCTGTCGCTGGACATCTTCAATTCGTAAAAAAAACAAATCGCGAGCCCAGCTACAGCTAGACTCACGTGTTGACTTAAAGTGTTACTTCCGGCGTCGCATCACCAAGTACGCAACGGCCAACAGCCCCACCACTCCGTACAACGCCTCAAAGCCCGGCAAGCCAAGGAATCCTGCGGCCTTCGACGCAGCCGCCGATGCAACCGCTCCCTTAGTGACATTTTTGCTAGCAGCCGCCGATTTAACCGCCGATGCAACCGGCCCCTTAGTAACATTTCTACTCGCATTCGCCGTCGCCATTTCTGTTTGTGCGAACGCTACGGTCGACCCTGCGACGATAGAGAGAAGCACTAACGTTGCCAAAACAGCGGAAAAAAGTTTTTTGCTAATCATTTTTACCTCCAAAATAGAGTAGCCTCAGTTATGCGCATGATCTTCTATATATGCTATAAACTTTGCTTTTTTCTACTTTCCGACGTCGTATCGTAAGCTTCAAGTCCATTCAAAAAAGCAAATTCGAACTAATGTGACAGAACACTAGGCGGAGTGCGGCACTTAGTTGAAACGTCGTAAACCGTGTGACGCGTCAGCGCCCGCGATGCTCGTGGGCTGAAGTATCTTAGCAGGGCAAAGCATATCACGGCGCGCAATTAATTCTCCTGCAATCTTCAAAAAACAGCAGAAAATGGAGCACACGAGTATGGTTGAGACCCCCCCATACAAGGTTGAAAAAAAGGAAGATAGTGTTGAGATTAGAACGTACGCGGCATATATCCTAGCCCAAGTTGACGTCGAATCAGATTTTGATGGAGCGCTAAGGAACGGGTTTGAGATCCTTGCGCATTACATTTTTGGAGGCAACAGGAAGAAGGAATCAATCTCGATGACGGCGCCCGTTTCCGAGGAAATTCCTATGATGGCCCCGATAACGTCAGAAAAGATATCGATGACTGCCCCGGTAACCGAAGAACAAGCGGGACGCGTGCACCGAATCTCCTTTGCCATGCCATCGAGATTCACCCTCGAGACGCTTCCAGAGCCACTAGACAAGCGGATCACGTTTAAGGTCGTTGAGGGCAGGAGAACCGCCGCGATACGATTCTCAGGGCGTGTGCACGAGAAGCTCGCGGCTCAGAAAACCGAGGAACTGAGGGACTGGCTCGCAAGGAACGGCATTGAACCAAAGTCAAACTTTATTGTTGCTTTATACAACCCGCCGTTCATACCTGGCATCTTTAGAAGAAATGAGATCATTGTTGATATTTAACGTCTGCGCGACGAGTCATGTAACGCTCACAGTAACCGCTCGGTAGACGCGCGGCGCAGGAGGCTTTTTACGTGTCTTACGTCATAAAGCTCATACAGATCCGGCGCAAGGAAGAATTGGCTGATCGGTTCGGCGCCCAAGCTCTGTACGAGGTCAAATCGGACGTCTACGGGTGCTGCATTAAGCTGCTCACCGACACCCAATCGGTCGCAACACGCTGGGGCCAGAGCTTCTATTTTATGTCCCAAAACATACGGTCGCACGGACGCCTTTATGTCGTCAACGGGCCGGCGGAAGCGAAGAATCAAGTGTGCTATGACCCTCAATCAAAAACCGCGTTCCTTTTGAACTTCGACTACTACGGCTGGATCAAGTCGCTGGCGTTAAGCGTCGCAGGAGACGTCCTTGAAGACGAACACGACATCTACTCTTTGCACGGCGCGTGCCTCGACGTGAACGGACAAGGGGTGTGCATTCTCGGTGAACCAGGAGCTGGCAAGACGACACACACGTACGGTTTGTTGAGGCGCCCGGAGGTACGCGTTGTTTCAGATGACTGGTTTTTCGAGCGGGTCTACGGGCCCGACATACTCGCCTATAGTTCGGAAAAGAATTTTTACATACGCGCAGACCTGGCTAAGATCTGGAACGAATTTGAATGGCTAGTTGAACGGGCGGAGTTTGATGGCGAAGGCCGCGCTGTCGTCGATCTTCGACTGGCAATCGGAAAAGGACGCATTTTGCCCTTGACGACGCTCAAAAAACTGATCATTCTCAAACGCGACGCAAGTGATCCGGAATTCGTTCGAGAGCTCACGGCGGCCCAGGCATTGGCAATCCTTGAGCGCCATGACTACTTCAATCCACACTTACTGGTGAGCACTCCGTTCAAACGAAGGCTTCGCAAAGCTTTTTTCAGGGCGCTTCTTGAAAGGGTCGCGGCATACGAGGTCAATACGACGGGGCAGCCTGAAGAAAGCCAGACGCGCATAAGACAAATCATTTTTCGGGGTGACACTCTATAGCTTTTTAGCAGCCATTGCGGAGCGTTCCGAGCACCTAGGGTCGTCGCTTCTTGCGAGACGGATGTGCTTCCACGGTGCCTATGACGGGCAGCGCAGGCGCGCACGAGTCCTCGGCGTGCGTGCAAAAAAAAGAAGTAACCACGCTGAAAACGGGAAAAGCATAAGAATCCGACACGAGCTATGAATGCATCCTAAAAAAAGGGAGGAGATAGCATAGCAGCAATGTATAAACAGCTTGTCCTTGCGATTTTCCCGAGCGAAACCGCTGCCGACCGGGCAGCCGCGGAGCTCAAGGGATGGGAAAAGGCGAACGATGAGATAAAAAGCGGCGCGATCGGCGTCCTAGTGAAGGATAACGACGGCAAGATCAAAGCGCATAAGCTCGGCACGCGAGAAACCACGAGAGGCGCGGGCGTCGGCCTGGTTCTCGGCATTATCGCAACGGTGCTTTCAGGAGGGCTAGCCCTTCTCGCCGGCGTCGTGGGCGGTATTATCGTGGGAGGTATTGTCGGCAGCTTCGTCCATCGCGGGCTTGGCATGTCTGATGAAGACCTGCGGCTTCTCGGTGAACATCTCGATGCCGGGCGGGCCGCCGTCGGCGTGCTCGTCCCCGCTAATGAGGCCACAGCGACGAGCGCTGAGTTAAAGAAGCTTGGCGGAGACATTACGACCTACGAGGTGAGCGAAGAGGCGTTGCAGCAGGCTGCTGAAGCGGCGAAGGGCGCAGGCGCGTAAGAGATCTAAGCGTTCTTTATTCAGACTGCAGACTTGCCTTCGTAAATGCGGACTTCTGGGGGGCTAAGCCCTCCTCTTTTTCTCTACAGGGCTCGCTTATGATATCATAAGGATTGGCTCTCCAGTAGTCGAGATGGTGCAAAAGGCGCTCCCTTAGGTTACATCCCGTACACAACGCTGGAGGTTTCGGTAGCACTGTGATTATGGCGGGAGCCATATCAGACCAGCAACTAGTTACCATATAGTGCCGCGTTTAAAAGCGTCTCTGTGAGGATATCGGAGGGCTTAAAGGAAGCAGAGAACCTCCAAAAGTTAATGGCTTAGAATTAAGGAGCAGCGAGGGTGGATCAACTATGGCGCCGTGACCGGCGGTTCCTTTGACCATTTAGTCACGTCGTTAGGCTTGCTCTTATTCAGTGTGGCTACGTGGAGCTCCTCAAATCAGGTCCTATTCTGGTAACGTCCTTTGCTAAAGAATGAAGAGATTTTGTGTATTCAAGGCTACAACTGAATCATCGTGTGAATAGGGCAGCAATTCCACCGATGAACAATATGATAACTGCGAGCCATGCAAGCCAAAGTAATAAGCCTGGCAATAGCCATAGAAGGGCTCCGAGTATAATAGCAAGTAGTATCATCCCAACGCCACTCGCTTGTCTTGTCTCTACCATGAATCTCACCCCCAGTTGATTTTTAGTTTGGTTTAGTTTTATCTTTGTTTATTTATTAGTTGCTTTTTTGAGTGGCAAACATTGAATTTACGAGTTTGGATCGTTATTTGTTGGCGCGTGCGAGATGTGTATTAAGTTAGCAGCGTTTGATTTACAGTCGAATCAATCTAACTAACGCTCATAAACGCGCATCAGGATGCATTTTGGGTTTATTTTTGTGGTGTGGCACGAATTGCCCCTATAGGTGCGATGAACTTGACAGAGTCGGCGCGAAATCCGACGAGCACGGATTCCCGCGAGATGAATCTCTGTTCTTCGCTTTCCTCACATGTGCGTAATGCAGGTACGCAAATCGACTGAGCCTGTCGGAAAAGAAAGCTGTCGCAGAAGCTGGCGGGCAACCAGTCTCTCAAGTTTCAGCAGGAAAGGCAGTCCAACGTTGGTTCTTAGTCAATCCCGCAACAAGCGCCATACGGAACGAAAACCACCCCTTAGTACAAAAGACTCAGCTTCTTCTTGCCCTTTGCGCGTTCTATTCTCTCAGCTTCTGACAGTTCGAGGCTGTGGTGCGCCTGCATGATGTCGCTAAAGAGCAGCTCAACCATGTCTCTGCTGAAGTTTTCCTTGATGACCATCCGCATCACGGCGACGTCCTGGGCGTTCTCGGGAAGATAGTATGCAGGCACAATCCAGCCTTTTTGCCTGAGCATTTTAGACAGCTGGAAAACAGTGAAAGCTGCATCTTTCAGACGAAGTGCAACGAGGGGAAGTGTTTTTTGTTTGTTAATGATCTCAAACTTGCCCGTATCGCGCAACTTTTCGGCGAGGTAATGGCTGTTGTTCATCATGTTCGTCATAATATCAGCGTAGCCGCTTCTGCCCAGCCGTATGAAGTTATAATATTGGGCGATAATGGGACTGCTGTTCTTAGAGAAGTTGAGCGAGTAGTTGGTCATCTCCCCTCCTAAGTAAGTTATACGGAATACCAGCTCTTCAGGGAGATCTTTTTTATCCTTGATGACGAGCCACCCGATTCCGGGGTAAACCAGGCCATACTTGTGCCCCGACGCGTTGATTGATTTCACCTGTTCGAGCCGAAAGTCCCATTCGAGATCAGGATCGACGAACGGCGCCACAAACGCGCCGCTTGCCCCGTCGACGTGCAGGGGTATGTCCCACCCTTTTGTCTTCTTGATGTCAATGAGGAGGTCGTTAATCTCCTTGATCGGGTCCATCTGTCCAGTAAAGGTGGTACCGAGAACCGCGGCAACGCATATCGTGTTCTCGTCAACTTCCTTAGCAACTTCATCGGCGCTAACGATGTACGTGTCTTTTTGGAGCGGGATCAGTTTCAGTTCCACATCGAAGTAGCGGGCGCTTTTCTCCCATACCGTGTGGACGTCCGCCCCCATCACGATATTCGGGTTGTCGCACGGCTTTCCCTCTGCCTTTCGCCGCTTTCTCCAGGTCCACTTGTGTGCCAATACGGCTAGCATAATGGCCTCTGACGAGCCTATCGTCGCGGTTCCAACGGATTCGCAGTCTTCTGGGGCGTTGAACAAGCGGGCGAGCATGTTGACCACGCGTCCCTGTATGACCGTGGTTTGAGGGTACTCATCGTTGTCGACGTAATTCTTGTCGAGGCTTTCCACGATAAGCGCGTTCGCCTCCGGCTCCATCCACGTGGTGACAAAGCTTGCAAGGTTTAAGGAGGGGTTCCCATCGAGGTTCAGCTCATCGTGAATGAGCTGGTAGGCAGCGCGCGCAGGCATGCCATCGTCAGGCATTACATATTTCGGTACCGGCTCACCGAAATAGCGACGGCCGTACGTCGTGGTGTGATCAGTCTCTGATTCCTTCTTCGTGCTCAAATCTATCTTCTTTGATAACATCAGAATCGCCTTTCTTGTAACCCTAATAGTCTGGTGCCGGGAGCAAATCTCCCATCAGTTTCGGTCGAGAGTTCTCGAGCCAGCCTCGTCTTGCAGGGCTCAGTTCAAGCGCCGCGACCGTTGCGGCAAAAAAAGAAAACCGTTTTACTTGTTAAAGTATTTTGGTTTTCAGCACAAGGTTCAGGGCTTCCACGGCGGACTGGCCGAAGACGTGGGTGGAGAAAGCGTGTGTTGATGCTGTTTTCCGGGCGCGTGAAGTTCTCGCTGCCGGGCTTGCTGCTGAACGGCGGTCTGTGTCGACGGGTTGGAGCGACGCATGACAAGCGCGACCTTTGAGGAATCGGACCGTTTCCACGTCGCGCTGACGTCGCGCGCGGCGCAAGCGTCGATCGCATCTAAACGCCGATCGTGGCTCAACGTTGTGGGCGCCACGTACTTCGCCGTGGGCGCGCAGCCCGGGTACCTCTCTGCCGTCGGCGGTGAGGCCGACGCACTCACTTTTTTTGTCGGCTCTCCGTGGTTTACGAGCGCTGCGTTCTTGCAAGTCGTAGAGGCGGCAAACGTCGACTATGCGCAGCCAGAACCCGACGTTTCGCAGAAACTTCGCCTCTTTGCGTGAGAGCCGCGCCGGATTGATTGGTGGTCGACGCTCGTCCAATTCGCTGGCACCGTGTTTTTTTGACGCCACGACGCTCCACGCGTTAAGCGTGAGCCTCTCTGTGCGCCAGCTCAACCGTCTCGTTTGGACGCCCGACGCGCTTGGCTCGACGTGCTTTCTCATCGCGAGCGGGCTCGCGTGGTTTGAAGTGTGTCACGCCGCGAGCTGTTGGCGATTGGGCAGCCTGGCGTGGTGGATTACGGCCCTCAACTTGTTGGGCTCCATAGCTTTTGGCGTTTCAGCAATCGCGTCGTATGTGGTGCCGACGACAGGTCTTCCGATAAACGTGGCCCTCGTAAACTTGGGCACGTTCGTTGGTGCGCTGTGCTTCTTCATCGGCGCAGTCCTGCTGCTGCCTGAGCGCACACGACCCGATTCTGATTGACAACAGAATCATCATCCGAACGAACTTCCAGCTTCAAATCGGCTTTTTATACCCATTCCGCGCTTTTTCAGCAAGGGCATGAAAGTTGGATTAGGTACGTCGTCGCCGTGCACAGCGCTTCTGAGCAGCTGAAGGGCAAAACAGACGTCACTAGGCGGCGCGCGAGCGAAATGAGAAGATTGATATAGAAAAAACCTCCCTTTGATACTCGATTATTGCGCAAACGCGGGGCTGCACATAGGACTGGAGGGTAGAAGTGATTGATATCGGCCGCTTTTTTGCAGAAAGACGCCATTCCACGGTAGTTCTACTCATCGCGCTCTTCACGGCGTTTCTGGTTCTGTACATTTCCTGGCCGTGGGTCAACGTCATCTTCCTAGCCCTCTGGGCCGCGTACATCCTTTGGTTTCCGGCACGGTGGCTTGAACGGCGTATCCACAGACGTGTGCTGTCGTCGTTCATCATCATGCTCGTCATCATCGTCCTATATTTGGTAATGATCTTCCAGGTCGTTTTCATACTCGCAAATGAATTGACGAGTTTTTCGCTCGCAACGACAACTGCGAATACAACGCTGAGCAACGCGCTGGTCCACTTCCTTGGTGCTAGTGGGGTCCCCGTCGTGACCAACGTTACGGCCAATGCGGGACAGGCGGGATCAATTATCCTCACGGCATTCGTTAATGCCGCATTAGGCCTTATACAAGGCATTATTAAGTCAACTCCGCTGTACATCTTTCAGTTGTTCATCGTCACCTTATTGGTGTGGTACCTGCTGGTCGTCGGCGATCACGTGGTGGCAGAGTTCAAGTCCCTCGCGCCCCGCGACCACCATGGCACCGTGAACGCGTTCTTGGGTCACCTAAATTCGATATACCACGCCCTCTACGTCAACTATATTTTTGCAGCCGTAATCAGCGGTATCATCGCCCTCTTCTTCTTCCCAATCATCGGCGTTCCATATGCGTTTACAGCGGCCTTCCTCATGCTCACAGTCGGGATCATTCCGATCATCGGGAGGGCTCTCGTCTACGTCCCCGTCTCGCTGTACTTCGTCGTTATCGGGGACCCGATAAAAGCACTCTGGGTCCTCATCGTAAGCATCATCATATTCCAAATCATCGTCGGTATCTACATTATTCCGTTCTTGGGGCGGCGCGGTAGGGCGGGTATACCGAAACCAGTTGCTCTTCTCGCGTACGTTATTCCGTTCGCAGCGCTCGGCCTGATCGGCGTTGTCATAGGGCCGGCCGTGTATGGGTTTGCCCTCGCACTGTACCGGACCTACCAGGACAAGCGAAAGGAAGAAGATGCGCTTGCCGAACGTTCTCCTTCGGCCGAGGCAAGCCCTCCTTGACCGGACACTCGACTGGCGAAGCGGCTTCAGATTTACATCACGGGCGAGCTTTAGCGAGGTTTGTTTCGCACATTAACCAGCAAGCGCTCGCGCTTTGTGAAATTAAAAACAATACACAAGAATAGAAATGCGACGGGGTTGGGCCCTCTGCAGTACGCGAGGCGAAGTCACGTGGCAACAACACACGCCAGCGCGTAGCGTGAGAGCGTTGGGATGCGTTTTCCGGCGATAAGAGGCTAAAGCAGGATTTCACTCGATAGGGCGAAATATGTTTGTTAGCCAAAGGCTGGCAATCGAAAGAATGGAGAAAAAGCCACGCTTGAGCAAGAATGAACTGAACGGATGAACGTGAATGCCTGCAGAATTGAAGAATTAGTCTTATTCCTCTATAACGGACACTAGGATTTTAAAAACAAGAGCGTTTTTTACGAGCCACTCGCCTGTGCAACAGGTGACGCCTGCTCTTCCTGCTCTTTTTGGATGTCCTTCCACGTTCTCCACATGGCGAGCGCGAAGCCGACGATTGCAGGCCCGATTGCGAACCCAACGACGCCGAACGCCACGAGAGCGAATGTGAACGCGATGAGCGTAAGCGGGCGCGGCACCTTGCCCGTTCGTTCCATCCATCTAGGCTGGATAGTATACCGAAGGATCCCTTCAAAGACGACGACGCTAAAGATAAGCACGATAAGCCCGGTGATCGCATTCCCTTGAATTATGAGCCAAAGCGCGAGTGGGATGTAAATAAGGGCACGTCCGATGGAAGGAATGAGGCCCACAAACACGATGAATACTGCGAACGTGACGAAAAACGGCACGCCTAGTAAGCCGTAGACGATGGCGGCGATTATGCCGCAAAGGATGGCCACTGCGAAGTATATGACGAAGAAGCTGTAGTAGATCGGGTTGAGATGGTCCAAGAATCGATTGGTGATGGACCGATACTTTAGTGGAACGGCGCCCTTGAAGTCGTTGACGATTGTGTCGCCTCTGCCAAGGATGCCAAGTAGCAGGAAAAAGACGATAATGAGCTGGAGAAATATCGTGGGGATGCTGACCAAAACTTGCCGGACAACGTCTCGTGCCGTGCCAACGAAAGTGGATGTGATGCCGCCGCCGCTGGTCGCAAGAGCGGAGATGAGTGCGGCGATGGGCCCCGCTTTTGCTAGGCCGGGAATGACATTGAAGGTACTAATAAGCCCGGTGTCAAGGGATGCGCTCGACGTAGACGCTGACGCAGCGAGTTGTAAAAGTTGCTGCGCGACGATGACGGTTACGCTGACGAGAGCCAGCGCCAGAACAATGCCAGTGACGATGAGAACGATAAGGGCCGCTAAGTACTTCCGGTGAATGTACTTTTCAAGCCACACCGTCGGCCACCACAGGACGTAGCCACCCCAGAGAGTTAGTATCAAGGCGTACTTCCACGGCCAGACCATGTATAAAAGAAAGAGCACGATCGCGATAAGGACAAGATAGAATGGGAGGCTACCGCGCCTTTTTTCGAAAAACGAAAGATCTGCCATGACTCGAGTCTCTAATCAGTTGCGGCTCAAAGCCCAGTGGGCCGAATTCGACTCAGTTAACGACGCGCTTTTATATCAATTTTTTGATTTGATTCCACGGCTGGCGGCACAAAGCGGGCCTCGGCGGGTTCGGGAGCTCTGGCAGTTGCCGGAGCACGCCGCAAGTGCTCGCTAGTTAGGAGCCGTTCAAAACCACAAAAAGAGACAGGAATGCGGCGGGCAGCTGCCAGCTTGAGCGCTAGCCTAATACCATTCGTAGTCGCCAAGAGGCCGGGAATCTGTTTCTTCTTCGCTTCCAACTCCTCGTTAGGGAGAATACCGCGACTAGCAGATCTGCTAAGCGCTCGACGTGATCGCCAAATGCTATTGAAAGAAATAAAAAAGGGGGAAGATGCTCCTATAATCCCAGGAGCTTCTTCTTCATCGCGGCGAACTCTTCGTCCGTTAGTGCGCCTGATGCGTGGAGATCTGCCAGTTTCTGTATTTCGGCAGCGGTGTCGGTGGTGGTTGGTGCCGCAGCCGGTGCGGCCGCCGGTGCTGCAGCCGGTGCGGCCTCCTGCTGTGCGGCCTCCTGCTGTGCTGCGGCCTGCCTTTGTCCCGCTCTCATTCCTATAACAAGCGCTGCTCCTCTTCCTCTCATTGTTCAGTCACCTCTTTTTGCCAAGTCTTTCTCCACCTTCTGGATATTTTCCGGGGGGATCCGCCCCATGTCGATAACCTCGGCATTCATCTCAAGGAGGTCCTCCTTTAATTTGATAGCCCAGACGTTCTCGAACAGGAGAAGGCCGGCCGTGCTATTGTTGGGCAATGATGCAGCGATCTCTTCTATGTCGCCTTGTGAGAACCATTCACGGGTATTCTTTGACAGTTCATTGAACGCAGCACGCGCTTCGGCTGGCAGGTCGACTGCCTCGGATGTTACCAGTTTCCCGCTCCCATCCTTGACGATGAAAACCATGTCGATCACCCGGATGATGCCCTGTTTTTCAAGTTTCAACAGTTCAGGGGCACCCTTACCACTGAACTTGCTGCCGGGAAACCTGATCATCAGGTAGTCTACCGGACCCATTACCTTTCCTTGTGTCATAATGCTCCCTCAGTATGCGCCTCTCCAAAGAGGCCGCCGTAAGGTAACTAGTGGACTCCATTTAAAATATCTTCCCCGACGATTATAGTCTACATCGCCGGATCTCTTGTCGTGGTTTACAAACCAGAAATTTCTGGCGCTCAACCCTGCCAACCCCAAGACCGTAAAACCACAAATCATGTGGCAATGATGGGAGTCTTTTGACGGGAGCAAGGCAGCAGCGACGGCCTACGCACAAAACGACTTTGGGGACTTTGGCGTGCGAGCACAGTGGCATTGAGATAAATATTAGAAGCACAAAAAGAGAGGCGAAGCGGTAGCTGAAAAAGCGCATCGCCAATTATTACGTAGATAACGGAGGTGAAAAACTTGGTAGGACCAGTGGGAAAAGCCGCAGCCGTTCATCATCACAGAGACAAGAAGGATGACGATAAGAAGGACAACGACGTCATAGAACACAAGGGAGCGGCGGTTGCAGCACATCGAAGACGCAAGTAGAGGGAGACGAGCCCTCAAAACAGCGGCAGCGACATAAAGCAAAGCTTGTTCCAATAAGCTATTTTTTCTTTTTTTTTGATTTCCTTTATTTTTTAGGAAGGCATGATCAAGGCACCTTAATGACGGCTTTCCGCCGCTGAGAAACTGACCTGCTTTCCATTGAGTGTAAGGATCGCTCGCAAATTCAGCGCCTAGAAGGGCAGGAAATCGTTAAAAAGCCTAAATCTACTTGCTATTCGAAGGCGCATAGAGGTTATCCGCTTCTGAAACCTGCTAACCATCCCACGGAGTGAACGATCATATCTTAACACACGCGGCTTCTGGAGTCGGTTGGCGACTTGTTAGCATCGCTTGAACACGTTTTTGGTATGTGTGCTGTATTGGAGGAACGTTCCACTTAGTTGACGCTACTGAGCTAGGGGGCGAAGCACGCTGTTCACGGCGTGGGCGAGGTGGTCAGCACACTTGGTGCAGTTCGGATCGTTTGTGTTCAAGCACCCGAAGTGGAGGCCCCAGCAGGCCCCGTTTTTCTTTCCCGTTACGTTCGTTGCCATAACGTTCACCTCTGATCCAAACTGCGCGGGTAGTTTCTTAAGCCCGCGTGAGGTAGAGATTTCGTTTAAAACCGTTACACGGCGTTTTGTGGAAAACCGTGACAGGGCGCTTGTGTCACGCTAGACAGCAGTTTCGCGGGAAAATAGAACATTAATCTAAGTCAGGATAACTCTTCCAGGCAATCGTTGTTCACGAAGCAATACGGTTGGTTTATGGAGGTGATCAGCAGCCTAAAGCTGGGCGAAAGTGTGGTAAAAATTCATAGTGATATGCACCACTCCGGAAAGAAAGGCGTGGGCGCCTCTAAATCGAAAAAAGAGTATATATCCTATGCGTTATCAGAAGGAAAAACAAAACACGCTGCGCGCGAGGAGACTGCGACTAACGAACACGAACAGAATGTGCTTGCGCGTATCCGGACACGGCGCAAGCAGGGCACGTTGTATCCGCGCATTGCCGCTGCATTAGACGCAGCAGGAACCCTGCACAAAGAGGCGGCCAATGGGCTGCAATGACTGTTTGCAGGCTTCAAACGCGCGCTGCAGCGTAAATAAAGTGGTCCCCTGGGTACATTAGGGGGATATTCAGGAAGTTAAATAATTAAGCTCTGAGCGTAGTTACAACAACAGGAGACAACCACCTATTGTAGACGAATCATTGAAAATCAAAATGGATTTCGCAGAGTCATCTGAAACCATCAGGGCCTCCCTAAAGCTGAAAGGAGCTCCCGTCGCATTGGGTTTCGCGACGACGAAAGACGACATTCCATCCGGGATGTCAGAGATCGATAAACGAATCAGGCACTGTATGATGGTAAGCCTGGCGAGGAACGAGGGCAAGGTCTTCTATGCCACTGCGGATAAACACGAATGTAACGGCGGTTCCTTCGCTCTAGGACTCCGGGATCTTACACCGGCCCTAAAGACGGGCAAATTTTATTTCAAACTGGGGAAATTTGCGAGCGTCACCTCCAGTAAAAGGACGATGGACAGCGTACCACACCTTCCGGTCGGAGAGACGTATGCTATCATGTACGCTCCCTTGGAGAAGACACCGTTTACCCCCCAGGTAATTGTCATCATCACCAATCCGTGGGCCATGCTGAAACTTGCACAATCTTCGTTATTCCAGCTGGGGGGGAGGGCACGCGCCGAGTTCTCCGGTATCCAGTCGGTCTGTTCGGACGCGGTCGCACAGACCTATCTCACCGGAAAGCCAAACTTTTCGCTAGGTTGCGATGGTTCAAGAACGTTTTCCGGCATTGTTGAGGATGAAATGGTGATGGGATTCCCTGCAGAAATGCTGCCAGAGATTGTGGACGCGGTAAAAATCATTACGCAAGCGCCGGGGTCATCAAAGACATAATCCTATCTGTAGATTTTTCATATGAAGCATATGCAGGCGGCCGCTGAGACAGTCAAGAGCGACTTAGAGCCGGTCTGGTGATCTTGCAAAACGAGACGTAATATATAAAAATAAATGTGAGCAAACAAACGACTGCGTTCGGTTTGCGAGACAGCGGTAAATAGACCGGCTGCCCCCCTAGGACCTCACAGGAAGGGATTTAATCATGTCTAAAGAAGATGCGAAATTCAGCACCGTGCCGCTGGATTGGAAAGAGGTGTACTACACCAATTGTCCCCTCGTATCCGCCAGTAACGTCGACCAGGAACTGGGTTGGACCAGAGAGGAGTTCAAGAAGATCGGCGTCCAGTACGCTTTTCTCCGCTCCCGCCGCGAGAACGACTGGTACCCGCACTACATCCACAACCTCGATAACCTCATCCGCTTCGGCGGTCTATTCCCCCCCGTCCATGTTCACGCGGACGTCCGGAGGACCCGGCTTCTTGGAGCGACGCACGTGTACGAAGGCGGCTGCATGATGGTGCGCGCCCGGGACAACATCTACCGGATGAAAGATCTGAAAGGCAAGAAGGTCGGCCTCACAAAGAGTCTGAATACCATCAAGACCGACTGGTGGCGGATCCAGGAGGAACAAGGCATCGAGCTCATGCTCATGCTGAACGACATGACCCGCGACGACGTACAGATCGTGGAGTTCCCCTACCCGGATGACTGGTATGATAATCCCGAGATGCTCGAGCCCATGGATAACCCGTCTGAACTGTGGCTCAAGCGTGACCACAAGCGTGACCTGGCCTTCCGTCCGCTGGAGACTGGACTGGAGCAGGGTGTCGTTGATGCGATCTACACCCAGAGCGGCCCCTTCCAGCATCTCCAGGAGGCAACGGGCAAGTTCAAGGCGATCGAGGACCTGTCCAAGTATCCGGACTGGACTCTGCAGGTGTGTAACGTTCCCGCTGTCATTACATGCAGCGACGTGATGGCCGAGCTGCACCCCGAGCCCGTTGTCACATTCATGAAAGGCATGATCAAGGTCGGGCGCTGGGCTAACGAGCACAAGCACGCCGCGGCGGCGATCCTCGACAAGCAGACGTTCTACCTGGACGTCGAGGACACGTACAGAAACATCAAGAACATCGACATGGTGCCCACTCTGTCGCCTCAGAACTTGGCTGCCATTGAGATCGGGAAGGACTTCATGCTGAGCCACGGCTACATCAAGAACGACTTTGATGTGCGTCAGTGGGCCGCGCCGGAGTTCCTTGAACAGGCGGCGAGAGAACTGCTCGAGGAACAGTGGCAGAAGGTGACTGCGGCGAAGCTTCCCGAGGTCTCTGAGCCGCTGGCGTCTGGGCGGCGGCTAGGGTAGTCAGCGGGAACCTCTGCAGAAGGTGTGCGCGGCAGTGTGCCTAACACGGGTCGCTGCGGCGCCACTTAATGCGGCTCTGGTTCATCGCGCACAAATTTAAAGGAGACAATATCATGACGATTCACGAAGGATCAACCCCTCAACCGGGCCACCAAGTGCCTGAAGGAAAGCAGACAAGCTTGGGGCTTTATGTAACGGCGAAAGAGGCGTACGAGATGTGGAAGGCCGAGCCCTCGCGGGTCAACATCCTCGACGTTCGCACTCCCGAAGAATACGTGTTCGTCGGCCATCCGAAAATGGCGAGGAACATTCCCCTCGTCTTCGTAAAACGCCAGTGGGACGCTGACAGCAACCAGTTCGTCATGGAGGCCAATCCCGATTTCATCTCCCGCCTGAAGGGTCTACACACGTCCACCGACACGCTCTTGGTCATGTGCCGGTCCGGGGGTCGTGGCGCCAAGGCCTCAACGCGCTTGCCAAAGCGGGGTTTGTGAACGTCTATAACGTGATCGATGGCATGGAAGGTGACAAGGTGGACGACCCCGGCAGCATCAACCACGGAAAGCTAATGAAGAACGGCTGGAAGAATTCCGGAGCGCCCTGGACCTACGATGTTAATCCAGAGCTGATTGGCTACCCAATCGTCAAGAGATGACGTGCTGTTCGACCGCGTCCTGAGCCAGCGCCACCGGACCTAGTGAAGATGTGATCACGCAGATCGAGCGCCTGAGCTCACATCGTTCATTGGCTCTTTACACATGCATCCTTTCGTGGCTGCTGTTATCTCAATAACGCGTGCTAAGTCAATTTCTTGTGGCGCTCGCAACTTACTCGTGGAGCGGAACTCATTTACGCAAGTGTAGAAAAAAGGTGATTACGACAAGCGGTTGGCCGTACACCGGCCAGATGAGTCGGTGCGCAATATGGAAACGATATGTATTCGACGAACTCGCCCCAAACATTTCACATTCTCGCAAAGCCGACCGGCGCCATCTGCAACCTAAACTGTTCGTACTGCTTTTTCTTGGCGAAAGAGCACTTGTACCCTCACAGCCGCTTCCGGATGACTGATGAGGTACTGGAATCATATCTCCACCAATACCTCACAGCGCAGCGAATCCCGCGCGCGACGATCGCGTGGCAAGGCGGTGAGCCGACCCTCATGGGGCTCGATTTCTACCGTCGTTCGATCGCGTACGAGCAGAAATACGCGCGTTCTGGAATGACCGTTGAACGCACCCTACAAACGAACGGCACGCTTTTAGATGGGGAATGGTGCACCTTTTTCCGCGAGCATAACTATCTCGTCGGTCTGAGCCTTGACGGGCCGCGGGAACTGCACGATGTCTATCGCGTAGACAAGACAGGACATCAGACATTTGATCGCGTGCTGCGTGCTGCACGTCTGCTACAAGAGCATAGCGTTCAGTTTAACATTTTGTGCGCAGTTAGTGCGGCCAACGTTACGCATCCCGTCGAGGTGTACCGGTTCTTCCGCGACAACGTGGGGGCGCGGTTTATTCAGTTTATACCCATCGTCGAGCGGAATAACGAAACGGGCTTCCAAGAAGGGAACAGGGTAACGGATCGCTCAGTGACCGCGGCACAATGGGGACGCTTCCTTATCACCATCTTTGATGAATGGGTCACCCGAGACGTCGGTCGCGTCTTCGTGCAGCATTTCGACGCGGCGTTAGCGGCGTGGTCGGGGGCGTCGCCTGCGGTATGCATCTTTTCTCCGACCTGCGGCACTGCGCTCGCGCTCGAACACAACGGCGACCTCTATTCGTGTGATCACTTCGTTGAGCCAGGCTACCTGCTGGGCAACATCTTGGACACGCCGCTTATCGAACTGGTTTCCTCCGATGCGCAACGTCAGTTCGGACTGAACAAGCGGGACGCCCTCCCGCAGTACTGTCGGGAGTGTCCAGTCCGCTTCGCGTGCCACGGCGAATGTCCCAAGAACCGTTTTATAGAGACCCCCACGAGAGAATCCGGGCTAAACTATCTCTGTGCGGGTTATCGGGCATTCTTTGCGCACATTGATCAACCCATGAAGCGGATGACGACCCTTCTGCGGCAGGGGCGTGCGCCAGCCGACGTAGTGATGCCTAAGCAGCGCCGACCGACTGCGTCAGGAAAGACGGGCCGCAACGATCCATGCCCGTGTGGCAGCGGATTGAAGTACAAGAAATGTCATGGAGCGGAAAGACAACGGTCAAATGCATAGCGGCTCATTTTTTTAGGGCTTCTTAGAAACGGGTCGTTACGGAAAAACAATACAGAGAATCAAGAAGAAACGCCGTGATGCACCGTTCCTGCCATACCTTCAGATTCTTCCGATAATGGCGCGCCTTATACATCACGTAAGGCGGATGCAGGAACGTCGTCGAGTGGGATAAGTGCCTCTGCCCACCAATCGGGAGGTATTTGCGCCACGGGCGTGTAGACTACACGCTGCTCACCTGGGATCGGCGGCAATTGGTCCGACACCTTTGCCTGGCGAGCGACCACAGCTTCCTTCGTCACGTTGAAAACCGTCAGATCCTGGGTCTGAACTACGGGGCCGTTATATACCGCACGAAGCTCCGAGAAGACCAAGGGGATGACCTCAGGCGAGAGAAGCGTGTGCCAGAGGCCAGCCACGCGCGGCTTCACGAGTCCGAACACCTTGCCAGCGGCCCGCGGCGAGGTGTGGGCGGCATTGAGCGCTATCGTCGCCCGCTCGATGGAGAGACCCGACGCGGCAGCGAGTGCCGCAGCGGGCGGGAAGCACTCGTGAATGAGCAAGTCGACGCCGCCTTCGCAAGCACGCACGAGTGGCCAGCACGCCCGCGTGTCGCCCGAGCAAACGAACGACAGGTCAGCGAAGTCGATGCGATAGCCGATAGCGCCGCTCAGCGCGTGGACTACGGGAAACGACGTTACCCTCACGCCTTCCGCCTCGTAGACCACCTGGGTTTGGCTGAAGTCGAACTCGGACACCACGATCTTCATGCTGTCCGGGTTGATGGGGCCGCGCCCGGCTTCGGTGTCCCACGCAAGCGCTTCCTCGATCGATTCGACGAAGTGCCGCGCGCCCAGGCGAGGCTCGGTCCCGCTGGGCCCCCATATGTAGATCGGTCCGTCCGCCCGGCCCACCTTCGAGAAGCTGCCGGAGAGCGTGATCAGGTCGCCCGTGTGGTCGGCGTGCAGGTGAGTCAGGAACACCTTGTTGAGCTTGTTGACCGGCAGCTTCAGACTCGCATAGTTCGCGAGGGAGCCGCTCCCGAGGTCGAAAACCAGGAGGTCGCGCTCGGCGTTACCGACTTCGACAAGGATGCTGGCCGAGGCCTGGCCGCGCGTCACCCACGGATTGCCGCTACCGAGCACCGTCACTCGCATCTCGCCGTCATCGAGCTTCTCTTCACCAGGCATAAACATCTCGGCGTACTCCCGTCGGGGCGTGCCAACAACCGGAGTCGAGGTGATCGCCTTCGTTCCGCCTGCAAATACGGGCACCGGCAGGGACGTGGACTCGCTGTTCGTCATTTCGCGCTCCTCATGCTTTCAATTCGGTATCGGTAGTTTACTCCGATAAGGGTCAATCGATTTCGAATCTTTGCCACCTGAGTTTTCCATGACAAATCACCTTGTCACGCTATTATTTAGATTATCGAACTGATGAAACAAGCGTGTCTGCTTCTTTTGTTCGATTTTGTGACGGTAGGCACACCCGAGCTTACTAAAACTCGGTCCGTCTCTTGGTCAGAGCGTCGTCGCCGGGCGTCGTCCTGTCAAATGGAAGACCGCAGCTAGTCTTTCATGATCCAACCCATAACTTCTTTCTCGTGGTCCACGAACGGCTCACCGGCAACGTCCACCACCACTCTGTCAATGGTCCCGCCGGTGAAGGCGAAAGGTGGCGCGTAGTCCGGCGAGACCGGAGACGCACTGTCGCGACCGACGCACAGCCCCTCGCCCACTAGGCTAAAGTAGCCCGGCTGCGTCTTGATCTCGGACTTTCCCACCTGCTCGGCGTCAATATAGAGGGTGAGCGTGCCGAGGGCGCTCTTAGTCTGTGCGTCTTGGCCCGTCTTGCTGAATTCAGCAGTGAAGGCGTGCCGACCAGTGCTGATCTCTACGTTCGAGGCGACTTTTTGCATGTCTTCCCCGAGCCAGTTGTAGACATAGTGGAGCCTCTTGTCCTTGATGAACAGGGTGTGGCCACCCATGAGGTGACCTTGGGCAAAGAGCACGCCTGCCGCCTCCGTGGTGTCAATAACAACGCCTGCGGCTATGGTGTACGAGCGTCCGCGGATATTGACCGCGACGCTCTCAGAGACGTCTGCGGTATTGGGATAATAGATATAGCGGTTTCGTGGCTTTGCTGGTTGTGGGCGCTCGGTCATCATAATTTCGAGCGGTCTACGATCATCGAGTGGCAGTGCGGTGTAAACACCCGCGAAGTAGTTCCATAGTCCTTTGAGGAGTTCCAGTTTGTCGGGGTACTGTGCGGCGACATTGTTCATTTGCGCCCGGTCCTCCTCAAGGTTGTACAACTCCCATACGTCACGGCCGAAGTTGCCCCATCCTGAGATAGGGGGGTGCACCGTGTTCGCTAACCACCCCTGATGGTAGATTGCGCGCTGGCCGAGCATAGAATAGAACTGGGTCTCCTTTTGGGGCGCGCTCGGATCGTCAGCGGAGGGCTTGAAGCTTTCGCCCTCAATGGGGCTCTGCGTATATCCCTTAAGCACCGCTGGTGGTTCCAGGCCGAGCAGGTCGTAGATAGTAGGTACGAGGTCGATAGCGTGAATGTACTGATGTCGGACCTCGCTTCGTGCTGGGATCCCTTGTGGCCACGCAACGAGGCACATGTCAGCAGTCCCTCCTTCGTAGCCCGCAAAGCGCTTCCAGTACGGGAAGGGCGTATCGAAGGCCCACGCCCAGCCTGTACAGAAGTGGTTATAGGTCGATGGGCTGCCCAACTCCTCAATATGGGTTATGTTCTCTTCTATCATGTCGGGAACATTGTTAAAGAATTTAACTTCATTGACGGACCCGTTCGGACCGCCCTCGCCGCTCGCCCCGTTGTCGGAGACGACGACGACGATCGTGTTGTCAAGCTGACCAGACTCCTCTAGGTAATCGAGGAGGCGACCAATGTGGTGATCGGTATACGATACAAACCCCGCAAACACCTCAGCCATGCGGATAAACATCCTCCTCTCATCGTCGGACAGCGAATCCCACGGGCGAACCCAATCAAGCAGAGGCCACGGCTTACCATCAGGACTGGAGACGTGAGGCTCTCCGTGCGGGTTGATTGGCGAGAGGCTTGTTTTTTCTGGCAAAATGCCCATCTTCTTCTGGTTCGCAAGTATCGTCTCACGAATCGCTTCGTAGCCTATGTCGAATTTTCCCTTATACTTGTCAGCCCACTCCTTGAAGACGTGATGTGGGGCGTGCGCACAGCCGGGGCAGAAGTACATGAAGAACGGCTTGTCCGGCGCGACTACCTTCGCGTCTCTGATGAACTCTATTGCCTTGTCTACGAGATCTCTCGAAAGATGGTATCCGTCCTCGGGTGCGTACGGCTGGTCGATGGGGTGGTTATCGTAGATGAGATCCGGGTACCACTGGTTAGTCTCGCCGCCCAAGAACCCGTAGAAGCGTTCAAACCCGCGTCCGAGCGGCCAGCGATGCTTCCACGCAGAGGCATCTTCCTCCTCTGCGGGGGTCAGATGCCATTTGCCCACGGCGTAGGTATTCCACCCTCGCTCGTTTAGCACTTCTGCGATCGTCCCATTCTCGAAGGGTATACGCCCGCTGCTCCCTGGAAATCCATTCGTCCCTTCGGTAATACACGCCATGTTATTGCTGGTCGCGTTTCGCCCTGTCAATAAGCATGACCGGGTCGGTGAGCACAGTGCGGTTGTGTGGAAATTTGAATAGCGCAGCCCCATCTCTGCGATGCGACGCATCGCGGGCGTCTCGATGGGCCCGCCAAAGACGTCCATCGCCGAGTATCCAACATCATCCCAGACGATGAAGAGGATGTTCGGTGCGTTCTCCGGTGCGGTTGGCTGCACGAACGGGGTCCAGTCAGGAGTCGCATTGCGGATGTCGATGGCCAATTTACCCTTCCACGGTTCAGGCATCGTGCGTCACCTCACGTGAAAACGGGCTGCTTTTAACAGTACGGGTATTTTCATACGCATTTGCATTCATTCACTATCCCTCCGGATTCGAGACGTAACAGGCGCGGTATTAAAAGCCAACGGACTTTATAAAAATTGTGTAACAAAACGATTGTTGCTGAGCTCGCAGCACTTGCTGGACGCATGCGACTTCATACGCGCTGACGATGCGTCTCCTCTTAGAGCGGGATCAGTTTCAGCTCAACGTCGAAGTAGGGGTGAATCTCTCCGGCACAGTGTGCACATCGACCCCCTATAACGATATTTGAGAGATCGCACGGGGTACCTTCGGCCTGCCGGCGCTTTCTCCGGCTCCATTTGTGCGCCAAGAGGCTGAGCATCTTCGGTTCTTCGCCACAGCGAATCTCGCTTTAAGAACTGAAACGGAACAGGAAGTACCATTTCGGAACTTTTATAGTGTCCAACCCTGTTTTAAAATGACACGGAACAGCTTAAACGACTAAACTGCGGAGAACACGCTCGTAAGGAACTATGAAGCCCACCGAGAAGCTTCCGGACCTGCTTGAGTTTTTCAACATTATTGCGAGAATCCGTCGTCTCAACAAGGTTTTTAGCCTGAGTTCGAGAATTCGCTATTTGTACGAAGTCCTGTGCTTTATCCTCATAATTTTTGATGCCTTTTTCTTGTTTCTTACGGTCATTTTTAACCTAAGAGCAGGCAGCTTGCAAGCAATAGCGACGTTTGACGCGGTCGTGGTCCTCTTTTTATGGATTGAATACCTGTTTAGGGTGAACGAGCAGGACGACACGTGGCACTACATCGCATACCAGTGGAGCGACATTCTTGCCGTCGTTCCTTTTGATTACATTGCCCTTGTTTCGTTCGGCGTCGCCCTGCCGTTTACTCTGGCCTTCAAGCTTTTGCGACTCGTGCGAATCGTCGCGCTCCTCAGGTTCTCGCGGCGACTAGAAAAGGAAGTCCTCGCTTTCGCCGAAAAGACGCGGCTCATTTACGGCTTAGCCGTTTACTTGCTGGTTATCATCGTCGGCGCGTTCCTGTTCTATTCGATCGAATCGCCGGTGAATCCCAACGTCGGCAGCCCTAACGATGCCCTGTGGTACATGATCGTCACTATAACGAGCGTCGGCTACGGGGACGTGGTGCCTTACACCGGGCTTGGCAGGATCATCGGTGTCATCGCAATGATCTCTGCGATCCTCTTTGCTAGCCTCGTGACGGCCACCACGACATCGGCCCTTCTTGAGAAGTTCAGGGCCGAACGAGAGGAAATTACGAAAGGAAGCAAAGAGACGATCGGAAACGTCATTGCGCAACTGAGCGCAATTGAGGCGCGCTTAGAAAGGCTCTCTAAATTGGAGGACAGCACAGACGAAATCAAGGCGGATCTCGCTGAGCTCAAAGGGATGCGAGCAGAGGTCCAGGGCCTGAAAGAATCGGTCGATGCGAAGAAGCGCGAAGAGTGAGTTTTTGGGGCATCTTTCAGTGTGCTCGTGCTTAGCTCTGATGAAGAAAGAGTGCAATGATTGGGCTGCCCCAGACGGCACCCCAAATCCGTGAGCTTCTTTGGACAGACTGAGACCAAAAGAGCAGAAGCGCAAAAAGAACGCTTAGAAAGAAGACCGAAGGTTGGTAGCTAAGTATATTACAAATAACCGGCTCAGGCAGTACAGAATATGACAGGTAAGGAGGAAATTGAAGGCGCCGATCAGGCAAGTGAAGGCGCCGCGCTCTCAGCCGCAACCTCGATAGGCGTTGCCATCGGGGAGCGCGAGCCAAAGATCCACCAGATTGTAATCATCGCTCTCGTCACCGCCGCGTTTGCACTGGTTTGGTTTGCTTCCTTAAGTATTTTGAACACCGCCGTCTGGAAGAACGACTTTATCACGGCCAACCGCTGGACGATTCCGGTTCTCGTCCTCCTCTTCTCATTGCTCGTCGGACTTTGCGGCAAATATCTCCGTGCTCCGAACATGATTCACGGCGGAATAGGCGAAGCTCTGAAAGGTAAAGGCTTCCACCTCGATTACTCGACGTTTCCCGGCGCGCTGCTCACGTCGTTTTTCTCGCTCCTTTCCGGAGCGAGCGTCGGCCCCGAGGGCCCGCTTACAACCCTTGTGACGCTTGTCGCCGGGTGGCTCGGCACGAAGCTTAAACTCGCCGAGCAGAAAAGGCTCGGATTCATATTGGCCGGCCTAGCCTCGGCTTTCAACGGCCTCATTGGGAATCCCCTCTTCACTGCGTTGCTCGTAACCGAACTACAGGAAGGCGAAAAGAAGGGGGCGCTGCAATTCCTCACGTGGAACCTCGTGGCTGGGGCGATAGGGTACATCTTTTTCGCGCTGGTCGGGTTTCCGGCGTTCGCCTCAAGCATCGCATTCACGCCCGTGAATGCACTGACGATCGAGTACACGCTTGATGCGATCGCGCTCGGCATCATTGGGGCCATTGTTGCGCTCTTCATCGGCATTTCGTTTCAAAGTGTCGGCAAGGCAATGGACCGCGTGTTCAAAGACCGGTTTGTCGAGCGCGTCATGTCAGCGGGAATCATCATCGCGATCGTCGTGTATTTCCTTCCTGACCTGATGTTCTCCGGCGAATCCCAGATCCACGCAATCATTGCGAACCCTGCAGCATACGGCGTCTTGATGCTACTCGCGTTAGCAATCCTCAAGGTGCTCCTCCTCGCGCTCTCGTTCAAGAGCGGATACCTCGGCGGGCCGATCTTTCCAACCCTGTTTGCCTCCACCATGGTGGCACTCGCTATCAGCCTGCTTTTTCCGAGCGTGCCTATGGCTTTGCTCTTCACGTGCACGGTGGCGGCAACGATCGCGCTCGTATTGGGCGCCCCCCTTGCAGCCATCCTGCTGACCGTTGTCATCGCGACGGCAAGCACCTATGAGCTTGGGTACATCTGCCTTGCCACCGCGACCGCGCTCGTGATCGGGGCGGCTGTCAGGCAGCGGAGTTCGCAGCGTGCCGCACGGCAAGACGGGTCCGTGGAGAGTGGCTTAAACTGATTCCCTGCGATCGAACGATCGGGCTCAGCGCATTTTAGAAACGACCGTGCAGGTCTTGCATGACTAGCACCGCGGGAAGTCTCAGAGTCGCGGGGTGCCGGACATTGCACGACGCGGTCATGTCATGTCTATTCTGCGAGAAATCTGGCGAATATCTACTCTGTGCAAGCCGTACTGCAAAAAAAAGAGAGGGGAGTGGGTTACACCCATCTTCCCAAGAGGCCCGATACTATCAACTCTAGCCCCAAGACGATCAGGCCTATCGCGACCACGAGTACTATCGTCGCTACGCCGATTCCAGGCAATATTAGCGCGACAAAGCCTAATACGACCGCGATTATCCCGACGATTATCATTCCCGGAGTGCCGCGTGCGACTGCGGCCAAACCGGCGAAGATCAACGCCAGGGCTACGATCCAGCCGAGGGCCACTCCTCCCACAACGATCGGCCACACGAGTATCGCTATTGCTAGTAGAAGGGCGATAATCGATAGAATCAAGTTAAGAAGTCGACGCCATCCTGAAATGCCTTCTGAAAAAACCCTGACGAATTCAGTGCCGGCGATGATAAGAAGCCCGACTGCAAGGAATGCGATCAGCGTCGCAGCCGTTACTCCCGGATACGCGAGTGCATAGCCACCTAACGCAATGACGATTATCCCTGCGATGATCTCCCCTATGCGCAGCCACATAGAAGTTTTTTGTTCAGCCATTTATTCTTCACCTCCTGTTTGTTGAAACGTTCGCTATCGAGATTTTTAAGAAAGTATTTAGTCTGATCGCTTTTGTTCCGCGGACACTTTCTTGCGCGTGCAGGCGACCGCCAATGTCTGCTCGGCTAGTTTCACGCATGCCGAAAAAAGGCGCGAGGCCGCGTTTAGCAACCAGGACACTGCGCTGCCGTTCCATCAAAGTCGACGATATCGCCGGTTCAGCGCATGTGGATCGTCAGGCCCTCCGATCCGTCTGTTGCGTGAATGTTGCCTCTAGGCGCTTTTGAATTTTGGCGCAACTGCAAAGCGTTACAAAGCGTTCGCCGCGCGCAAGCTTGCCGGCTCGCGTCAGCGTTATTTTAATTTACCTATTCTCCTTTTGCGAGCCGGGAGTTCCGAAACGTCGCGCAGCTCGGGAGCATCGACGTCCATTGCAGCCACCTTGCGCGCGTACAGGGAAGCGCCAGGTTGGGCCGAAATGCCGTGCGCAAAGACACTGAGAATCACGGTCACGAGGACGATTGTCGCGATCTGCGGCGCGAGAGGGGCGAGTGCCGGCTCCTCCAAGGCGACAAGCATGAGGACGATAGACGCGAGGCCACGCGGCCCGAACCAGCCAAGAAACAGCACCGAACTGCGTCGCAACTTCGTGCGAACGAGAGAAATCGCCACGGGCAGCATACGGATAACCGTCAGACTGAGAATCGCGTAGAGCACGATCGTCCAGTCAAGGGTTCCCAGCAGCGACGTTGCGACAACGCCGACGAGGAAGAAGACTGCTAAAAGGAGAAGCTCTCCCTCTGCTTCGCTAAAGTCGGTGGCCACTTCTTCGACGTCGCCGACTGTTGCTCCCGTGGCAAACCCTCCGACAAAAGCTGCAATAAAGCCGCTGCCGCCGAGTGGCCCCGCGACACCCCAGGCGAGAATGGCGAGCGCTAGGAAACTCAGGCGCTTAAACGTTCTGCTCATCCAGCCACGTCGCGTGGCGCTTCTGATCAGCCACCCTCCTGCGATCCCGACGAGAAGGCCGACGGCCACACCAATACCTATCTGCTCCACCGCCACAATCCAGAAGCTGGGCGGCTCGACGCCTTCCTGAATCGCCGCGAGAGCGAGGAACACCAGAAGAAAGGGAACGGACCCACCATCGTTCAGGCCGCTTTCGACGTTGAGCGCTTCGCGAATGCGAACGGGCACTCGTTCGCTCGTTACAATCGCTTGCCCCAGACCCGCGTCGGTCGGGGCGAGCACTGCACCTATGATTGCTGCTTGCCAAATCGTGAGGTTCGTAAACAGGAGGGCTGCGATGACTGCGCCAAGCGCTATCGTCAGCGGTAGACCGATAATTAGCAGCCGGGCAGGCAAGTTGGCATTTACCCGGAACAACGAAATGTTGATACGCGATGCATCGGTGAACAGGACCAGCACAAGGGCGATGCTTCCGATAAGCAGTAGGGCCTCATTGTTGATCGACGCGTTGATTAGGTGAGAGGCGCCGAACAACATGCCCGCAGCGATGAATGCCATGGGCGCCGTTACGTTAAGCCTCTCAACGCGACGAGAGACGAGTGCGAAAACAAAAACAATGGCGGCGAAAATGGCGAACTGTATTTCGAACATGGTAGTCGTTGAGTCTTCAGCCGCACGTCGCCCAAATGGTTGCCGCCGTACTCTCTGAGTGCCGCGAGTCCCGGCAGCTGTTTAGAGCGCCACTGTGACCTGGGGCGTCTTTCGCTCCGAAACGTTATTCGCACGCAGGGGGACCCACCTACGCGGTTGTGGATCGAAGCACAAGTTACTTAAAGATTGCCTTCTAGGCGTGCGTTAGCCTTCTAAAGGACATATTTCATATCCTGCTTAAGACGTTCACATTGGGGCGTACCCTGATTCTGGGACGCATTGCAGTTAACTTTTTTTTGAGCGAGATGCTACTTTCGACGCAAACTCGACGGAAAGTACGAGACGAAAACTGTTTTTTGCTGTTTTGCGGCTTGAGCTCGCAATGCACGCTTTAGGAATTCGCCTTTTTTTGTCGCACTCGTTGGGATTACAGGAAAAAAGAAGAAGGGGAGGGTGGGCTACACCCATCTTCCCAAGAGGCTTGATACTATCAACATTAACCCGAATATGATCAGCGCTATCGCCAGTAACGCCACTGCCGTGATCACACCGGCAATGGGATTTATCAGCGCGACAAAGCCGAGTATAACCGCGATTATGCCGACGATTAGTATCCCAGGAGTGCCGCGTCCGATGGCCGCTAAACCGGCGAAGATCAACGCCAAGGCTACGAGCCAGCCGAGGGTCAACGTTCCATAGATGAGCGGGGCGACGAGTACTGCTAGTGCGAGCAGAAATGCGATCGCTGATAGAATCAAGTTCAGAAGTCGCCGCCATCCTGAGATGTCTAGTGCAAAAACTTGGGCGAATTCTATACCGCTTAGAACAATAAGCCCCACAGCAAGGAATGCTATGAGAGTCGCTGCAGCCACTCCCGGATACGCAATTGCGTAGCCACCCAATATGAGGATGATTAAACCGACGATAATCTCTGCTATGCGCAGCCACATTGTTTGTTCAGCGATTTGTTTTTCACCTCCTATCAGTTAAGATCGTGCGAGTTGTTGTGATGTGCAGGTATTTGACTCACCCGAATTGAAAACAATTGCAAGAGCAAAAGATGCCCGACCGGAGAAAGGGTAGGCGAACCCTGCAAGATGAATGCTCTGAACGTAACTGGTAGGTTTTTACGTTACTCGCTAAGCGCGAACACGACGGCTAATGTACCATCTCTTTTTTTGGCCCTTCTGTGAGTATTGGCCGCCATAAAACCGTAAAAGATAAAGCGGAAAACCACTATAACATACGGAATCGACTAGCTGCGATTGGTTAGCGTCTCTCATGGATTGTCACGTCCGTATAGTACACGGTTAGACAGATATTTTTCGCGGTGTTCCGATGGAAGAGAAACCACGGTTCAAATGGGGAGTCGTCGTAGTTGCGAGCATAGCCATCTTCATCATCGTTCTCGATAGCTCCGCCATGAATGTGGCCATATCGGCAGTGGTAGTGGACTTACACACTAATTTGAGTACGATTCAGGCCTTAATCGCTATATATGCATTAACGATTGCCTCGCTTATGCTTGCCGGCAGCAAGCTGCAGGACGTTTTGGGAAGGAAGAAGACTTTTTTTGTCGGCCTTATCATATACGCCATCGGAACGACTACGGCCACCCTGAGCATTAACGTCTTCATGCTTCTCATTGGCTGGTCACTTCTCGAAGGTATCGGGGCCGCCCTGATGTTCCCCGCGACGACCACCATGATCAGTGCCGCGTACGAGGGCAAAGACCGGCTGACGGCATTTGGCATCTGGGGGGGCATCGCCGCGATGGGGGCCGCTATCGGTCCCCTCTACGGAGGAGCTCTCACCACATTCGCCACTTGGCGACTGATCTTTGCGTTCGAACTGCTCGGGGTCCTCGCCGTAATAGTGATGAGATCGTACCTGCATGAATCCACGCCAGCGCTAGCGTGGCGCGACATAGATCTCGGAGGTGTCGTGCTCTCAGTCGCCGCGCTTTTCTGTCTCGTATTTGGCATCTTGCTCCTCGGCTCTCCACAGTACTGGCAGTTGGTGCCGTTATTCATAATCGTCGGCTTCATCCTCTTTGCCGCGTTCCTCCTTTGGCAGAGGCGGCGCATTAACCGCCACGCAGAGCCGTTGCTCGATATCTCGGTGCTTAAAAACCGGCTCTATATCTTGGGCAGCGCGACGTCCGCTATCCAGCAAGTCGCCTTCGGCGGCGTGCTGTTTATTCTTCCTGTATTTCTACTACAAGTCACACGCGTGAGCGCCTTTGAGACAGGCCTCGCATTGCTCCCTATGTCGGTCGCAATTTTCGTGCTAGCGGTCACAGGGGGCAGACTCTCATCTATTCTACAGCCCAAGACCGTAACCCTTATCGGATTTCTGATTTCTGCTGCAGGAGCGTACCTCTTGCGCGACGTCTTCAGCCAGAGCACTCAGCCTTTCGACATCATCCCTGGTACGGTGATATTCGGCATCGGAGTGGGGTTGCTCCTGTCTCAGTTGACCAATCTTACGATGTCCGCGGTGCGGAAAGACCAAGAGATCGACGCCTCAGGATTTCTTAACACCGCAAAGAACTTGGGCTACTCTGTGGGCACGGCGCTAATCGGCGTTATACTCCTCGTGGGAATCTTCAATGGGCTCGTTGCAGGAATCAGCACTTCCACGCTCGTGAGTAACACGACGACTCAAGAGCAGATACAACAGAATCTTTATGCGTACGCCCAAAATATGCAGACAAGCGCGCCGCCCAATATCCCCCAGAGTCTCATTCCTGAAGCGCAGCGCATCGTCGACAGTACGATCAGCTCGGCAATGCACCTCACGTTTGTCTCTCTTGCTCTCATTTTGCTCCTTGGGTTTGTGATCGCCCTGTTTCTGCCGAGGCAGGCCAAATAGCCACCTAGTGATGCAAATCAGAAGAGACATGGCGATGGCTGCCACAAACGCCGTGATATATTTCACTGAAGAATAGCTTTGAAAAACGCTAGTTTGCAGAATCGGTTCGTCGCATACACGCAGCGCTTACTTCAAGTGAGCACACTGAAAGATCGTTTGCATAACTGCGCTTCGATTTTGCCTCGCGCTACTCTGCGTGCGTGACTAGTCGGAAGCCGAAGCGACAGCGCGCTCGGAAACTCCACAAGACTCAGTCTTATTATTTCTTCCTCTCGACCGATTCTTTCAGGCTCTGGACCTCTGCTCGAATCCCTTTCAGCTCGGCGAGATCAGCGTTTATTTCATTCGTGGTGTCCTCCAACGCAGAGAGCCTTTCGAAGCGCTCGTCTATTGTGCTCAGTTGCGCAATGACGTTGCCGATCGTCTCTTTGCTTGCTTTGGTGATTTCTTTCTCGTTCGGCCCTGAATTTCTCAAAGAGGGCCGACGTCGCGGTGGCCGTTACGAGGCTGGCAAATAGGATCGCAGAGACCATTGCGATGACCCCGATGATCCTGCCAAGCCCTGTGTCAGGCACAGGCGCAAGGCATGGCACTGTTTTTATAAAACAAGCGCTCCATAAAAAACACGGCTGTTGCGCTATTTGCTTCTGGTAGGCGGTTATCAACAGCCGAATCCGAAACGATCATGAAAGGAGCCTTTAGAATGAATAAGTCATACTGGACCGTGTTCCTCGCGCTCGTCGTGGTTGGAGCAGTGTTAGTAGCCGGCTGCACCTCGCCTTTTTCAAACAACACTTCACCAACGCCTTCAACGGCAACGTCACAACCGAGCGAACAACATGACGCGTTTCTTTCGCAGTTTGTGTCATCGCTTTACGGAGAGTTTAAGAACAATACAACCGTCACCTCGTGGGATGTGAAGTGGCAAAACGGCACTACGGTCAACGTTCAGCTGGAGTACAACCTGACCGCAAGCACGAGCGTTCACAACAATCAGACTATAATCCGTTTCAAAACCATTGACGACGCAACGAACTATGTGCAAAGCCTCAACACGTCCGGGTACGTTCTCACGACAAACGTGACGTCCCTTCAAGCCAAGGCGTACCAGTTGGTCGCTCGCCACCCGCCGACAGTGTACCTAGAGTACACAAAAATCGCGATTCAGAACCCAGCTTACAGTACGATCAAACAGATCGATAATATCGTTACGCTTGAAAAGCTGAGCACAACCCGGACCTAACGAATCTCAGGGCGGCAGGCACGCTTAGCTCCAAATACAGCGACTACGAGGCGTGCTCAAGAGAGACTATCATTAGTGCTCGCCGCCTTCTCATTTCCGGCCGCCTTTTTGCTATTTCAGCCTTTTTCTTTGCAAGCGATCAAATGAAAAGCTTTATCCAATTTGCAAAAAGTTGCTCTTGTCAAAGTGAAGCAGTGGTGGCGGGCGGGCTCTTGGAGCAAGCACTGCTTTCCTACAGCCGCGGTCTCGCAAATCATCCCTCCGAATGAAAAGCGCTAGATGGCAGCACGTTCAAACGAATTAGGCGGGGGCACTGGGCTCGTCTTGGTGATCCTAAGCCTCACTGGCCTCATGGTGTCATTTAGCGAGTCCATGCTTATTCCAGCGCTGCCCACGCTGCAGGCCGAGTTTCACACCACGGAAGCGGTGGTGTCATGGGTTCCCGCTATCTATTTGCTCTTCGGAAGCCTGACGACGCCGACATTTGGCAAGCTGGGGGACACGTACGGGAAAAAGAAGCTGTTGCTTGTAGCACTGACGCTCTACACGATTGCAGTTATCGGGAACGGATTCGCGTGGAGCATAGATAGTCTGCTCGCGTTTCGTGCCATTCAGGGCGTGGGGTTGGCAATGTTCCCCCTGGCATTTGCGCTCATTCGAGACGAGTTTCCGCCCGAGAAGGTCCCCACTGCAACAGGCATCATCAGCGCGATGTTTGCCGTGGGCGCGACGATTGGCTTCATCGGCGGCGGATATATCACGCAGACCTACAGCTGGCAGACAAACTATCACCTCTTGGCACCTATCGCCGCTATCGTAACGCTCCTCGTACTCTGGAAGATTCGCGAGTCGCCAGTGCGGACTCCGTCGCGCCTTGATATCTGGGGCATCGCGCTCCTCGGGATCGCGATTGTCGGGTTCCTCGTGCCCCTGACCGAAGCCGACGAATGGGGGTGGACGTCAGTCTACACGCTCAGCCTGTTTGCGATCGCGATAATCGCCGTAATCGCCCTCGTGTATGCAGAGCTGCGCGTCCGCGATCCCCTCATCGACCTTAAGCTCAAGGGGGTGCGTCACGTCCTTGAGACTAACCTCATGATGTTCATCGCGGGCTTCGCGATGTTTATGGTATACCTCGCGATGGTGTACCTCACGCGCACGCCCCCTCCGGTCGGCTTTGGTCTTGATACGTTCCAATCGGCATTGGTCTTTGTTCCCGCAGGCCTTGTTATTCTCGTCGCTGGTCCGCTGTTCGGAAGGATAGTGAGCCGTCGAGGCGCCAAGAATGCGCTGCTGCTCGCATCCTTGATCGTAGTGGCGAGTTTCATATGGTTTTTCCTGTTCAATGCGACGCTCGCGGAGATCGTGATAGGGACGGTGATTTTGTTCGCTGGTATCGGGGGCGTATTTGTCGCCGCCATCAATGTCCTCATCATGTATGTGCCACCGAGCAAAACCGGCGCAGAGACGGCCCTTAATACGGTATTCCGGTTTATCGGAGGCGCCGTCGGCACCGCCATTGCAGGATCGCTGCTTACTCTGTATGAGGCTCCAATTACGGTCGTCCTTCCCGCGGGGCCGACCGTGCTCCTCGCCCCAACGAATCAGGCGTTTGCGTACATCGCGGTCGTTGCACTGATATTAAGTCTCGTTGGCGTTGTGACGGCATACATGTTAAAACGGGCCCCGGATGTTGAGCTACCAGACAATGAAGGGCCGCATGTTCCTGCAGGCTAGAAGAAGAGCGCAATACTCAGTCCAAGGCCGCGGGTAGCGGATATGGCACTCACCGAACTCGCTGCCAGCCTTTCTTATTCTAGCAAAGCAGACTCGCACCCGCTTCATCTCAGAGCACACAAAAAAGGCAGCAGTTTATCACCGCCAACAGTCGGGTGCTGGGGATTGGTTTCACCAATGAGTTTGTTATATCAACTCGCAGTGGCTACGTGTCGACCGCTGACTCTTATCCTGAAGCGGAGCACCTTCATCCATTCTTGCCAAGACGCGCACACGAAGGAGATCGCAAATACGGTCGTGAGTTGAATGACAGTCACAGAAGAGAGTTTGAAATAAGCGCTAAGCTCAGGGGTGCCGATCGCGACAAAGAGGAAGGCAACCGCCACTAACGCCCACACGTCCATGGCCCTGTTGGCTAAGATTCCTAGGCGGTACAAAGGATCTTTCTCTGAACGCGAGACAAAAGCGAGCATCATGAGGGTAAAGATCCAAGCCGCAAACGCAAACGTTTGGGCCTGCACAAGTGGAAGGCCCTGCCAGAGCGCGTAGAAGTACGAGATGGTGACCCCGGCGAAGAGGCTGAGCCCTGAAGCGGCAATTCCTTTGAGCATCGCAGAATCGATGAAACGTTCTTTGAGGTCGCGCGGTCGCTCCGAGTAAATCAGCGCCTCGGCGGGTTCAGCGACAAAGGCTGCTGACGCTCCTAAGTCCATGAACAGTTCGAGGATGATGATCTGAATCGGCGCAAGAGGAAAGGCGATACCGGCAAGCACCGGCAAAAGAAAAATCAGGATGAGCGCAGCTTTGACGGAGAGGTAGAACTTAACCCCTTTCCGCAGGTTTTCAAAGAACTTGCGCCCTTCAAAGACGCCCCGGCCAATCAGAACGAAGTCATCATTGGACAGCACGATGTCTGCCGCCTCTTTGGCCGCATCCGTGCCCTTGATGCCCATGGCGATGCCGATGTCTGCGCCCTTCAGCGCAAGGGTATCGTTGATGCCGTCTCCTGTGACAGCGACGATCTCACCGTTGCGTTGAAGCGCAGTTACCAGACGATACTTGTGTTCGGGCGTCGTCCGCGCGAACACGGCAACCGTTTTCACTGCGTCCTGAAGCTCCAGGTCAGAAAGGCGATCCAGTTCATCGCCCGTTAGCATCGTGCTTCCGTCAATGCCGACGCTTTGGGCAACAAAATGCGCCGTTAGCGGGTGGTCGCCGGTTACCATGATCGTGCGTATTCCGGCGCTCCTAGCGCGTTCGATGGTTTCTTTCACCTCCTTCCGCGGAGGATCTTCGAGAAATAGCAGGCCCACCAACGCCATCTCGAGCTCGAGCTCTGAAAAGGGCAGGTCGCGCGCAGCTGAGGGAAGTGTCCTCGCTGCGACCGCGATGGCTCTCCTTCCCTTAGCCGCTTCGCTTCTGAGCGCTTCTTCAAACGAGACGGGCGCGTCTTTTGCGAGGGCGAAAACCTCTTCCGGGGCCCCGCTCACAAACAGCCTCGCGTCGCCGTCCGAAACGCGGATGGTGGCTCGCGTTTTGCGTTCGCTGTCAAAGCTTCGTTCGCGGACGAGCGAGCCGATCGTTGGCGCCGGCGCGGTTTGCGCCCGTTCAAGGGTTGCCAGATCAGTCGCGGAGGTCGGAAACTCCGGCAGAGCGCCGAGCGCGGCTGCCATTACGTCGCCCTCGCGCTCGTTTGGGAATACCGAAACAACGCGCATCTTGTTTTCTGTAATCGTTCCCGTCTTATCCGTCAGTATGACGGTCGCGTCTCCCAACACTTCTGCGGCTTTGATCCTCTTCACCAAGAAGCCCGTGCGTGAGAGCTGGTAGGCCCCTAAGCCGAGCACCATGGTGATGATGATGGGGAGCTCTTCCGGGATGGTGGCGAAGGCCAATGCGAGCCCCGTGAGAAACATCTGATACAGGTTTTGACCGCGAACGAATCCCAGAACCGGGATGGCGATGCTAAAGGCGAGAGCCACCCCTACTAAGCTCTTGGCCAAGCTCTTCATCGCGAGCTGTAAGGGCGTCTTTGGCTCCTTGATCTCCTGCGCACGCGCCGAAATCGCACCGATCTTGGTGGAAGCTCCCGTTGCAAAAACAGTCGCCATACCCTCTCCTGCAACGACGAGCGTGCCTGCATAGACGTCGTCGGCGACCTTTCGGTCTTGTGGGAAAGATTCACCGGTCAGCGATGATTCGTCGATAGACAGGCTCAACGACTGAGTTACGTGTGCGTCAGCCGCCACCCGCGTGCCCGACGCGACAAGGACCACATCGCCAGGGACGATCAAGTCGGTGTTAATGTTTGTCGTAACGCCGTCGCGCAAGACCTTTGCCGTAGGCGCGGCAAGTTGCGAAAGGGATGAAATGGTCTTTTTAGCGCGATACTCGTTCCAGACCTCTGCGAAGATGAGGGCAGCGATAATCGCAAAGATGGTGATAGTATCACCCAATTCACCGCCAAGCGCGTAAAAAAAGCCGACCGCAAAGAGGAGGAGAATCATCGGTTCAGTGATCTCTTCCCTTACGATGCTGACGAAACGTACGGTATGCGGCTTAAAGAGCGTATTATTTCCGTACTCAACGAGGCGCTTTTCAGCTTCCGCCGTGGTCAGCCCGTTGCATTCATCTGCTTGCATGCTCGTTTGCAATGTGCGCCAAAGAGCGAAAGAGCCAACTTCTCTAGCTTGACGTGATCGGATATAGCAATCCGCCCCTATTTAGGTTGCGCCCTGCTTTTCGGAGATGTTCCGCGCCTGGGGCTTTTATTCCGGCGTGCAAGAAGTTGGTAGTGCACCTTTTGGCTGACCTCAGTTGCCCAGATCTCTCTTCAAGCCAATCGTATGCGCATAAGCGCTTCACTCGTCGAACAGCACACTCTTATCGAATAATGCTGCACAGGTTAAAGGAGGTGATTGCCTTGGAACAGCGCCAACTTGCCGCGATCTTCTTGATCGTGCTAATCATCTTTGTTTTTGTGCTTTGGTGGCTGCTTGCGTACCAGTTCCGGGTCCTGGGTTAATGGCGGCGTCCGCAACTTCCCTATGCGCCCCAGGGCGATTCTGTCTAGGTCACAGTGCAAGACAGCCCTCCTCGCAAGGGTGCGTCACGGAGCCACTGTCCGCGTCAACTAAGCACGTAGCCCCCTATGTGCGCTCTCGACGCCGCGTTCGCGACCAAGTTATTCAAAGCGCAGTCACTCCGCTTAGGATACCGGATGTGCTTCTCGCGGCGATCGTTGCTTCACGATTGTCTTGGCTTTAGGCGCCAGCAGAGCGGCGTACGCCTTTTTAATGTCGTCAACGAAGAGATCTGCCATGTCGCGACTGAAGTTCTGTCGGACGACGACGCATAACTGGGATTGCGTCGGCGTTTGGTGGCAGCGTGTAGGCGGGGACAATCCAACCTCGTTCCCGCAGCTTAGCGGATAGATCATACACGGAGAAATCGACGGGTTCTTTGAGCTGGAACGTGACGACCGGGAGGATTTCACCTGCGTTGAGGATATCGAAATACTCCGTGTCCAAGAGCTGCTTGGTCAGGTATTGGGCATTTTCGAGAACTGCCCCGGTGGCCATCGCGTACCCTTTCCAACCAAGCCGGAGCAGGTTATAGTACTGCGCGAGCAACATGCCGCTGCCGCGCGAGAAATTCAGGGTGTAGCTGGCCATCTCATCCCCGAGATAGTTTACGTAAAACACGAGGTCCGCCGGCAAGTCGGTGGTATCGCGGAAGATAAGCCACCCAAGGCGGGGTATACCAAGCCGTACTTGTGGGCGGACACGTTGATCGATTTCACGTGGGGCAGTCTGAAATCCCACCGCAGCTCTGGTTGTGTGAACGGCAGGATGAATCCCCCGATTGCGGCATCGACGTGAATGGGAATATCCCATCCGTGGGTGTTCTTGACTTCGACAAGCAGGTCATTAATCTCCTCGATTAGGTCGATCTCGCCAGTGAACGTCGTCCCCAGGATAACGCCGACACAGATAGTATTTTCGTCACTAAGGTCAATAACTGCCTCCCGTGTGATGGTAAAACGATCCTCCTCGAGTGGTATCACCCGCGGCTCAACGTCGAAGTATTTGGCAAATTTGTCCCAGCAAATGTGTGCATCGGCACCGAAGATCAGATTCGGCTTATCGCACACCGCACCTTCTGCTTCGCGGCGTTTCTTCCACGTCCACTTGTGCGCTAGTAAGCCAAGCATCACCGCTTCAGATGAGCCGCCCGTTGCGGTGCCTGCAAACGTTACAGGGTCGGGCGCATTAAAGAGGCGTGCGAGCATGTTGACGCACCGCCTGTGTATCACCTCCGTCTGCGGGTACTCGAACTGATCGGCGAAGTTCTTGTGGATGTTCTCCACGATGAGTTGCGTTGCCTGCGGCTCCATCCAGGTCGTTACAAAGCTCGCGAGATTGAGGGAGGGGTTGCCATCCAAGTTCATTTCATCGTGTACGAGCTGATACGCGCAATCAGGCCGCATGCCAGTTTCAGAGAGTTCGTACTTTGGCACCGGTAACGTGCAATAGCGTGAGGTGTACGCGGGCCCGACGACTTTCTCAGGCTCTTCGAGTTTCTCGAGGTCTACTTTGTGGGAGAGCATAATATAAAGGGAGCAGCGGTCGGTAAATACTTGTCGGACTCCATAAGAGACGTGGTTTGCCACTATATCGTCAAAGAAAGCCCCTCTACAGAATTGTGTCGTTGGCCGCTCCCGTTGCCCCGTCGCCACTCGCCAAACGCGCCCTCCACGCGAAAGGAGGGGACATTTTGTGTCCACGGCGACGAGAAGGGATCGTGTGCAGAAATGCCGTGCTTCACCCCCATCAGCATATATATAGTACGCACTGCAAAGGCGAGATTATGGAAAAAAAGCGCGTCGTCATTGCCGGCCTAGTGATCGCGCTGCTATCTTTCACAGTCGTTGTAGCCGGATGCACGTCGAGCACGAGCAACAAAAACACATCAACTACGACAACGCAAACGAGCGAGAGCGCGCCGATGACAAAAACTGCGAATAGTACAAATGTGACGCCTGGAGAATCGATAACCGCGACGCAGGGGCGAAGTTTTACGATAACGCTGCGGACAAATCCTTCGACGGGATATCACTGGGAGCCTCAGTTTGACCGCACAGCGCTGTCGCGGGTAGACAGCGTGTTTATCAGCGATCCTAACCCGCACAATCTTGTGGGCGTGCCCGGATCGCAAGTTTTTACGTTTCAAGGCCTCGCGAAAGGAACGACTACAGTCACGTTCAACAATGTCAGTCCGTCGGAAATCGTGACTGACCAAGTGACTTACACGGTGACTGTCACATAATCCGGTCCCAATGGTCCGTGGGCCATACGTTAGCGCTGCCACACGCGAAGTGATTTGGACAGCGCCGTAGTTTCGGCAACGGATGCCCCAAGCAGTATCGCGACAAAGATCTGAACATCGACGGCGCCCTGACGCTTTGCTCCTTTAATGTGCGTACTGAGACAATGTTCGGATCCGAGAGCAGTCGCAGCTCCGATCGCGGTGAGCTCTTTAGCAAGTCCAGTTAGCGCTTTATCAGTCGCCAGCTGCTCATTTTTATAAAAAAGGTTTTGAGTGCTGCCGGGTTGTGCCCGAGCTCTTGATAGATTCGCGGAACAAAGCCATAGTAACTCGCCGCTCGTTCCAATATCGTGCGCACTTCCGTATCGTCTTCTTCGTGCATCTCAACACCTCGTCAGCTCTCCACAGCGCCTACTTCGGATCCGATTGCCAGTAATTCGGGAACCTTGCATGCATCATGAGAGCGTCGTTATAAGGATAACGCATGCAGGTATCGGTTCCGCACAAAGCGCCGAATGCGTCAATTGAGGTGCTTCAGCGTCAAACACACAATAAATCGTTGTAAACCACTTTTCTTGCGCAGAGCACTTCCTTATTCTCCGGCGACTAATGTGCCGTGTTTAACGCGGCACTCGCGCGTTTGGTGCACGGTTCTCGGTCAAAGGGTGTAAGTACTAGCGTTACAAAGGCTTTCAAAAACTTCAAGGAGAATAAAATGCCAAGAGTAGTGCATTTCGAGCTGCCTGCCGATGACCCAAGGCGGGCGAAAGCGTTTTACGAGAAGGTGTTTGGCTGGACCATCACAAAGTGGGAAGGGCCCATGGATTACTGGCTGGTTGCCACAGGACCCGATGACGAACCGGGAATCAACGGTGCTATAACACCGCGCATGATGCCTGAGCAGGTGACGACGAACACCATCAGCGTCGTATCTGTCGATGACTTTACGAAAAAGATCGTGGACGCAGGCGGAAACGTTATGATACCAAAGCGCGCGGTTCCGGGCCAGGGGTATCTCGCCTACTGCACGGACACAGAAGGGAACGTTTTTGGCGTAATGGAGTTAGATCCGTCAGCGAAGTAACACGAGCTGATTGCGAACCAGCTGACGACTTGCCTCTGCTGGCTCCGTGCATTTACAACGCTTGTGCGTGAGTAACAACGCTAAGCTCTATCTCAGTTGCTGTCACACAGTGAAACGTATCAACGACGGGTGAGCACTTTCCTTACCACGATACTTGAAGCGCTTCCTCAAGCGGCATCGCAGGTGCGACGTGGGCCACGCCGAGGCTGCTGAACGGTCCTGTGACCTTTAGCAGTGCTGCCTCATCGGGTGCGTCGAAGATTGCAACGGAAATGTGCCTGCCGATGAGCACGTACCGGCCTATCAGCTTCACGGCTTCGGGGTACTTGAACTGTTTCCACATTTCACGGACCCGCTCCGTATGATCCGGGTCGAATTTGAACCATAGAATGAACAACATTCTCTCTACCTCCTAGCGCTCAACTTAGTTCAGTGGCGCATTAGGCCTTAAGCTTGGATCAAAAGCGAGACATCACGTTTTGTTTCGGACCAGGCCTTATCCTAACGCACAACTGGGAATGCAAGTTTCGAGCAATAATTCTTTCACTATTTTTTTTAGCTGGCGCTTTATCAATGCGCCTGCTATCTTTCACGAGCGCCGCTGCGCACAGAAAATGGCCTCAAAAGTTGTAGAATCGATAATTAAGTGCGGCAAGCCGCCAGGTGGCAGCATTGAGTTACGAGCATTTGAACCTGTTCGGCTGGTTTGATAAGTGATGTCGTGCGCCGGATCAATAAGATCGTGTAAAGCCCTCTTGTGAGCTTTTTGCTCGCGGACGTTGGTTACCCCAATCCTGCTCTCTCCTTGAACAATACGTTAGCAACTGCCGTTCGTTGAGATTTGAGCTCGGCAGATTTGCTTTGCGAGCTCATCGCGCTTAAACAGGGTTAATGGTATACGCAGGGTTTAGTATTGTTTACAGCGTAGTGATTGGCATGGATCTGAAAGAGTTGCGCGAGCAGTACTATGATGAGTGGGTCGGAAATGACCTCGAATTTAAAGGCTTGGACGGCTATTTGTATCACGGCTTTCTGTCTGACTGGCTCGAGGACGGGTCCCTCGTCTTCAACAGTCTTACCACCATCAGTCTTGGTGACAACGGGGTACAGCAGGAACTCAATTCGTGGGGTGAGTCGTTCTGGCTCGTCATCAACAGTGCCTCCATAGCTTACATAATCTCAACAAAGTCCATAGAGAGCAAGCGAAGCAAGTCCGCAGGCCGCGGATAATTATCTCCGTGAGCTTTGTCGGCAATCGAAAATCAGTCCAGACGTGTTGAGCTAGCCTTGTTGCTACCGAGACTTAGGTGAGACCTTTCAGGCGTACAACTTCCTGTAGCGGCCGTCTGGGGCTTCGGTACTGATTTAGCGGATGTTGGCGATCGCGGTATCCCAATGCGACGCCCATTAGAATCGACACGTCCTCCGGAATTTCCAGTTCTGCACGAATGAGGTCAGGGTAGGAAATAAGAAGCGCCGCGGCAGCTGAATCAACGCCGTACTGCTGTGCCGCGAGCATGATGCTCTGCGCAAGCAGCCCCATATCAAATATCGACCACGCCGTGAGCGTGCGGTCCATGCAGAGGTACACCACCGTCGGCGCTCCAAAGAACTGATGGGCGCGCTCAAACATGGCATGCCGCGTCGTAGCGTCGTCGCGTTCTATGCCCAGGGATTCAAAACGTGCGGCCCTGAGCTCGTCCATGCGCTTTTGTAGGGCGGGAGGCCATTGCTGCGGTGCTGGTAGATCGGGGCTACCCGGCACCCCTTTCTTGAAGCGTTCGTCATAAGCGCGACGAAGCCGGTCCAGCGCGTCCCCGCCAGCAACAAAGAGTTCCCATGGCTGGGTATTGCCCGATGAGGGAGCACGCGTTGCGGCGCCCAAAATCTTAAGAATCGTTTCCGTGTGCACAGGATCTGGCTCAAACGCACGGACCGTGAAACGAGAGTTTAGAGCATCTATGACATTCATAAAACCTTACCTGCCTTTTTATAATTCCCCGAAGCGCTGGGAACGCGTGAACGCGTCCTGAGGTTACTCAATGACGATCGGGCGGCCTATATGATGCCGTATCAGTGCGGCAACAACGCGAGGGTCTGACGTTTCGATCGGTTCAAGCGGGTGTGAGTCGCCTACGCTCTCAAAGCGAACGACTTTGCCGCTTAGCGAGGCCAGGACGACTCGCATTGAGTCAGGTGCGAATTTCTTGTACTCTTCTAGAGTGAACGTGCGTGGCGATTTAGAGGCCTGTTTCACCGTCGATAATACCGCTTCAAGCGTTTTATGCTGCTTGCCGAGTTCTGCGAGTTGCTCCTGAAGCTCGGCGCGTGCCTTCGCTTTATCCGAATCGATCTTTATTTGGTACAGCGAGCACTCTCTCCTCAGCATCCCCATCTCAGCGTCGTCTGTGATCACAGTGTCGAGACACTTAGTTGCGGCGCGAATCAGCTGTTCCTTCTTCTCGACGAGATGAAATGCGTCAGTCAGTCGGAGGGCCAAATACTCCGTTTCAAAGTGCAATGAGTCGGTTATAAAAACTGTTGGGACGGGCACGAGTTTAGAGTACTGATCTGGTGTCCGAGTGCTTTTTTTCGCCATATCACGTCTCCGCTTTTTTTCGCGCTGACTCGTTAGTCACTCACGAATGCCCTCTCGCAAAAAGTCGTCACGTTACAAATTGAGCGTACATTGGTAAAGAACCTTCCCTTCTCTCCTGCGAGCAGAGCGATCCGAAACTAGTGCATCGTAAGGCTAGGAGCAGCGAAGTCGATGGATATCTGCTGTCCCAGCGCGAAACGGTAGCACAACGCCGGTGATGATCCGGACATTAAGCGGACCCGACTGAGGGCTTACAAGAAATGACGCGCCCAGTTTCACAAGAGCGTTTCTTTGGCAGGACACAGTGCTAAACAAGGAATACAGTTTTCAACTCGCTGAGCTGTTCGTTAGCATAGACGAGGAAAGTGGTCGACTGAGGTGAACAATGGACGTTACAAAAGCTATACTGTCGAGAAGAAGTATCCGCAAATACACCGACGAGCCCGTATCTGATGATGACGTGCAAGCACTGCTCACCGCCGCAATGCGTGCACCGTCTGCGGTGAATGAACAGCCGTGGCATTTCGTGATCATTAAAGACCGCAAGATCCTCGAAGAGATCTCACGGCTTAGTCCCACGGCTCCGATGGTAAGATATGCAGCCATCGCAATCGCGGTTTGTGCAGACAAGAATCGGGAGAAGTTTCCCGGCTTGTGGGCGCTGGATTGCTCAGCTGCCACAGAAAATATACTGCTTGAAGCGACCGGACGAAGATTGGGGGCTGTGTGGACCGCAGTTTACCCCTTTGAAGAGCGAGTCAAAGGTATTAAAGAGCTGCTCAATCTGCCCGCAAATGTCATCCCGCTGTGCATAATCCCTGTAGGACACCCAGCAGAGACCCCGGCTCCGGTTGATCGATTCAACCCTTCGTGTATCCATCACGACACGTGGTAACACCGTCGCTCGGTAGCCTCGCTAGGGATCAACATTCTTAGCACGCCTGAGCACCCCCGAACGAAAACGCTTGGGGCAAAGCAGCGCATTGAACCGCTACTGACCACAGCGCTGTTAAGACTGGAAGCGGTCAGTCAAGCGACGACTCCAGAACAGATATCTGGTTGCGTTAGGACGCAGGCGCAGCACGACTCAGAGCATGCGCCCCTCAACCAGCCACAGGATCGCGCGGTGCACCTGACGGTCCACTAAAAGAGATGATCGCCGCAAACACCGTAACCACAGCGGCTACAAGAAACCCTCGCCACCAATGAGTATCGGGGTGCCGTCCTGCCCGCAATACCACCGCAATGTTCAAGTCTCTCGAAGCCCAGCTGCGTCAGACGGTGAAGCAGGGCCACGTGGGGCGATCGTAAACGTCGGTTCCACCGCTGGGCTCACTGGCCTGTGGGCGCGCCCCGTCTACGTGGCAAGCAAACCCGGCGTACCGGGCTCACCAGAAGCGCGGCCATCGATTATGCTGAATACGGCATTTGCGTAAACTTGGTGAATCCGGACCGGACCGAAACAGCTATGGTAGCAAGATGCGGTGCTTTCGTGCAGGAAGAGGCGAAGGCATGTCGCGGCGCTTTCCCGATTACCGCCAAAATGTAGAGCATCCTCCAGCTCAACGTCCCGGAGCACCGCCTTGTTAAGCCCAAGGAGCAAGCAGCGGTCATTCTGTTCCTTCTGTCAAACGATGCTTCGTATTTGACGAGCGGGGTTTATGCCACAGACGGCGGCTGGACAACCTATTAGCCACTCAATTTGCGTCAGCACGACAGCGATGCGGAGGTGACGGTCAGGCAGTAGACGAATGCGAAGAAGCAGCCTAACGATACCAAGTTTATGGCTGCCCCCAACCGGATTGTGGGCTGCTGGTTCTCTTTTCAGTCGTTCACATTAGCTTTGCGTGCCTGCATGCGAACTGTAGCGGTAGACCCGATCTTGTTTGCGGGTGACGTAGGGCTCAGGGCTCAAGGAGATCTGTAATGAGGTTGGCCTCTGGACGACGGGAGCGCCTGCGAGCCTTCATCAGAGCAGGAATTTCGCGTTTCCAAGAGTGCCGGGCGGTCGAAGATTGTACATGATTAGTATGAAGAAGTGCGTCGTTCAGCCAACCTCGTGGGCACAAGCACAGCACGGTGAGTCGACGCATTTAGTTCAGGGTATCTGGCTTTTGTATCGCGATTAGCTTCTTTGACGTTCGCGCGTTTCCGTGAGCGTGAAACAACGATGTAACCGCAGTCAGCGTAGCGAAGAGTTCCCTGTTGTGATGGTAGTTTGGTGAAGACAACTGCGGGGCCTAGTTCCAGTCTACTCCGTGTAAGCCCCCCCTTAAGCGGCCACAGAATCGCGGGGTGCACCTGAGGGTCGACTAAATGAGATGATCGCCGCAAACACCGTAACCACAGCGGCTACAAGAAACGCCTCGTGCATGCCGAGCTCGAAGGCTGCCAGGACTTGAGGCGTACCGCCAAGGCCGCCCCCGTACAAAAAGACGTGGAACAAGACGACCTGAGGAATCTGGCTAAGAACAAGCGGAAAAGCAATAGCGATGGAGAGCATCTGGCCGGTATTCATGAGCATCGACCGTATGCCGGATGCGGTCCCGCGTTCGGTCGGCTTAACCGCACTCATGACGGCATTCATGTTCGGAGACGCGAATAGCCCGGAACCACCGCCCATGAGCGCCATGTACGCTGCGAGGACCCAATACGGCGTTGTGCTCACCACCGTGGCTAGCCCGAGCAACCCTCCAGCGGAGGCGAGCAACCCGGCCGTGGCGAGGTAGCGCGCGCCGTACTGATCGGAGAGGTGCCCTGAAATCGGTCCGACGACCAAGAAGGCGGCACCGAAAGGGGCCAACATAATGCCTGCCGTCAGCGGGTCGTAGCCGTAAGGTCCTTGCAGGAAGAATGTAAGCACGAAGAGCACTGCCCCTCTGGCAAGCCCATTAAGCCCATTAGCAGCCGAGGCGTAGGCAAAGCTTCGATTCTCGAAGAGCCGCAGGTTGAGCATCGGTTCCTGAGAGCATCGCTCCGCAACAACAAACAGCGCGAGACTCACCGCGGCCACGACAAAGAGCACGTACACGACCCACATGGCGGTCACCGGGAAGGCAGAGAGCGACACGGCGAGAAGGAGTGCCCCAAGTCCCAGGGTGAATGTCAGACTTCCCTGCCAGTCGAAGTGTTGTCCTGCAGGAAGCGTCACTGGCTCTCTGAGCTGGAGTATTCCCCATATCGTGCCGATAATACCAATTGGGACATTTATGAGAAACACCAATCGCCACGAAATAGCCGTGAGTAGCCCGCCAACGACCGGGCCGAGGAGGAACCCAGCGGAAAACGCGATCCCGTTCACCCCCAAGCCGAAGCCGACCCTTCCCCTACGGAAGGCATCGGTCACGATCACCGCACTGTTGGTGATGAGGAGCGCGCCGCCCACACCCTGCAGCATGCGGTAGGCCACTAAGTCCAAGCCGTGATACTGCGGCTGTGACAGTCCGCACAGAAGCGACCCGACGGTGAAGATGACAAAGCCCAGGTTGTAGAGGTTCTTGCGCCCGAGCATGTCGGCCAGCCGGCCGACGACCGGGACCACCGCTGCAAGGATGAGCATGTAACTTAGCAGCACCCACATGACCGTTATGAAGCTTGCCTGTAGCTCGGCCATAATAGTGGGGAGCGCGATGATCACGGCCGACGCATCAATCGCCGCCATCAGCGCGCCTATCGTGGTCACGGAGAGAGCGATCCACTCGTAGCTGATACCCGTATCTCCCGACGTCTTCGTGTCCATTTCTTGGCGACTGTTCACTTCTCAGCTATATATATGCTGGCAGGAGCGCGGGGGGCGCAAGTCGTGAAGCGTGCGAGTTGACAATCAGAAAGCGTTTCAGGCAAGCGGAGCTACGCATTTGGCCTGCCTCTGGGCGTGTCATACTCGTCGTGAGGTAGCTTTGGTCTATTCTTAGACGAGTTGCTCGCGACGGTAACTCAGAAAGGCGCGGCATACATCCCGCGCTTCGAGCTCCAAGTCAGAAAAAAGGAGGATACCGATTTATGCCTGTACGGCGAGGATCAATCACTTTCGCGCTGCTCGTCCGTCATTCATAATAAGGCGGACGTTTATTCCGCCAGATGGAAGAGAGTGTAACTATGAAGAACAAAGCGCAGCTCTATGCGAGAAGGCAAGAGATGTATCGTCTTCATGTTCAAAAATTGAACATGACGGAGATTCTTGATAACCTATCCGCTAAGTACAGCGTATCCAAACAGGCGTTGTGGCACGACTGGCAAAAGCGCACCCAGTGGGTTTACGACGTCTTTGATCTCGAGCCAGCTTGAGGTTCGTGACCGGTAGAGGCAGTACGCGCTTGAAAACGACGCCTCAACTTTTGTATTACTTGGACGTGTTTTGCAGAGTCATTGGGTCGCGAAGAAGGATTCCTGGATTCTGCGCCTTAATGCGGCAACGGTTTGCTGCGGCTCATCTACAAAAGATATCGTCAAAAAATTATCTGGCTCTATGGGGTATGTGGGGCGAGAAAAACTCTTGTCAGCGGCGCGCTTAAAGTCCAGGTACCTATGTTCTAGAAACGCTAGAGCAGATTTTAACTTGCTCAATCGTTGGCAGTTGGTGTTTTCTCCTCCACATCACCCATAGAGGGTAAATAATTACAAGTCATTATTTGAAGTAGTATCTTGCGCATAACTTTCGCGGCTCATGGCAAAATATTTGTGGAAAAATGTTAAAAAGAGCCAAAATTGTGCGTTTTCTGCGTCGTTTCTTTATATGTGACAATTGCTAGCAAGCGGGTTGCGGCTGCATCGCTTCGCGTGATGCGTGGTGACTCTACGGTTCTGCCGTCGAATCGGGGCGGCATTTGGTGTAGTAGCACAAGTTCTTCTTCGCACGCTGGTCGTTCGGTCGCATTGTTCACAGAAAAGTATTAACGCCTCTGGTCTCGAACCCTATTAGGAACGTGGAAGCGTGAACGCAGTAAAGGCAGTGAACAGAAGCGTCAAGCGGGGCGTCACCGCACGCATTCCTACCGGCCTCGGAGACTTTCAGCTTTGCTTGTATACCGACTGCGAGGATGAAAAAGAGCATTTCGCCCTAATAATGGGCAATGTGCGGGGCAAATCGAATATCTTAGTGCGAGTTCAATCGGAATGCTTTACCGGTGAAGTGCTTGGCTCTAATCGCTGCGACTGCAGAGAACAGCTCAACCTCGCAATGCAGAACATCGCAGAGGAGGGCTGCGGAGTATTGATCTACTTGCGCCAAGAGGGCCGCGGAATAGGTCTGCGTGACAAACTGCGCGCGTACAACCTGCAAGACCAAGGTTATGATACGGTCGATGCGAACCTGCTTTTGGGGCATCAGGCTGACCAACGGGATTATACCCTGGCGGCTCGTATTCTCGGGGATTTGCAGGTACGCTCGGTGCGCCTTCTGACGAACAACCCGCACAAAGTGGCGTGTCTTCGCGAGCTGGGGGTGAACGTGGAGCAACGCCTGCCATTGCATCCGACCGTAAACGAAAGCAACTTCAAGTATCTACTTACCAAGGCCTTGCGCATGAATCACTCGCTGAACGTTGGTGCAACGTCGCAGCATCGAGAGGGCGGGGTGACTGCCGGTGACCGGCGTGAGGGTTCTTTGGGGCCTAGCACTAACACAGGAGAGTTGTTTGAACGAAAGTCCGTCAACCACACAACGTCACTTTATTTCACCGCCCGAAGGCAAGTGAGCGTCCGCGAAGAAGCGCTCCCCAAACTCAAAGCCACTCAGGTGTTGGTCGAAACGTTGTTCTCGGCCATCAGTCCTGGCACGGAATGCCTCATTTATCGAGGCGAGTTTCCAGAAGGAATGTCCATCGACGAGAGCATCGTAGATCTTTCAGGCGAGTTCGCCTACCCGCTAAAATACGGCTATGCGGCGGTCGGACAAGTTGTCGCTCTCGGCAAGGACGTGGAGGCCGACTGGGGAGGCCGTCTCGTTCTGGCATTCCATCCCCACGAAAGCCATTTCATCGCTGACCCGTCGACGCTGTTACCGGTGCCCGATGACATAAACGCGGAAGACGCCGCATTCCTACCAACGATGGAAACCGCCGTTAATTTTGTAATGGACGGTGCGCCTATGATCGGCGAGGATGTGCTCGTTTTTGGCCAGGGGATCGTCGGTTTGTTGACGACAAGCATCTTAGCGGGTTTCCCCCTCGCTAATCTGATTACTTTGGATCAACACGCGTTGCGCCGCCAAACGTCACGTGAGGCTGGGGCGGGAGCATCCCTCGATCCTGATGACGCGACCCTTGAAACGTTGCTGCACGATCAGTTGCCAAACGGGGCAGATCTGACGTACGAGATCTCAGGCTCCCCGGCTGCTTTGCAGCAGGCGCTCACTGCAACGGGTTTCAACGGTCGCATCGTCATCGGCTCCTGGTACGGGAGCAAGCGTGCTACCCTGGACCTAGGTGGAAGCTTCCATCGCAGTCGTATTCGTCTGGTCAGCAGCCAGGTCAGCAGCATGGCGCCAGAATTTGACGGTCGATGGACAAAGATGCGCCGTTTTGACGTCGCGTGGGAAATGATCCGCCAGCTGAAACCGTCACGTCTTATAACGCACCGTTTTCCGATCGAACAGGCGGCAGAGGCCTATCAGTTACTGGATCAAAACCCTGAAAAGGTAATCCAGATTTTATTGACCTATTAAGACGACCATGTATGCCGTCGCTATCAAACGAGATTTCGTCGCTCAACATCATCTGATAGGGGGTGATTGGGGGGAAGAGAACCGCAATCATTCCCATCACTATAAGGTAGAACTCGAGCTGGAAGGGAAAAAACTGGATTGCCACGGCTTTCTCGTCGATATTGTTGACCTGGAAGCTCAGTTAGATGCGCAGGTCCGTTACTATGCGGGCCGAACGCTCAACGAGTTGCCCGAGTTTGCCGGACTGAATCCCAGCATCGAGCGTTTTGCTTATATTCTGTGCGATGTGCTCTCAGCGAGAATAAATACCCCCGCTGTGCGCGTCATCACCGTGAAGATTTGGGAAAATGATACTGCGTGGGCGTCGCACAGCCGTGTAAAGCAACGCAGCACGTGACGTGTGCCCATGCCCAAAGCTCTGAGTCTCGATAAACGAAAATGCGCATTGGGCTGGTAATTTACGGAAGCTTGGACACGCTCTCTGGTGGCTACTTATACGACCGCATGCTAGTTGCCGTTCTGCGCGCAGTCGGAGATAGCGTAGCGATCATCTCCTTGCCTCGGCGAAATTACCTGCGAAACCTGGGTGACAACTTCTCGCCCGATCTACGTCGTCGCTTACTAGGGCTCGAAGTGGACATCATGCTTCAGGATGAGCTTAATCACCCGTCCCTGTATCTGCTCAACCGCTGTGTGCGCGAGCAGATCAGCTGTCCTGTTGTTTCCATCGTCCACCTTCTCACAAGCAGCCTGAATCACCCGGCTTGGCAAAACTCCTTTTATCACTCGGTCGAATCGCGGTTTCTTGCCGGCGTTGACGGACTTATTTACAACAGCGCGACGACCCGTCGAGAGGCAGAACATTTACTTAAGGGTGCTCCGGCTCAGAAGCGCGCGAGTCTTATTGCGTATCCGGGTAGTGATCGCTTGAATCCACAGATCAGTGACGAAGAGCTGAAGAATCGAGCGCTGAATGGTCCCTTACGTCTACTGTTCTTGGGCAACGTGATCCCGCGCAAGGGGCTGCATATCGCTCTAAAGGCGCTCGAAAGGTTGCCTAACGATCAGTGGATGCTTACAGCGGTCGGCAATCCCCACGCACACCCATCTTACGCTCGCGCAGTAAGTCGTCAAATCGCACGGGCGGGATTGGCCGCGAACGTGCAGTTTGCAGGCATATTGCCCGATCGGGAACTGTCGAAGTATATGAAAGCGAGCCACGTTCTGGTAATGCCCTCCTCTTACGAGGGATATGGCATAGTCTATGCAGAAGCTATGGGTTTTGGTCTGCCGGCGATCGGCACGACATCTGGTGCAGCAGGAGAAATCATCACGCACGGTTGTGACGGTTTCCTCATATCACTGGGCGATACGGTTGCGCTCGCAAGCCATTTGACTGAATTAGCGCAGAATCGACAGCGCTTGGTTGAAATGAGCTTTGCAGCTCGCAATCGCTATCAGTCCCTGCCCACGTGGAAAAGGTCAATGGATGCGATTCGAAGCTTTTTGATCGAACTCGTAGACGATGTCGCTCTCTAAAGCACCACTAGCTCTAGTCGCGTTGGTCTTTGACCATTTGCACTGTAAAATTCTTCATTTCGGCCGCATTGCCGACCTACGCTCTAATGCTCGGAAAAGTTATTTAAAGATTTGAATTGAACATTTCTGCGGTGGTTTATCAATGGATGAAAAAGAACGAATCGGCGTCGTCCCGGACGCGTCGTTGTATCACGACAAGGATACCTACACGATCGAAGTGGAGCTGCCCGGCGTACATAAAAAGGACATAGAACTCGAAGCCTCTGAGAATGGCTTTTGTCTTGTCGCACCGAGAGACGACATCGAGTACGTGGGATGCTGGCTACTCGCCCATGCCATTGAGCCTCAAAAGGCGAACGCTACATTCTCCAATGGACTTCTAAAGGTCACTGTACCTCTAGTAGAAAGTTTCGAAGGAGTGAAGGTACCTATAAAGTAGTCTTAGTGCGACCGGCCCGCGAAAGGGCCCGTCATCCTTTTTTTCAGCAGCGCTCTGCATCAAGTAAGCTCGAGCACGGATGGGTGCGCTTTTTTCGTTTCTATTAGTCCACGCGTGCACGTGTTTGTGCGGTTTTGGCACCGTACGCTTTTGGCCCTTGAGCCACTTATATGTCCTCTCGATTACCTGTTCGCAGGGCAGAAGCCGTCTTGCCGCGCGTTTATTGCAGATTTAAAGCTGCTGGTCTCGCGACATCCTTCGCCGCACGAAGACGTGCTTAAACGCTGGCATCTCTTTTAGTGTGTTTCTCAAGTTGCTTTAATATCCGGAGGTATTTGCGCTCCAAATCTTTGTTCTCTGTCTTTAATTTGTCGTTCTCCTTCTTCAGGCGTTGAACTTCGGAGCGCACGCGGTTAAACTCTTCCGAATGCTTCAGCTGTAGCTTCTCGTTCTCAGCTTTCAAGCGCTCATTTTCGACCGTGAGCAGAGATTCCTTGAGCATACGCGGTCATAAGCCATACTAGCATAAATAGAGCGTGCCGCAAGAAAAGCGAAACACGTTCGTTTAGTTGCGATGCAGCCTCAAGCCCCCACGCGTGTTGCCTGGGGAGTATGCGGCCTAAGTAGTGTCTGTGAGCTAGCACTTGAAAACGCAATGTGAGGCGTGTGCGTCGTCGTAGGACGTCAGACGAGGGCCGCAGTTTCGGGTATGCTCGAACGCAAACTAGCTCCGCGAGTACCACGATGCGTGGCACCGATTGCTTCAGCCACCCGCGGCCCTGCGAATAGCGAAGTCAGAGAATCTGTGGAAGTCCCGCTCCTCGAGTTAATACCTCGCATCCGCTCTCGGTGATTCGAACGACATCCTCTCTTCGATATCCTCCGATGCCGGGAACGGCGAGTACGGCGTGGCCGACGCTCACAGTCATGTTAGCCTTGAGGACGATCTCGCCGTGCTGCGGATAGTGGCTCGGGTGGGGGTACTCCTCGGCCTCGAGGCCGACGCCGTGGATGTAGCCTGGGACGACGTACTTGCCGAACTCGGTCTTGTTAATGGACTCCGCCATGAACTGGGTGACCTGCTTGACTTTCCAGCCCGGCTTGACCGCGTCAATGACCCCCTGTTGCGCCTCATCGTAGGCTGCCGCAAGCTTGATGAACTCCGTGCCGACCGCTTGTGCTGCTATACCACCAGGTGATTGGCTGCACACGAAGGTACGAGCCATGTCGCAGGCATACAGATCTGCGACGGGGTGTAGATCTACGATGACGGGATCTCCGCCGCTGATAACCCGGCGTGAGACAAATCCGTGCAAGGCGAGCGAGCGCTCGCCTGAGTTAACGAAGGTAAGAAACCCCAAACGCTCTGAACCTGCCTTTCGCATGGCGTATTCGGCCTCTGC